>Ga0187892_10004951_pt1 | contig 21631 bp, 20 predicted proteins | sample MA1701073metaG_FD_139345 | JGI IMG/M metagenome (GOLD analysis project Ga0187892, IMG submission 139345) | Bio-ooze microbial communities from a basaltic lava cave in the Kipuka Kanohina Cave System on the Island of Hawaii, USA - MA170107-3 metaG ... | reverse complement strand
GAAGAAGGACTGGAACTCGTATCGGGAACGCCAGCTCCGGGCTAGCGCTCGCGCAGGGCCCCTCGATACGGCCGCTGAGAAGACGCGGCCTACTCGGGGCGAACGGAAATAGCTACTGGGTTACGTCAATCGCTAGCGGGCTGCGCCCAGCGTCTCCCATTTAGACCGCTCCCCGATGGGTCGCTCGGCCACACCTTCGAACGAAACTTGACTCATGTGCGACAAGTAATTGCTTTCAAGCACCCTAACGAGGCGCGCCTCGGACCAACTCACGCATGTTCGCACCTCGCCGTGGCTCGGATCTCGTTGCTCGTGGCTCGTCCGGATCCGATCCTATCCGGCGAGCTACGAGCCACGAGCGACGAGATTCCGGACGCGATCCGAGAACCCGACTCATACGCTACAAGTTCCGAAGCCCAACTACCTTAGCGGCCCAGGTATCCGGCAAAGAACCCCGTGAGACTTCGCTCCGCAGCCCCCATCATTCGCCGCAGAGCCCAGAGGTGCGACGCGGCGGAGGGATGGCTGGCGACGAAGCGCACGACACCGAGCGGTTTGAGTCGACCGCTTTCGGGATCCATGAAATCACCGGACTCGTGCAGCTCCACGTCGGCACTGTCGAGGACCGCACGGACTTCGCCGATACCGACCCCATGCTCCGACGCAATCTGGGCGATCCCGGCTGCCTCCATTTCGACCGCAATCGCCCCACTGGCTTCGACCGCCTTCTGTCGAGCCACGGCGCTGGTCAGTACGAGCGGACTGGTCAGCACAGGACCGCAGCGGAATGGCAGATTGAGTCGGGTGCAGACTTCGGTCGCCCGCGTCTCGAAGACGGCGTCGCTATCGAAGCGTGCGCCATCGGCGACAATCGAGCGGGCTACGACGAGATCTCCCGCCCGCAGCGCGCCATCCAGCGCCCCCGCACAGCCCGCGGACAGGAAGAGATCGAAAGCGCCCGAGGCCGTCACCGCCCTGGCCGCTTCCCGAGCGCGCTCCATACCGACGCCAGTCTGAACGACGACGATTTCGCCGTCACGAAGCGCGGCTCTCCACGCCTTCCATCGTCCGATCTGACGCCGCTCGACTTGCCTTAACGCTCTCAATACGGGCCGGCATTCCCAGCGCAGGGCGCAGAAGATGGCCCGTCTCATTCGTTGCTCGTGGCTCGTTGCTCGTGGCTCGCCGGATTACGAGCCACGTGTGACGGGGAACGTGACACGCCTCACCCATTCGTTGCTCGTAGCTCGTCGCTCGTTGCTCGTCGGACTACGAGCCACGAGTGACGAGGGACGAGCCACGCCTCACTTGAACTTCCGCTCCGGCCACCACGGATAGAACTCGGGCATGTCACTGCTGGGGTTCAGTTTGAACTGCGCCGGCCGCTTCTCGAGGAACGACATGACCCCCTCGGCCGCGTCGGGCGAACGGCCCATCCAATAGATGCACTTCGAGTCGACCTTGTGCGCTTCCATCGGGTGGTCGGCGCCGAGCATCTTCCACATCAGCTGGCGCGCCAGCGCCACCGACATCGCCGAGGTGCCCTCCGCCATCTCGCGTGCCAACGCTCGCGCCGTCGGCAGGAGGTCGTCGTGCGGCACGACACGACTGACCAACCGCGCCGCCAGCGCTTCCTGCGCCGAAAAGATGCGGCCGGTATACACCCACTCCGCCGCCTGGTTGATGCCGACAACGCGCGGCAGAAACCAGCTGCTGCACGCCTCCGGGACAATGCCGCGCTTGGCGAAAACGAATCCCATCCGCGCCTTGTCGGAGGCGATGCGCACGTCCATCGGCAGCGTCATGGTGATACCGACACCCACCGCCGGCCCGTTGATCGCCGCGATCACCGGCTTCTTCGACTCGTAGATCCGCAACGTCACCAGACCACCGCCGTCGCGATGCTCATCGAGAGCCTCGGGATGCGACCCCTGCGAGGGATCGAAGGTCCCGCCCCCACCGGAAAGGTCGGCGCCGGCGCAGAACGCGCGGCCCGATCCGGTGACGATGATGGCGCGCACATTGTCGTCGGCGTCGGCCCGGTCGAACGCTTCGATCATCTCGAACAGCATGCGTGGCGTGAAGGCGTTCAGTTTGTCCGGGCGGTTGAGGGTGATTGTCAGGATCTGGTCATCCACTGCATATTCGATTTCCTGCATTGGCTTCTCCTATGCTGCGCGTCACTCGTTGCTCGTGGCTCGTCGCTCGTAGGAATGGCAGCTCGGATCGACGAGCTATTAGGGACGATCCACGAGCGACGAGCAGCCGAGGCTCGCAATCGCAGTGATCCGCCGCGCTACCGCCATCCATTCGGCAAAGCCGTTCGTGCAGTAGCCGACGGAGATGCCGGTTTGCGGATCGCCGAAGGCGACTTGTCCCCCTGCCCCGCCGTGGCCGAAGGCGCGCGGCGACGCGGTGCGCCCGAAACCGCGCATGTGCGACTTCCCGTCTGCGCCGGCGACGGACACACCGACAGCGCGATTGACCGGAACGTTCATGATCGGATCACGGTGCTGCTCGCCGGTGAGGACCGTTGTCGCGAACGCGATCGTGTCCGGCTTGAGGATGCGCTTGCCATCAGCGGTTTTGCCGCGGTTGATCAACGGTTGATAGAACATCGCGAGCTCAGCGGCACTGGCGATGCCGCCGCCGCCCGGTACACCGACGCGACGGGTTTCGGGCTGATTGAAGAGCAAGAGCGCCTCGGGCGTAACCTCGCCCCAACCGCCTGGTGGCGGAACTGGTGGAACCATTTGACGCACCTCGGCGACACGCTCGTCGAGCCCGGCCGGCAGGCCGATGAAGAGCTCATCAAGACGCATCGGTCCGGTGAGTTTCTCACGGACGAACTCGCGGTAGGTCTTCCCGCTGCGGCGCTCGATGATCTCGGCGATGATCCAATGCGCCGACGTGGCGTGATACTCAAAGCGGCTGCCTGGTTCCCAAGTCAGTCGCCACCGACTGAACGCTGCGAGGCGTTGGTCGCGGTCATTCCAAATGCCGGGCCCGAGCGGCGCATAGGGAAAGCCGCCGGTATGCGTTACCAATTGCTCGACCGTGACGATGTCTTTTCCGTTCGTGCCGAACTCCGGAATGATGTCGGCTACCTTCTCATCGAGCCGGAGCAGGCCCTCCTCGAGAAGAACCCAGGCGGCGACCGAAATCATCCCTTTCGTCGAGGAATAGATGCAATAGAGAGTCCGGTCAGTCGCCGGTTGCTCGCGGCCGCCCTGGACGGCAGAGCCGAAGGTTTGCAACGCAGCCAGCTTTCCGTGGCGCGCCACCGCAACCTGGGCGCTCGGAAGGACCCCCTCGCGCACATCTCGTTCGGCGCGTGCGAAGAGCGCCGCGAGGCGCTCGCTGTCGATGCCGACGTCTTCCGGTGTCTTGGCGACCTGTTCCGCATTCAACATGCCCCGGTGACTAGCTCCTTTCCGCCAGCTGAGTCCACCCGAGGGAATCTTCAGGCGCCTTCGCGCAACGCCACCGCCGGATCGAGGCGCGCGGCGCGCAAGCCCGGAACGAGCCCCGCCAGTAGCCCGACGGTCACCAACACGACGAACGCGACGGTCGCCACCTCCGGCGAGAACTCGACTTTGCCCATGAGAAACTCGGCTTGCGGCGACATCGCCCGCAGCGTCTGCAGGCCGTAGACGATGGCGCCGCCGAAAACGAAGCCGCCGATACCGGCGCCCACCGTGATCACCAGCGTGTCGCACAGTAGCTGCAGGAACAAGTCGCGGTTGGTCGCTCCCAATGCCTTGCGCAACCCGAGCTCGCGCGTCCGCTCCGCGACCGCCACCAACATGATGTTCATCACCCCCACGCCACCCGCTATCAACGTCAAGATGCCGCAGCCGACCATGAAAATCTGCAAGGCGGTCAGAATCACATTCAACATGCGGATGCCATCGGACATGTTGAAGAACACCACCGCCTCCTCGCTGCCGGCATCGAAGTCGTGGTGACGCGCGAGCAACGTGCGCACTTTCTGCGTCGACGCCTCGCCTTGGTCACGCGTGATCGGGTCGTAAAGGACATAGTGGATGGCATCGTCGTGGGTGAATAATGCCTGCGCCGTGCTCAGCGGCATCAGCGCTTGCTCGTCGTCGCGCGGCCCCATGTTGTTCATCTGCTCGCCCTTCATCGCCGAAATGCCGACGACGCGAAACGGATAGCCGTCGATGCGGACGGTTTCGTTCAACGCCGAACGGCGCCCGAACAAGCGCTCCTGGACCTTCGCGCCGATGACGACGACCTTGCGGCGCCCGCCGATATCGTCGGCGTTGATGAACCGACCTTCGCCGACGACGAAGTTACGGATGGCCGCGGCGTCAGGCGTCACCCCGTAGGTCCAGACGATCTTGATGTGCCCGCCCGCCTTGAAGACGCGCGCCCCCGACCACACTTCACCGGCGGCGCGCTCGACCAAAGTCGACCCGGGCAAACGCGGCGGGTCGTCACGTTCCAGGATGACACGGCGGCTCGACTGCGGGCCCGAACCGCGACGCGAGACCGATCCCGGAAAGGCGTAGATCACCTTCTTGCCGATCTCCTCCATCTTCACGCGATAGTGTTCGGCCGTCGACCGCCCCGACGCCGTGAGGACGATGAACAACGTCATGCCCCACAGGATGCCCGCGCTCGTGAGCATCACCCGGAACCAGTGAGCCCGGGCGCTGCGCAACGCTTCGAGAAGACGATCGGCCAACATCAGTCCGCTCTCAACGAGTCCGCCGGGTCGACCCTGGCAGCCCGCCACGCCGGCCCGATTCCCGAGATGATACCCACAAGTGTCGTCGAAACGATCGCCAGGACGACGATCTCCGGAAGGATCACCGGGCGCGCCACCAACTCCCCGGGAATAGCTGCGAGCGCCTTGCAGCTGCCGAGACCGAAGAGCACACCGACGACGCCGCCGACGAGAGTGATCACCAGCGTCTCGACCAGAAACTGGCCGACGACATGCCGGCGTTGCGCGCCCACTGCCAGACGCAGACCGATCTCCTGTCGCCTCTCGTTCACCGACACCAGCATCATGTTCATCACGCCGATCCCGCCGATCGACAGGGTCCCCACCGCCAGCAACAGGAGAAACGTGTTCATGAAGCGGAAGACGGCATCGAAGCCGGACAGAAAGTCGATCAAGCTGATGACGAAGACCGCCTCTTCGTCGGTGGGTGAAACATGAACCCGGCGCGCCAGGATGGCGCGGACCTCGCTCTTCAGCGCATTGTTTTGCTCGCGGCGGTACGGCCGCATCACCATGTTGTCGACCTTCTCGTTGCCGAGCAGCGTCATCAGACTGGTGATCGGCACCCACACCTGTTCGTCGAGCAGAGTGCGGTTGCGGCTCAGTTGCGCGCCGACCCGGTCGAGCAGGCCGATGATCTCAAACCTCTGACCATTGATGGTGAGGCGTTTGCCGACGGCCGGACGCGGACCGAGCAGGCGCTCGCGAGCGGTCTGGCCGATGACCGCCACGCGGCGGCGGAACTTGACGTCCTCGGGAGAAATGAAACGGCCGGCAGCCAGCGTAACCCCACGCAGCTGTTTCATCACCGGCTCGATGCCGCGGACATCGACGATGCGGCCGGTCGACCCGTAGCGCACGTGGGCGAAGGTAAAGTTCTCGCCGCTGATGTGTTCGATGCGCCGCGCCGACTTGCGCACCGCTTCGAGGTCGTCGAAGTCGAAAGTGACCAGCCGCCGCTCGTCGGCGGGTGACAGATCTTCGCCAATGCGTCCGGCCCAGACGAAGACGAGGTTTTTCCCGACCTTCTGCATACCGTCGTCGGTCATGCGTTGTGAGCCGACACCCCAACCGACGAGCAGGATCACCGACGCCGTACCCCAGACGATGCCGAACATCGTCAACGCCGCCCAGCGACGGTGAGTGGTCATGGTGGCGAGGGCCTGGGCGATGGTTTCGCGAATCATGGGGCTTCGCGCTTCACGTCACTCTCCACGACGCCATCACGCAGCCGCAGCAGCCGTCGCACACGTCCGGCAATCCGTGGGTCATGGGTGACAACAACAACCGTCTGCCCTTCGCCGTTGAGCTGCTCGATGAGATCCATGATCGCGTCGCCGGTGTTGGTGTCGAGCGCGCCGGTCGGCTCATCGGCGAGAATAACCGACGGCCGGTTGACCAGCGCGCGCGCGATGGCAACGCGCTGGCGCTCGCCGCCGGAGAGTTCTGCAGGCCGATGGTCCGCGCGGTTCGCGAGACCGACGCGCCTCAGCAGCTCCATCGCCCGCTCGCGACGCTCGCGTCGACTGACGCGGCGATAGAGCATTGGCAACTCGACATTCTCCACCGCTTTCAGACGCGGCAAGAGATTGAAGGTTTGAAACACAAAACCGATTTGTTCGCCGCGCAACACCGCCAGGTCGACGTCGTCGATCTGGTGCACCGGGCGACTTTCAAACTCGTAGCTTCCCGTCGTCGGCCGCGAAAGGCAGCCGATGATGTCCATCAACGTCGTTTTTCCGGACCCCGATGGGCCAACAACGCCGACGTACTCGCCGGGACCGATGTCGAGATCGATCCCATCGAGCGCCCGCACCTCCGAATCGCCCATCGGAAAGACTTTCGTGACGTCGCGAAGCCGCAATAGGGAACGTGAAGCGTCCCCTCCACTTCGCCCTTCGGAATTGTCACCCATGACCACGCTTCACGTTTCACGTTTCACGCTTCACGCCTCACTGCAGTTTAACCTCCTCCCCTTCCCCGACCCCCTCGACGATCTCGACGCGGGCGCCGTTCGAGATGCCGATCTTGACGGGGCGGCGGACGAGGTGGCGCTCGGAAGCGTGCGTGACCACCTCGACGACGATCTCGTTGCCTTCGTAGAGCAATGTGGTTTCGGGAAGCACCAACGCGTCGTCGCGAACTTCGGCGATGATATCGGCGTCGGCGGACATCTTCGGCCGCAAGGCGTCGGCGCCGTCGAGGATGGCGACCTCGACCTTGAATGAGGTCACGTTGTCCTTGCGGTCGCCGATCGAGGCGATCTTGCGGACGCGGCCGGGAAAGATGCGGTCGGGATAGGTTTCGGTGCGCACGCGCGCTTCCATGCCGACGGTCACATCGGCGATCTCATTCTCGTCGACGACGCCGAGCAGGTGCATCTGCGAGGTATCGGCGATGGTCATCAGAATCGTACCGCCGGTGACGGCGACGACGGAAGCGACGGCGGCTCCCGGATCGAGGTCGCGTTGCAGGACGATTCCGTCGATCGGCGCGGTGATGGTCGCGTACGCCAGTTCTTGCTCGAGACGGTCGAGCGTCGCTTGCGCACGCGCCAAGCGCGCCGCCGCGCCTTCCTGATCCGAGGAGTATTGGTCGAGGCGCTCGCGCGATTCGACACCCTTGCCGAACAAATCGGTGAGCCGGCGGAGATTGCGAGAACTGAGATCGTGCGCCACCTGGGCTTCGGCGACCACGGCGCGGGCTTCGCGCACCGCCGCTTCGAGCGCCTGCCTCTCGATGCGGGCAACGACCTCGCCCGCCTTCACGCGATCGCCGGCGTCGACAAGGAACTCTTCCACGATACCGCTGATGCGCGGGCGGACGTCGATCAGCTCTTCGGGCTCAATGGTTCCCGAGGCGATGACGACGCGTTCGATGCGTCCGCGTTCAGCTTTCGCCGTCGCCCCGATCTCGTCGCGCTGACCTCGCGATCGAACGATCAAGAGGACTGCAACTGCCAGCGCCAGCGCTCCCCCTATGTAGGCCAACCGCCGCACACACACACCCTACCTTGGAACCTCGCGTGCGTGAAGCGTCCCTCCATGAACGTCGACGACGAGCAACTGCGACGCTTTCGGCAGGCTGATCCGGGCTCTCCTCGGATACTGTTTTTTCCCGAATTGAGATTTGTTTGTTCCTTGTATCTTCGATATTCAGGGCGCGAGACCGCTCGGGAGGGAGTATCTCCATGAACGCGATTCGATCCGCAGCAGTGCTGGGGATTTTCCTGGCGTCGGCGCCTGCAACATTCGCCTGCACCGGCGATTGCAATCGCGACCGGATCGTCACCGTCGACGAGATCATTCAAGGCGTGAATATCGCCCTGGGTTCGGCGCAGGTGGCGCAATGCGAACCCTTCGACGCCGACGGCGGTGGTGCGGTGACGGTGGACGAGATCGTCGCCGCGGTGAGCAGTGCGCTCAACGGTTGCCCGACGTTCGCCGCGGGCATGTACAGCGCCTCCATTCCGATTGAAGACCGGGTGGCAGACGTCGAGTTCAGCGTTGCCGAAGACGGCGACATCACCGGCGAGCTCACTACGGCGCCGGCTAGCGGACTATCCCGTGGAGGCAATGGTGCGGGAGGTGTTTCGGTCACCGGCACTGCCGACTTGAGCACCGGCCGCTTCTCCATGTCGGGCACCATCACGCTGCCGGGCCAATCACCGATCGCCTTCAGCATCATGGGCACATTGCCCTCGGCGCAGGGAAGCGGCGGGGCGATCAGCATCATGATCGGCCCGCAAACCTACATCGGCAGCTTCAGCAACCCTTCGAACCCAACTCCGACGCCGACGACGGTGAGCAGCCAGCACAACGTCTTCGTCGGACAAACCAACCTCCCCTTCGATCCCGAGCTGATCGAGATCAACCCGGGCGACACCGTCGTGTGGATGTGGGTCGCCGGAACACACTCGGTACGATCGTCCGCACCTGGAGTCCCCGGGTTGCCGGCTTGTAGTCCCGACGGCCGTTTCGACAGCGGCCCGAAATCGTCCGGCACGTTCAGCTACACGTTCACGACGCCGGGCATCTACGAGTATCACTGCGCCGTCGGCACGCATTGCCAGAATTTCGAAACCGGCATCGTCATCGTCCGCGGTACACCGACCGCGACGGCAACCATCACTCCGACCAGCACCCCACCGCCGACGCCGACGCCGACGGCTACGGCGACGGCCGAGGTCGTCGACGGAGTCTCGCGCGGAATCCTCGGCACCTTCGAGGGCGAGTTCCACAATCAGTTCGGTGGTGCCTTCCCGGCACGACTATTCATCGAGCAGACCGGACCTGGGCAGGTGCGGCTCACCGACGTCGGCATGAACGTATTCGGTTCCATGCAATTCATGATGACCGCCACGACGCCGACGCGGATTTCCTACGTCAACCCCGATCCGTTCAACATGCAGACTTTGACGCTGGAGCTCGTCGGCCCCGGACACCTGACCGGAACGTACATCATCAGCCAGCCGGGAATGGGAATGTTCACCAACACGCTCGATCTGACGCGGGTACCCTAAGGCGTGAAGCGCGTGAAAGCGCGAAGCGTATTTACGCTTCACGCCAAACGCGTTCGAAAGACCACCCATCGGCGCGCCGCGTGTCGACGGAATAGATGTCGGGGAACGACAGCCGCGCCCAGAACGCGTAGTCGACGGCCGGATCGATGGTACGGAGAAAGAGTGCGAGGGCATTGCCGTGGGTGGCGATCGCGATGTTTCGGCCCGCGGCCGCGTTGGCAATCCGACCAATGGCGGCGTTCACGCGTGCCTGCGCCGCGGCGTTCGATTCGCCGCCTAGATGGGCCAGCTCGAAGTCAAGCCACGTCTCTTCGACTCGGCGTTGAAAGTCGCCCACGGCGCCTGCGGCCAGCTGGCGTTCGCGCAGGTCTTGATCGATCTCGATCGAGAGACCTAGGCGGTCGGCCAACGGTTGAACGGTCTCGACGGCGCGCCGATACGGACTCGAAACGATCGAAGAGATCTTGCGATCGAAGAGGACATCCGCGACCCGCAGCGCCGCGGCTGCCCCCGACGGTGAGAGACTGCGCATCTCGTCGGGGCCGTAGTCGGCGTGGGCGTGGCGGACTAGAAAGAGCATGGATTCGACTCGAAGCATTCACTCATCACGCCGCCATCGCCAGCTCAAGGACGCGGCGGGCTCTCCTGGAAGAGCCTTGTCCCACAAAAAGTGTTCCTGTTTGAGCCACATGTTGATATCGTCCACACACGATCCCAATAGACCGCGTTCCTCCGCCGAGGAACGCTGCGAATCGGCTTCGTCGACGAGGCGGTGCGGTGTAGATCGTCCTCCAGCGATCTCTGAAACTACGGGATGGTGCAATCTCACCCGCCGAACGCGGCGCAACGGTGCCGCATGCGAGCATGGAGCTGAACCATGAGCACGGACCGGCGCCGAGACGGCTGGAACGTGCCGCTGCCGCGCCCGGACGCCTGGGGGCTCGCGGTGGTACTGGCCCTCGCCCTCGCGGTCAGCTGTGGGATCTTCGCGCGAGTCATTCGCGTCGGCGGCTTCCTCGGTTGGGATGAGGCGTACCACGGCCTCTGGGGCTTGCTGATCGCCGACGATCTCCTCAACTCGCGGTTCGTGAGCCTTCTCGTCGACACGAATCGCCAGGTGTTGTGGCCACCGCTGCACTCGTGGTACCTCGCGACGCTCCTCATCATCTTCGGGCCGTCAACGCTCCTGGCACGGTCGAGCAGTCTCCTGGCGTATGTGGCCACCGCTGTCATCGTGTACTTCACCGCCGAGCGACTCACGAAGACCGCGGGCTCGGGGCGGACCTCGGTCGGCGGGGTCATGGCCTCGGCGTGCCTGATCGCTTCGGGAGGCGTCCAGCACATGGCCTCGGCGGCGATGGTGGAGGTGCCGGCTCTCTTCTGGTTGGCGGTCAGCTTCCGGCTCTACCTGCGATGTTCGAGGGGTGCGAGCGAGCGGTGGCCGCCCATCCTCCTCGGCCTCGCCGTGCTCGCCACCTACTTGACCCGCACGAGCTACGGCGTCCTGATCGCGCTCGCCCTGACCGTCGCGTCCCTCGTCGACGGTCGATGGCTGAGTCGTCGCCGGAGCGCCGTGGTGAGCCCCGACGCGGCGCAGCTCGCCTGCCTGCGCCGCGGCCAGCTGCTGACGGCGTTGGCGCTCGGCGTGCCGCTCGCGGCCTGGCTCGCCTATCCCGGCAAGATCGGATACACGCTCGCCGCCTTGATCAACGCGCCGTACGGGCCTGAACGCTTCAGCATCGAGGGCCTGCTGTTCTATCCGCGCGCGATGTTCTGGTTGGCCGGCTCTTGGCCGTTGCTGCTCATCTGGATGCTCGCCTTGGTGCTCACGCTTCGGCGCCGTGTTCTGGCGTCCAACGCGGGCCTGCGCCTCATCGTCGTCTTCCTGGCTCTGCAGATGCTGTTCGCCGAGCTGGCCGTGAACAAGCAGGAGCGGTACAGCCTACCGCTCGCGCTCGGGCTCAGCCTGCTGGCCGGCTTCTGGGCCGGACGCTGGTGGATACGGCTCGAGAATCGACCCTTTCTCTCTCGCCGCCCCGGTCTGCCCGCGATGGCCGGATGGGTCGTCGCGGCGGGCGTCGCGGTGGTGCTCGCATCGCAGTTGTACCGCGTTGCGGGCTCAGGAGCGAGGAGCGACGCGGCGCGCCGCTCAGAGCCGCTGCTCGAGCATCTCGTCGCCGACTTGCGCCGGAACGGTCCCTGCCTTCTCCTGGGGAGTGCCGACCAGATCCTGTCTCCGGCCGGCATCGACTGGTACCTCGCCGTGGCAGGCGTGCTTCCGGTGGAAGGCGCCGGGGCACTCGCAACCCCTGCCGATCTGCATACTGTCCACTCCAGGCCCCGTCGCCTGCATCGGGTCGTGCCGGAGTCCCTGCGCGGGCAGGTGGACCGCTGGCCCGGCTCCACGGGAACGTACACCGCCTACGTGGGCTTGCCCTTCGGCGCCGATGAATCGGTGAAATTCTCTCCAACGAATTTCGGCGAAAGAGTGGCGGCGCTTCTCGTTCGCCACCCCATCGATCGCGTGCTGGTCATCCTCGGGGACGGATCGTCGCTCACGCGTGAGCTCGTCACGGACCATTTGGGGCGCCTGGGCTTTGTACCTACGGACTCCTTCGCTCGGCAGATCTACCAAGCCGGCACCAGCGTCATCGAGTTCAAAGCTATCCGACCCGCAGCGGCTCGGCCTTCTCACGCACATCATCTGTCCGCGTGACAAGAGAAGCCCATGGGCTTCACCCCGCCTTCGACCGACCACCGATTCCATGGCAACACTTTTTTCCGCTGTGCTAGGGTCCAAGCATGAAGACACGCGTGCTTGGCAAGAACGGATTGACTGTCTCCGCAATCGGGCTCGGCTGCATGGGAATGTCCGAGTTCTACGGACAGACCGACGAAGCGGAGTCGATCGCGACGCTTCATCGCGCGATCGACATCGGCGTCAGCTTTCTTGATACCGCCGACATGTACGGGCCCTTCACCAACGAAGAGCTCGTCGGCCGCGCTATCAAGGGACGGCGCAAGCAGGTCGTGCTGGCCACCAAGTGCGGAATCGTCCGCGATCCGCGCAACAAGATGGTGCGCGGCATCGATGGGCGGCCGGAATACATCCGCGAAGCGTGCGACGCCAGCCTGAAGCGGCTCGGGGTCGATCACGTCGATCTCTACCAGCTGCATCGCGTCGACCCGATGACGCCGATCGAGGACAGCGTGGGCGCCATGGCTGAACTCGTGCGCGCCGGCAAGGCGCGCTTCATCGGCCTCTCCGAAGCCGGCAGCCAGACGCTGCGACGGGCGCAAAGGATTCATCCCCTGGCATCCGTGCAAAGCGAGTACTCGCTGTGGAGCCGCGACCCAGAAGACGATGTCCTCGCCACCTGCCGCGAGCTCGGTATCGGGTTCATTGCCTACAGCCCACTCGGCCGCGGCTTCCTCACCGGCGAGATCAAACGCTTCGAAGATCTCGCCGAAGGCGACTACCGCCGCATGTCACCGCGTTTCCAGGGAGAGAACTTTCACAAGAACGTCGACCTGGTCGCGCGCATCCAACAGATCGCCAAAGCCAAGGGCTGCACCGCTTCGCAGCTCGCCCTCGCTTGGGTGCTTGCCCAGGGCGACGAGCTCGTGCCGATTCCAGGCACCAAGCGGCGCAAGTACCTGGAGGAAAACGCGGCCGCCGTCAGTGTAACCTTGTCACCGAAGGATCTCGCCGACATCGATGCCGTCGCGCCGCCCGGCGCTGCGGCCGGGACGAGATATCCGGAAGCGATGATGCAGTTCGTCAACTCGTAACAAGCCCCGTCACGGCGCCATCGGTCAGCGGAAATCGGTGATCGCAACGTGTCTTTTCGCGGCTTTCGGGTCGGGGCAAGCAGGCAGAGGACGATTGGAACCTTCCCATTCGACCGCGCGCTGCGCTACGGTGCGCCGCGATGTCGCGAGTCACTGGTGATGTATCGTTCCGCCAGCGCTACGGTCCCTGCGGACTCGTCGCCGGGGCCGGCCAAGGTCTGGGCGCCGCGTGGGCCGCGGCGTTGGCTGAGCGCGGGCTCGACCTTGTCCTGATCGACCTCGAACCCGAACCAGTGGGCTCGCTCGCGACGGACCTTTCCCAGCGCTCGGGCACAAGCATCGATCCTCTCGTTCTCGATCTCGCCGCCGGCGACTCACTCGAACGCATCGTGCAGGCGACCGCGGGTCGGGAGATCGGTTTTCTTGTGTGTAACGCGGGCATCAGCAGCATCGGCAGCTACCTCGATGAGGACCTCGCCGTGCTCGAGCGCTTGTTCGACGTGAACTGCCGCGCGCCGGCACGGTTGGTGCATCACTTCGGCAGACTCATGCGGGCGCGACGGCGTGGCGGGATCGTGTTGATGTCGTCGCTCGCTGGGTTTCAAGGGAATCCGATGCTGGCGCAGTACGCCGCGACGAAAGCCTACGATCTGGTTCTAGCTGAAAGCCTTTGGGACGAGTGCCGCGACGATGGTGTCGATGTACTCGCCTGCTGCCCGGGCGCAACGCTGACTCCCGGGTATCTACGCGCGCGCCGGGGTCCATCCCCGCGCTTCCCGCGCGAGATGCAACCGGCGGAAGTGGTGGAAGAGGCATTGGCGGCGCTCGGCCGCGAACCTCGCTTGATCGCGGGTTATGCGAACCGTATCGCGGCGCTCATCATGCAGCGTCTTCTACCCCGACGACGTGCCATCGAGATCATGGGGCGCGTCGGCAGGACCTTGAAGAAACCGACGGCGAGCTGACCCGGAATTCGCTTCCTATCCGCGAGCGCGCGCGGCCGCCTGCTGCAGACTACCAAACTCCGACGGCCGGTCGCGGCCGAGCAACACGTCGAGCGGATCGCGCAGGTCGTCGACGTAGCCGAGAGCATACGCGCCGCGCGCGTAGCCCATCAGGCGCAACAGCGGCTCGGGCAACGTGCGAGCGATCTCAGCCGGACAAGCGAGGTACTGATTCTCTTCCTGTCGCAGCCAGCTCACGGCGTAGGTGAGGTTCAATCCGTAACGCGTCGCCGCCGACGTGTTGGTACCGCCGCCGTGATAGAGAGAACCGGTATAGAGAAGAAGCGAACCGGCGGGCATCTCCGCGGCTTCGGCTTGCTGATGCGTGAAGCTCAGCTTGTCTCCCAGCTTGTGGCTGCCCGGTATCAGACGCGTCGCGCCGTTGGCGGCGGTGAAATCGGTCATCGCCCAGATCGTGTTGCACTGCACCTCGTAGCCGGAGGGAAACGGGAAGAAATCGAAACCCCATTGATCGCGGTGGATTGTCTGCCCGGGCTCACCGGGTCCGATGGCGATGACTTGCGTGAGATGCATCTGGTAGCTGGTGGCGTGTTTGAGGACGGTGCCGACGCTGTCGAGCACGAGCGGGTGCATGATCAGGTCGCGGCACGTCTTCGAGCGCGCGATCAAGCCGCCGGTACGGCGTGTGTTGCGGCCGGCGAAGTCATCGCCGCCTGGAGCCGTTGCTTCCAGATAGGGCTGGAGCTCGGAGCGAACGCGATCGAGGACTTCGCGTGCGACCAGACTCTCGACGACGACACAGCCCTCGCGACCAAGCGCCTCGGCCACATCCGTACCCTTTGCATCCGCCCGGAGTCGGGGAATCGGCATCGCTGGTCTCCTTCCCTGCCCGCTTTCAATCGGGCTCCGCGTCGTAAAACGTCCTCTTGGCAAACACCCACATCACGGCACCGGCCACCGCGTAGGCAATGGCGCCCTCGACGACGGTACACCCACCGACGAACAGCGACACGCCGATCACCATGATCGTGCTGATGATCGCAACGATCTTGTCGATGCGCGTTTCGCGCGCCCGCTGCTGCAACACATGATCACGCACGTCCTCGCCGCAGCTGGGGCACCTACCAGCCGGCCGACGCGTGAGCACGGTGTCGCACTCGGGGCAAATCAGCTTTGTGGTGACGGGCATGTGGGCGTGTCTCGAAGGGCGTATCTGGTATCTCGTATCTCGTATCTCGTATCTTGTATCTAGTATCTTGGAAGGCGCATCCGACCAGATACTAACGAGATACGAGATACCAGATACGCCCCACCGGCCGATTGCTAATCGAATCCAAGCTCCAGCTTCGCCGCTTCGGTCATCATCGCCGGGCTCCAGGGTGGGTCGAAGACGACTTCGACTTCCGCCTCGGTAACGCCTGGTACCGCCTCGATGCGCGCTTTTGCGTCGGAAGCGATGACCGGGCCCATACCACAACCCGGCGCGGTCAGCGTCATCTTGACGTCGACGCGGTTGCCGCCGGCATCGAGTGGAACCACTTTGAGATCGTAGACCAAACCGAGCTCGACGATGTTCACCGGAATTTCCGGGTCGTAGACGTTTCGCAACGAATCCCACACCAGTTTCTCATCGAGCGGGCCCGAGGCCGCGGCAGCCGCCTCCTCGGGTGAAAGCGGCGCCTGTTTGCCGATCGCGTCGGCATCCTTCGCCTGCAATCGATACAAGCCGCCCAGGGTTGGAAGCTGCAGTGTGTAGGTTTCCCCGAGCGACTGCGTGATCACAGCGGGTGTTCCCGCGTCGACCGTGATGAGGTTGCCGTCGGGAATCTGAATCAGCTCGCATTCGCGCTGGATGACTATCTCTTCAAATCTGGACATCTGTTCTCTCCCCGGCTACTCCGTCGACACCGGCACGGCGTCTTCGCCCTTCAGCGCCGCTTCAAACGTATGCCACGCCAGCACGGCACATTTCACCCGACTGGGAAACTCACTGACGCCGGCAAAGACGCCGAGCTTGCCCACGTCGCGCCCCTCGATCGCTTGCGGCCCCTTGGTCACCATGGCGTGAAACGTGTCGAAGAGCTTCCTGGCTTCGCTGCGCGATTTGCCTTTCACAACTTCGGTCATCACCGAAGCGGATGCCGTGGAAATGGCGCAGCCACAGCCTTCAAACGAAACGTCGCGCACGATGTCGTTGGCAGCGTCGACGTACACGGTGACCCGGTCGCCACAGAGCGGATTGTATCCTTCCGCGGAGTGACCGCTTGCGAGCTTGCGGAAATTGCGCGGACGCTTGCTGTGGTCGACGATGACCTCTTGATAGAGATCGCGTAGCTCCGAGTTCACGAAAACACCTCGATCACTTTGTGGATACCGTCGACGAGCGCGTCGACCTCCTCTTTCGTATTGTAGAACGCGAATGAAGCCCGCACCGTCGCCGGAACTTTGAAGCGTTGCATCACCGGCTGGGCGCAATGATGGCCGACGCGCACGGCAACGCCGTGGCGATCGAGAATCGTGCCGACATCGTGCGCGTGGACGCCGTCGATGACGAACGACAGAACGCTGATCTTGTTCTTCGCGGTGCCGATCAGACGAATCTCCGGGATCTCCTGGACACGCTCCGTCGCATAGACGAGCAGCTCGTGCTCGTACAGCGCCGACCGTTCGATGCCGACCGACGCGACGTAATCGATCGCCGCTCCCAGGCCGACGGTTCCGGTGATGTTCGGTGTGCCGGCTTCGAACTTGTGCGGAATGTCCTTGAAGAACGTCTTTTCGAAAGTCACCGCGGCGATCATCTCGCCGCCGCCCTGGTAGGGTGGCATCTTCTGCAGCAGCTCGGCCTTGCCGTAGAGCACGCCGATGCCGCTCGGGCCGAAGAGCTTGTGTCCGGAGAAGGCGTAGAAGTCGCAATCGAGGGAGCGCACGTCGACGCCGAGGTGCGGCACGGCTTGCGCGCCATCGAGCAGCACCGGGATCCCGTGGCGGTGCGCCATCTCGATCATCGTCGCCACAGGATTGACTGTCCCGAGTGCGTTCGACACGTGCACCAACGCGACCAGTTTGGTGTGCGGGCCGAGCAACTTTTCGTACTCGTCGAGTAACAGCTCGCCGTCATCGTTCATCGGAATAACGCGCAGGTTGGCGCCACGCTCGTGGCAGAGCATCTGCCACGGAACGATGTTGGAGTGATGCTCCATGGACGAGATGACGATGTCGTCGCCGAATCCGAGAACGCTGCGGCCGTAGGTCTGCGTGACCAGATTGATCGCCTCGGTGGTACCGCGCACGAAGATGATCTCGCGCTCTTCAGCGGCATTGAGGAAGCGACGGATTGTTTCGCGAGAGCGCTCAAAGGCGGCCGTCGCGCGCTCACTCAGGGAATGCACACCGCGGTGAACATTGGAGTAGTCGGTCGCATCGAAGCGAGCCACGGCGTCGATCACCTGACGCGGCTTCTGCGCCGAAGCCGCATTATCGAGGTAAACGAGCGGATGCCCGTGGATCTCTTGCTCGAGAATCGGGAAATCCTCGCGCACCTTCTCGACGTCGAACACCGTCGTCGTCGGTCCGCCGCCCGGCCGCAAGCGCACCGATCTCATGCGACCGCCTCCACGTCCTCGGTCCAGCCCCAGCGCTTGGCGAGCGACTTTTGCAATTGCGAGCGCACAGGCTCGAGCGGCAGGCGACCGACCAGCTGGTTGGCAAAGCCGCGAATCAGCAGATCGCGCGCCGTCTGTGCGTCGATGCCGCGCGAGCGGAAGTAGAATAATGCGTCGTCGTCGAGCCGGCCGATGGCTGCGCCGTGACCGCACTTGACGTCGTCGGCGAAAATCTCGAGCTGTGGCTTGGTGTCGACCGTGGCGTCGTCGGAGAGCAGCAGGTTCATGTTCATCTGCTGCGCATCGCTCTTCTGGGCGTCGGGACGAACGTAAACCTTGCCGTTGAACACACCGGTGGCTTTGTCGTCGAGAACGCCCTTGTAGAGCTCGCGGCTGCTGCAATGTGGGCGGCGGTGATCGATGCACGTATGGTGATCGACGTGTTGGCGATCGCGCGCCATATACAACCCGTCGAAGACGCACTCGCTGCCCTCGCCATTCATGACCGTATTGATGGCGACGCGCGCCAGCGAAGCACCGAACGATACGGCATACGACCGGAACCGGCTGTTGCGGGCTTGAGTGGCGTCGACGGTCCCAATGTGGAACGCATCCGCGGCTTCGCGCTGCAGCCTGTAGTGGTCCACTTTTGCATCTTCGCTGACGACGATCTCGGTGACCGCATTGCTGAAGTACACACCGTCACCGACATAGTCCTCGACGATCGACGCCTCGCTTCCCTCCTCGGCGACGATGAGCACACGCGGGTGCGAGGCACTCGGCTGTCCCGCCAGCGGCAGCGAAACAAAGAGCAGATGAATCGGAGCTGCGGCACAGGTCCGACGGGGAAGGTGAACGAACGCACCATCGCGCAGAAAGGCCGTGTTGAGGGCGGTGAAGGTGTGCGACTCCACGTCCGCCAGTTGCGCGACGTACGGTTCGACGAGATCCGGCCGATGCTCGAACGCTTGCGCCAGTGACCCGGCATGAATCTCGGCGGGGAAAACGACGGACGATAAGCGTTCGTCGTAACACCCGTTGACGAAGACGAGACGAGAGCCACTGCCAAGGCGCGGTCGCGCAACGAGCTCCGCAGTGGCCGCTGGCGGCTCGGCGCCGGTGCTACGAAAGGTGGTACGCGCGATCGGGGAAACATCGGTGTACTTCCACTCCTCGAGCCGCGTCGTCGGAAAACCGAGGCTTGCGAATCGATCCATACCGGCGGCGCGCAGGGCTTGAATCCACTGCGGTGCACCTCCGTTGAGAGATTCGAATTCAGAACGAAACGGACCTGCGGCACTCATCGGATCGCTCCAGACGTCACGCCGAGGCCGCCGCCGATTCGAAGTCGGCGTAGCCTTTGGCCTCGAGCTCGACAGCGAGGTCCTTCGAGCCCGAGCGCACGATGCGGCCGGCAACCAGCACGTGCACGTGATCGGGAACAAGGTAGTTGAGCAAACGCTGGTAGTGGGTCACTGCGATCACCGAATGTTCCTCGTCGCGCAGTGCATTGACGCCGGCGGCAACGACACGCAAGGCGTCGATGTCGAGCCCGGAGTCGGTTTCGTCGAGGATCGCCAGTTTCGGATCGAGCACGGCCATTTGCAGGATCTCGTTGCGCTTCTTCTCACCGCCAGAGAACCCCTCGTTGACCGCGCGCTTCATGAACGCCTCGTCCATGTCGACGAACTTGAGCTTTTCACGCAGTAGTTGCAGGAAATCCATGGCGTCGACCGGCTCGAGGCCCTGATGCTTGCGCACCGCGTTCAGTGCCGTGCGCAGAAAGTAGTTGTTGGCCACCCCGGGAATCTCCACCGGGTACTGAAACGCCAGGAAAACTCCGGCGCAGGCGCGATCTTCGGCCGACATCGCCAACAGGTCGGCGCCGTCGTAGATCACCTCGCCGTCGAGCACTTCGTACCCTTCGCGTCCCGCCAGCACGTGCGCCAGAGTGCTCTTCCCGGATCCATTGGGGCCCATGATCGCGTGCACCTCACCGCGCCGAACCTTCAGGTTGACGCCGCGCAGAATTTCCTTGTCCTCCACCTTGGCGCGGAGATTCTTCACTTCCAATAGGACTTCGCCTGCCATCGTATTCGTCGCTCCAGGCTCTCCGTGCGGTGTTCAGCCGACGCTGCCCTCGAGGCTCACGCCCATGAGCTTTTGCGCCTCGACTGCGAACTCCATCGGCAATTCGCGGAAGACTTCCTTGCAGAAGCCGCTGACGATCATCGACACCGCGTCTTCGGCCGAGATGCCGCGCTGTCGGCAATAGAAGAGCTGGTCGTCGCTGATCTTCGAGGTCGTCGCTTCGTGCTCGACCTGAGCCGAGCTGTTGCGCACCTCCATGTAGGGGAACGTGTGCGCGCCGCAGCGATCGCCGATCAGCAGCGAGTCACATTGGGTATAGTTGCGCGCCGAGTCCGCGTTCTTGGTGACACGCACGAGGCCGCGGTAGCTGTTCTGGCCGTGCCCAGCGGAAATGGCCTTCGACAAGATGGTGCTGCGTGTGTTCTTGCCGAGGTGGATCATCTTCGTACCGGTGTCGGCTTGTTGCCGGTTGTTGGTAAGCGCCACGGAATAGAACTCACCGACCGAGTTGTCGCCTTTCAGAATCACGCCCGGGTACTTCCAGGTGATCGCCGAGCCGGTCTCGACCTGGGTCCAGGAGATCTTCGAATTGGCGCCGGAGCAGAGCCCGCGCTTGGTGACGAAGTTGTAGATCCCGCCCTTACCTTCCTTGTCTCCGGGATACCAGTTCTGCACGGTTGAATACTTGATCTGCGCATCGCCGAGGGCGACCAGCTCGACCACAGCCGCGTGCAACTGGTTCTCGTCTCGCATCGGCGCCGTGCAGCCTTCGAGGTAGCTGACGTAGCTGCCTTCGTCGGCGACGATCAGAGTGCGTTCGAACTGACCGGTATTGGCGGCGTTGATGCGGAAGTAGGTGGAAAGCTCCATCGGGCAACGCACGCCCTTGGGGATGTAACAGAACGATCCGTCACTGAAGACCGCCGAGTTGAGCGTCGCAAAGAAGTTGTCGGTGTAGGGCACCACCGAGCCGAGGTAACGGCGCACCAGCTCGGGATGTTCGCGGACCGCTTCCGAGAAGGCACAGAAGATGATGCCGAGTTCCGCCAGCTTGGCCTTGAAGGTCGTCGCCACGGAAACGCTGTCGAACACGGCGTCGACCGCAACGCCGGCGAGCATCTCCTGCTCGCGCAACGGAATACCGAGCTTCTCGTAGGTCCGCAGCAACTCCGGATCGACCTCGTCGAGACTCTGCGGGCCACCCTTGGTCCGCGGCGCGGAGTAGTAGACGATGTCCTGGTAGTTGATCGGCGGGTAGGAGACGTTCTGCCAGGTGGGTTCGCGCAGCGTCAGCCAGTAGCGATACGCCTTCAGCCGCCATTCGAGCATGAACTCGGGTTCGTTCTTCTTCTCGGAGATCAACCGGATGACGTCTTCGTTGAGACCGGGGGGAACGACATCGGCTTCGATGTCGGTGTAGAAGCCGTGTTCGTATTCGCGATTGACGAGATCCTCGATTTTGGCCGCAGTGGTCATCTTTTCTCCAGATCCTCGCCTTCAGGCGCCAAGCTCGATGGAGCGAGCACGTTGCGGCGCCACGATGTCGGCAAGCGTGACGTCTTCCAGGGCGCTACGGACGGCGCGGTTGATCTTCTGCCAGTGTCCGCGCACCGGGCAGCAGCGTTCGAGCTCGCAATCGCCGGTATGCTCGCCGGTTGTGCAGAGAGTCAGCGCAACCGGTCCCTCGATCGCCCCGATGATGCCGGCGACCGAGATCTGTTCCGCCGGACGCGCCAGGCTGTAACCCCCCTTGGCGCCGCGGCGGGAGATCAGCAATCCCTCTTTTGCAAGGATTCTCAGAAGCTTGCTGACCGTCGGCAGCGGCAGGTGCGCCTCGCTGGCGATCTCCGCAGCGCTGTGATCGACGACTGGATTGGTCGCCACATGACTCATCAGGACGATG
>Ga0187892_10004949_pt1 | contig 21641 bp, 20 predicted proteins | sample MA1701073metaG_FD_139345 | JGI IMG/M metagenome (GOLD analysis project Ga0187892, IMG submission 139345) | Bio-ooze microbial communities from a basaltic lava cave in the Kipuka Kanohina Cave System on the Island of Hawaii, USA - MA170107-3 metaG ... | reverse complement strand
TTGCTGCTCGGCCGGCGCCGCGAGGTGGACGGCGTCGTGGCCATGCCACCCGGGCGTCACGTGGACGATCTGGTTTCGACCGAGCTCAACTTTGCATCCAACACGCTCGAGCGCGACGCGGACGGGTGGTATCACACGCTGGTCGTCCGGCGGGCCCGCGCCGAGAACGAAGGCCCCGACGACGTCTCGCCGGATGGTTACCGGGTCGAGCTGGTGCCCCTGCGCTTCCGCCCTAGCCCTGACGCGGCAACGGGTCGTCTCACCGCGCTGGTGGACATCACGCGTTTCTCCTCCTGGGCGCGCTCCGATCAGCCAGCTCGCGTCACCTTCGCGGCGGATCGCCACCTCGAATCGGTTCAATCCTCTCTCATCCTGGGCACCCGGCTCTCGGTGCGCGTGACGGGCAGCGCGTGACCCGGCCGGCCCCGCAGTACGATCTGGTGGGGCTGGGTGAAGTGATGCTGCGGCTGGCCGCCACTCCTCCGCAGCGGTTGGAGCAGGCCTCGGTCCTCGACGTCCAGATCGGGGGCACCGAGGCCAACGTGGCGGCCGCCTGCGCGCGGCTCGGGCTGCGCACCGCCCTCATCTCGGCGCTGCCGTCGGAGCACGCCTGGGGTGACCGCACCATCCACGAGCTGTGCGGTCACGGGGTGGATTGTCGCGGTGTGCTCCGGCGTCCCGGCCAGCGGATGGGTCTCTACTTCATCGAGTACGGCATGGCGCCCCGCCCGGTGCGCGTGCTCTACGATCGGCGCGACTCGGCGTTCAGCCGCCTCGTCCCGGACGACGTGGACTGGACGCCGGTCCGGAGCGCGCGGGTCGTGCATATCACCGGCGTGACCGCCGCGCTCGGGAACAACCTTCGGGAAGTCGTCCGCCGCGCGATCGACGAAGCGGCGACCGCCGGCGTGCCGGTGTCCCTCGACGTCAACTACCGTGCTCGGCTCTGGAGCCCGAAAGAGGCGCGCGACTTCCTCGGCGAGATCTTGCCCCGCGTGCAATACCTCTTCGTCGGCGGGGACGACGCGGCCACCGTGTTCGAGTTGGAGGGCGCGCCCGAGCGTGTCCTCGCGGAGCTGCATCGCCTCGCGCCGGCGGCCACCATCGCGCTCACGCTGGGGGAAGCCGGCTCCGCGGTGCTCACCACCGTGGGCGTCTCGCGCCCGTCCCGGCAATACACCGTGTCGGTGGTGGACCGCGTCGGCGCCGGTGATGCCTACGCCGCCGGGTTCCTGTGGGCCACCTTGATCGGGCGCGGCCCCCAGCAGGCGGTGGACGCCGCCACCGCGCTCGCCGCGCTGAAGTGCACGATCTGGGGCGACGTGCCGGTGGTGACGCGGGCGGAGCTCGAAGAGCTGCTGGCCACGGACAGCACCGAGATCCGACGGTAGCGAGAGGGCCGTGTCGCGCACCGCGCTCCTCGTGCACAATCCGGGCTCCGGCCAGCGCCGCGATCGTTTCCACTCGGTCACCCGCATGGTCGACGCCCTGCGGCTGCGCGGGATCACCGTCACGCCGCAGGTCACCTCGGGCCCGGCCGACGCCACCCGGCTCGCGGCGGGCGCGGTGGAGGCGCGCGCCGATCTGGTCATCGTCCACGGTGGCGACGGCACCGTCAACGAGACCATGCAGGCGATGGTGGGCACGCCGACCCCGCTCGCGGTGTGGCCCGCCGGGACCTCGAACGTGCTGGCGCGGGAGCTCGGGCTGCCGAGCGGCCTCGATCTCCTGGCGGACGTCATCGCGGCGGGCCGGCTGCGGCGCGTGTCGGTGGGGCGGGCCGGTGAGCGCTACTTCCTGCTGATGGCGGGCGTAGGGCTGGACGCCGACGTGGTGCGCGCGGTGCATCCCGGGCTCAAGCGGCTGACCGGCGAGGGCGCGTACTGGATGGCCGGCCTTCGCCAGCTCACGGACTGGCACCCGATCCACTTCCTGGTGGAGACCGAGGGCATCCAGCACCGCGCGACCTTCGCGGTGGTGGCGAACGCGCCCTCCTACGGGGGCGGCCTCCGGTTCGCGCCGGAAGCCAGCATGGACAACGATGTGCTCGATGTGTGCCTCTTCGACTCCACCCAGCGCCACCGGTTCGCCCGCTACCTGGCCGCCGCCTTCAGCGGATCGCACCTGGGCCTGCCGGGCGTGACCTACTTGAAGACCCGCCGGGCGGTCGTGCACGGCGACAACAGCCGGTTCGTGCAGGTGGACGGCGAGCTGCACGGCCCGCTTCCCGTCCGCTTCGAGTGCGTGCCCGCCGCGCTTTCACTCGTCGTTCCCTAGGGTGGTATAGTTTCGCCTGATGGCGGAAGCGGCGCGGGGCGCCGAGCGCATCCTCGAGGGGCTGAACGCGCCCCAGGCTGCCGCAGTCACCCACGAGAGCGGTCCCCTCCTGATCATCGCGGGCGCCGGCACCGGCAAGACCACCGTCATCACGCGTCGCATCGCTCACCTCATCGCCACGCGGCGAGCCCGGCCCTCCGAGATCCTCGCCTTGACGTTCACCGACAAGGCGGCGGCCGAGATGGAGGAGCGTGTCGATACGCTCGTGCCCTACGGCTACGCCGACGTGCAGATCTCCACCTTCCACGCCTTCGGCGACCATCTCATCAAGGAGAACGCGCTCGAGCTGGGTCTCACGCCCGACTTCCGAGTCCTGACCCGCGCCGAGCAGGTCATCTTTCTCCGCGATCATCTCTTCGAGTTTCCCCTGAAGCACTACCGTCCGCTGGGCGATCCGACCCGGCACCTCCAGGCCATCATCAGCCAGTTCAGCCGCCTGAAGGACGAGGACGTGAGCCCGGAAGAGTATCTGGCCCACGCCGAGGAGCTGCTGGGCAAGGCGGGTGACGACGAGACACGGCTCGAGGCCGAGCAGCACCTGGAGCTGGCTCGGACCTACGCCCAGTACCAGACGCTGATGGCGCGCCTCGGGCAGGTGGACTTCGGCGACCAGATCGTCGAAGCCCTGCGCCTCTTCCGGACGCGCCTCCACATCCTCAGGCGCTATCAGCAGCGCTTCACGCACGTCCTGGTCGATGAGTTCCAGGACACCAACTACGCCCAGTTCGAGCTGGTAAAGCTCCTGGTGGCGCGGCACCGCAACGTGGCGGTGGTCGGCGACGACGATCAGGCCATCTTCCGATTCCGCGGCGCTTCCATGAGCAATATCCTCGATTTCGACCGGACCTATCCGGACGCGCTCCGGGTGGTGCTCCAGGAGAACCGCCGCTCGCCGCAGGCGGTGCTCGACGCCGCCTACCGGCTCATCCAGCACAACAACCCCGACCGCCTCGAGGTGGCCCAGGAGATCGACAAGCGGCTGGTCTCCACCGTCGGGATGGGAGAGGCACCGCGCCATCTGGCCTTCGACACGGTCTCCAGCGAGTCCGACCACGTGGCCGAGCTGATCAAGGAAGAGCACGAGCGCGGCCGGCCCTATCGCGACTGCGCGGTGCTCGTGCGCGCCAACAACGACGCCGACCCGTTCCTGCGCGCTCTGAACGTGCGCGGGATCCCGTGGACCTTCTCGGGCAACGCCGGGCTCTACGGTCGGCCCGAGATCCGCTTGCTGATCGCCTTTCTTAGAACCGTCGCGCATCCGGACGACTCGGTGAGCCTGCACTACCTGGCCTCCTCGGACGTCTACCAGGTCCCCATCGTCGATCTCACCAGGTGCGCGACCTACGCCGATCGCAAACACCGCTGGCTCTTCGACGTGCTACGCGCGGTGCCCGCGGAGGTCGAGCTCGGCGACGAGGGCGCAGGCGCCATCGCTCGGTTGATCGCGGACCTCCAGCGCTACATGGAGCTGGCCCGCGAGCATCCGACCGGGGAGGTGCTCTACCAGTTCCTGGTGGACTCCGGGCTCATGACCCGTTACGCCAAGGCGCCCGCCGAGCTCGAGCAGGAGGTGCAGAACGTCAGCAAGTTCTTCACGCGGGTCAAGGACGCGGCCCGCGTGCTCAAGTACGACAACGTGCGCGAGTTCGTCAACCATCTGGACGCCCTGATCGACGCGGGCGAGGATCCGGCGATGGCCGAGGCCGACACCGAGACCCCGGCGGTGCACGTGCTCACCGTGCACAAGTCCAAGGGGCTCGAGTGGCCGGTCGTGTTCATGGTGGACTGCGTGCAGAACAAGTTTCCGTCCACGCGAAGGTCGGATCCCGTCGAGATCCCGCCCGGGCTCATCAAGGACACGCTGCCCACCGGCGACTTCCACGAGCAGGAGGAGCGGCGCCTCTTCTACGTGGGCATGACCCGCGCCAAGGAGCAGCTCTACCTGATCAGCGCCGAGGACATGGGCGGCAAGCGCAAGTGGAAGGTGAGCCAGTTCGTGCTGGAGGCGCTCGACCTGCCCAAGGACGCGGCGCGCCCCTTCCGGGCTCAGGCCATCGAGGAGCTGCGACGGCTGGCTCCGCCCCCGGAGGCCGTCGGCTTGGGCCTCGCCCCGGTGCCCGACGACGAGCCGCTCTCGGTCAGCTACCGGCAGGTGGACGACTACGAGACCTGCCCGCTCAAGTATCACTACATCCACATCCTGCGCATCCCGCTGCGGCAGCACCACGCGGTGGTCTACGGCAGCGCGCTCCACAACGCGGTGGAGTTCTACCTGCGCCGGCGGGCCGCGGGCAACTACACCTCGCTGGAGGACTTCCTCATCGCCTTCGACAATGCCTGGCGCAACGAGGGCTTCCTGACGCGCGATCACGAGGAGCAGCGCAAGCGAGCGGGGATCGCCGCCCTCACGCGCTTCTACCACGAGGAGGAAGCCTCGGGGCAGAAGCCCACCGACGTGGAGCGCGAGTTCGGGGTGAGCGTCGGGCTCAACCGGGTGCGTGGCCGCTTCGACCGCGTCGACGAGACCCCCGACGGGCTCGTCATCGTGGACTACAAGTCGAGCGACGTCACCGACCAGAAGAAGGCCGACCAGCGCGCTCGGGAGAGTTTGCAGCTGAAGATCTACGCCCTCGCCCAGAACGAGATGACCGGCCGGCTCCCCGCTCGGGTTGAGCTGCGCTTCCTCGAGTCCGGGCTCACCGGGCGCCACCGGCCTGGCCCCGAGGACCTGCGGGAGGCCCGCGCGGCGATCGAGGAAGCGGCGCGGGGCATCCGCCAGCGGCAGTTCGAGGCGACCCCCGGCTACCAGACCTGCCGCTACTGTCCCTACAACCAGATCTGCCCCAGCACCGCCACCCAGGAGTGACCCCATGAAGCTCAAGGCGAACGGCATCGAGATCAACTACGAGATCGAAGGCGACGGCCCGGTGGTGACCTTCAGCCACCCCCTCGCCTGCAACCTCTCCATGTGGGACGAGCAGGCGCGCGCGCTCAAGGGCCGCTACCGCGTGCTCCGCTTCGACACCCGCGGTCATGGGCAGACCTCCGCGCCCGCGGCGGCGTACTCGCTGGATCAGCTCGCCGACGACCTGAAGGGCCTGCTCGATGGTCTCGGCGTCGCCACGACGCATTTCGTCGGCCTCTCCATGGGCGGCATGGTCGGGCAGGTCTTCGCCTTGAAGCATCCGGCCATGGTGCAGAGCCTGGTCCTGTGCGACACCACCAGCCGCTACCCGGCGGCCGCCGCGTCCATCTGGGAGGAGCGCATCAAGACGGTGGGTGTCAAGGGCATGGAGCCGATGGTAGCCCCCACGCTCCAGCGCTGGTTCACCGCACCGTTCCGCGCGCGGCGGAAAGATCTGATAGAGAAGGTCGGCGCCATGATCCGGAGCACGCCCGCGGCGGGTTACGTCGGCTGCTGCCACGCGATCCCCAAGATCAACGTCACCGACCGGCTCAAGGAGGTCCGGTGCCCCGCCCTCGTGATCGTGGGCGAGGAGGACCCCGGCACGCCGGTCGACATGGCCCGCGAGCTCCACGCCGCGATGCCGGGCGCGGAGCTCGCCATCCTGTCGAGGGCCTCGCATCTGTCCAACCTCGAGCAGCCCGGGGAGTTCAACCGTGCGCTCGGTGGCTTTCTCGACAAGGTGAGTGGCCGAACCAAGCTGTAGCCGGCGCGACGTCTCGCCGATGCCTCGAGCCCCATCAGCGGCGGCCATCGTCATCCAGATCCGTCTCTGGTCGGGCGTCGTGCTGTTCACTTACCTCACGACGCATTTCTTCAACCACTCGCTCGGACTCGTGTCGCTGGACGCGATGGCGGCCGGCCGGGACTGGTTCGTGCTCCTCTGGCGCAGCCTGCCGGGCACCGTCGCCCTGTACGCCTCGTTCGCCACCCACAACGTGCTCGCCCTCTGGGCGCTCTACCGCAAGCGCACGCTCCGGATGCCCGCCTGGGAAGCGATCCAACTCACGCTCGGGCTGCTCGTCCCGCCGCTGCTCGTCTGGCACGTCGTGGGCACTCGCCTCTCACACGAGGTGGCCGGCATCCAAGACACCTACACCTTCGTCGTGCTCAGCCTCTGGCAGCTCAACCCGGTGGCCGGACTGCGGCAAGTGGTGGTCCTGCTGGTCGCCTGGATACACGGCTGCACCGGGATGCACTTCTGGCTGAGGCTGCGCCCCTCGTATCCACGCTTGTCCCGCGCGATCTACAGCGGGTTCCTGCTCCTGCCGGTGTTGGCGTTACTCGGCTTCGTCACCGCAGGGCAGGAGGTGAGTCGGCTGGCGCGCGAGCCCGGCTTCGTCCAGTCGGTGATCAGGGAAGCCCGGCTGCCCGATCCGGCCACCCGCGCGATGCTCAGACGGATCGCCCACAGCATCTGCTGGGGAGACCTGACCGCGATCGGGCTGGTGCTTGGGGCGCGCGCGATGCGCGAGCACATCCGGCGCCGGCAAGGCGTGCGAGTGAGCTACCCAGATGGTCGGGAGGTGCTCGTGCCGGCCGGCTTCACCGTGCTCGAGGCAAGCCGCTATGCGGGCATCCCGCACGCGTCGGTCTGCGGCGGGCGCGGTCGCTGCTCCACCTGTCGGGTGCGGGTCCTCCGAGGGGGCGACCACCTGCCCGCGGCGACGGTGGACGAGCTGCGGGTCCTCGGACGTGTTGGCGCTCCGGCTCACGTCCGCCTCGCGTGTCAGGTGCGCCCCCGCCGCGACCTCGCGGTGGTGCCGCTCGTGCCGGCCGGCGCCGGGCCACGCGACGCGGCGGGCGCGGGCGGTCGTCGCGAGGATCACCGCGACGGGGAGGAGCTGACCATCGCGGTGCTCTTCGCGGACCTGCGCGGCTTCACGCGGCTGGCCGAGCGCAAGCTCCCGTACGACGTCGTCTTCATCCTGAACCGCTACTTCGAGGCGGTGGGGGGAGCCATCACCGACGCCGGCGGCATCGTCAACCAGTTCACCGGCGACGGAGTGATGGCGCTCTTCGGGGTCGATGGAGGGCCGGAAGAGGGTTCTCGGCAGGCCGTCCGCGGCGCCGCCGCCATGGTCGCGCGCGTCCAGGAGTTGAGCCGCACGCTGGCGGAGGATCTGGCCACCCCGCTGCGCCTCGGGATCGGCATCCACACCGGTCCGACCGTGGTCGGTCGGATGGGCTACGCGGACACGACCTACCTGACTGCGGTGGGCGATACGGTGCACGTCGCCGCGCGCCTCGAGGCGCTCACGAAGGACTACGCCTGCGACTTGGTGCTGTCCGAGGAGGTCGCCACGCGCGCCAGCCTCGACGTGTCCGACCACGTGCGTCACGAGCTGACGGTGCGCAACCGCGAGGCCCCGCTCGCGGTGTTCGTGGTGCCCAGCGTCCAGCGTCTGGCGGAGCGTCTCGCCCTGGGCGGTGGTAGAGTCATCGCGGTCGAGGAGGGCCGATGACGGTCGATCGCCGGGGGCCGTTCTGGGACATGGTCGAGGGCCGTTTGCCCGCGCCGCCCGCCGCGCGCCTGCTCGGCTGGAAGCTCGAGCGGATCGATCCCGAGCAGGGGACGGTTCGGGCGCAGTTCGACGGCAAGGCGGAGTTCCTCAATCCAGTCGGATCGATCCAGGGCGGTATCCTGGCCGCGATGCTGGACGACACCCTGGGCCCGGCCGCCGCCGCCATGCTGGGGGGCGAGGCCTTCGCGCAGACCCTCGAGCTGAAGACGAGCTTCCTGCGTCCGGCGCGTGCCGGCAAGCTCTATGGCGACGCTCGGGTCGTGCATCGTGGCCGGGAGATCGTGTTTCTCGAGGGGGCCCTCTCCACCGCCGACGGGACGGTGGTCGCCACCGCGACCGCCACCGCGCGGGTGATCCCGTTCCAGGCGCTTCGATCCTCGGCATGAGCCGCCACGGCCACCGCGAGTCTCCGGCGGAGGCGCGGGCGCCCGAGCCCACTTTCGCCGAGCAGGCCCGGACCCTCGTCCATCTGGGGCGGACGGGCACGCTCGGCACGCTGTCGCGGCGTCATCCCGGTCACCCATTCGTCTCGGTGATGCCCTACGCGCCGGACGAGCGCGGACGACCCCTGCTGCTCATCAGTCGCCTCGCCATGCACACCCAGAACCTCGAAGCGGATCCTCGCGCGAGCGTGCTCATCGCCCAGCCTGGTGTGGGCGAGGATCCCCTCGCGTTGGCCCGTCTGACACTCATGGGCCGGGCCGGGCGCCTGGGGCCCGAGGAGCGTGCCGCCGCGCGCGAGACCTATCTGGCGCGCCACCCGAACGCGGTGCACTGGGTCGAGTTCGAGGACTTTGCCTTCTGGCGGCTCGACCTCGCCGACGTCTACTTCGTCGGCGGTTTCGGCGCGATGGGCTGGGTGGAGGTCCGCGACTACGAGGCCGCCCGTCCGGATCCCCTGGCCGATGCCGCGGCTGGCATCATCGAGCACATGAACCGAGATCATGGAGACGCCCTCATCGCCTATGCACGAGTCCTCGGCGGCGTCGAGGCCGACGTCGCGGAGATGGTCGCGGTGGACCGCCTCGGCTTCAAGCTTCGAGCTCGAAGCGGCGATGGTCTCCACGGGTGCCGGATCGCCTTCGTTCGCGAGGTGATCACCGGCGAGCAATGCCGGGCGGTGTTGATCGAGATGCTCGCCGATTGCCGGAAGCGCACTACCAGAACCTGACCCGACCGAAGGAGACGTACCATGGCCCGCCACATCAAAGTCGCCGCCGCCCAGATGGGCCCCAACAACGAAGGTACGAGCCGCGAGGAGATCGTCGAGCGCATGCTGGCCCTGCTCGAGCGGGCGGTCGCGGAGGACGTCGAGATCCTGGCCTATCCGGAGATGGCGCTCACGACCTACTTCCCCAAGCGGGTCCGTGACGACTTCGACCAGTTCTTCGAGACCGAGATGCCGCCGAAGGCGCTGGCTCCGCTGCTCCAGCGGGCACGCGAGGCGCGCATCGCCTGCCACGTGGGCTTCTGCGAGAAGGACCGGGGCCGCTACTTCAACACCGCGCTCCTGACCGACGAGGCCGGTAACCTTGCCGGGACCTTCAGGAAGATTCATCTCCCGGGTGTGCGCGTGCCGGACGGCCACGCCCAGGTGTACGAGCCACATTTCTTCGAGTCCGGCAATACCGGGTACCGCGTTTTCGAAGCGGTCGGGTCCAAGGTGGGCATCGCGATCTGCCAGGACCGGCGCTTCCCCGAGTCCTACCGCAGCCTCGGCCTGCTGGGTGCCGAGATCGTCCTGATCGGCTACAACACGCCGCTCTCTCCACTCGCCCTCGACCTGAACGAGCTGTGCCTGCGCGCGGGCGCCTACCAGAACAACCTCTTCGTGGTCGGCATCGCCAAAGCCGGCGTCGAGGACGGCATGGAGCTGATCGGCGGCTCCTGCATCGTCAACCCGATGGGGCAGGTGCTCGCCAAGGCCGCCACCACCGGCGACGAGCTGGTGGCGGCCCGGATCGACCTCGACCAGATGATCCCGGCCCGCAAGCGCTGGGACTTCCTCGGCCGCCGGCATCCCGAGCACTACGGCCTCCTGACCCAGCCGACGAAGCCGGGCGCGCGATGAGCGCTCGCGCGAAGAGCCCTTCGATAGACCTGCTGGTCCGTGGCGGCCGCGTCGTCACCCCGACGGAAGTGCTGGAGACCACGGTGGCGGTGAGCGACGGCAAGATCGTCGCGCTGGGGGCGGAGGCGATGCTGCCGCCCGCCGAGCGCACGATCGACGCCACCGGCAAGTACGTCCTGCCTGGCCTGATCGACTGCCACGTGCACCTGGGCGCGGTCTACGACGACTGGCAGACCGGGCCGGTGGCCGCCGCGCACGCCGGGCTCACGACGCTGCTCTCGTTCGTGGAGTACGACGACCAGGCGCGGGAGACCTTGCCCAAGGCGCTCGAGCGCCTGCGCGACGAGGCCTCGCGGCAGTCGGTGGTGGACTTCGGCTTCCACTTCATCCTGAACAACCAGCCGTACATCCTCGACGGTATGGCCGAGGCGTTCGCGCAGGGCGTGACCTCGTACAAGATCTTCATGACCTACAAGCGCCGGCCGAACCGCATGTGCTCGGACGAGTTCATCGCCCAGGTGATGGAGCGGATCGCGGCGCTGGGCGGCGTCTGTCAGCTCCACTGCGAGAACGGCGACATCCTCTACCACCTCGAGAACAAATCGATCGCGGCGGGTCGGGTGAAGCCGACCGACTTCCCGGCGACCTGCCCGCCGTGGACCGAGGAGGAGGCGATCAACCGCGCCATCCTCATCGGCGAGATGACCAAGTGCCCGGTCTACGTGGTGCATCTCTCCACCCGACTCGGGCTCGAGCGGATCAAGGCGGCGCAGGCCCGCGGGCAGCGCGTGTGGACCGAGACGTGCCCGCAGTACATGCTGCTCACCGAGAAGGAAATGGAGACGTGGGGCCCGCTCGCCAAGATCGGGCCACCGCTGCGGCCGGTCGGCGGCGGTGACGGCGACGCGCTGTGGGGGGGCAGCCGGGAAGGCTATATCTCGACGGTCGCGAGCGATCACTCGCCGCGCCGCAAGGAGCTGAAGGAGCCGGGCTGGAAGAACATCTTCGTGGACGGCGAGGGCAAGCCGATCCCCTTCGGCAGCCCCTCGATCGAAACGCTCGTCCCGCTCATGTGGAGCGAAGGCGTGGTGAAGCGCGGGCTCCCGGTGACCTGGCTGGCGCGCGTGATGGCCGAGAACCCGGCGCGCATCTTCGGCCTCCATCCTCGAAAGGGCGCCATCCGCGTCGGCGCCGACGCCGATCTCACCATCATCGATCCCGACGCGGACGGGACCATCAAGGTGGCCGATCACCACGGGATCGCGGGCTGGACGCTCTACGAGGGATGGAAATCGCGCGGGCGGCCCTGGATGACCCTGCTGCGCGGCCAGGTGCTGCTCAACCAGGGACGGCTCGAGCAGAAACCGGGCTACGGCCAATACCTGGCCCGGACCGGACCGGTGGCCCCGCTCGCCGGCGTAGCGGGATAGCGGGAGTGGACTACCTCGACCGGCTCGCGCGCTTCGTGGAGGACACGAGCGTCGAGCGCCTGCCCGAGGCGGCGTTCCACGCCGCGCGGCTCGTGCTGCTCGACACGATCGGCGCGATGGTGGCTGGCAGCGCGCTGCCCGAGAACCGCCGCCTCGCCGACTCGATGCGCGAGCGTCGGTCGCGCGCCTCGGCCACGCTGCTGGGCCACGGCGGTCGCGTGGACCCGCTGCTGGCTACCTTCGTCAACGCGACCGCCGGCGTCGCGCTCGAGGTGGACGAGGGCAGCCGGCTCGGCGGCGGTCATCCGGCCATCCACGTGGTGCCGGCCGCGCTCGCGGTGGCCGAGGACACCGGCGCCGACGGCCGGCGGCTCCTCGAGGGCATCATCGCCGGCTACGAGGTCTGCTCGCGGCTCGGCAGCGCAACCACACCCAGGCCCAACGTGCACTCGCACGGCACCTGGGGCACCATCGGTACCGCCGTCGCGGTGGCCAAGCTGGCCGGGCTCGACGCCGGCGCGGTGAAGGCGGTGATCAATCTGGCCGCGAGCATGAGCCCCGCCAACACCTGGACGACCGCGCTCGAGGGCGCGACGATCCGCAACGCCTATCCCGGGCGCTCCGGGCTCGAGGGCATTCTCGCGGTCGATCTCCATCGCGCGGGCTTCACGGGGCTGCCCGACGCGCCCGCGGACGTCTACGGCACCATTCTCGCCGACCGCTTCGAGCCCGAGCGCGCGCTCGACGGCCTCGGGGGACCGCTGCGCATCCAGCAGAACTACTTCAAGCTCTACGCCTGCTGCCGCTACAACCACTTCGCGCTCGACGCGCTGCTCGCGATGGCGCGGGCGGAGCGGCTCACCGCCGATCAGGTCGAGCGCGTGGTGGTGACCACCATCCCGTTCGGGCCGCGCATGGCCGAGCCGGCGCCCGCGTCCATGCTGGGGGCCAAGTTCTCGATCCCGTACGCGGTGGCCGCGGCACTCGTGCTGGGGCGGGCGGACGTTCCCGCCTTCGTGGAGCCGGCGCTCGGCGATCCGCGCATCCGTGTCCTTGCCGCGCGCGTGGAGGTGCAGGTCGATCCGGAGATGTCGCCGCGCCGCTCGGACCGGCCGACCGCGCGAGTCGAGGTCGTGTTGACGAACGGGCGCACCCTCTCCGGCTCCACCACGGTGGTGCGGGGCGATTTCGAGGATCCGGTCCCCGCCGCCGAGGTCGTCGACAAGTTCCTGACGCTGACCGCCGAGATCCTCGGCGCCGACCGCGCCCGCGACGTCGTGCGCCTCGTCGAGCAGGCGGAGACGCTCAAGGACGTCCGCGATCTGACCACGCTGCTCACCCCGGCGTCATAGAGAGGACGGATCGCATGGACGAGTCGAAAGCCCAGCAGGCCGAGATCGCCGCTCTCCTCGGCGCCATCGAGCGGCTGGCCGCCGATCTGGCCCTCGCCGAGGAGCCGTCGCGCTTCATCGCGGCCCTTGGGACGGAATGTGAGGAGGCGGAAGGGAAGGCGCGACCGTCATGACGGCCTGGACGCTCGAGGGCCTGGCGGGCGCGATCCGGCAAGGCAAGGTCTCGCCGGTCGAGGCGACCCAGGAGTGTCTCGGCCGCATCGGGCGTCTCGACGCCAAGCTGCGGGCGTTCATCACCGTCGACGAAGTCGGCGCGCTGGCGGCCGCCCGGCGGCTCGAAGCGGCGCAGCGCCGGGGCGCGTGGCAAGGCCCGCTGCACGGCGTGCCCCTGGCCTTCAAGGACCTGTGCTTCATCCGCGGCCTGCCCACCTCCTGCGGGACCCGGACCGCCGAGTACTTCATCGCCGAGCAGGACTGCACTGCGGTGGCGCGGCTGGCCGCCGCGGGGGCGGTGACCCTGGGCAAGCTCAATATGACCGAGCTCGCGATGGGTCCCTTCGGGGACAACGCCCACCACGGTCACGCCCAGAACCCGTGGCGGTCGGGGCACTGCTCGGGCGGCTCCTCGAGCGGCTCGGGTGTCGCGGTGGCGGCGGGCCTCGCGCTGGGCGCGCTCGGCAGCGACACCGGCGGCTCCATCCGGCTCCCCGCTGCGGCCTGCGGCATCGTCGGCCTCAAGCCGACCTACGGCCGCGTCAGCCGAGCCGGCGCGATGCCGCTGAGCTGGTCGAACGATCACGTGGGCCCGATGGCGCGCACCGTCCGGGACTGCGCCTTGCTCCTGCAGGCGGTGGCGGGGCGGGATCCGCTCGACGCCACCTCGAGCGCGCAGCCCGTGCCGGACTATCGAGCCTCCCTGCGGGCCAGCATCACCGGCCTGCGCGTCGGAGTGCCCGAGAATTTCTTCTTCCAGGGCGTCCACCCCGAGATGGAAGCCGCGGTACGCAAGGCGGCGGAGGTCATCGCGGGGCTGGGTGCGCAGGTCTCCGAGATCCGCCTGCCCGATCCGCAGTCGATGAGCGACGTGTGCAACATCGTCAGCCGCTCGGAGGGCTCGACGATCCACGCCCGGCTCCTGCGGGAGCGCCCGCACGAGGTGCAGCCGGTGGTGCGGGCGCGGCTCGAGCTGGGGATGCAGATGCCGGCCTACGACTACCTGCAGGCGCTCCGCCTCCGCGCCCGCCTGACGCGCGCCTTCATCGCCGAGGTGTTCGCCACGGTGGACGTCCTGGTGGCGCCGATCATCCCGGAGCCCGCGCCCTCACTCGCTCACGCCACCGAAGGCCCCGTGCACGAGCTGGTGGCGCGCCAGGGGCGCTTCTCGCGCCTCACCCGACCGTTCAACGGACTCGGGCTGCCCGCGCTCTCGGTACCCTGCGGGTTCTCCTCGGCCGGCCTGCCGCTGGCCTTCCAGGTCGTCGGCCGCCCCTTCGACGAGGAGACGGTGCTCAGGGTGGGGGATGCCTATCAACAGGCGACCGACTGGCACACCCGCCGGCCGCTCCTCGACTAGGAACCCAAAAAACGCGCGCGAGGTCGGGCGCCGAGAAGGGGCGCAGATGCGAGGCGGCGAGCTTGCGGCCCCCGAGGCGTACTCCCTGTACGTTGAGGGGTGCCGCAAGCTCGCCAACGAAGCAGATGCCCCCTTATCGGCGTCCGCCTACTTATCGAGCCAGACGCGGTGCATGTCGATCAGGCCCGCCGGTATCATCTGGAAGCCCTTGACGTACTTGTGGAAGATCTTCTGCTCGTTGAGGTGCAGGAGGATGACCACCGGGGCGTCCTCGATGATGATCTTCACCGCCTCCTCGTAGAACTTCTTGCGCTTCTTGAAGTCGTTCTCGGACCGGGCGCCCTCCACCATCTTGTCGAAGTCCTTGTTCACCCACTTCCCCGCGTTCCACGCCTCGGTGGAGTGGAGCTCCGGGTACAACGTCTCGTCGGGGTCGAGGTCGGCGTCCCTCTGGACCTGCACCAGATCCCACTGCCGCTCCTGGAGCCACCGGCGCCGGAAGGTGGGAGCATCGGCCAGCTCGATGTTGACCTTGACGCCGATCTTGGCGAGCTGCGCCTGGACGACCTCGGCCTGGCGCGGGGCGGTGCCCGCATTGCCGGAGAGCAGCATCACCTCCGTGCCGTTCGCGTACTTGGACTGCTTCACGAGCTGCTTGGCCTGCTCGAGATCGAAGTACTGCCCGTTCTTGCCGGTCTCGTAGGCGGCGTCGTAGAAGCCGCCCATCGGCGGGGAGATGGGGCCGTGAGCGATGATGCCCTCGTCGAACTCGACGCGGGTCAGGATCTCCTTGCGGTCGAGTGCGAAAGTGACGGCCTTGCGGAGATTCTTGTCCGAGAAGGGCTCCTTGGCCAGGTTCATGTGCAGGCAGCGCCAGTTACCGCCCACCGCGGTGGATACGGTCAGCTTGGGGTCCTTGCGCAGATCGGCGACGAACTGGGGCGCCACGCTGTTGATGCCGTCCACCTCGCCGGTCTTGAGCGCGGCGACCAGGGTCGAGGGCTCGATGATGAACTTGATCAGCACCTTGTCGAGGTAAGGCAGCTTGCCTCCGGCGGCATCCTTCTCCCAGTAGTTCGCGAAGCGCTCGAGGAGGATGAAGTCGCCCTCCTTCCACTCCACGAACTTGAAGGGGCCGGTGCCCACCGGGCTGCGGCCGTAGACCTTCCCCTTCTCCTTGACCGCGCGCGGGGAGAGGATGGTGGCCGCTCGGCCGGTGGAGCCGGTGAACGCGACGCGGAGGAACGGGTAGGGCTTGGCGAACGTGAGCTTGATCGTGTGCGGATCCGGAGTCTCGATGGCCTCGAGCAGCTCGAGCTTCCAGGCGTGGATGGGCGCCTGCGTCTTGTCCTTGACGCGCTCGAGGTTCCACTTGATGTCGGCGGACGTGCAGGGGTCGCCGTTGTGGAAGGTCACGCCCTTGTGCAGCCGGAAGATGTGGACGCGATCGCCCTGGACCTCCCACTCCCGAGCCAGCTCCGGCTTGAAGTCCACGCTCTTGCCGTCGGTGGAGGTGATCTTGAGCAGGCCGTTGTAGATGTTGTTGTGGATGGCGCAGGCGGTGATGAAGGTCGTGTTGTGCGCGTCCAGCGTGTCGATGTTCTGGAAGCTGCCGATCTTGATCGTGCCGCCCCGCTTGGGCGTCTGCGCCTGGGCGAGCCCGGGCAGGCCTGCCGAGAGCCCGGCGAGCCCCGCCGCGCCGACGCCCAGCGCCTGGAGCACCGCGCGGCGGGAAACCGGGTCGTGGAGCCAGGCGCCCTCGCGCAACTCACGGTTGACTTCCTCGAATCCATCGCGACTCTTCATGGCGATCCTCCTTAGGAGTAGAGGTAGCACGCGACGGCGTGACCCGGCGCCGCCTCGCGGAGAGCGGGTTCGGCCTCGTCGCAGCGGGCCATCCGGTGGGGACATCGGCTCGCGAAGCGGCAGCCTCGCGGCAGGTCGATCGGGTTGGGCAGCTCACCTTCCAGGAGGCGGGTGGGGTCGTCGAAGATCGACGTCTCTCCGTCGCCCACCGCGGGAATCGCGGCCAGGAGCGCCTGCGTGTAGGGGTGCAGCGGCTGCTTGAAGAGCTCGCCGGTCGGCGCCACCTCCGCGAGCTTGCCCAGGTACATCACCGCGACCCGGTGGCTCACGAACCGGATCACGCCCAGGTCGTGGGAGACGAACAGGTAGGCCAGGCCCAGGCGCTCGCGCAGGTCCACGAGCAGGTTCAGGATCTGCGCGCGCACCGAGACGTCGAGGGCCGAGACCGCCTCGTCGGCGACCACGAGGCGCGGGCCGGCCGCGAGGGCCCGGGCGATCCCGACGCGCTGGCGCTGACCGCCGGACAGCTCGTGCGGATATCGGTCGCGATACTCGGGCGAGAGCCCCACCATGTCGAGGAGCGCCCCCACCCGCGCCTCGACCTCGGCACCCTCCGCGATCCGGTGCACGCGGATCGGCTCCGCGACCATGCGGCCCACCGTCATCCGCGGGTTGAGCGAGCTGTAGGGGTCCTGGAAGACGATCTGGACTTTTCGTCGAAAGGGCAGGAGCTGGCGTGCCGAGAGCTCGGTGATGTCCTGCCCCTCGAAGACGATGCGCCCGCGCGTGGGCTCGATGGCGCGCAGGACGAGCCGGCCGGTGGTGGTCTTGCCGCAGCCCGATTCGCCCACCAGGCCCAAGGTCTCGCCGGCCTCGATCGCGAAGCTCACCCCGTCCACCGCGTGAACGACACGACGGATGGCGGCGGGCCACAGCGCGGCCAGCGGGTTGGCGCGCACCGGGAAGTGCTTCACGAGGTCTCTGACCTCGAGGAGGGGCGAAGGCGCGGTCACGACACCCCTGCGAGATACAGGCGACGGCCCGGCCGGTCGCGAGAGGCCGCAGCGCCGGAGTCTCTTCGCCGCAGCGCGGCTCGGCGATGGGACATCGGGGATGGAAGCGGCAGCCCGACGGCAGGGCCCGGAGCCCCGGCATCATCCCGGCGATGGCGCCGAGCCGGCCGTTGCCGTCCAGGCGCGGCAGGCACTCGATGAGCCCGCGCGTGTACGGATGCGCGGGGGCGCGGAAGATCGTGGCCACCGATGCCTCCTCGACCACGCGCCCCGCGTACATCACGAGGACCCGGTGGCACATCTGCGAGATGATGCCGAGATCGTGCGAGACCAGGAGCACCGCCACCCCCAGCTCGCGCGCGAGCCGGCGGATGAGGGCCAGGACCTGGGCCTGGATCGTCACGTCGAGCGCGGTGGTCGGCTCGTCGGCGATGAGCAGGCTCGGCACGCACGAGACCCCCATGCCGATCATCACCCGCTGTGCCATGCCGCCGCTGAACTGGTGCGGATAGTCGCGGGCGCGCGCCCGGGGCGAGGAGATGCCCACGCGGACCAGATTCTCGACCACCCGCTCCCGCAGGGTGGCCTTGGGCTCCGGGAGGTGCAGCGCCATGGCCTCCAGCATCTGGTCGCCCACGCGGAACACCGGGTTCAGCGAGGCGCTCGGGTTCTGGAAGATCATCGCGATATCCTTGCCGCGGATGCGTGCGAGCTCGGGCTCGTCCAGGGACAGGAGATCGCGCCCGCCGAACCAGACTTCCCCAGCGATCCGGCCGGGGGGCCGGCGGATCAGGCCCATGATCGCCTCGGAGGTCAGCGACTTGCCGGCCCCTGACTCGCCCACCAGGCCGACGATCTCCCCGCGCCGGATGTGAAAGCTCACCTCGTCCACCGCGCGGAGCGGACCGTCCTCCGAGCTGAACTCGACCGTGAGCCCTTTGACCTCCAAAACGATCTGGGGGGGAGCGCCGGCCGCCGCTCCTCCCCCAGGCCCCCCCACCGGCTCGAAGAAATTCGCCATGCCCTACCGGCGCATGCGAGGGTCGAGGGTGTCGCGCAGCCCGTCGCCCAGGAGGTTGAGCGCGACGATGGCCAGCATCAGGGCGATGCCCGGGATGGTCGCGACGTGGGGCGCCATCACGACGAAGGTCTGGCCCTCGGCGATCATGCGGCCCCAGGCCGGCGTGGGCGGCGGGGGGCCCAGCCCCAGGAAGGACAGGCCCGACTCGGTGATGATGGCGCCCGAGACGCGGAGGGCGCCCTGCACGATGATCGGGGCCAGCACATTGGGCAGGACGTGGCGGAAGATGATCGCGAGGCTTCCCACGCTGGCGAGCCGGGCCGCTTCGATATAGGGCTCCTCCTTCACGGCCAGGACGTCGCCGCGCGTGACCCGCGCGAAGGGCGCGATGAAGCCGACCGCCACCGCGATGATCACGTTGCGCACCCCGAAGCCCATCACCGCCATCATGGCGATGGCCAGGATGATGATCGGGAAGGCGAAGAGCCCGTCCATCACCCGCATGATCACCACGTCCACGATCCCGCCGTAGTAGCCGGAGATCAGCCCGAGGGTCACGCCGATGACCATCGCGAGAAGGACGGCGACGAGGCCGACCACCAGGGCTACCCGGGCGCCGTAGATGATGCGGCTCATGATGTCGCGGCCGAAGCTGTCCGTGCCCGCCCAGTGAGCGACGGTCGGGCCTTCGAGTGGCTTGCCGACGCCCTGGGCGATCGGATCGTAGGGCGCGAGGACCGGGGCCAGGACCGCCATCGCGACGATCCCGAGGAACACGGCGAGCCCGAACACCGCGCCGGGGTTTCGCGCGAACCGCCGCCACAAGCGGCGCACGCCGACCCGGGGGCCCCGCGCGTCGGCCGGCGCCGCGATGGGCGGCGAAACGCTCAAGCCCTCGGCGTCGAAGGAGCGGCCACCGGCGCCGAGGGGCTGCGCCACCTAGGCCACCCGGATCCTCGGGTTGAGAAACGCGTAGGTGAGATCCACGAGCAGGTTCACCACGACCACCGCGAAGACACCGACCAGGATCGCCCCCTGGACCACCGAATAGTCCCGGTTCAGGATGGCGTTGACGGAGAGCCGCCCCATCCCGGGGATCGCGAAGACGGTCTCCGTCAACACCGCGCCGCCGAGCAGGGCCCCGAACTGCAGCCCGATCACCGTCACCACCGGGATCATGGCATTGGCGAGCGCGTGCTTGTAGACGAGGGCGGCCTGGCGGACGCCGCGGGCCCGCGCCGCCTTGACGTAGTCCTGGTCGAGGACCTCGAGCAGGCTCGAGCGGATGATCCGCGCCACCAGCCCCGAGAAGAAGGTGCCGAGGGTCACCGCCGGGAGGACGAGACGCCAGAGGCCCTGGGAGAGATCCGTCCACGGGTGCACGTAGCCCATCGCGGGGAACCACCCGAGATACACGCTGAATATCCAGATGAGGACGATGCCTTTCCAGAAGGCGGGCATCGAGTAGACGAAGATGGCGAAGCCCATCGACCCGTAGTCCCAGGCGGAATCCTTCCGCATCGCGGCGATGATGCCCGAGGGCACCGCGATGAGGATGCCCACGATCACGCTGGCCACCACGAGGATCAAGGTCGGGATGAAGGCGTCGAGCACCAGCTTGGCGACCCGCTCGTGGTTGAGGAAGGAGTCGCCGAGATCACCCGAGAGGACGTCGCGGATCCAGATGAGGTACTGGGTGGCGATGGAGCGGTCGAATCCGAGCTGGGTGCGCAGGCGCTCGTACGCCGCCTGGGTGAAATCGTCGCCGAGGCGCATCAGGACAGGGTCGCCCGGAATCATCCGCATCAGGGCAAAGATGATCACCGAAACCGTGAAGAGCACGGCTAGGGTCTGCCCGACGCGAGAGAGGACGAATCGGACCATAGGGTCTCTCCGGCCGATCAAGCCGTGCCCGAGCGGAGGCGTCCCAACGCCACCCTCGGGACGGCGTCGGCCCGCAATTGCCGAGCGAGTATACTGCGCGCCCGGCATCGCCGCAAGACGACGCCGGTACGCGAAGGGCCGGCGCTACTTGCCGAAGACGAGCTGGAGGCGGTAGAAGCCCAGCGCGACGTCTTCGGTGGCGCCGCGCCGGGCCAGCGCTTCCGCGCCGAGCAGATCGCGGCACGCCGCTTCCGGGCCGGCCGGATCGATCCCCTCGATCAGGACCACCCAGCGCACCAGCTCGTCCGGCTTCTCGAGCAGCTTCTTCTCGTCGCTGCGGGCCGCGGTGCTGACGCCCGCGTCGCCTTCGAGCAGATGGCTGGCCACGAGGCCGGGACGCTCGGCCGCGGCCGGCAGCGCGGTGCCGGTGAGCCACGACCGCAGCTCCTCCTCGTGGCCGGGGCGCGGCCCGAGCTGCAGGGTGGCGATCACGCCGCCTACGCCCTCGCCCTGACTCGTGATCACGCGGCAGGCGGTGCGCTTGTTGTTCCGCACCAGCGGCATCGTCCGGCGCGTCCAGGGGGTCGGATCGCCGAGCCGAGCGAGATAGGCGGGGCTCTGCAGGGTCTCCAGCGACTCCGTCTCGTAGAAGTAGAAGTACTTGGGCACCGCGCCCAGGGTGACGTAACGCCGGGCGCGGAGAAAGCCCGGGACGCCGATCCGCTCCGGGATGTGCTCGCGCAGGTGCCAGTGATCGAACTCCGCGTCGCCGCCGGGAGCCACGTCGTGCCAGAACGCGAGAACACCCTGACCGGCCATCGTCATGCCGCCGACGGTAGCGGCCTCCCGGCTCCGCGTCAAGCGGGGCGCGGCGGTCGGGTACGCTACACTGGACCGGATGACTGAGCCCACCGAGACCGCGCCTTCGGCCGCGCCCGGACTGGGCGGGCTCCTCCGCGGCCTCTTCGGCAGCGTGCGTCTGGCCTATCTCCCCGTCCTCGTCACCTACTTCTGCTACGGGGCAAGCGGGATCACGACCATTGCGGCGCTCTACTTCCAGAAGGACGTGCTCGGCATCACGCCGGCCGAGGCCGCCGCGATCGCCTTCTGGGTGGCCCTGCCGTGGAGCACGAAGATGGTGGCGGGGGTGGCCTCCGACGTCTACCCGATCTTCGGCAGCCGCCGGGTCTCGTATCTGCTGCTGGGCGCCCTGCTCGCCTTCGCGGGGCACGCGTGGCTGGCCACCACCGTGTCGACCCGGGGCGCCTATCTCGCCGCGATGGCGGTGATCGCGGTCGGCTTCATGGTCCAGGACGTGGTGGCCGACGCGCTCAGCGTGGAGCTCGCGCGCTCCGACGAGGAGATGAAGCAGATCCAGACGCTGGGCCGCATGGCGCTCCTCGCCGGCACCATCAGCGTGGGCTATCTGAGCGGGTGGCTCGCGGGCGCCCTCGGCCCGCGGCCAGTCTTCGCGATCGCGATCGCGCTCTCGCTGCTGGTGGCGGTGGCGGCCGCCTTCGTCCCGCGCCAGGCCGCGCGACCCGTCCCGCTCGGGGACGAGTCCAACCCGCTCGGCGCGGGCAAGGCGCGCCTCGTCGTGCTGGTGGGCACGGGCTACGCGGCGCTCGGCGTCGCCCTGGAGACCCTGTCGGTGCCGCTCGGGC
>Ga0187892_10004948_pt1 | contig 21647 bp, 26 predicted proteins | sample MA1701073metaG_FD_139345 | JGI IMG/M metagenome (GOLD analysis project Ga0187892, IMG submission 139345) | Bio-ooze microbial communities from a basaltic lava cave in the Kipuka Kanohina Cave System on the Island of Hawaii, USA - MA170107-3 metaG ... | reverse complement strand
TGTTCTCCTTGCCACCAAGAGTCGTGGGTATTTCTCATTGGTTATTCTAAGGTAAGTATAACGTTGCTGGTCCTTTAGCTCTATATTAAAAACTGGTCTGTAGCGCTTGATCATATTTGCTTCCAGCAAATACGCCTCACTTTCGTTATCTGTTAAAATAAATTCAATGTCGTGTATTTTTTGCACAAGCTTTTGTGTTTTGTAGTTTTGGTTTTTAAGAAAATAAGATCGTACGCGATTTCTAAGATTCTTTGCTTTGCCAATATAGATTATTTTATTGTCCTTATCTTTCATCATGTAGATTCCAGGTTGGGAAGGAATTGTTAGCTTTGAAATGTCAATTAGCATTTTGTAAAACTCTTTTCAAATATTGACCAGTGTAGCTTTTTGGGTTTTGTGCTAGTTGTTCAGGCGTGCCATGTGCAACTATCATTCCACCTGAATCGCCTCCTTCTGGACCAAGATCTATAATCCAATCTGAATTTTTTATTACATCCATGTTGTGCTCTATTATGATCACAGTGTTACCAAGGTTTACAAGTCTATTCAAAACATCAAGCAACTTTTGTACATCAGCAAAATGTAATCCTGTTGTTGGTTCATCTAAAAGATAAACTGTCTTGCCAGTATCTCTTTTTGAAAGCTCAGCGGCCAGTTTTACTCTTTGGGCCTCGCCACCAGAAAGAGTTGTGGCAGCTTGCCCTAGTTTGATGTATCCAAGTCCAACATCAGCAATTGTTTGCAGCTTTCTTTGGATTGCAGGTATGTTTGCAAAGAATTCCAGTGCTTCATCTACTGTCATGTAAAGAACATCTGAGATGTTTTTGCTCTTGTATAGCACAGACAGCGTTTCAGAATTGTATCTTTTTCCTTTACACTCATCGCACATGACATAAACATCAGACAAAAACTGCATCTCAATTTTTTTAACACCATCTCCTTCACAGGCAAAGCACCTGCCATCTGCCACATTAAAGGAGAACTGACCTGGCGTATAGCCCCTTTCTCGTGCTGTTTCTGTATTTGCATAAAGTTCGCGTATAGGGGTAAATGCGCTAATGTATGTAGCAGGGTTTGAACGTGGCGTTCTTCCTATTGGGGATTGGTCTATTCCTATTATCTTATCAATGTGTTCTTTGCCAAGTATTTCTTTATGTCTTCCTGGTCTTTCTATAGATGTGTAAAAGTGTGCGGCAAGGGCTTTGTATAAAATGTCATTTACAAGAGTTGACTTGCCAGAACCGGAGACACCAGTTACCGCAATCATCATGCCAAGCGGAAATTCGACATCGATGTTTTTGAGATTATTTTCTGCAGCACCCTTGACAATCAGTTTACCGTTTTGGTGACGATTTTCTTTTACGAGTTTGATCGCATTGTGATTTTTCAGATATTCGCCTGTCACCGATTTATGATTGTTTAAGATTTCTTTGATAGTCCCTTCAAACACAACACTCCCTCCATGGACTCCTGCCCCAGGTCCAAGATCTATTATCCAGTCAGAACTTCTTATGACCTCTTCGTCGTGTTCAACTACAAGTATTGTGTTTCCAAGATCGCGTAGTTTTGTTAGTGTTTTAAGCAGCTTTGAATTATCTCTTTGGTGAAGCCCAATAGTTGGTTCGTCAAGAACATAAAGTACACCTGTAAGATTAGAACCAATTTGTGTTGCAAGTCTGATTCTCTGTGATTCTCCACCGGATAGTGTGGCACTAACCCTGTTTAATGTTAAATAGCTCAATCCTACATTTTTTAAAAATTCTAATCTTGAGAGGATCTCTTTTAGTACAGATTTTGCAATGTACTTTTCAGTTTCTGTCAGCTTTAGGTTCTGGAAAAAGTCATAACATGCATCAACTGAGAGATTACAAACATCCATTATGGACATCGAATTTATTTTAACGGCTAGGGCCTCATCTTTGAGCCTTCTACCTTTACAAGAAGTACATGGGGTTTCACGCATGAATCTTCTAAGCTCTTCTCTTTTTGATTCCGAGTCAGTTTCCACAAAATTACGATGTAAACTTGGTATGACACCACTGAAAGTATTGGTATATTGCCACCTTGAGTCTGTTGTCTGCGATTCATAAGAAAACCGAACCACCTCATCCGTTCCATACAATATGATCTGCATTTGCTTTGGCGTCATCTTGTTGATTGGAGTCAACAAGTCAAAGCCAAACTTTTTGCCAACGTCTCTGAGAGTTTGTCTTCTAAACGATGAAAACCTGCCAGCCCACGGTATTATTGCACCGTCAAGTATGGATTTTGATTTGTCTGGAATCAGCAAATCTGGGTCAAACTCCATCTTAACACCAAGGCCATGACACATCTTACAGGCTCCAAAAGGCGAATTGAATGAAAAGGTCCTTGGCTCTAGCTCTCCTATAGTAATTCCACAATACGAGCAAGCATTGTTTTGTGAAAATATTCTTTCATCGCTTCCTGCAATCAGCACCGAGCCTTTGCCAGCTTTTAATGCATTTTGAACAGATTCAAAGAGTCTACTTTTTTCTTCTTTTGATGCTTTTAGCCTATCAACAACTATCTCGATGTTATGGCGTTTTTGTTTATCAAGAGTTGGAACTTCGCCGTTTAGCTCAATTATCTCACTGTCTACTCTTATTCTTGAATAGCCTGATTTTTTTACCTGCTCAAATAATTTTTCATAGGTTCCCTTTTTGCCACGAACTAGTGGTGCAAGTATTAGGATGTTTTTCCCATCTGATTCCTTTAGAACCGACTCACAAATAGACTCGGCAGACTGATTTGATATATGGCGGCCACATTTTGTACAGTGTGGTATTCCTATTCTGGCGTAAAGAAGTCTTAGATAGTCGTAGATTTCTGTTATGGTTCCAACAGTAGATCTTGGATTTTTGCTTGTGGTTTTTTGCTGAATTGAGATTGCAGGTGATAACCCATCAATGGAATCCAAATCTGGCTTATTCATCATCTCTAAAAATTGTCTAGCGTATGCAGAAAGTGATTCTACGTATCTTCGTTGTCCTTCAGCATAAATTGTATCAAATGCTAGGGTTGATTTGCCAGAACCCGAAATACCAGTAATTACCACAAGCTTGTTTTTTGGAATATCAAGATTGATGTTTTTTAGGTTGTGTTCCCGTGCACCACGGATTATCAATTTGTCATTCATTTCTTTCTTAACTCCTTTTGAATTTGTACAAGCTTTTCACGGTATTCTATTGCACGTTCAAAATCAAGTTCCTCGGCAAATCTTTTCATAGTCGCTTCTGTTTCTATTGCTTCTTTTATCAAATCATGTCTTGAGAGGTGTTTGATTTCATCCAGTGTAGTAACTTGTTCTGGAATTGCCTTTACTATAGTACTTGGTATGATGCCCATCTTTCTGTTGTATGTAATCTGTTTCCTTTTTCTTCGTTCAGTTTCTAACATTGCAAGCTTCATCGATTGCGTAATGGAATCAGCATACATTATCACAGCTCCATCTATGTTTCTTGCTGCCCTGCCAAAAGTCTGAATTAGGCTTGTTGTGTTCCTCAGAAAACCTTCCTTGTCCGCATCTAAGATGGCAACAAAAGAGACTTCGGGTATGTCAAGGCCCTCTCTTAGAAGGTTTATTCCAACTAGTACGTCAAACTCACCAAGACGTAGTTGTCTTATTAGTTCAGTTCTTTGCAGGTTTTCAATCTCAGAATGCAAGTATCTTACTTTGATCTGTTTTTTGGACAGATACTCAGCAAGGTCTTCCGCCATGCGTTTTGTAAGTGTAGTGACAAGTACACGTTGGTCTTTTTGAGTCCTTTTTTTGATCTCGGATACGAGGTCATCCATCTGGTTTTCTGTCTTTCTTACCTCCACTTGTGGATCAACTAGACCTGTAGGGCGTACAAGTTGCTCTACTACCTGAAGACTTCGTTTTCTTTCGTATTCTGCAGGAGTTGCAGAAACAAAGATGGTATTTTTTATGTACTTTTCAAACTCTTCAAACTTTAGTGGTCTATTATCAAATGCGCTTAGAAGCCTAAAGCCATAATCAATCAGTGCTTTTTTTCGAGAATAATCTCCTTTGAACATACCATGAAGCTGCGGTAATGTCACATGCGATTCGTCTATTACTAGTAAGAAATCATCTCCAAAAAAGTCAAGTAAACAAAATGCAGGCTCGCCTGGTTTTCTACCATCAAAATGCCTGGAATAGTTTTCAATTCCAGAACAGTATCCAAGCTCCTCTATCATTTCCAAGTCGTACTTTGTTCTCATCTCTAGCCTTTGCCTTTCTAATTCTCTAAGTTGAGGCAGTCTCTCTTTGAGCTCTTTTTTAATTGATTCTACGGCATTTTTTCTTACATCGCTTGCAACAAGGTAATGTTTTGCAGGAAATATCTTGATTTTTGGAATGGTTCTTTTTTCTTTAAGTGAGACATGATCACATAATGATATTTTTTCTATTTCATCTCCAAACATGGAGATTCTTACTACATCATCAGAGTAGGCAGGAATAATATCAATAGTATCGCCTTTTATTCTGAATCTTCCTGAGACAAGCTCCGTATCATTTCTCTCGTATCTTGCGTTGACAAGCTTTTTGATTAATGCAGACCGTCCTATGTTGTTGCCAGTTTGAATGTCAATAGACATAGCCTCCCAATCACGTGGTGAACCTAGTGAATAGATACATGAAACGGTTGCAACAATAATTGTGGGCTCGCCAGAAAGAAGCATTGCAGTTGCCTCAAGACGCATCTTTTCGATCTTTTCGTTTATCTGTGTATCTTTTTCGATGTATGTATCTGTCTGTGGGACGTAGCTTTCTGGCTGGTAATAATCATAATAGCTTACAAAATATCCCACATTGTTTTTTGGAAAGAACTGTTTTAGCTCAGAATAAAGCTGAGCTGCAAGGGTTTTGTTATGTGATATGACAAGTGTATTTTTACCTGTCCTTTGTATTACATTTGCAACAGTAAAGGTCTTGCCGCTGCCTGTCACCCCAAGTAAGGTTTGGATTTTTTTCTTTCGTACGCCTTCCACTAGCTGTTCTATTGCTTGAGGCTGGTCGCCTGTTGGCTGGAATTCTGATACTAACTCAAAGGCTGGACTTTGTAACAACATTACAAATCCATGGAAATGAAATTTAAAGCAATGGTAGTCTTACAATAACTACCAGTCTGGCTCTTCTGATATTGCCAAGCCATCTTTTGTCTGCGTGATGCCCATTATTTTGAGAGTATTTTGGGCAGTAGGGGAATTTCTCTCTAGGATCTTGCTTGCAAGATCTAGCCTAGATTTTTTGTCCAAGTGCTGACCAACTTTGTACTTTCCACGCATTGTTATTGGAACCACTTTTATTATTGCCACCTCGTCTACAACTTCCATTTCTGGCTTTATACCCTCATACTTTCCTTCAGGTTGGTACTTTTTCATGAGTGCATTAAGAGCAAGAGTCTTTTCATTTCTGTCAGTGACTATGTTGCCATGCCCTTTTATTACAACGCTGATGTATAGCGTGTCTGCTTGAGAGGCATCTGTAGGATCCGTAAAATATGATGGAAGAAACTCTAGGTATTGGTCTACTTCAAAACCCACCTTTTTGTTTCTTGTAATATTTTCAAGCTTTTCGCCTTTTGTATGTGAATGCATATAGATTGCATCATTTACATAGACAAAATTCATTGGAATTATCTGCGGGTATCCATCTTTGTCTATGCTACAGATCCTGCCAGTAGATTGTTGGTTTAGAAACCGAATTATTTTCTCTTTAGATTTTATCTCAAGTCTGCCCAGCAGTTGCATAACAATGATGATTGGATCGAAGATTATAAATCTAAAAGATGATAAATGGGTCTTGTTTAGATACCATGTGAGAGTAAAAGATAAGTTTACTGATTTTAAGGCATTTTTACTTGCCGGCAGTGCCGTAATAGCATTTTCACACTTTGTCTATAACCTGTTTGGATATACTATACCACAAGTAGTAAGTGAGTTTTTCAAAGAATTCGGGGCCGCTGTGATAATGATGTCAGTCTTTATCTTTGCAGTGGCATGGCTGCTTAGAGCAAAGCCATACACAAGACCAAAAGAGTATTCTATTATAACATATGATGTTTTTGGAAATGAATCAAGAATAGATGGTTTAAGAACCGAATTTAAAACACATGATGTGGCATGGAGCTTTATGAAGAATTACAAAAAGTCTTACCCTCTCTATAACTTTGCCCTTGTCTCAGACCTCCCACACTCAGAAAAAAAGACTATCTTCAAATATCTTTAAACACTTTTAAAATTAGGTTACTTTTTAGATCGTTTTTGTTTTTTCTTGTTTTTCATATGCCATAAAAATATCAGAAAGCCTATTACTGATGATACAATTGTTCCGACCCCAACAACAGGTGCTATGAAGAAATCCCCTACCCAAATTCCTTCAGCACCACCAACCTCCAGCACTCCTCTTTGTCTTACAAATACATTGAGAGAATCTTCTAGATTGTACTCTTTTCCAAACTTGTCAAAATATGATGTAGATATGCTAATTGTCATGTCAGTTGGAATTGCAAGGTCTTTTGATGTTTTTAGTACAAACTCAAAATTTTCACTCTTGCCTGCATCCAGGTTTGTAAAAGAATAGAACTTTTTTCCTTCAAATTCTACTTGTGTTGAGTCTACAACAATCTGAATATTTTGTGCATCATAACCTTGGTTTTTTATTGTGCCCTTTATAGAAAATGATTCCCCAGCAAAAATTGAATCAGGAGCATCTGCATCAAGCACAAGTATAGGAATTGATTGCACATTTAGCTCAACTGCTTTTGTGAGGGCATTCTTAACAGGTCTTTCATCAAAAAAACCTTTGATAAAATACTCCACTGAAACGTTTACAAGAAAGGTGCCATGCGGTGCTTCTTCTCTAACTTTTATGTTAAAGTTATTTCCTAAACTAGAATCCTTTGGCAAATTTTCTATATGAAACTGACTTTGTGAGATCTCTATTTCTGGAGAAGCAACAGTTACCGTGATATTAGATATCTGATCTACTTTCGCTTTTACAACAGAAGAAAAAACAAATTCGTTTTCATGTGTGACCACTTCAGGATAATTTACGGTCACTTCTATATTGGCATCAGTGATGCTATTTTGAGTAGCGTAAGCTGGCACAAAAAAGATTATTGAAATAAAAACGAGGAAGAAATAATTCACGGATTTAGGCACAAATCCCACTTTTATTGTCTAAATTATTTTTTAGGGTTATGCATTTCCCTAAAATACGGTAACACTGTAGAACCAAACTTGTCTATTGAACTGAAATACCCCGAACCCCAGAATCTGATGATAAAATGATTCACTCCTGCTTTGAGGAACCTTTCAAACACAGGAATAATGTCATCTGGGGTTCCAATTCCTATGGAAGAGCGCGCTACTTTGTCAGGAATTGTTTGTGCAGCTTCTCGCATCTTGACTATCCATTCTTGGTTTGACATGGAATATTCTGTAAAGTATTTTTTAAAATCAAAACCTTCGATATCTTCTATGTTGTGAACTTTAAGAACTTCTGGTTTAAAGAGACTCACCTTTACAGCATTTTTCATCTTAGCCCATGCTTCTTCAGCATCATCAGAAAAGTAAACATCAATGTCGACTGCAAACTGGAAATCTTTTCCATCCCTTCCGTTCTCTCTCATTGAATCTTTAATCATTTTAGCATGTGCTTCATAAAGTTCAGGCGTATAGCCAATTGGAATCCAACCATCTCCATATTTACCACACAGCGCAAGTGTTCTTGGTGCGCCTGCTGCCATGTAAATGGGTGGATGGGGTTTTCTAACGCTCTTTGCTTGTAAACAAGCCTGTTCTAATTGATAAAATTCACCATTAAAACTAACCCGATGTTCAGGTGATGATTCAAAAAGTAATTTTATGACTTGCAGCTGTTCAGCAAATCTCCCGACAGGCTTGTCCCATTGTATTTTAAATTCTTTGATGTTTTGTGCTTCTCCTGCACCTATTCCTAGTGTTCCACGTCCATGTGAGACTCTATCCAAAGTAATTGCAGCTAGTGCAATGTTTGATGGATGTCTTCTTACTGCATCAGTAACACAGGTACCAAGCTCTATATTTTGTGTAATTGAAGCAATTGCTGAAAGCATTACCCAAGGATCATTTACAATAGCATGGTTCCACTGTGGTACGTTTGTATGGTCCATATACCAAATTGAGTTGTAACCTGTCTTGTCTGCTAAAATACAAGCAGTAAGAATCTGATCCTCAGTTAGTCCTAACCTGGCAACGTTGAGACCCTGCTGAATTCCAAACTTGATCATTTTCCCATAATCCTATAACATCATTGTGATTTGTACGAGGTATTTAAGTCTAGTAAATAGTGCGAAAATCAGAATTTTTTATTTGTAAAAATTTATTAAAAAATTGGATGCTGTTACAGTCTACCATTTGTGATATCTTGAAGCAGGTGTATTACATCTTCTTTTGTAACGGGAATTGGATTAGGATCTAGATGACCTTTATCTGTCATTACAATATCTGCTGCTTGATCTAATGGAGCTTTTAGCGTCAACCTATCAAATTTTAGCTTCTCAATAACTTCCTTGAATCGCTCATAAAATATTGATTTATTGAATCTGTGGGCAACAGTGGTACATGACGAAAGTGAATATCCATGAGGCACGCCTTCATTTGAAAACACATACGAAAGAGCGTGTCCCAAAGTAGTTGATGCGTTTCCAAAGCCTATGCCAGAAAGCATGGAGCCATACGGATAGTTTTCTGGCTTATTGTTCATTATGGCATCGTACAATACATCAAAGGCTGCTTTGCACATTGTTCTGGTAAACTCATTTCCTTTCTTGCTGTCGTATCCTTCGGTTGCCTGTGCACATGCATCACAAACCGAATTCTTGATAATTGCTTCTGGAGTTCCCTCCAAAAAGTATGAATCAACAACTGCCATATCAGCAAGAAATTTCTCATCTTGTAGAAGTTTCTTTTTTCCCTCAAATTTTAAAACACAATAGGTAGTCATTTCACTTCCAGTTCCAAATGTAGTTGGGATGAGAATCTTTGGCACTTTTAATTCGGTTGCTGCGTATTTTGCCACATCTTGGGAGCTTCCGCCTCCAAGACCTATTATTGCTGATAAGTTTTTTGGCCTGTATTCAGAAATTACCTTTTGTACTGTTTCAATTGATGGTTCTGGTTCAACTTTGTCAAAGAGTAGATACTCTTTGATGCCCATCCTGGCAAGCCATTTTCTTGAAACTTCAGGAGGTGTTGTTGTTACAACAAGAGCGTTTTTGGGGTATTCTGTTTCAGAAAGCGCATTTTTTCCGTATTTTATTATCTTTGGTATTCTTATAGTATACATGCCAAAATTAGATTTGTGATTATTATTATACCTTACAAAATACAACAAACTTAAGTCAGGTTGTGTGTTGTCTGATAAATGATAATTAAAAACTACAAAAGTCTTGCATCAAACTCTAAAAAAACAGTCACGCTGCAAATACTAGAAGCAGGACTCATAGCGGCAATGCCTTATGCGGCATTAAAGAAAATTGTACGAAAAAACAGGCTTGTTATAGGTAAAAATACTGTATATTTATCAAAATACGATCGAATTTTTGTAATTGGACTTGGGAAAGCGGCTGATTCTATGGCAAGTGCTATGAATTCACTAACTGATCTGGATGGTGGTATCATTGTTATACCTCATGGCACGTGTTCTATATTAAAAAATAAAAAATTTAAAATTCTTCATGGTGGGCATCCACTTCCAAACAAACAAAGTATTCATGCCACAAAAAAGATTATAAAATTTTTAAAAGAAAGAAATAGAACAGATTTTATAATTTTTCTAATATCTGGTGGCAGCTCATCACTTGTTGCATTGCCAGATGGAATAACTCTTAGTGACAAAAAACTCATTACGGATCTCTTACTTAAATCTGGTGCGAACATACATGAAATTAATTGCATTAGAAAACACCTTTCTAAAATAAAAGGTGGGAAAATACTCGAGTACCTTACCTGCGATGCGATCGCTTTTGTAATGTCAGATGTTGTTGATGACAATTTATCTTCTATTGCATCTGGTTTGATATACTATGATGAAACAACTTTTCGTGATGCAAAAAACATACTCAAAAAATATAATCTAACTAAGATTACTCCTAAAAATGTCTTACAAAGAATTAATCTTGGTATAGCTAAAAAAATAACTGAGACACCAAAAAGCCTTAAAATAAAAAATTACATAATTGCTGTAAACAAAAACTGCCTAGATGCGATGACAAAAAAAGCCAGGAGTTTTGGTTTGAAAACAAAACTTGTCTACCCTATAAGCGGTGATGTAAAACATGTTGCAAAAAAACTAGTAAATGCTATGCCAAAACAACCCAAATCGTGTCTTATTTTTGGTGGAGAGACAACAGTAAAGGTAACTGGTTCAGGTAAAGGTGGTAGAAACCAAGAACTAGTTCTTTACACGTTAAAAGAAATTCAAAAAACGCCACAGAAAATTACAATCACATCTTTGGGTACGGATGGTAAAGATGGAAATACAGATGCGTGTGGTGCAATTGTGAGTAATTCTGAATTTAAGCTCATAGGTATTGAGAAGTTTTTGCAAAACAACAACTCATACGGTTTTTTGAAAAAACATAATGGCTTGATATTTACAGGGTCTACTCACACGAATCTGATGGATATTGGTATAATGCTAAGACGATAGAAGCCTCGTGGCAATATTTTGTTGTGGCTCAATTAACTCGTATAGTACAACAAGCTTTCGCTGATTGATTAGCATATTTAAAAACTTGGTTCTTGTTTCAATAAACGAATCAGTGCTGGCATTATTACCGGTCAAATGTTCAAACATTGATCTTGAATCAAGCATAACTTTGACAGTATCGCCATTTTTTATTATAAATCTTCCAACGCACCAAAAGATCCCAGCATGAAGTGCAATGTATTTGGATTGCATGTTTGAAACTTTGTCAAGGTAGATATCTGCTTGATCTCTGAACTGCTCCACTTTAGTGTCATCATTTTGAATTACCCATGAGATTCGTTTCTGATCTCCATCGCAAAAATAGTGATGTTCCATATGTCAACCAAAAAGGAGTCGATTGTCTATATATTTTGAATACCGGACTGAATAAGCAAAATTAAAACTTGGTACTAATGCTGGAGCCACACTCCTTCTTTACTAACATGGTGGATGAGCTAGTGGAATTTTCTGAATATGATCAAGAACTGGCAGATGGCCTCAAATGGATAGACAGTGAGGCACGAAAGCGTGGAATTACCTTCTATGAAATGGTGTTTCTAGTTTTGCACAAATACGACGTTGAAGTCAAAGCTAAAGAATGGCTAGAAACAAGAAACTAACTTTTACTGTCTTTTTTCAAGTGGTATGTATTCACAACCAGAGGGACCACAGTACTTTCCGACATACACTGCCTTTGGCCTGTAAAGCATTGGCTTTGGTGCGGCCTCTGCAAACTTTTCTTCTATAATATGAGCAGTCCACCCAGCTACTCTAGAAATTGCAAAAATTGGCGTATTAAGATCAGGCGGAATTTTTAGCATATAGTAAGTCGATGCGCTATACAGATCAACATTTGGGAAAATATCAGATCCTTTTATCTTTTTCATTTCTTCTGCTGTCACTTCCTCAACTTTTTTTGTAATTTTATACCAAGGTTCACCTGTCTTTTCTGATAATCGTTTTGATAGTTCTCTTAGTACTTCAGCACGTGGATCAAAGGTTTTGTAGACAGCATGACCCATGCCCATTATTTTTTTACCTTGGGAAAGTCTTTCTTTAATCCAAGACTCTACACTATCTTCAGTTTTAATCTCTAAAAGCATCTGCATTACTTTAAAATTCGCACCACCGTGCAGTTCGCCGCTTAGTGCCCCAATTGCAGCACTTACTGCAGCGTACATATGAGCTCTAGTTGAGGATACCTCTCTTGCTGCAAAAGTAGAGGCATTAAAGCTGTGCTCTGCATGCAAGATCAAACAAATATCAAAAATTCGTGCCAATTCCTTATCTGGTTCTTTTCCTGTTAACATGTAAAGAAAGTTGCCAGCATGATCTAGCTTCTTTGAGGGCCTTACTGGTTCCTTACAGCTTCGAATTCTGTCCCAATAAGCAACAATCGTAGGTATCTTAGCAATTAGGTTTGTTGCACTATGATAGTTAGATGTCCTATCATCAGACTTTTCTTTATCATATACAGCAAGTTCGGCAACACAGGACTGTAGTACATCCATCGGATTTGCTGTTTTGGGAAGATTTTTGAGATTTTTTTCTATATCTGACGGAATTTCACGTCCAGCCACGAGTTTCTCAAAAAAATCAGTAAGCATGTTTTTTGATGGAAGGTCATCATTTAGAAGCATACACGCAGTTTCTTCATAAGTTGACTTTTTAACCAAGTCCAAAACATCGTATCCTCTGTAGATTAGTTTACCATTTATGCCATCAATTGCAGAAATCTTTGTATCTGCTACTTCGATGTTACGAAGGCCAATGTTTTTTGTTTCCACTATACCCATAACTTCAAAAAATGGATATTAAAATTATGCGTAACAAAAATCACTCTAAAGCTGAAATTAATTAAAAAATTAAGCAGTTTGTCTAATCTAGCAACTTTGTCCCATATAGCATAAATTTTCAGGTTAAATTGAAAATGGTCGACTTAGAACGAGATTTCATAAAGCTCGTTGATGATTTTGTGGTACAATCAACAGACCAAGAGATCCTCGATGAGATAGGTCAGCTTGACAAAGAAGCAAGATTGCTAGGTATATCGTTTTATGATATGTACTGCGTTGTTTTGCAAGATGTGGCAGGGCATCAAAACCTTGTTTCTAGGTTTAGGCTTTACATGAAAACCAAGAAATCTGTCTGATTGTTTTTTAGTTTAAATGAGGGTGGTAATGCCATTGATTATTCAATGGCAAGAACTAAAGTTGTATGTGTATCCCATAAAGAAGATGCTGATGGTATAAGTGCAGCATCACTTATACGGCAAGCATTTGGTGGAGAAACAAAGCTCGTAGATTATCCAGGTTTAATGAATGAGCTTGAACATCTGCGAAATAATGACGCACTAAAGACTCTCTACATCTGTGATTTGGGACTAAGCAAGACAAACCAAGAACAATTTGTGGATCTCTTAACAGATCTTAGGAAAGAACGTGTTTCAATAACATACATTGACCATCATGATCTTGATGAAAAAATAAAAAAACAGATACGAAAACTCAAAGTCAAACTAATTCATAATATTGATGAATGCACAACAGTCCAGGTATATGATGCCTTTAAATCAAAGCTTAACGATCACAGCGCCTTCATAGCGGCATGTGCTGCCATAACTGACTATATGGAAGACAGGCCGCTTGGCTCAAAAGTTCTACAAAAATTTGATAGGCAGTTTGCTCTCCTTGAGGCCACCGTTCTTACATTTACCATAGTGAGTCATCAAAAAGACAATGAATACCTTCTTTACCTTGTAGACGAACTAAGTGAATCAAAGTATCCTCATGATATACCAAATGCCTTTGAGTTTGCGCGTATACAGGCAGAAAGAATTTCTGGCGTAATTCAAAAAGTAAAAGAAAACATGAAGACAATGAAAAATCTTGCATATATGGAAGTCACCGATTCTGGTGCAAGTATGGTAGTTAACTTTGTTTTAGGGATGTCAGGTAAAGATGTTGGTGTGTCATACAAGTTCAGAGAAGATAATGGAATCTACGCAATTTCAATACGTGGTTCTAGAACATGCAAGATTCATCTAGGAAAAATTGTTAATGTGCTTGCCACCGAACTTGGAGGTTCCGGCGGAGGGCACGATAAGGCATGTGGTGCAGTGATTCCAAAAGATAAGATAGTTACCTTTCTAAAGAAATTTAATTCAAAACTTAATTGATTTCTGCTATTAGATCAATTTCAACAGCAGAATTTAGTGGAAGACTTGAAACCCCCACGGCAATTCTTGTATGCTGACCTCTTTGCTCAAAAATTTCAAAAAGCAAGTCTGATGCACCGTTGATCACTTTTGGTTGGTCTGTAAATTCAGGAGGCGAATTTACAAATCCTGATACTCGAACAATTTTAGAAATTCTGTCTAAGCTTCCAAGTTCAGTTTTAAGCTGAGCAAGTGCGTTTATTACGCAAAGTCTGGCAGCCTTTTGAGCATCTTCAACTGATAGGTCCTTTGATACTTTGCCGGCATAGATTACCTTGCCATCTTTTATTGGAATCTGGCCAGACACAAATGCAAGCTTGCCAGTTATTACTACAGATACATAGGAACCTGCAGGCTTTGGGGGACTTGGCAGTATGATGTTTAACGCATCAAGTCTTTTATCGATCACAAAATCTGCTTTTACCGTATATGCTTTAACTTTATCTTCATATATCATAGTAAAAAATACTCACTGTGTCAGATCCCGAGTCTAAAGATCAAAAGGCAAAAAAAGAACTGGATATAATGCTTACAAGATTAAATGCCCTTGAGGTCTCAGCAACAGACAACTTTCAAAAGTCAGTTGTTCAAGTGCTAAGGACGCTTGTTGAGAGCCAGATGCACTCACTCAACGAATTTGACCATCTTAAGAAAGCGTTAGATCTGCTCATGCTACAGCTATTCAAGATAGAAAATAAAGTAAATTCATCACTTTAACCTAGTATCGCTTAAACCACATTGTGTGCATTTCATAAGGTAGCTAGTTTCAAGCTCTTGCACTTTCTCCATTTTTGCACCGCAACAGGGACACTGCATGTTATTATATTGGGATCTGATGAATAAAAGATTAAATTCCGGTTGGCGTTGCTTTGAAGCAAATGAAGGATCCTCATAATTATAGAGCAGTAGGATGGTCCATGGTCGTAGTCGCTGGCTCGCTTGCCATAACCGGTCTGCTTGTTTTAGCAATAGGACAGGACGCATACTTTTCAGACAAGATATTAAAACACAAGCAAGCCGAATTTAAAGAAATGAAAGAGATGGAATCGCAGCTAAAAGATCAATCCACTGAACTAGATGAAAAATTAGAGGCTGATGCCACACAAAGTGGTATGTTCATTTTGGCTACATATTTAGAGTAAATCTTCGTCAATCTCTTCTATGGTATCAAGGTATTGTCTGCATGTACACTGAGGAATGAGACATTTTCCAGCCTTTGCAAGTGATGGGCTATTTTCAGAAGTCTCATGAGCTTGGTCTGTGTGATGACATCTCCTACAGTTCATGTCTGAAAGAAAATCTCTCTTTTATTTAACATTTGAATTACACACAAATAGCCAAACTGATCTTTGAAATATATGCAAGCTAATAATCTCATAAAAGAAACTAGCCCATACCTTTTGCAGCATGCATACAACCCAGTAAAGTGGTATGCGTGGGGAGAAGAGGCACTAATGAAAGCAAAAAAAGAGAACAAGCCAATCTTTTTGAGTATAGGATACAGCGCATGTCATTGGTGTCACGTTATGGCGCACGAGTCATTTGAAGACAAAGAAATTGCAAAAATCATGAATGAGAATTTCATCAATATCAAAGTTGATCGAGAAGAACGCCCAGATCTTGATGATATATACCAGAAGGTTTGTCAGCTTACTAGTGGCAGTGGTGGGTGGCCTCTGAGTGTATTTCTAACACCTGATCAAAAACCATTCTATATCGGAACTTATTTTCCAGTTCTAGACAGCTACGGAAGACCAGGTTTTGGCAGCCTGCTTAGACAGCTTTCACAAGCTTACAAAGAAAAACCTGAAGACATTGAAGCTGCCGCAACCAACTTTATGAATGCGCTTGTAAAAACAGAATTAATTTCTCCGCCATCAAAACTTGACAAATCTATACTAGATGAGGCTGCGATGAATCTGTTACAGATGGGTGATCCAGTAAATGGTGGATTTGGCCACGCACCAAAATTTCCAAACGCAGCTAATCTTTCTTTTATGCTACGATACTCAAAACTTTCAGGCATATCAAAATTTCAAGAATTTGTTTTAAAAACTCTTACAAAAATGGCAAATGGTGGAATTTATGATCAACTTGCAGGAGGATTCCATAGATATTCTACAGATTCACAATGGCTTGTACCGCATTTTGAGAAGATGCTATACGATAACGCGTTATTGCCAATAGTTTATGCGGAAGCTTATCAGATAACAAAAGATCTCAAGTATCTTGATGTTGTAAATCAAACTCTACAGTATGTGTTACATGAGATGACCTCTCCTGAAGGGGGATTTTATTCTGCTCAAGATGCAGATTCTGAAGGGATAGAGGGAAAATATTACGTGTGGAAAAAAAGTGAAATTCAAGAAATTCTAAGAAAAGACGCTGATGTCTTTTGCCTTTATTTTGATGTAACAGATGGTGGAAACTTTGAAGGTCATACCATACTTAACAATAACATTAATGCATCTGCGGCAGCATTTCATTTTGGCAAGACAGAAGATGAAGTAAAAGAGATTGTCAAGCGTTGTTCTGAAAAACTATATTCAGTTCGCTCAAAACGAGTTCCGCCAGGAAGAGATGAAAAAGTTCTTACAGGCTGGAATTCGTTGATGATTGCTGCATTCGTGAAAGGATATAGAGTTAGTGGCCAGTCGGCATTCTTACAAGCAGCACAAAATTGTGTAAAATTCATTGAAGAAAAGCTTACAAAAAATGGTGAACTTTTGAGAACATACAAAGACGGTCAGGCGAAACCGAAGGCCTATCTTGATGATTATGCGTATTTTGTAAATGCGCTTTTGGATCTTTTTGAAGTGAATCCAGATAAAAAATATCTTGAACTTGCATTATATTACGCAAACTATTTAGTAGAACACTTTTGGGATTCACGCGAAAACAATTTCTTTTTTACGGCAGATAACCATGAACAATTAATTATTCGTACAAAAAATATCTACGACCTTTCACTGCCATCTGGAAATTCAGTTGCGGCAGGAGCTTTTCTGCGACTTTACCATCTTACGCAAGAAAAACAATTTCTTGATATCTCAGTTAAGATAATGGAATCACTTTCTACCATGGCTGCTGAAAACCCATTTGGCTTTGGGCAGCTTCTTATTGTGACGTATATGTATCTACAAAAGCCAATAGAAATCACGTTGCTGAACCAAAAAGATTTAGAAATTTATAATTATCTTACTAAAAAATTTCTTCCACAATCCATGCTTGTAACAATTGATGATGAGGAATTTTTAAGCGGTCTTAAAAAATATCCTTTCTTTGCAGGAAAAGACTATGACAAAACAAAAACAACGGTTTTTGTATGCAAAGATTTTACATGTTCAATGCCGTTGTATTCAATGTCGGAAATAGAAAAACTTGTTTAAGAAATCTTCTTTATATTAATTTCCAATTTTCCGCCCACCGCAGGGCTTCCCATTCTTTCATACCGGCGTTTTGGCATTGTAATTGTTATGGCAGTTTGAGCATAGCTTTTGACTGTAATTGTGGGCTGTGAATGTAGTATTGCTTCAATTACTGGAGCAATCTGTTCTTTTAGTTCGGGATCTAGTTTTTTATTGATAGCATCAAGCATAAGCTGCTTTTGTGATATTGGCTCAAGCTGAACATCTTCAACAAGAGAGATTTGCACCGTCTGACCATTATCTATAAGCTGTTGTATTTTGTAGTGTACAATTTCTGACATTAACTCCCGTTAAGATACTTGGAATTTATCTCTAACGTATGATCACATACTATATCTTGGCATCAACTACCGCCTTTTTTATGCCAGGCGCTCGGCGTTTAATAATCTCATTGAAATCATTAATGTCATCAAGACTTACCTTTTGTTTTTGATTTGTATATGTCTGCAAAAACCCTGAATAAACAGCACCCACAATGATTCCAAAGGTGGTATCATTTATGTCAACTATATGGGGGACAAATATCTGGGCAATTTGTTTGTATGATGAGGCTACGTTGACATAATAGTCAACGAGGGTCTCAATATAATCTCTGGTAGCTTGAGGAATTGGCATAGGATAACGATTAGGGTTATCATTTATAATAGTTGATTTTAGAGAAAATGCTAACATAATCTTGACCCAGTTTCTTTTTAGCTAGATCGCAAACTCTGTGTCATGCCAATAGAGATAAATCGAATCAATAAACCATGCCCACAATGTAAGAGTACGACCATATTTAACACAGGCAAGGACTTTTTCTGTGGTAAATGCTTGGCCACAATTCCTAAAGCATCCTAAATTATTAATTCATACTTTTACATATCCAATATGATGTGGAAGCTTGAACGTGAACAAGACTATTTCAAGATTTATGATGAAAACAAAAACATTGCAGGCTATTTTGATCCAGAATACGGTGAAATTTTTCCAGAACACAAAATCAACGAAATAATAGAACAGATGCACAAAAATCGCGAAAAAATTCCGGGTGGCTATCTTCTGGTTCCAATGGTCAAATTTGAGATGTTTGACACTGATCATGAAATGCACTTAGATTCTCTTATTACAATAATGGATGCAGCAAAAACCAGAATTATGAAGTGGCAGAAATTTATCTCAACTCAGCAAAATCTTAATCATAAGATAAGAGTATCGCATACCGATCAATACATGTTAAGCATAATTTTTCCAGTTTCTTTTTCTGTACCAATTCCACTGGATAAAAAACTAATTCTTGATGGCCTTGAAGCTACTTTAGACTCATTACACGAGCTAGGCTTGCTGTGATAACCGCTGGTTTTTTTGTAAACAAAAGGTATGAGAAGACAGAGAATGCAAGTATTGCTCCAGAACCAAGTGGAAATTCTGGAATTACCGTATATTCTTCTGACTCAACAGTAAGTGTATAATCTCGTGTCATTCTTGATTGGGACTTGTCAGTGACAGAGACAAGAAAGGGAGCTTCCTCTCCGCCTCTCAAATATTGCGGTTCGGTGTATGCTCTAGCTGCCGCAACAACTTTGCCATCGCCATCATAAAGTGTTGCTATCACCACAACTGTATTAGCTGTTCTATAGTCGTGGTTTGCTACTGTGCCACTTATTATAAAATTGTCAACTATATCCCTTCTATCTTGAGCAGATATTATCTCAAGTGATTCTTTTTTGTAGTCAGTTGGTTTGTACTTGATGTCAAGTGAATAATGATCAATTAGTGGGATATCTTTACCAAAGAAGATTAAATCAAATGGACCTTTTTTTTGAGGCAGTATTGTCTCAAGAATAGAATTTGTGCTCATCGTACCAAGAGTCTGGTCCTCTTTAGAATAGAATGTGGCTGTAATAACTATCTGGTTTAATGGAACCGAAGAGTCATTTTGAATCTCGCCCACTATATGAAACACGCCATCTTCTCCAATGTATTGTTGATCATTCATTATGGAAACCTGAGCCCAAGCATTCGGTAGTACTAAGATCAAAGGCAAAAAAATTACAACACCCCACTTTTTTATCAAACAAAATACCTTTCACTTAGATAGTTAAAGAACTTATGGTGTGCTGCCTTTCTTTACCATGTTATAGGCCGCAAGTGCACTCGTTTCATATTCAAACGACTGCTGTAAAATCTCATCAGATCGGATCTTAGTAGAATTGTCGCCAGTTTCAATCCATTCTTTTAGAAGCCTATCACTTTCAAACTGAGATTGTGCTGACAGTTTGAAGAGTTTAAGTGAAGGGACAAATGGCTTCGGCGGTAGTAATGTATCATATTTTAAGAGGATATTTTCAAGCTCTTTGAGATGATTTTCAGAAATTTGCAATATTTCTTGTTTTGTCAAGTCCCCCTCTTGCCACATTATTATTTTTGATTCATAGTCTGAGACTAGTTTTTTAAGCTCTACTTGTATCTGTTGAAGATTATTTCCAAACCTCTCTCCAGAGATCTTTGCTTGGTCAAGATAGTAATTAAAAGCCACTACAAGTCCAATGATTACCAGTCCTACAAGAATTGCAATGTATCTACCTTTCTTTGAGTTGGCAGGTTTTTTCTTCACACAATAGGTTTTTTTGCAGTCGAAATAAATCTATTTGAAATTCTATTTTGGAAACTTTTTTTATGATTTTTAGTCTATGTAGTTTCCTTCGGCATCTGCCTTCAACTCTATTATCATTTCACTGCCGCTGATAAACGATTCATTTCTAACTGTGCGAACACGCTCAACCTCAAGATGATACGGCCAAACGTTGACTACAATAGTGCCTACTTGAACATCTTGCGGCGCATCCGTTATTTTGATGTCTTCTTTTTTGATACCATAGTCTACTAGTTTTTTTATACAATGATTAAGCAAGGGCTCTGGTAATCCGTGGTTTATTGCCCATACGGTTCCAGCATATTCTATCTTTTTCAATTTAAAACGAAGCTATTTTCTTCTATAATTATCCTTCGGGGTTTACTACTTTGAGTGTCATTGTACTTATGACTCTGGCTAGGCTCCTTATTCTAAGTGAGATTGCTTTATCAAAATCTTCTTGAGTGTCAGCTTGTACTTCTGCTATTATGTCATATGCACCAAAGGTTACATATGCCTTTTTTACCTGTGGGATGCGCTTTAGCTCTTCAATGATATACTCTTCTGTCCCAAGATCACAGTTAAGCAAAATATATCCCACATGCATACTTTTTCCTTCTAAAGTTTGTTACTTAACTTTGTCTATGATTTGAAAGCCAATGGAGGGATTTGGACCCTCGACCTTCTGCTTACAAGGCAGATGCTCTAGCCAGGCTGAGCTACATTGGCATTAGGTAATGGGAAAGTTTGGATGGTTTAAAATGTTATCACGTAAACCAAAGCTTAAATTAATTACAATCAAACAAACCACGTGCCATCTTTCAAGGTTAATGTGATCATAGAAAATAAACCAGAAATAAGTGACCCAGAAGGGGATACTATATTACATGATCTAGTTTTGAAAGGAAATAATGTCGCAGTAAAAAAAATACGTTCTGCTAAAATGCTAAAGTTTGAAATCGAGGCAAAAAACAAAAAACTTGCTGAAAAGACCGTAATGGACTTGTGTAATGAGTTCAGAATATACAACCCTCTAGTAAGTAGCGTTTCAGTTGAGAGTTTCGAGTCTTAACCGGTTTTTATTACCTTGCGTTTTAGTGCAGTCACGTCTTCCACCGCTCCATCTATTAGAAGTTTGCTTCGCAGGTGCCTTGCCAAGTCAGTCTCTGTGATAATTCCTACAAGTTTCCCATTCTCCAAAACAAGGAGCCTGCGTATGTTGTTGTTTAACATTTTCTGGACTGCGTCTTCTATTGGTGTCATAGGTTCTACCCATCTGAACTTCTTAGACATTATCTCAGAAAGTGGCACATCGGCAGCTTTCTTGTCAGTGACTGAAACTTTACGTGCAAGGTCACGCTCGGTGACTAGGCCTATTGGACTTCCATCTTTGGTAACTACAAGAGAGCTGATCTCTTTTTCCGCTAGTAAAAGCGCTACATCTTTTGCTGTTTTGTTATAATCTACGGTGACCACATTACGAACCATGATGTCACGTACTAGACCCATAGCTAGTACCAAAAAGAATTCGAATAAAAATGATTTCATTGTATGCAAAGTCTTAAAATAAATACTTCAGGAGGCTCTTACTGATATGCAAAGAGCAGATATAAAACAAGAATCTAG
>Ga0187892_10004947_pt1 | contig 21652 bp, 13 predicted proteins | sample MA1701073metaG_FD_139345 | JGI IMG/M metagenome (GOLD analysis project Ga0187892, IMG submission 139345) | Bio-ooze microbial communities from a basaltic lava cave in the Kipuka Kanohina Cave System on the Island of Hawaii, USA - MA170107-3 metaG ... | reverse complement strand
TAGCCCTCGCCCCTTGTGGGCGAATGAAACGAGCACGAGGTTCGTTACGCCCAAATTCAAATTGTGCATGCAACATCGGCCCACAAGGCTACGCCCGTAGGGGGCCGGGATTACACGTAGCCCCCGCCCCTTGTGGGCGAATGTGGCAAGCACGAGGTTTATTCAAATCACATGGGATTCATGATTCCCGCATAATTGAAATTGTACATGCAACATCGCCCCACAAGGCTACGCCCGTAGGGGGGCGGGGCTACGATTGCGCCAAATGTTCCCGAATCTTGCTCGCCAGCTCCGGCGGCAACGTTGAGAGATCGGGGTTGCGTTCGCCGGAGAGAAGGGCGGCGAGGACGCGGCCGAGGGCGTGCATTTCCGATGGCGCTTGGGGTGATTGCAGGTTTTGCGCGAAGGCGTGCATTTGTGCGACGAGCTGCGGCGGTGCGTTCGGCTGGCTAGCGAGGGCGACAAATTTGAGCAGATCGTCTATGGTTATGCCTTCATGCGCTTCGCCTTCGGTTTCTTCTTGCTGGGCAGTTGCCTCGCCTGTTGGCATGGTGCGTTCGCTGGACGCAGGTTCGCCGGATAATACCGCGAGGATGCTGCGGACGATGTAGGCCTCTTTATATTGAAGTCCGGTGCGCAGTTTTTCAAAATCATTTTCTCCCACCAACATACGCCGAGTAGCAATAGCTAAATTCTTCCAACTCTTCGTTGCTTCGAGTTGGGGCAAAAATTTTTCCACTTCGCTTTTGGCGTTGGCATTGCCCTGCACGGCGGCGGCAACGGTTTGAATGAATGCCGGCGCCCATTGGGGGAGTTGGTACGCCGCGCCGGGATAGGCAAAATAACTCTCCTGCTCTTTGCGCCGCCACTGCGCTGCTTCTTGGGCATTGCCCTTGGCCTGCGCGATTCCGGCCAGAATGTTATAGTCTTTCCACGGCTCGGCGGAAAGGTCAAGCGTCTCATCAATGGTCAGCGCACGTTTGGCATACTGCTCCGCTTCCGCGAGCCGGCCTTGGGAGAGGTAGAGATCGGCGAGGTTGTTGGCTGCGGCTGCTGCATAGTTCTCTTGATCAGTTTTTTCAAAACCATCCAATGCCCGCAAATACCAGCGCTCGGCGTCGTCGAGCCGGCCAGCACCTTTGGCGACGAGGGCGAGTTGGTTGCAGGTACGCGCCACGCCGGGAGAATCATTAAACGACTCTTTCAACTTCAGGCTTTCACGATAGCAGCGCTCCGCCTTTTCCCAGTCTTGGGCTTCTTCCGCCACCCTCCCCAACTGGTGCCAAGCGACCGATTCCATCTGCGGCTCGCCCAGCTTGCGGAAAGTCTCCAAGGCCTCGGTATGTCGCGTAGCGGCTTCGGCTAAGTCGCCGCGTTTCATGGCGAGGGTACCCATTTGGCCGAGAGCAACACCAACCGTACGATGGTCATCAACTTCTTCAGCAATTTTTCGGGCAATTTCATACGCTTGCTTTGCCTCATCGAATTGGCCAGCGGCAGCCAGGTTATCAGCCAAATCAGTGTAGACCTTTCCCAGCATTTCTTTCGCATCTTTATCGGATTTGCTGAGGCGCTCAAAACCTTGCAACGCTTTGCGGTGCCATGCAATCGCCTTGACGGGCTGACCCTGCGCATTTTGGCAACGGCCTAAGCGCATTTGTGTCATCGCTTGGTCATAAGCGGCATCATACGCCGCGCCGGCTTCCAAGCGTTGCAATAAAAGCAGAAATACTTGTTCCGCCTCCGCAGCGCGGCCTTGTTGCAGCAGAGTCTCACCTTGACGGCTCAGCATCAGGAACTCGGCTTTGGTCAATTTCCCCTCTCCGGTCATCGTCTTTGCCATTTGCTCTTTTGCCCATTGCTGAACCTGCGCCAGCATGGCATCGCGCTCGCGCCAGCGGCCAAAGACATCCAGAAACCTCGCAATGCGGTCGGCAAATGTGGCCACGATTTCCATTTCACCGGCGGCCATGGCCAGTTGCAACGCGGCCTGCAAATTGGGCAGCTCGCGCACGGCAATGGCGCGGGCCAAGTGTGGGTGCTGGGTGTCGAGTTCATAGAGTGAATTGGCGGTGCCATAATACTCCCGCCAGTAGCGGTTCTCCACTTCGGGCCGGCGTGCCTGTGGCAGTTGGGCGGCCAAATAGGGCAGCAAAGTGGGATGAAAGCGCAAAAATGGAGAACTGAAATTCGGCAAGTTCTCGGCAGTGACCAACGCGGCTTGTTCCAATTCCTGTTTGGCCTGTTGCCACAAATCTGCGCTCATTTGCGTGACTTTGAGAAGGACAAATTCCATGGCCCCGCCTTGAAAAACCGCCAAGTCGGGCAGAGCGGCGCGGGTTTCATCTCCCAAACGTTGCAGCGAAAATTGCAAAGAAATTTCCAAGCTCTCGTTGCGTTCTTTGGCCGCGCCTTCTTTGAAGCCGGGCAGCAGCTCTTCAAAGCGGGCGGAAAGCTCGGCAGCTTTGTATTTTTGCAAATGCGGCAGCACCAAATTCAGCGAGAGCGGGTGGCCGCCCAAGCGCTCCATCAAATCCAGCAAATCTTGCCGGTGTACTTGGCTGCGGTCAATGCCGTTGGTTTCCAAAATCACGGCAGCCAGTTCCAGCGCGTCGTGGGGCGCCAAGCCTTGCAACGCCACATGCCGGCACGCTTGCGAGGGGCTGAAGCGGCTGTCATTGAAACTGGTATCGCGGGTGGTGATCAAAAGGCGCGAGCCGTGCGGGGAGATTTTGTTGGCATTCCCATCTGCCCACAACCACACGGCATCGAGCACGGCTTTCAGCTCTTCGGCAGGGATGAGCGGGCTGCGGCCGAGCGATGCAGAAGGCGACATCGCAAGCACGGATTCAAAATTATCGAGAATCACCAGCGCCGGTTTTTCCTGCAACAGGCGGCTAACGCGGGCCACCGGGTCGCCGTCGCCGAGCACAAAATTGGGATCGCCGCTCACCGCTTGTCCCACCCACGAGCACAGTTGCTGCAAAGAGCCGCCGTGCTCAAAGCTCACAAACGCCGCGCCACCGGGGAAGCGGTGCGTGCGATAGAGCCAGCGTCCGGCTTCGGCAGCCAAAGTGGTTTTGCCCATGCCGCCAAAGCCGTGCAGCACCACGATGGCATGTTTGGCAAAGGCGCGCTCGAGCTGCAGCAGCTCGCGGCTGCGGCCATGAAAACCGTATTTCGAGGCTGCCGGCAATCCACCGGGGAGATTGGGATTCGTTAATGCGAGCGGTGTGGTTTTCGGCGAGGCGGTTGAAGGCTGGGCCAGCGGATCAAAAACCATCGGATCGCCGGCCTGCTGATAAAGCGCGGGCAGGAACCAATCGCGCAGTTTAACAATTTCTTCGACCAGCTCGCCTTTTTCATTGCGCCGGGTGAAGGTGTGGCGGTCTTCGTCGGCATGCAGGGCGACGCGGCCTTCTTCCACGGCCTGGCCGATGGTTTTGGCGTGGGCGAGGCCCGCGTAAAAAGCCGCGACAAATTTTTTGGTGGCGGCGACCAACACCGAGTAGTTCATGGCCAGCACGCTGCCGACGCCGGAGCGAATCAGCCGCGCGGCGACGCTGGCGTAGGGGTTGGATTCCTTTTGCATGGCGCTTTGGCAGGCGCTCAGCACCATGAGCGGCACTTTGCAATCGGAGAGCAAGGTGCCGAGACGATTGGCATCGACGAGATCCTGATGGTGCGTGTCATTTTCAAAAAGCAAATAGCCGAGTCCGAGGCGGGCGTCGTACACGCCGTGGCCGTCAAAATGCACCACGTGAATGACCGGGGCGCTTTTGTCGCGCAGACGCTTGGTCAAAGCCGCGAGCGTGGGCGGATAAAGAAACTCGACTTCGGCAGCGTTGCCGAGGCCGTCCAGAGCTTCGAGTAGGGCGAGGGCATCGGCGCGCGGGTCGATGAAGCCGGCTTCTTCGGGACGGGAGATGACCATCAACACGCGCACCGGCAGGCTAAAGGGCTTGGTGGGCGTCGCGGTGGTTTTGCGCAAGCGCCGGCGCACGCTCACGCCGCGCGGAAAGAGATGGCCGCCCTCATCGGCGAGCAGCTCCCACGGCAGACGCAACACGCGCGGATCAGTGGCGTCGATGGTGACGAGCTTGCTGTCGCCGTCGCTATCGAGAAATTGCTGCCAGAGCTGGGCGGCCTCGCGGCTTCGCGTGGCGCTTTCCAGCAGGCTGCGTCCCCAGTCTTCGAGCTTGGCTTCGATGTTCGCGGCGCGGACATAATCCGGCCCGGTGGGCCAAATCGAGAAGGTTTCCAAATACCAGCGCAAGTCGGCGAGCACGGCATCATCGAGCGGCGGTTGGTATTTTGTGGGATTGGTCGAAGTGCCGGTGTCGGGACGGAACAAAGAGACGGTGATCGGTGCGTCTTCTTGCTTTTCGTTCGATTCGAAGCGCAGGGAGAGTTCGAGCATAAGCCCCTCATGAGGAAAAGGGTTCAAGTAAATCGAATCGTTTTCTGCAAGATAGCGCTAAATGTGGAAAAATGCAACAGAGAACTCTACTTTCAATAGAGGCATACTTTCAATAGCGGCCCACAAGGCTACGCCCGTAGGGGGCCGGGGCTACTGAAAATTGACTCCTTTTCTTTTTTAGCTTTTTATCTTTTTTGCATCACCTTCAAGTCCGCCTCCGCCGCGATATACCCAAACGCCGCCCAGTATTTGCCTTTGATCACCCTCGCGAAAATCTCTTTCGCCTTTTCTGTCTGTCCGTTATAAAAATACCAATTCCCTACGCCGTAGCCTTGCGTGGCGATGTCAAGATCGGTGGCATTTTTAGCATCAAGCAACGAATCCGGCGCGATCACGCCTTTGTACATGAGCAAGCGTTTATGATACGAAAAATTTTCGAGAATTTTCATATTCTCGTTAATCGGCTCGAGAACTTTTTTCGCATCATCAGCTCGTCCGAGCCGGCGGTAGGTCATGTACAGCCAATCGCTCGTCGCGCAGAGCATGTCGTCGTTGCTTTTGGAAAATTTCATGCACTCCTGATAACAGCGCAGCGCGTTTTTGAAATCGCCTTTGAGATAGTAAGCCAGGCCGAGGTGATACCAGATATTCGAGTGCGAGGTGCTGGTCGGAATGTTGTACTGGTTCGGCGCGCCGTCCGGCTCGATCTCATCCGGCGCGCCGCGAATGAGTTTGGCGGCTTTTTCGAGATCGGCGATGGCTTTATCAAACTCACGAACCGTGATGTAACGATGGCCGCGATGGCGATAAAGCTTGGCGTAGTTGGGATGCAGCGCGAGGCCTTTGGAGTAAACGTCGATCGCCTTGCGGTAGCGCCACAGATAAGCGAGCCGGCGACCGAGCCAAATGATGTTTTCAGGATCCTTGGGATTCTTATCGTAGTTGGCTTGCGCAACGGCGAGAGTGGAATCCAATTTCGCTTTTTCTAATGAAGCGATCTCACTAGAATAAAGCGGCGCGCCGAAAAGAGATTGGGCCTCGGGCTGTGGCAAAAATTTCTTGGGAAATTTCGCCACCACTGTGTATTGCGGATCGACGATATTCGCTACGGCGCTGGTGCCGACTTGCGAAAGCACTTGATACGCTTCCCAGCGGTCGAAGCCGTAATCTTGTTCGAGCCACTCGATCAATTCGACATGCGCCAAACGAAACGCGTCGATGAGCGGGCGACCGCTGCCGGCGACCATGATATAGCTCTCATCTTCGATACGCGGCCAGTCGATGGGTTTGTTTTTGATGAGGTCGAATTGCAGGATCACGTCCATCGTCGCTTCGAGGCCGGTGCCGGCAATCTCGCCGTGGCCTTGCAGCGCGTGGCCGTCGCCAAAATAAAAATATGCGCCTTCGTGAAAAATCGGCAGGTACACGGTGACGCCTTCGCGAATTTCCGGCGCGTCCATGTTGCCGCCGAAATCGCCGGGCCAAAGGCCGGGAAAAGATTCTTCATTTTTCGGCGCGACGGCGACGCGGCCGAGCATCGGCGCCAGCGGCGCTTCGATTTTTCCGAGACGGCTCTTGGGCAATTCGAGCACGCCGAGGTTGCGCTGGCGATCCAGCCGCCAGAGAAAGCGAATATCCGGTATCGGCGGATTGAGCATGCGCACACGCACGTCGCTCGCGAGGCCGCCGAAGTTGGGATTGACTCGCGCCGGCGCGAGGTCGCGATTGGGACGAACCTTCAGCAGTTTGACGACGAGCTGATCTTTGGTCGTGGCGCCTTCGATGTAAATCGGCCCGACTTCGCCGGGCCACGCGCCGCCTTCTTCAGTATAATAGCCGCCCATCAACGTTTCGCTGATGAGAACTTGGCCGGGCTTCATACGCAACACCGGCTCGCGCACTTTGAAGGCTTGGGAGCCGACCGTGGGCGTAAAGCGGATGGTGTCTTGAGAAACGGAGAGGTGCGGAAACAATAGAATGATCAAGCATGGCAAAAAAAGCTGGTGACGAGCTTTCATTTCTTTCCTCCGTTGAAAAAATTTTTTGACATAAACTGTTTTGCGGCCAATCCCATTGCCTCATGCAACAGCCTCGCCGCAAGAATCGCCGTTTGATCGTTGACATCCAAATCCGGATTGACTTCCACGGCATCCATGCCGACGAGCTTCCACTGCGCGTTTTGAATGAAGTTGAGCACTTGTCGCGGCGTCAAGCCGCCGGGGACCGGATGTGAAACGCCGGGCGCAAAAGCCGGGTCGAAGCCGTCGAGATCAACAGTGAGATAAACCGGCGCTCCTGCGGGAATGTGCGGCAGAAGCGGTAATTCGCCGGGCAAGTCGCGCGCGTGAAAGAGATGGAGGCGATCGCGGTAGCGCTCAAGTTGCGGCATTTGCGCTTTATTCAGCGTGCGAATGCCAAGCTGTGTAACCGAGGCGACGTGGTTCATTTCCAGCGCGCGTGCAATCGTGCAAGCATGTGAATCTCGGCTGTCTTCGTAATCCGGATAAAGATCGGGATGCGCGTCGATTTGGATGAGATGAACCGGTTCGCCGAGTTCAGCCAGCGCGGCGATGATGGGCACCGTCACGGCGTGATCGCCGCCGGCGAAGAAAGGGATTTTGCCGATTTGAAAAAGCCGGGCTGCAAATTTCTGATATGATCGCGCGGTTAATTCCCATACGCTTTTGGCGGGCAAGTCGCCGAGATCGGCAACCGCGCCGGCGAGATCGACGCCGGATTCCGTGGTGGCGTTGAAGCAATTGCCGTCATAAGCCGAGCGAATCTGCTGCGGGCCACGGGCGCTGCCGCGGCGAAAGGATGATTGCGAGTCATCCGGCAAGCCGGCGAAGACAAGGGGCGCGGCGTTTTGTTTTTGTGGGTCGCTTATGAAACAACCGGCAAAAGGAACGAACCCGACATTTGAAGTCATGGCCAAACTTTCTATTAAGTTTTCCGCAATATGTCAAAATATGGGCGAAAAAACAAGATAAAAATTCGAGGATAAAATTCGAGGATACCTGGTTCTGTGATTTTACTGTTGCATTTTATCAAATAAATTCGCATATATATATTTCAGCAAGCCTCCAATCAATTATTCTGATTTTGTTTTTTTCTTATGAAATAGTATGGAATGCCAACTATGACTAGTTCAGTTTTAACGACGCCGACCATTGACTTCAAACGCAACGCTAAAGCGATCGTGCGGGACGTTTTGGATGAGTTATCCGATGACTGTACTTTGGAAGAAATTATGCTGCAGCTTTATGTGCGTGCCAGCATCATCGAAAGTCGCAAGCAAATCGCTGAAGGGAAAGGCTTATCACTTGAAGAAGCGCGAAAGGATCTCGACTTGTGGTTCACTTCTCGTTCTCGCCAAAATTCCTCGCCCAATTAAAAGAGATCTGTATCAAATTTTTTATGAAATTGAAGGCGAGCATATCATCATTCACGCCATCGTTGACGGACGTCGCCGCCCACCTCTATTTCATCCCGAATAAAAACTGATTTTCAATTAGCGATTCCGACTCACTCTAAAGCTCCGATCCTTTTTGTAGTTTCAAGCTTATTGGAGATAACTCATGAAACTCGGCTACATCGAACACATGGACTGCGCGCATTTTCTGCCGGGACATCCCAAGTGCGGCGTGCTGCACGGCCATACCTATAAAGTCGAAGTGATCATCGAAGGCGAGAATAAAACCGGCATGATCATGGATTTTGCCGACATGAAAAAAAACATTCGCGCCGTGCTGGCGGAGTACGATCATCGCGCGCTCAACGATTTTCTCGAATACCCCTCGGTGGAAAACATTTGCGAGATGCTGCACAAACGGTTTGCGGAAAAATGGGAATTTCCGTTTACGATTCGAGTTTGGGAGGGGGAAGGGAAATGGGCAGAGTTATAAAACCGGAGTGGCGGATTAATGGAGTATTGGAGTGATGGGGGTACGTGTTTTTACGCCTTACGAATTACGTTTTACGAATTACGTTTTACGAATCACGTTTTACGAATCACGTTTCAGGAGAATCCTGCCATGAAATCCTTAACCGAGTATCTCTGGTTCAACACGCCGCATCGCCGGGATTACATTAACATCACCGATAAAATCGAAGAATTGGTCAACAAGAGCGGCGTGAAAGAAGGATTGGCGCTGGTGGCGGCGATGCACATCTCCGCCTCGGTTTTTATCAACGATGACGAATCCGGCTTGCATCAGGATTTTGACAAGTGGCTGGAAAAGCTCGCGCCGCACGAACCGGTATCCCAATATCTCCACAACCGCACCGGCGAAGACAACGCCGACGCGCATCTCAAGCGCCAGATCATGGGACGCGAAGTCGTGGTCGCCATCACCAACGGCAAGCTCGATTTCGGCCCGTGGGAACAAATTTTCTACGGCGAGTTCGACGGCCGGCGCAAGAAACGCGTGATTGTGAAAATCATCGGCGAATAAAAACTGCGGCAGGAAGAACATTCGCCAAGCAATTTACTTACGTCTTACGCGCTTACGTTTCACTCATTACTTCTTCAACACCGCAACTTTCGTCGTCGCCATTTTGCCGTCTTTTGTTTTCAAGATCGCCAGATAAACGCCGTTCAAAACTCTTTGCCCGGCGCCGTTGAGGCCGTTCCAGAAAATGCCTTGCACGCCGAGCGGATTTCTCGCCTCGAAAGCGGTTTCCCAAACCAGCTCGCCGAGCATGGTAAATATTCTCAGCTCGCCGCTGGCGCCGGCGGGAAGGTTAAAACGCGTGCCTTCGCTGCGGCTCGGATCGTCGCCGGGTTGAAACGGATTGGGATAATTAAAAAATGCGCTGGCAGCGTCGGCGCCGTGCAGCGACGTCAAATTGGATTCGAGACGAAATTTGTTGCCGCGTTTGCCGTCGGCCGTTTCCACCGCGACGCCGTTGCCGCCGGCTTGATCTTCCACCTCGAAATCCTGGCCGTCATCAAAAAGCAAGCGAAAACTTTGTTCCGAAGTATTTTCAATCAGGTCAGCGACAATGACGATAGTATCCGGCTGGTCGGTTGAAACGTTCACCGCCGTCGACAACGTGACGGCAATCGGATTTTCAGCGGGAAGCGAATTATTTTCGCCGCCGGGAATCGCGTTGGGGCCTTTCTCATGAATCACGCGCACGGCTTTGAACACTGAATTGGGTGACAGCGGTTTTCCTGCGCGATTCAACAAATCAAAACTCAACCGCTTCAGCATTAAATCGCTCGCACCCGGCCGCGCCGGATTGAGCAATTGCAAACGCGCCAGCAAAACGTTTTGCCCGCCGCGCACCGCCGGGCCGCCGCCCTGGCGCAGATCTTCAACCACCAGTTTTCTCCCTTCGGCGCGAACGTTCAATTCGGTTTGATCGTCGCTGATCGCCGCAAACGCATCGGTATTTTCATCGCGCGGCGGCTGGATCAATTTGAATTTGAGCAAATCCGCGGTTTCAGAAATGTCGGCGCGCGCGCGCACCCACCAGGCAAACGTGTTTTCGCCGGGAAGCTTCGCCGCTTTGAGCGCCGTTTTTTGCGTATCGATCAACGCATAGCCCTCCGGCAGCGTCAACTGAACTTTGGCCGTATCATAAACGCCAGTCGCCGCCGCATTCAAAATCGTGGCGACAACTTTGAACGGCTGGCCAATGCCGACGATGCCGTTCGCCGCCGACGCCGGCTCGGCAATTCCCGCGCTCAAAGAAAGCTCGGCGCGCTGCACGACGTTGACGGCAATCGAATCGGAAGTATAAAGCATCGGCAGCGCGTTATTGTGAGCATCAATAGCTTTAAAAATGATATGCGCCTTGACATCATTAACCGGCGCTGCCGGCGCGCGAACGATCCACGACACTTTGGCGCTGCCGGTTTCATTGGCATTGGCGAGGCTTTGCACCGGATTAAAAGTGAAATTCACGCCGACGGGCAACACCAGTTCTGCGGTCAAATTCGCCGCGTTCGTCCAGCTCAACGAATCGCTTACCGTAAATTCCTGGCTCGTGCTCAACATCAGATCTTTAGCGCCGGTTGGCGCGGTAATGCGAGGCTGATCGGCAAACAGCGTTCCGGTCGTGATGGTGGTGACATTGAAGGAAACCGGATTCTGCGCAGTGATGGCAGCTTTATTCGTATTTTCGTCAAACGGCAATCGCCTGATGACAAACGTCAACGGCGAGGCGGCGTTGGGTTGGCTCGGCGCCGTCGCCGGCCACGTGATGGTTTGCACCTGGCTTCCCGCTCTAAAAATAATTTTTTGCTCCAAAGGCGCGTTGATTTTGAGGCGGGTTCTTCCGGTATCCAGCTTGACAATCACCGTGTCGATGAGATTGGCAACGCCGGTGTTGCTCAAAGTCGCTGCCAGCGTCAAGGATTGCCCGACCGAAAGAATGCCGTTGCGCGCGCCCGGCGGCTCGCTGATGCCCGGCGTCAAATTCAAAATCGCCCGGCTTCTCACCGTGATGGTGAGCGCGCCTTCATTCGTTCGCAATTGCGATTGTCCATCCAACGCCCTCACTTTGATTTTCAAATTCTGCGCAGCTCTGGCGTCCGTGGGCGCTTGAACTTCCCAGCTTAGCGCGCCGTTTGCCGGAACATTCTGCGTCGAATCTACGCCGGAGCGGAAATTGTAACCGGACGGCAGCGTCAAGGTCGCGGTTTTATTCGTCAAATTTCCGCTGGCGGAAATTTTTGCGCCGGCGGTAAAAAACTGTTCCGTCGACACCACCCGATCTTTGGCGCCCGCCGGCGCGGCGACATAAGTGCTGTCGATTCGCAGCAACGAATTAAACGTGCTCACGACCAGCGTCGCAACCGTGTCCGCAGCTTGGGCGAATTGGCCGGAGTTTTTGTTGCGCGGCCGCGGCGACATGGTCACGCGCAGCGCGTTGTTCGATCTTTCCGTCAACGGCGCGCGAATCTGCCATTTCACCGTATCGCCAACCACAAAACCTTGTTGCAAATTTGACGGACTGAGCAATTTAAAGCTGGTGTCCGGCAAGGCAACTTGCAACTTGCCATTTGCATCCGTTTGCGCCTGCCCCAAATTTTGAACCACGGCGCGCAAAATAAAATTCTGCTTCGTCGTCAACAAATCATTCGGCGCGTTGGTTGAGACTTGCAACTGCAATCGCGCCGGCAGCTCGAGGCGAACCGCCGCCGTGGTGTCCTTCGCATCCAAAGCCGGGCCGACGCTGACTTTTTTGCCGAGCGCGGTTTTGGCGGAGTCGAGATGCGCGGTGAAAATTTCGCCGGCGCTGTTGACCGCCGCCTCGGCTTTAACCATGAACGTTGCCGCCGCCGTGCCGCTCTCCGTGTCGATCGGGCCGGCTTGTCCTATTCGGTTGATAATTTTGGAACGGCCTTTGGTCGAAAGCGTGACCCAAGCTTTGTCAACCTTTTCAAAACCGGTGTTGCGCACCGTGACGCTGACTGGAAAAACCTGCCCGGTGTCCACCAACGCGATTTCCGTTCCGGCAACGCGATTGACTGAAGCCGGAAAAGAAGTTTTGGCAATGGTCACCAGCGCCGTGCTTTCAACGGTGATCGACGTTGTTCGGCTGGCCGTGATCTTCTCGCGGCTGTTTTTGTGGCGCGCATAAATTGTTGCCGTAATCGTGACCGTGCCGCTGGTCGTGCCGGTTTTCGTCACCCGAAAAAGCAAACTCTTGCTTTTGCCGGCGTTCAACAACGAATCCGGCGTCACTTTTTCAACCGTGTAATCACGCTGCACATTCTGGCCGGCTTTGAACGTGAAAATCGTCGAGTCGATTACCACCGCGCCGGCTTGCAGCGGCGCTGGATTCGAGACCTCAATCGTAATCGTCCACGGCGCGGTTCGTCCGAAACGCACGGTATTTTCCGAGGTGGTGATTCTCTCAAATTGCAAATTCCCTTTTTGTTGAATGTAGGCTTCGATAAATCTTGAAGCGCCGTCGAACAAAACGGTGTTGGCGCCGGTATTCGCCGAATATGCCGCCACAATGTTCGCTCGGAACTGCGCTTTTTTAGGCGCCACATTGTTGGCCGTCAATTCAAAAAAGATTGATTGCGTCAAATTGTTGGCCACCACGATTTCGTCTTTAAAAATCGCAGCGTTATTGCCGTTGAAATTCGCCAATTTGATGCGAACCGAATCGACTTTCTCCGTACCCTGAGTTTGTTTGACGCTGGCTTTGATCAAAAATTTTTGCCCGACATTCACCGTATCGCCATTGTAAACTTCGAACAAAACCGGCGGATCGAGAACGACGCGCGCCGGCGTTTGCACGGTCACTTGCGCGCTGCCGTTGTTCGAGATGTCGGCAAAGTGCAAAGAGTCGCTGTTAAGCTCTCGGGCGAAGACTTGACCGTGAATGGTTTGGCGGCTCTTCGCCGTGTCACTCGTCGCGGTAACGACGAAATCCAAATTCTTTGCGCTTTCACCGGCAACGATGATCGGCCCGGTTGGCGGTGAAACCGCATGCCCGGCCGCCGCCAGACTCGTTCGCGTCGAGTCATCGCGCAAAATAATTTGAACCGCGCTTTGCCCGTCATTTTGCACGGTCATCGTCACCTTCCACGGCCGGGTTTGGCGTTGCGTCACCGTTGCTTGCGACGCTTTCAAAGAAACGCTGAGCTTCGCCGGCGTTTGCACCGTCCATGAATCAGTTGTGTCAGCATCCACGTCGCTATATTTAATGCCGCTCGACAATTTCCCAAAAATTCGACCGTCGATGGTCACAGCGCCGGTCTGCGCATTCGGCGCGACGCTGACTGAAAAAGTCAAAATTCGCATCGCGTTCCCCGGAATTTTCGGCAACACCGGCGTTTTGATCGTGAAATCGGCAGCATTGCGGCTGAAACTCAGCTTGGCGCTGTCGATGCTCACCGTGTCCGCGCCGAAATTCTGCACGCGCATCTTGACCGGAATATTTCGTTGCCCCTGGCTTACCGTCGCCGGTGTTGCCGCTATCGCCTGAATTTTGACTTGATTGACGCTGATATTCACACTGCCGGAAGCCGTGCCGTCGAGGCTCGACACAAAGATCGTCGCCGCGCCGCCCTTGCCGCCGGCTTTGAAAATAAAACCGAGACGACTGGTCGTGCTGTTCGTAGCGATTTGTTTGCCCGGCGTATTCGGATCGGCGTCGGGCGTCGTAATCGTCCCGAACGCCGTGTCGTTAACGCTCACGGTAAAAAGTTTGCCGCCGCCAACGTTATTGCCATAAGCATCTTGAACCGGCGCCGAGGAGTTGATTTGCGTGGTGGTGACGCGGTCCGCCGGTAGCGCTTTCGGATTTGCCGTAAAAATAATCGCGCCGCTCGGCTTGTCGGGCGTAACCGTGAAGCTGTTCGACGCGCCGCTGTGGCCCAGGCCATCGTTCACCGTGATGGTTTTATTGCTGCCGCTTTTTAAATAAGCGATGATTTCGCTGCGCACGCCGCTGGAAAAATTTCCGCTTTTCGCCGGTTGAATTTCGCCGTTGGGCGTGAAATTCACCGAGCCGTTAAAAGACGTCACGGTATTGCCGGAGGCATCCTGCGCCGTCATGGTCAGCGTCAACGGCGCGCCGGCGACTAATGTGCTGGGCACGTTCGAGAGCGAGAATGCCGATAAACTGCCCGGCGCAACATTGAAACTGTTCGAGACGCCGCTTTTGCCGAGCGTCTTCGCCGTCGCCGTGATCGTCACACCGCTTTGCGCTTTGGTGATTTTGGCCGCAACCGTGAGTGACGGCACATTGTTCATTCTGACTCGTTTCGGCGTCAGCGTGCCGGTATGATCGGAGAAAAGAATCGAATCGTTTACGGCGACGTTGTTGTTGAATTTGTCTTTTCCAAAAATCGTGAAATTAAAACTTTGGCCGGCGATTTGATTGTTGATCGCTGAGGAAAAGGCAAAATGATCGAGGGGGCCGGCTTTGATCGTCACGACAACGTCAATTCTAATATCCAGCGCTACGCCGTTTTTATCCTGGGTGAGAATTTGCTGAAAGCCATACGAGCCGGGCGTCGTTGGGTTGCCGACAATCGAGAACTTCACCCGCCCCGAATCCAGCGGCGCGAGATCGGCGCCGGTGCCGTCGCGTTCGAGCGTGACAATCCAATTGCCAGAATCAAGCCGCACAATAAAACCGCCGGTCAGATTTCGGGAGTTGCTGGCGACTGAAACACCGGAGATATCAAATTCGCGCGGAAAATAAAGCAAAATCTTGCCGTCTTTGGGCAGGCCGGTTGGCGCTTCGAAGGAAAGCGAATAGGTCGCGCCGGCGCCGACGATGTCGTTATTGGGGATCAGCTTGACATTTTGTAAAGTTCCACCTTGTGAAAAAACTGTGAGAGGCGCTCCCAAAACTATGAATAAATGAAGAAAACGAAATAGCAATGAAACTTTAATAACCCCGGGCAAAATACAGCTCGATGCCGTTTTAACTTTGCCGGCTTTACAAAATTTACAACTTTTCCTGCGAAATATCTTGGCCGAAAAATTCCGAACTGAATTCCCAATTTGTATGATCGGCGGCCGGGAAAACAGGTCACATATCGCTTGTGCTGCGCGTCTGAGATGCATATTCGAAGCTGGAATCAACGCATGATAAAATTGTCAAACAAAACACCGCTTTCCCGTCTTCAAAAATCATAAAGATAGGAATCAATAGATGGCTGTGTCAAATCGGAACAATCGGCGGCAAAGGCGCGAGACGTTGGGGTTCAACAAGCTTGATTTGATCGTGCTATTACGCGCCAGATTGATCAAGACGATGACTTACAAAGATTATACCAGATTGGCGAGATGTTGCGGAGATTCAATAAGGAGAAAATTGGCAGGTGAAACACGGACGTTACAGTTTGAAGCGGAGAGATTAATGCGGATATTTTTTGCGAAGAAATTGTGCAAGTTGCAAAAGTTCCGGATAATAGGTTTGGATATTCTCATATATTTGCGAGGCCGTCGGCTCTTCGTAAGTATGAGAGGTCAAGTTACGATCATCCAACATTTGCAGCCAAAGTTCTTCCGTGTTTATCCAGCCTGTTTGATAGGCGGTGTTAAGCGTTTCGCGCGGCGTTTGGCATAGAAGACCTTCGACTTCCAAGGCGCGCTTCAAAGTTTTCCACGTCAGCTCAAAGACAAATTCGAAGCGCTGGATGGTGCCGTCGATAAAAAGAGGGTTGGCGCTATCCTCGGAAAGCGCTTCTCCCAGTCGCTTTAAGGCTGCTTCCAGCTTTACTAATGAATCGTCAACCTTGCCGCTCATAAAGTATCTTTCCTTCATTCAAAATACGTTTCCGCAAGGTCTCGGCTGCTCGGTTCATCCATATCACATCAATTGAAAGCAGCGTTGGAACAATCTCCATCTCGGCTCGAATCCGGGCCAGCTTGGCAGGCGTTAACTCATCATCGTTAATGGCAATATCATAATCAGACCGCGCTTGCGCATCGTCCCGCGCCCGCGAGCCAAACAGAATAATTTGTTTCGGCTTGATATGTTGAATGATCGTATCGACGATCATTTGCTCGACCGGCTTGCCGGCCTTTCTAAATTTGAACGTAGACATATTCGGATGGGCATCGTTTAATCTGCCGTATGGCTGTAAAAGAAAATAACCAATTTGATGTTGTTCTGCAAGCGCTTTTTCACCACCACAGCCCGCCGTCGGCGTATTCCCACAACAGAAAAGTCATCAGGCGATAATCGAACGGGCGCGCGCCTGCCACCGGAATTTGCCCGCCGAAGGAAACGGCGACATGACCGCGCTTGACGAGGCCGAGATAAAGCTGCGGCGTGACGAACCAGCTTGTTTCCTTCGTCTCGAAAGTTCTGACGCCATTCAGCTCCAGCATCGGGAAAAGCCCTTTTTTCTCTTTGGTCAAGGGCAGCGTGAAAGCCAGATTGAAAAAAAGCTCGGCCTCGCCCTCAGCTTTTTTGAGCGGCGTTTCATACTTCACGCTGGATTGCAGAAAGAACGAGTCGAAACCTTTGGCCGCGGCAAAGTAAGGCGCCAGCTTCCAACTGCCGTCGCCGATGCCGATGGCGGTTTTGCCTGCCGGCAACACCGTCTCCAAGCCGCCGCTAAAAATGGCCAGCGATTCGAGACGATGCCACAACACATATTTCGCGCTCAACTCGATGTCGCCAACACCACTCGCGGCGGGGTTGCTCCATTCCCTCACCAACGGCGCCGCCACTTCCCACTGCGCGCGGCGGCCGAGGCGTTTCTCATAAACAAACTTGGTGACGGCGGATTTGTTCCGATGATGCGTGTAGGTTGGAATCAGCAAGACTTCATTTTCCGGAAACGCCTTGCCGGTAATTTGCGGCCGGCGGAAATTCAATTCACCGGACGGCCAGCCGTTCTCGGCGCAAAAGGTTTTGAGGTAATCAATGATGGCCTCGATTTGCGCCTCGGTCAACGCCTCGCCATAAGACGGCATGCTGCTGGAGAGGCCGCGCGCCACACCGCCGTGTTTGATCACCGCCTGCCAATCTTTGCGCGGCTCGCGGGTGGTGAAGCTGCAATCGGTGAAATCGGGCGGCGGGGGATCGAGCTTCACGTCGCCAGTTTCACCTTTGCCGTTCGTGCCGTGACAGCTCGCGCAGCCGGCGTCGTCTTCATACAAAAGCTTCCCATTCAAATCTTTCATTGAAATGGCTTGCGGCCAACAACATTCATACGACAACATCACGATGGCTAACACGGCCAGCAGACGAGGCATGGCGGCTCCTTGTTTAACATAACTTAACTCGGACAAGCCGAAACCAAACAGGACACAAAATTGAAAGAGCACAAAAATTATTTTGTGTGCTTTTGTTGTTGTGTACCGAAAAGCTTTGCTTTTTTTGCATACATTTGACTATTAACAGACTAAGTTGAGCGATATTGGTCATTAAATAATAATGATCCGGAAGGCTAAGGTTCTACGCTGAATTTTTAGACATGCTGAAACCGGAGACCCTCGGGCAGCCTCAAGAGTTCAAAAATTGTTTTGAACACGAGCCGCCGAGTTCACGGAGAAAAGCTCTTTAAAAATATATTGATCTCCGTGTTTTCTCTGCGTGCTCCGGGTCTCCGTGTTAAGTTAAGCTTTTGATAAAAGAAAAATTCAGATTTTTTTAGTTTGCTGCGCAATGGCGTAATGCAACATTAATGTTGCACGCATTTTTTCTCAGCATAAATGTTGAGTTACGCAGCCAGACACTCCAGAACCAAACCTCACCCCAACCGCTCCAACATCGAATACAACTTCCGCCGTGTAATCCCCAGCAATTTCGCGGCTTTGCTCTTGTTGCCGCCGGCTTTTTCGATGGCGCGGTGGATGAGTTTTTTCTCGATGTCTTCGAGCACGATGCCTTCGTCCGGGAGATCGAAGGCGGTCGGCAGTTTTTGAATGCCTTGAATGTGCGGCGGCAGATCGGTCAATTCGATGGCTCGGTCGCCGGCCATGATCAGCGAGCGCTCGACGACGTTCTCCAATTCGCGCACGTTGCCGGGCCACGGGTACAGGCGCAGCTTCTCCAAGGCCTCGGCGCTCATGCCGTGCGGGTCGCGCCCGGCGCGCTGCAAAAAATGGCTTACAAGATCGGACAAATCTTCCAAACGCCTGCGCAGCGGCGGCACCGAAATCGGAAAGACGTTGATGCGATAATAAAAATCCTCGCGAAACGCGCCTTCTTTCACCGCGATTTCCAAATCGCGATTGGTCGCTGCGATGACGCGTGCTTTCACCGCAATTTGATCGTGGCCGCCGAGATGAATGATCTGGCGATTCTGCAACGCGCGCAGGAGCTTGACTTGAATCGAGGTTGAAATCTCGCCGATCTCATCCAAGAAAATCGTGCCCTCGCCGGCGGTTTCAAAGAGACCGAGCTTGCGCTTGTCGGCGCCGGTGAACGCGCCTTTTTCGTAACCGAATAATTCACTCTCTAACAATGTTTCCGGCAATGCGGCGCAATTGATCGCAACAAACGGCTTGTCGGCGCGCGGGCTGAGATAATGAATCGCCTGCGCCACGAGTTCCTTGCCCGTGCCGCTCTCCCCGCGAATGAGAACGGTGGCATCGCTCGGCGCGACTTTGTGCGCCATTTTGTAAACTTCCTGCATCACGCCGCTCTGCCCCACCATGTTGTCAATCGAGTAGCGCTGCTTCAATTCCTGCTTCAGCGTGAAATTCTCCCGCGCCAGCGATTTCTTTTCAAAAATATGCCGGAGCTTGACTTTCAGTTCGTCGATTTCAAACGGCTTGATGATGTAATCATACGCGCCGCGCTTCATGGCCTCGACCGCAGTTTGGGCGGTGGCATAAGCCGTCATCAAAATGACTTCGCAGTGCGGATAGCGTTTTTTGGCGAAATCCAAAACCGCCAAACCATCCGGCCCCTCCATCCGGAGGTCGGTGAGCACAACGTCGTACGCATGGGTATCCAGCGCGTTCATCGCCGTCGTGCCGTTGATCGCCGTGGCGATGGCGTAACCCTCCGGCTCGAGCGCCGCTTTCAAAACCGCGGCCATGCGGGCTTCGTCGTCAACGATCAGAATCGTGCGTTCGGTCATCTTTGAATTATCCAGTTGGTGAATTTTCTGCTGGAGTTTTGGAGTACTGGAGTAGTGGATTATTGGGACTCGAAAACTCCATTACTCCAACACTCCTATACTCCATCACTCCTTTTTCGGCAACCAAATGTGCATCATCGTCCCTTTCCCTTTTTCGCTTTCAGCAACAATCCGCCCGCCGTGCTTCTCAACAAGCTGCTTGCACACCGCCAGACCGAGGCCGCTGCCGCGGGTTTTTGTCGTGAAAAACGGCTCGAAAATTTTTCCCGGCTCGGCCGGCAAACCCCGCACGCGGGGCAAGCCCGGGCCGCTGTCCTGCACGACAATATGCGCCATTTTTTGGCCCTTTTCATTTTCCTCCTGCAAGCGTACTTCGACGCTGCCCTTTCCCTCCAGCGCTTGAATCGCATTTAACAAAAGATTGAGCAGCACTTGCGTGACGGCTTCCTCGTCGTGGCGCAGCGGCAGAGACGGCGCGGCGCTGGTAAAATGCCAGGCGACGCCGTTGGCCTGCTCGTCGCTGCGTACCATCGCAATGGCTTTCTCGACGGTTTTGACGAGATCGCCTGGCGACAGCTTGAGCTGCCTGTCGCGGGTGAGGCTGAGAAAATCATTCACCAGATGATTCAGCCGCCGCACTTCCGAGGGGATAAACTCGAACAGCTCGTCCGGCGCGGCGGAATTTTCGTAACGCTGGCGCAGAACGTACGCCGTGCTCTTGATGATGCCGAGCGGGTTGCGGATTTCGTGCGCCACCGCCGCGGCCATTTGGCCCATCGCGGCGAGTTTTTCGGAGCGGCGCAGGTTTTCCTGGGTGCGCAGAAAAAGCGAAATCGCATTGTACAAAAAAAACGCGAACGTGACCAGCACGATCAGGCTGGCGACGCCGCCGATCACGAGCTGGCGTCTGGCCGGTTGCAGCAAATTCAGAAAATCGGCGCTGGCTTCGATGACGACGAGGCAGACGATGGCGCCGCGGCTGTCGCGCACCGGCGCGTAGGCGGCTTTGAAGCGGCTCCCGGCAAACGTGCGAACCGGCGAGCTGGTCACCTCGCCGGCCCAGGCGCGCCGCGCTTCGCTGCTGTCGCTGTGCAGATAGGAAATCTCTTCGCCCGGCTCGAAAAAATCGCGATTGGATTTCAACGTCAAAAATTGGCGGTCGATGAGAAAAATATTTTGCGCGTTCACTTCGCCGGGCAGGTTGTCAATGAGCGGATCGAGATAGGATTTGGCGATCAAGCGCTGGCCGGCGGCGACGAGATCGGGAAACACGGTGGTTTGAATCTGCCGCGCCACCAGCCCGGCCACGGCGCTGAGCCGGTTTTCCAATTCTTCCTCGAGCGTGCGGTTCAGGCGGTTGAGAAAAAGCCAACTGCCGAAATTGAAGGCCGCCAGCACGATGACGATCATGATGCTGACGGCGACGATCAGCGTGCGGGAAGATTTGATTAGCGAAAAGCGCATGGGACAATCGTTAAAACCGCAACGAAAATTTTTAAACTTGAATTATTCATCAATCACCAAGACACGAAGACACAACGTTTTAATTTTATAGAGCCATGCAATAGCCAGATATTCTTCGTGTCTTTGTGCCTTAGTGGTACAATTAGGAGCCGTAAAAAAATAAAATTTACATTTGTCGTAGCCCTGCCCCCCTTGTGGGGCACTCTTGGAACATGCAATTTTCTTATCTTAGAAAGCCGCCCACAAGGCTACGCCCGTTGGGGGCGGGGACTACGTGTAATTGAAAAGTTTATTTCTTAACCGGCCCTTAGTGACTACACTCGTTTTCTGACAAGCTGAAACGGAAGCTCTTTGAGCAGCCTTGAAAAACCCACTGATTGAAGAATACCACTGATAAAGCTTTCATCGATGGGATTCTTCAATCAGTAAGGGACTAAACTTTCAGAATTTTTTTCTGCGTTTGACGGCGTTAACCCATAAATGGAATCGGCATGGTTGTGTTTGTTTCGGTCGCTGCATGTGACAGCAACTCGCCGTTTTTGCCGATGTGCCAAATTTCAAAACCATTTTGCTGCAAATGGGCGGCGATGAAGCGGCGATGGCAGCCGCGATAATCCAGCTCGGCGCACATAAACGCGAGCGGCTGCGTTTGGGCAAGTTGAATCAGCTCGCCGCAGCCCTGGCGGAAGGCCTCGGTCTGCATGTACGCATCGTAGCCGCCGGCGCGGTAGCCGCCGAGTGTTTCGCCGAGCCAATGATAGGCCATGCCGTGCGGCTTCAAGGCCGCCGCCAAGCCGGGCCGCGTGAATTGCGGATGCCGCTTCGAGGTTGGAAACCGCCGCACATCGGCGAGCGCCTTGATGCCATGCGTCTGCAAACGGCGCAAAAACTCCTCGAGCGCCAGGGCGCCGTGACCGATGGTGAAAATTTTAAATCGTTTGTTTTGGTCAAGCATTTCACTTGTAGGTTCGTAGTGATGCCTTCAGGCATAAAAAGCTTGCACGCAAGAAAACCGTTTGTTTTAGTCACACATTTCTCTCATTCACGTGCGACGCCTAAAGGCGTAACTACGAACGCCTTGGTCAAACATTTCTCTCATTCGCACGCGACGCCTGAAGGCGTAACTAGTGTCTGTCCGGAAATACCGGTTTTTGAAAAAATTTGAGGTGGAATAATTGGTAACTCGGACGCCGGTAGTAGCTTTTTTAGCAGCCGCAATCGAAAAGGAATGCGTTTGTCCACCG
>Ga0187892_10004946_pt1 | contig 21665 bp, 23 predicted proteins | sample MA1701073metaG_FD_139345 | JGI IMG/M metagenome (GOLD analysis project Ga0187892, IMG submission 139345) | Bio-ooze microbial communities from a basaltic lava cave in the Kipuka Kanohina Cave System on the Island of Hawaii, USA - MA170107-3 metaG ... | reverse complement strand
TTCCTTAAGGGACCGCCGGTAGATTTCATTACTCATGACGTCGGCGGTGATGTTGACCGCTTGAATGATCGGCACGCCGGCCTTGGTCAGCATGGAGAGGGTCCCGGAAAACCGGGCCATGTACACGGCAAGGCCAATCCCGGTTGGGTTTTTAATCTGAATCTGATTGTAAAAGAGCTGACCCTGCTCTGTGGTCAAGTACCACCGGGTCAGGGCAATGAGCCCAGCAAAAGCGACAATATAGATGTACCAGTAATTGATGAGGGTATCGGATATGGTTACGAGGAGCCGCGTTGTCCACGGCAGCGACGCCCCTGCTTCATCAAAAACGGTTTTAAGCTGTGGAACGACTCGGACACTCATGAAAATACCGACCGCGATCATGACAATCAAAATAAAGATGGGATAGAGGAGCGCACCGCGAATACTGGAAATAAACTCGTCCTGCTCCTCCAGCTGCGCCGCCAGGTTTTCTAGTACCTCATCGAGTTTCCCCGTCGCCTCCCCGGACTTGGCGACAGAGACAAAGACGAGGTCAAACGCCTCAGGGTGCTTGGCAATGGCCGCCGAAAAGGCTAACCCTCTGTTGATGTCGGCCACCACCTCAAAAAGAATCTCCTGGAGCCGTTTATTCCTGACCTGCTCGGCGATCATATTCATGCCCTGGGTCAGGTGGACGCCGGCCGAAAGCATGGTCGCCATCTGGCGGGCCAGGAAGGCACGTTCCCGGACAGAAATTTTTGGTTGTAGAAACGGAAGGTTCATTGATCTTCAGTCGTCGGGGTCAATAGACCATCATTTTGAACGCTTTGGGGTCGATCGCCCAGGTCAAGGCATCGTCGAGCGTGATTTCTCCCCGGGCAACCAGTTCGGCCAACACTTTATCCAAACTAATCATTCCGGAGGCAGCCGAGGTTTGAATAACATTTTGGAGTTGGTGGGTCTTCCCTTCCCGAATGAGGTTTCGCACCGCCGAGTCGGCCACCATAATTTCTGTTGCCACCACCCGCCCACCGTTCGTGCGCGGGATCAAGCGTTGTGAAATAACTCCTAAAAGAACCGAGGAGAGCTGCTGACGAACCTGTTGCTGCTGGTGCGGCGGGAACACATCAATAATACGGTCAGCGGTCTGCGCGGCAGAATTGGTGTGCAAGGTGGTAAAGACCAAGTGACCGGTTTCCGCAACGGTTAAGGCCGCCTCGATTGTTTCCAAGTCTCGCATTTCACCCAACAGCACCACGTTCGGATCTTCCCGCAAGACCGCCCGCAACGCCCGGGCAAACGAGTTCGTGTCACTGCCCACTTCTCGTTGAGAAATCAACGACTTCTTGTGTTCAAAGACGTACTCAATTGGATCTTCGATGGTCACAATATGCTCTGTTCTCGATTCGTTGACGTGATCCACCATGGCGGCCAGCGTCGTTGATTTGCCGTGGCCGGTGGGACCAGTCACGATGAAGAATCCTTGCGAAGGGGTGGTGAATTTTTCTAAGATTGGCGGTAAGCCCAGCTCGTTTAAGGTCCTAATCTTGGTTGGGATCAAGCGGAGTGCAGCCGCGAGATACCCCTTTTGGAAGTAAATATTGGTTCGGTAGCGGGTATTTTTGTAGCCGAAAGAAAAGTCGAGCTCTTTGCGCTGTTCTAAACGCTCCAGTTGCTCCGGCGGCGTCAAACCCTCCACAAATTGCTTGGCGGTTTCGGGGGTCACGACCTGTTCCCCCTTGATCGCCATGAGTTTGCCGTCGATCCGGATCGTCGGCGGCACTCCCACGGTAATATGGAGGTCAGACGCATTTTGGGCGATTGCATAATCAAGCAACCGCATGACTTCCTGGGAGATTGTTTCGGCCATGACCCCTCCTCAGCCTGTTGATGTCACTCGAAGGACTTCGTCCAAGGTGGTAATACCCTGGATCGCTTTTACTATACCATCTTGGAACATCGTCAGCATCCCCTCTTTTTTGGCCTGCTCGGCAATTGCGGATGCCGGCGCATTTTTGAGGGCGAGCGATTCGATTGGCTCGGACATGGCCAACACCTCGTATAAGCCGATCCTTCCCTGGTATCCCTGGGTGCAATCCGGACACTCTTTCCCTTTAAAGAATCGGATCGGGGCGTTCCCCACCGCCGTCTTCAAGGGCGGGTGCTTTTCAATTTCGTCTACGATGCGACCTTTCAGGTCCGCCGGAATCGCCGTTTCTTCTTTGCACTTCGGACAGATCTTCCGCACCAAGCGCTGGCCCAAGACACAATTCATCGCCGAGGTAATGAGAAAGGGCTCAACGCCCATATTAATCAGCCGTGGCAAAGCCCCAGCGGCATCGTTGGTGTGGAGGGTAGAGAGAACAAGGTGGCCAGTCAACGCAGCGTGGGTCACCATGCTTGCCGTCTCCGCGTCACGAGTCTCTCCAACCATGATGATATTAGGGTCCTGGCGAAGGATGGAACGCAGTCCTTCGGCGAACGAGAAGCCGATGTTAGGCTTGACTTGCGACTGGTTAATGCCGGAAATTTCGTATTCGACCGGGTCTTCCAAGGTAATCACATTAACCTGCGGGGTGGCGATTTCATGCAAAATGGCATACAAGGTGGTCGATTTTCCCGAGCCGGTCGGCCCCGTCGAAAGAACCACGCCGTAGGGCTTGTGAATTTCTTGAATCAACACTTCATACGCATGACCGACTAAACCTAATTTCGGTAACGTCAAAATACCGCTCGATTTGTCGAGGAGTCTAATGACGACTTTTTCTCCATGCACGGTCGGAAGTGTAGAAACTCGGAGATCGATTTCTTTTTCGCCGACGACCACATCGTAGCGACCATCCTGCGGGACACGTTGTTCGTCGATCTTCATTTCGGCTAAAATTTTGATGCGGGAGGAAATAGGCGGGTGGAGCGAGAGGGGCATTAAGATGATCGTTCGCAGCACACCGTCGACCCGGTAGCGTAAACGAAACTGCTTGCCCATCGGCTCCAAGTGAATGTCAGAGGCCCGCATGGCCGAAGCGAGACCAATCATGGCCGCCACGATGAGCTGCACCTGTCCTTTCTTCACAATCGCCTCCAGGTCCTCCACAGTGGTCACCGGACGGCCGATCAGTTCGTTCAAATAGTGCTCATCCCCCCGTTTCCCTTTCCTGACCTCGACAGCGGCCGCCGGCGAAAGTGGCGAGGCTTGATCGGGCTGGGCAACAGGAGCTTTATTTTCGACAGCCGGGGGGCTGGCGGGGACCTGAGGAGAGGCTTTTTGGCGTTCCTTTGGGGCCGGTCTGTCCTCCGGTTCCTGCTCGACCATTACCTCATTGCTCGGGAGCACGCCTTCATATTGAACAAGGGCGGCCTTGATGCTCTGGGCGTCGGTCTGGAAGAGGTCGATCGCAATGTCGTTCCGCTCACGGATAAAGCGCAAGATTTCCTGCACCTTGGGGTTCGAAGGAGAAATCGCTGCCACCTTGATGGTCTTCTCGTCACCGGAAAAGACCACCATCCCATATTTATCGGCAATCTCTCGGGGGAACTTCTCCAAAATCTCTAAAGGAATGATTTGCCGGGTGAGATCGATGTAGGAAACGGTCGTGCGATAGGAAGATTTACCGCCTTCTTTTGCCCCGGCCTGCAGGACGGTCTTGATGGCCGCTGGCTCGGCGGCAAAGAGCTGCACCTTGAGGCCCCGACGTTTGCCAAACTCCTCCAGGGCTCCACGGATATCCGGACGAAGCTGCCCGGGGTCCCCCACCGCAAGCTTGAGCGTCTCTCCCTTCTTTTCAAAGGGAATGATTTGGTATTTGGCCGCCACATCGGCAGGAATCAACCGCAACACCTCACCGGAAATGGTCAGGGTAGCAAGATCAACGGAGGGCAAGTTGGTAGCCGTAGGCATCGATCCTCAACTGCGGTGCCGGCCATCCCTACAATGGCGCAAAGGGATCATCCCGGCCGATACTATCTGGAAACACGAGGACGGGTATCTGGCCATTGACCTCACGAGATTGAATTTTTCCGGCAACGTCAGATTCCAGCACGTCTGCCTTGACCGGTACGACGTCGGTCGTCCCGGTTGCCGTGCGGCGGAGGGTTTGCACAAACAGGAAGCCGAGGACGCCGCCGGCGATGACGATGGCAAGAAGCATAGCGATGGCTTTGCTCATACAATACCTACTCTGCTCCTTCCGGGGTCGTTTGGGGCAAATCTTCGGGAGGCACCTGGAAAAGCGCAGTGACGTTGATGGTGGCGGACAAGCCCGCCTCCCCGCCGGCAATGTTGATTGGTCCAATTTTGAACGGTCGCACGTTCTTTTCCAAAATCTCGATGAAGGTCAGTATTCCGCCGTAGCTACCCCTGACCGTAATGGAGAGTGGCAGACCGTCGACGGTTGGGGAGGCGGGCTGAATCGTCTCCAAAAGGAGGCCGGCGCGAGCGGCCATGGTCTCCACCATCGCCACGACTTCGGCAAACTGTTCATCGGCCGGCATGGCCACCGTGAGCGAATCAACCAGTGGTTGTGCCTGGGCAAATTCTTCCTGGAGAGTTTTTAAATCCGTGAGTTTTTGTTTCAAGGCGTCGATTTTCGCTTGATTGTTAGCTCGTTCTTGCGAGGCGGTGGCCATCGATTCAAGTCCCCGCGAGAAACCAAAGAGGTAGACGACCACCGCGCCGACAAGGGCCAAAAGGCCGTAGGCAATTCCCTTACTAGAAAGACTGGTTGCAGATGCCATATCGATTAATTCCCTGTTGCGTCGCTCGGCGGAACTAACGCTTCCGCGACGACGTCGGCGGTCACCGAAAACTGGATCACAAAATTGGTCGCACCCTGCCCCAAGGTTGCCGACGTGAGCTGGACGTTGGAAAAATGTTGATCTTGCTTCATTGCCGCCAACTGGACGGCAATATTTCCCCACCCCGCCGCATCACCGGTTAAAGAAAGTTGGCGGGTTTCGTTCAAGCCAAACGAGTTCCAGCGCACATTCTTTTCGGTCACCTTGCGCAAGGTCCAGAACAATTCGGCAAACCGAATCTTTTCATCAAGGATGGGACGAATTTTATCAATGCCGCCGGAAATCGCCTGCGCTTTCTTCTCGATCTCGACAAGCTCCGGATCAGCAAGTTCCTGTTCCAGGCCGGCAATCTCTTGTTTCTGCTCGGATAGTGTTCGTTCCACAATGAGATACCGGTAGCCGAAGAGGAGTCCAGTGGCAACGACCGTCACCACAAAACCGGCGATGAGGAAACTGACAAAGTCAAACTCGACACTGGTCGGCAGTGAAGATTCGGCCCGTGGAGCCGGTTGGTCTGGTTTACTGCCAGGTTCGGGCGTTCCTTTGGTTTCTACCATATTTCCGCTTTGGCGGGAATTGATAATTGACAATGGAGAATGGATAAAGAGGAGCCGCGAGCAACCCTGATCATTCTCGTCTCTCCATTATTCATTTATTTTACCCTCCATAAAGCATTATGACCGCCTCCTGCAGAGTCAGTCAAGCCCTGAAGGAATTTGACTGTTTCATCTTTCGTACATAGCATCGCGATATGCAACCAGAGAGAGAAATTGCGACTCGAACGCGGAGGTTTGCTGCCGCTGTCGTGCTCTTTGCGGCCCACTTCCCGAATAATTCGATCCGTCTTGTACTTCTCCGTCAGCTAGTCAGGGCGGGGACATCGATAGGAGCAAACGTCGAAGAAGCGCAAGATGCGATTTCTCGTAGGGAATTTACCCATAAGGTGTTCATCGCGCTGCGGGAAGCGAGGGAGACTCGTTACTGGCTTAGAGTTATTGAGGAAGCAAAGCTCGTGGAAAAGGAAGACAGTCGGCTTCTCAGCGAGCTCATGCAGGAAGTCACTGAAATCACACGTGTGCTGACAACGATTGGCAAACGAGCAAGAGACAACGTCTAACCAGGCAGCCAATTGTCAACTGTCAATTTTCAATTATCCATTTGCTAGGCCTAGTGGCCTAGGGTGCCCGTTCGAGGATGGTCGGCAGGAGGAAGGAAATGAAGCCGGGGGGTGGGTTTAAAGCTACGTTAGAGTCGTAGACCAGCGTCATCACCCGCGGGTGAAACGTGAAACTCTGGGCAATAAAGGATCCGTTCGCAGAAAGAGAATTCGCTGAAGTTTCAAAGACGATCGTCCCGTTCGGGGCGTAGAAGTAGATGTTGCGAAGACTGGTCACACCGGGACCAATAGTAATCGAACCATTCGCCGCCACCAGCCCGACGGCGACCGGGTTGTTGGCCTCGACATCGGAGTTGATGGTGATGTTACCCGACTCCACGATAATCGTCCCGCGTGCGGCGCCAGCCGGACCAGTAAAGTCCACATCGTTCAAGGTTAAGCCCCCACTCACCCGCCAGACTTCGCCTCCCAATCGGTTGTTCGGATTAATATTGAACGTCCCGCTTGCAATGGTATTGGTTCCTAATGGCCGCGCTCGTTCACGAAGGAGCCGCGTGATGTTACCCGATAAAATCATCTCCCACGTGTTCGTCAAACTCGGCGCATAATTGGAAACTCGGTACACCCCGCTGCCAAGCGCGACGATGTTCGGTGAGCCAGCACCGGAGGAAACCACGGCAGGTCCACTCACGGTCAAGCCGGAAATCAGCCCACTCGAATAGATGTCTCCCTGCACAAGCCCGGTTCCTACCTGCACTTGACACGAGGCTGCATCACTCTCGCTCCCCTCTGTAATCGTTACCGAGTTGTTGATTAGCCCAGCCGCTGTAAAGTTGAGGAGAAGGCCGATACTCCCCGCGGACGTTCCACTCGCAATATTCCAGGTGACAGAGCTGCCTACTTGCGAGGCGCGAGTAACGCCCGGCGGGAGCGGTGCGTCTCCGACAAATGAGGCTGGACCGGTCCAGGAGTCTACAAGGGTGGCGGGGTTGCCACCAGGATTGGAAAAGGTGATGCTAAACGCCCTAGTCTGCCCGGGCAGTAGGACTCCTGAAGGACAGGTTTTAGTTACAGAAGGCCCAGTTGATCCAAGAGGCACGACATGGACCGGCCCAGCAGTATCAGGCACACAGCTATTATCGTCGGTGTCACACACTGTCAACGTCCACGGTCCATAGGTCCCCACAGTGGAAAATGTGGTAGCACAACTATCGGAAAAGCTCACGACTGGAAACGAGGGAAAATTCATTGAACACGGGAGCGGTGTGGAACCGGTGATTTGAGCGCTGTCGATTCCGTCGGGATCGGAAGCGGCTGCGATAAAAGTCACACTGTCCCCTTGTTGAATCGTAATTTCTTCTGGTGTGAAGGCCGCCAATGTAAAGTTGCCGCAGGCCGGCAATATTAGTCCTCGTTTGAACGGATCTTTTTCTTGATATTTCGGATCGGGAAGAGACTGGAAGAATGCAGCGTGCGCACGGTCAAAGAGGCTTGTCAATCGCTGCAGGATACTTCCCTCTTCGCATCCATCGGTTTGTGCGACCTGACGCTGCTGGGAAACCCGTACCGCACTGATGGTACCCACCAATACCGTGGCGATAATAAGCAGCAATGTCGTGAATCGCCTGAACATCATTGGGCACTCCGTGCTTGCAGCTCGGCGACGTGCCCCTGAATGACTTCAATTGGTATATCACCAATCGTTTGCTGTCCGTCGGCATCCGCGACTACCTGCTGATACAACTGTATTGCCTGGGCAGTATTACCGCGGTTTTCTGCTAACACCGCAATATTGAATCCCACCCCCCGTCGAAGTTGTGCCCTGGATCTCGGAAATTGTTGCGCCGATGCTTCGGGGTAAGCGGTGAGAAATTGGCCAACTTCCAGGACGTCGATTGCGGATACTGTCTGGGCAAACGCCATGTTAGCTTCATCATAACGACCCTGGTTCATCAGCGCTAATCCAAGATTATTGAGTGCCCAGGGGTTGTTGGGAACGTTTTTCACGACTTCGCGGAGCACCGTTTCTGCTTCGTTGTATTTGCCTGTTGCCAAATAGCCCCATGACAAATCGATGCGCGCCCAGGGAGCAAACGGAGTCGCGGCAATGAATGCGGAAAAATCTGCGCTCGCTTCATCCCAATACCCAAGGTAGCTATAGGTTAAGCCTCGCAAATAGAGGGCTTTGAGATTATCTGGGTGGCGAGTCAGTTCATCTCCTAATCGACTCAAGGCCTGGGCATAGTTGCCCTGAACAAAAAGCGTGCGGGCCAACTCATAGTGCACTCCCCTCACCGTTGGGTCAGCAATCACAGCTTCGGTCAAAATTTGTTCGGCTTTCTCGCGTTGCCCTGCCTGAACATAGAGCTTACCGAGTCGCATCAGCTGCTCCGCTTCCGGGTCGAGTAATACTGCAACCCGGGCAACGGGAAGCAGCAACTGCTCGCGACCAGCAATGAGGAGTCTATCACCGAGAAAAAGAAACCCTCTCGAAAGTTGTGGAGTTACCAAAAGAATCAGCAACACTATGCAGACTGCAAAACTGATATGACGGTGCTGGTGTGAGACGAACGGGAGTTTTGTAGTAGCCATGTTTTATTGAGAGGCTCGTTCGAGGAGTGATTGGGCAAGCGGGCTTTCTGCCCGTGCAGCGAGCGCTTTTTCTGCATAGGACCTTGCTTTTCCTTTATTGCCGAGCTGAAGGTACGCTTCTCCCAAATCAACCCAGATCATGACGTCTTCCTTGATTTGACCGACAGGTTTGTTGACGGCAATCGCCTGCTGCTCGCGGTCAACAATTGTTTGGTATTGCTTGTTAAGTAGGTACATAGTCAAGAGAGAGCGTAAGTGGTACCGTTGTCGGAGAATTGCACTCTCTGCAAACTCTGGACTGTCGACAATTTTTTCCCAATGGAGAATGGCATCTTTGTAATCTTTGTCGTTGCGGGCTTCTTCGGCAAGATACCAATGCGTTCTCCCCTCCGTCCATGCTGCATCAGTATCGTAGTCACGATAGGCAAACTTGTCTGTTGCCGCATCCGCAACCTTCCGATTCTTTGGCTCAATCACCAGTATTCTTTTTGGTTTGCGCCAGAGTTGCTCAAAATCGCTGCGAGGAATTGTCCACTGCGACCCATAGGCATAGTCATGGACGATCACCTCTTTCCCCCCGGGGGTGACCCCAATGACGACACGGAATATTTTCCCTTCGCCTGGATACTGTGTCGAAAGATCCTGTTCAACAATGAGAGGGGTCGGATTACTCTTGTTTGAGTAGAGGGCAAGGGACCAAACACCAAAGGGAACTCGACGAATCTTTGTATCAAAACCAAGCTCCCGCGCATACGCGGCAATGTCTTCGAGTGTGTGTGACGTATCAAACGCAGGGAGTTTGCCCCTTACATCTTTCGGCAACACCAATGTTTGAGAAGAATCTTTGATGTGCCAGTAGCCAGTGGCCATGATAAGGGACGCAGAGGCGCTGCCTGCTTGCACTGCCCGGACTCGGCTATTTTCATTGGTATACAAAAATTGTTGGTACGCAGCACCGCGAATGCCAGAGTACGGCACCCCCTGTACTTCATAGCCTACGGAAAAGCGATAGACAAATAGGCTTAAAAGTATCAGCACTCCCGCTACCACAATAAGAAATACTGCCGGCTTGACATACTGTTTCCACCCCACAAGATCCATCATCCCTCCTCGAATGGTTTCCTTTACAATGGCAAGCTATTCCCGCATCCACCAGAAGAACTTGCGCAACTTCCGCCCGATGTGCTACCCCCAGTAGAGCCGGTAGTGCCCCCAGTTGTGCCTGTAGTACCCGTCGTGCCGGTAGTAACCGTTGAACATCCCGTAGCCGCACATGTCCCACAAGTCACGCATGTCCCACAAGTCACGCACGTCCCCCCTGTTGCTCCTGTTGCACTCGTAGCGGCAGTTAAACTCGCAGAGCTTGGATTCACCTCACTATTAGATGAACTCGCAGTGCTGATGCAGGGTGAGCAGCAAGACGTCCCACAGCCTGCCGAGGCGCATTGGCTGCTAGCACAGCCAGATGCGCACCCTGTTCCACAGCCACCAGTATTTGCCGAGGCCCCCGTTGTCCCACAGGTGGCATCGCTTGCCAAGGCACTATCGGGTCCCGGGAGTTTGTAGACTTTTTGGGAATCAGTTTGGTCTTTGGATCCAAAAATTCGTACAGAGAGAAGCAAGAAAATTGCCGGTACGAGCAGTAGAACGTTTCGTAGCCATTTTCTCCACCCCTGCAGGCTCTGATTTTTTTCTTCCTGTTGCAATCGTTGAAATGCTGTCATCAAACCCTCTTCTTCTTTATTTCAGCAGATGCATCGGTAAATGCAAGCGATTCCCTGCTTCATCGTAGGGATAATCTGAACTGCTTGCAAGTAGTCTATTTACCAACAAGAATTGAGTAGATGGCCGCTTCGTGGATGCCGTCAATATCAATGAGTTGGTTGACTTCCTGATCGACAAAGCCGCCAACCGCACAACACTTGAGTCCAAGGGCTTCAGCGGCAAGGTAAAAATTCTGTCCTAAGTGTCCGGCATCAATGAACACATAGCGATATCCCCGTTCCGAATACTTAATCTGGTTTCGTTCAAACACGCAGGTAATAAAAAACACGATTGCGGCATTCTTCCACTGCACCGGATCAATAAGGTACCGATCAATCTCTGGCAAAAAATCCTTCTGCCACAGCTGTTCAAGAACATTATCCTTAATATTGTAGTGATAGAGTCCCTTGGGTATAGGGCCTCGCAGCACAAGCGGATAAATTTCCAGGGGAAATCTTGCTCCCCCTGACGCGTGAGTCCGGTGAAAGGGTTTATCTCTTTTCCTTTGGTCCGGTTGCAATCCCGCTGCCCAGTACAACACGTCAGACAACTCCTGCATAGAAATGGATTTGGCCCGAAAATCCCGCCGGGAAAGACGAGTGCTTAACACGTCTGTGAGACGCTTTGGCAACTGGGGCCTGGGTGATAGCTTCCAGCGCTTCATCCTGGGATACGTTTTAAAGTGAATAGTCATCCACTCTGCCGGCCAGAGTGAGCTTGGTGGATTGGAAAATCCTGGCTGATTCATGGAGCGGCGAAAATGCAGCGAGGAAAGGAATGGCTTTGGCATATATTGTGTTATGCAAACGGGTGAGGGACCTGGTTCAATTGTCTTGGATTCTTATATCCTAACTTCTGGGGAACTGTGTGCAGTCGTATTCCCCCCGTTGCGTGCATAAATTCATTCAGGTACATGTGGGTCAGTTCTGGAACCAAGGTGTACACAACTCGATAACCTACTGTACCGAGCGCTGGGATGGTCAGATCTCGATAGTAAATGTCTGACAACCCCGCGCGCTCAAGAGCGCTTACCGTTTGCTCAAGCTGCTGTACTGGCCTACGTTCGGCAAACTCGTGTGGACCTCGGTAAGGCCGTTTTGGTTTTTGTAGAAAAAACTGAACGTGCTTACGCATTTCCGGTCTTGCCCAAAAAAGCATATGATCCGTGGCGCGAATAACTTGGTCATTTCTCCATGGCCGAAAAACTAAACTAGGATTCTGCTCGCAGGTCAATCGAGTATGGGAGAATGTGTGCCAGAGCTCTTCGATTGCCCCCCTGATTGCCCATAGTGGATCGGTATCGACTTTTGCGCCGATTCCGACTGCTGGACCCCTATCAGATTGCTCATCGATGCCAAGGGCGATAATCGATGGAATCTTTATGTCGGTCGTCATGTCCAAGATTTCCAAGCGAATGCCATACCGCTGAAACGATTCAACAAGTCGGGCAACATCAGGCTGCCGTATCTTATCAATGTTAATGCGAGTAAGAGGAAGCTTATTCATGTAGGCAATCATATAGGCGTCACGTTCAATTGCTTCACACAAGCCGCTGTAGAGTGCTTCTTCCCAGACAAAATGAGCCGCTGCACCCGTGGAAATAGGTTGACGGAGAAAAGATTCTCCTCCAAGCAGTGTGTAATTGTAGTACATAAGTTGCGCAGGAACGAGTGTTATCTGTCCTGTCCCTATATGCTTCATTTCAGCCCAGGCAAACTTGCTTAATTCAGTCACAACCCGCAAGGAATCTTTTTGTTTTTCTTCTTCTGAAAAAGCGCTCAAACGATTCGGATTTATAGCACGTTTCTCGCCAAGCTCTGCAAATGTATCGACCAGAAAATCGCGTCGAAGGTACCGTGTTTGTGCGTACCGCTCGGCTCCTTCACCAAGAGTCTTCCAGAGTGCCCGAACGTATGAAAGTGACGCCCCATGGCCTGTTCCCGGATCAGGAACCCCATCAGTTGGAGTATTTCCCTGTGGCTCAACATTTACAGTAAATTCGACCAGTTGCGGAAAATCGGTAGGATTTTCTCTTCTGGTCACCCCGCGAATGATTTTTTCCTGCACGAGGTAATCGGCAAATGCAAGCACGCGAAAAAGATCCCGACTTTCCGTTTCTTGATGTTCAAAAAAAATTTTTCTCTTTGTCCACTGTTCGAGAAGCCTGCCTAGCCGGCTAACGAGTTTGATTTGGGGGATATCAGAACTGTCTACCTGATTTGCCAAAAACCTGTCTAAAGACTCAACGTGTGCCCAGCCGACTTCGTCTGGATTTGTAGGAAGATTGACCGGCTCGTACTGGCAGGCGGTATCAACAGCAATATAATTGAATGACGGCGGAAGTTTTCTCTTCGGCATGTAGATTGAAAGAACCCCTTTCCTCGATATTTGTCAATGATCCGGAGGCATGCTACCATCGGACCTGACGGCGCGTCAAGGACGAAATTGCATCGTCAACCCGAGGGGGTGTACCTCAATGATTCGAGGGCTGTGGATCACCGCAGTACTGCTGATAATCCCTTTGGGCGGCTTTGCAGTTGTGTCCGCCCAACCAGTACCTGTACAAGTGATCGGGAATTTCTTCATCATTCCCGGTGAGAGCTTGGGACTGCTACGGCTTGGTATCACCAAAGATCAGATTCCTAAGGAGTGGGGCGCGGTAGCCCGGACTCGGGGAGCCGAAATCTGGCCGTTTCGCTGGGAGTATCCCGAGTCGAACTTGGGCCGCGTGGATTTTTGGGTCGACCAGGCCATACAGATAGGGTTCTGTACAAGCAACGGGCGAGCTTTTTATGCCGGCACCGTGCTGGTCAGAGAACCAGCCCAGGACTGGGGGCGTTTGAACTTCCGCGTCGGGCAAATGAAGTATCCCGAGGTCGTTGCTGGCCGACACCTGAACATTCGCACCATCCCCGACGTTTTCCGCGACGTCTACGGGATGCCCGAAGCCACTTTAAAAGACTTTGGGGTGGTAGGCAATTCCACGCTACTGTTCCGCAACGGGACAGTCATAAAGGTACCCCCAATTGGGATTATTGTGACTGGCCTGGGAACCTACAATGCGCTGATCTGCCGGGGCGAATCCCCGAAAGGTACGTACATTCCATTCCTGGGCCACACCACCCAATTCACAAAGTTCTGGAAGAACGCCCATCTCGCCGAAGAGGCCCGGGAATTTCGGGGAACCGATCCCGTCTTCATTACTTTCACCCTGGAGTTCCCCCCGATCGTCCGTGAGGCAGGGGTATACGCCGTGGTCGAGCGAATCGTGACCAACCCGCGGGGAGAAGTTTTCCCGCAACTCGGCTATCGCCGTCCCTATCCCCTACCAAAGGGTGAAACCTCCCTCACCGACCGCTCGCAGATCAATGCGGGTCGCCCGGTAGAAGGTGAATTCACCGTCCAGTACACCGTGAATGGAAGCCTTCTCTCGAAGGCAACCTTCATGAATAGAACTGTCACTGCCAATCCTTGACGCCGCTGGCAGGGGGCTAGCCGGTCGAGCAATACGCTCGGCCGGTTTGCCTTTGCTGGTTACTCGCTTTGTAGTTTGGGGGAAGGGACGTCTAGCGCTTCAAAAAGATCGGCCGTCTTATTGCGATCGGGTTCGGATAACTGTTGCCACCGCGACAGTAAGTTATTCTTTTCTGCCGGATCGGTTTCCAGGTTGTAGAACTCTAGCTGCCCGGTGAGGGTCGAAATCAACTTCCACGGCCCCACCCGTATGGCCCGATCGCGCGGAATATCAATCCGTGCCGTCCGCACAACTGTTTGGAGGGTAGCGAACTCCTGTTTACCGGGCCACTGGACGTCTGTACTTTCTGCCTGCGGCCGCTGCTCATCGAGCGGGTCTCCCTTCAGAACGGAAAGGAGCGACTTCCCCTGAAACGACGGGGGTCTATCAGTGCCGTGGAGATCAAGTAGGGTTGGGGCAAGATCGATAAGTGACATTGGTTCGCTGATACGTCGTGAGGGGGCGCCCGGCACTCGAAGTAGAAAGGGCACATGCGTCAGTTCCTCGTAGACTGAATTGCCGTGCAAAAATCGTCCGTGTTCCCAAAAACCCTCCCCGTGGTCGGCCATAAGAATGACGATGGAATTGTCCAATGTTGATGGTGGGAGATCGGAAAAAAAATCTTTGAGCACGTCGTCAAGGAATCGAATTTCCTGATCATATTGCCGAGTGTATCGTTCGACCTGGGCTGCCGTTGGCCCACCGGGCTGCCTCATCGCCTGAAACATCGTGCCGTCAAAAACAGGACCTGGATACTGCACCGGACCATCAAAAAGGGTTCGGTATTTTTCGGGTGGATCATACGGGTCGTGGACGAGATAGGTATGAATAAGGGCAAAGTAGGGTTTCTTGTTGCTTCCTTCTTCCTGCGCGCGTATCCAATCCCCTGCCGCATAGACCAAAAGTGGGTCCAGCGTTCCTACCCGCTCCTCGGGACTAAATTCTTCCAATACCCCTCTGTTTGCCAAAAGGAAAGGTGTTACGTGGAAGTACTGGAGCTGTACCCCCTCATCCCGGAGGATGTCAAGAAAAGTCGGAATGCTCTCACTTAGACTGTCCTCTATTCGCTCGACGTAGGCATCGGACGGCAAACGCGAGGTGAAAAATGAGATAAAGGACGGAACAGTCCATGAAGCATTACTCCACGCATTTTCAAAGACGATCCCCTCTTTCCCAAAGAATTCATCAAGGAAGGGTGTTGTCTCGCGCTCGTACCCATACAGGCTCATGTGCTTGGCCGCAAGGGTGTCAGCAACGATGAGAATGACGTTGCAGGGCTTGCCCGAGCAAGTCAGACCCGGTTTTTTATTGGTTTTAGGCAGTCCAAATACGGCCAATGTCCCTAGGCCCAGTACGATGAGAGCCACTGCGAGCGGTTTGACAAGTGCTAAACGCCCTGTCTTCAGCTGACTTTTACTGGGCATTCTCCTCGCCTGAACAATACAACCCGCAGGGTACTGGAACGTCGCCTCCGAGTACATCAATAATCTTGAGTGCTTCACGTCGCTGCTCCGTGGGCAGCGAGCTCCATTCTGGGAAACGATTACTCAATTCTTCCGGATCTTCCAGCAGATTGTACAACTCGTGCGTGCCATCAAAGTTCCGAATAATCTGCCACACCATGGATTGCGCAGATGCCGCGTACGGTTCGGTGAGGGGCGCAGTCCGCTCGGTAGGATGAATCGTGCGACCGATCGTTGTAGCGTATTTTCTTAAGATATCAAAGATATTGTGACGGCCAAGAAGGGCGGCGCTGCGGGCGACCAGATCAGCTGGTGCTTGCTTGCTCGCCTCCTGATGAGCCGGGGCTTCAAAAACGGGTTCCGGATCAAGGCCGGCAAGTTTCAGGATGCTCGACGGAATCCCCCGGATTTCGACTGCTCCCGGAACTCGCTTCCCTTTGCCGCCAGGGAAAAAGTAGATCAGAGGCACACGAATCGTTTCATCGTAGAGTTGAGCATGAAAGCCGGTTAGGCCATGCTCACCAAACTCTTCACCATGATCGGATGTGAAAATCACCACCGTGTTCTCCCCTACTTCACTCGCATCGAGCTTGCCCAAAAAGTCTGCAAAGGCAGTATCGAGCTCACGCACTTCTGCGTCGTAGGCAATACGAAACTGTTCGTTGTCTTGATCAGTTGCTCCACCGGGCTTGGTGTTGACCTGCACAATATTTGGGAAAAACACATCAGGCACATCCTGCACTCCGATTGCCGCGAGCGCTTCGTCAGACGGAGTATAGGGACTGTTCACATGCCAGGAGTGAAGGAACAGGAAAAATGGTTCTTGGGTTTGTTGTTCGATCCAGGCCAAGCCCTGGTCAAAAATAGCCGGGACGTGGTCACCATCCGGTGGTCGGTCAATCGTCCCCTCAAACGTTGCAAATCCCTGATCCAGCCCCCATTCTGGCTGCACGAAAATTCCGGGTGAAATCGCATGAGTTTGGTATCCTCGCTCCTGCAAGGTCTCGGCAATCGTTTTGGCGTCTTGGGTCAACTTGTCTGTTGGCAACCAAATGCCAAATTCACTTGGGTACCGGCCGGTGAACATAGCGGTATGCGACGGCAGAGTCCACGGGGCTTGGGCTATTGCTCGTTCAAAGACAATTCCTCTCTCTTCGGAGAGTTCTTTAAGAAGTGGGCTTGTTGGCTTGTCGTACCCGTATGTTTCGAGGTGTTTGGCCGAGAGCGCATCGTTGGAAATCAAGATCACGTTGCAGCGCGGGCAGGAGGGCAGGACCCTGGCCGTGGATGAGATGACGCGAAACGTGAGGTAACCAAGACCAACAAGAATTACGAAGGAAACCAACATTCGAACTGGTGATTGCATTCCTACTTCCATTTTACATCATCTTACATCATCGGGCAAAGACGTTGAGAATAAACAGGAATGTCATAACCGTGGCTGAAAGTGTGCACCAAAAACAAAATTCTCGCAGGATTCGAAATTGAACGTACATAAAATAGAGTGAGCTTGCAAATCCCGCGACGATTAACATCGGAAAGAGTTTCCCTACAATTTCTGATGCACTATAGATACCTAGCAAAAGAGGAATGATCAACGCAAGGTAAAAAGTTACTCCCCAGAACGCGTTGGGGATGCCGAGCGTCCATCGATATCGGTCACCATGCGCCCGAAAGCACCACCCCGGCGGAAAGAAGAGGCACATGCGTGGAACAACACGCAGCGTGTAGGCAGCAAGTCTTCCGGCAGCATAGAGGCCTGTCAGAATAAGCAAGAGCGTGGCAAACACACCTCCTATTCTTAAGTTATGCCATCCAAGAGGTCAAGACTCTTTCTTCTGGTTGCTGTTTCTGATAGCATGCTGGGTCAGAGCACAAAAATCGGGGGGTGATGCATTGAGAATAAGAACGTTCTTCGCCTTGGTGCTTCTGGCATTACTCCTGCCATGGGATGTCGTACTCGCCCAGGCAGCATGCATAAAGGAAGCCATCTCCTACCAAAGCAGCGGCCTGACTATCAAAGGTCAGCTCGCCCGTCCGGCTGGCCCCGGTCCGTTTCCGGTGGTAATCGACAACCATGGGTCACGGCTGGATAACGAGGCGGCACCAACTATCGACGTTTCACGACCATTGTGCCCTCTGGCCACCGAGCGGTTTGGAGCAGTAACCATCTTTCCAGAACGCCGGGGGTACGGCGGCAGCGACGGTCCCCGCTACTCCCAGGTCTTGCGATCCAAGCCTCCAGGATCGATGGAGCAAGCCCAAACGGCACTCCAACATCTCAGGAGTGAGGCAGATGATGTCATCGCGATCGCCGCGTTCCTGCGCGGAAAAGTGGAATATGATCTTGCGCGGGTCGTCGTGGCCGGCTCCTCGGTCGGAGGCATTGTCACGTTCTGGGCGTCTGGGAACTTCCCGATTCCGCTGCGCGGGGTAATAGCCCAGGCACTCGGCTTCGAATGCGCCGGACCCCGTGGGTGGACCCCTAAGTGCGACCTGCTCGTCGACGAAATGAACAAGGCGGCTGGGGTTATCAAGGTACCCATTTTTTTCCAGCACGCCAGCAACGATCGACAAGTACCGTTCGGGGTGTCGCAGCGCCTGTATGCTGCGCTCCTCGGAACGGGGCGAGACGTTCAGCTGCGTTCCTACGTCGCTCCCGATACATTACGAAATGCACGGGGTGAGGTGGAAGGGCACTGGCTCTTCACACCCCAGCACGCGGCGATCTGGTGGGAGGACTACGAAGGATTTCTGCGTCGTGTCCTAGGGCAATAACACTCAATGCAACGAGGGGGCGCTTCCGAGCGCCTCCTCGTTCGCGTTTTTAGGCTGCGAGGGATTGTGCGATACGGTTTTTCCCCCGCTCACATGCTTCTTTACTCTGACCTGCCAGATTACAAATCGGCTGGGCTTTGTCCGGATCCGCATAGTGGGTCGCCACAACAGCGGCTGCGGTCTCGTAACAGGTATCTCGCATAACCTGTTTCCTTCCTGCACAATATATCAGAATGGCGTATCCTTCTGTCCAGCATCTTCGATGCTGGATACCTTAATACCCTGGCCGGGCAGGCTGTATGGTTCTGTAGTGGAATCTTCCTGCGCCTTTTCGATTGCGACTGCCTGCTGCGACGTTGACAATAAGATGTTCTGTGACGCGTCTAAAATTTCAACACCAATAACCTGCCTGTCTTTCGAGTAGTCAACGACGACATCGTCGGTGATCTTTTTGCTCATGTGATAGCTCCGTTCCTCGTTGAACTGAATATACATGGCGTCTGTCTTGTCGTCGTACCGGATTTTCATCAATCCTCCAAAAAGTATGCGGTTATCACCACAACCCTATTATCCTCCGTAACCGTCATTGACCAAATGAGGATCTACCCCGCCAGGGACGATTTTGTCCGAATCAGAAATCAGGTATGTAGGTTTTGACATGAGGATACCGTATCATTGGCTGCTCATATTTCATCTGCGCTGCCTACATTCATACTGTATAGTGCAACCACCAATAACTCGGATCTAGGACACAAATCGACACGGATATTTTTGTTATTTTAGGAGTCCAAGACGCTTGAGATCGCTTTCCGTCCAGCGGGCCTGTTCTTCGATGATCGTTTTGAGTGTCTTGACTGGATATGTGTCTCCTGGATGATGAAGGGCTACTGACACGCGTCGCCCATCGGGATGACGAAATCGCTGATGGGACCCTTTCTGATGTACAAGAATCAACCCGTCACGCAGAAGGGCGCGGACGAGTTCTCGGGCCGTTAGGGAACGAAGGTGGCGATACTCAATCGCCGCGCTCATACCGTGACGGAAACGAGGGGTTCAGCGGAAACTGCTACGTCTGCGGGGATTTTCTCCCCATTGGCCACCATATCCTCCACAACGAGTTCTGCAACCTCTTGGGCGTTCTTTAACGCTTCTTCGCGCGTATACCCCCAGGTAACGGCTCCTTGATCACGGAGGGCTGGGATGGAAGCCATAAATGCTTCCCGACCATCAGGAAAATTGTCTGGCTCGATGACGACTTTAAACGTATAGGATTTGGTAACTGTTGCCATTTGTCCATTCTATCGATAAGGCTTCCTGAATGACAAGTGCTACCCTGCCAGGGAGTGGGCAATTCTCCTTTTCCCTCGCTCACACGCCTCTTTACTCTGCCTTGCCAGATCGCAAATCGGCTGGGCTTTGTCCAGATCCGAAATCAGACATTGCAGGATTGACATACCGATATCGTATCATTAGCTGCTTATCATTCATCTACGCTGAATACATTCATACCCTGGCCGGGCAGGCTGTATAGTTCTGTAGTTCTCAAAACGAATGATTGAACGACTGAAAAACTGAAGACAGCGCTATCTCTTTTCCATCTTCTCTAAGAACTGCCGAGGCGTTAGGATTGGAATGCCCTGGAATGATCTAAGCGGCAAGAGGTGCATCCGGTCACCGCTCACAATGGCGTCGACGCGGCCGGCAATGGCTGCCTCAAGGATGCGGTTATCGGACGGCTTGTCCTGGATAATAGAGACTCGCTCCACCGGCTCAACGACCGTGCTGATCCGCCGGAGTGCTACTTCTGTCTGATACATCGCTTGGTCGCTGAATGAAAATTTCTCTCGAAGAACGCGTCGCAACTCGGCAAGGATCTCGGAGGATAACGTTAACCTAAAGGATTGCTCCCACGCTGCTTCAACGAGCTCGCCAGGCACCCCACTAAATAATAAGCCAGAAACTAGAACGTTTGTATCCAGGACAGCGCGTATGAGCGACTTCACCGCTCGTCCGCTCGGACCTCATCAATCAGGCGCTCTATGTCTTTAGGCCTGATGCCAAGCTCCTTCGCCCGCTCGCGGCCATACCGTTGCAACTGCCGCCAATCACGGAGCCAATCGAGATAGTTCTTGGTGGCTGCACGAAGCATCTCGCTCCGGGACATTGATTCCTGTTTCGCCACTCGGTCAACTTCCTTGACCAATTCTTGGGGAAATGAAACGTTAAATGTCTTCACCATAGTACTTACACCATACAAAGTTTGTATAGCTCTGTCAAGATTACCCCGCCAGGGAATTGGCGATTCTCTTTTTCCCTCGCTCGCACGCCTCCTGATAGACTCCGGCGCGGTCACAAATCGGTTGGGCCCTTTCCGGGTCCGCATAATGGGTCGCCACTACGGCTGCAGCCGTCTCGTAACAGGTTTCTTGAACATCCCCGGGCGCCGCATCACAAAGACGGTTGACCAGGGATAGTTCGGAATGGAGACCATCCCCGGCAGCATCCCGACCATACGATTCAAAGCAGTACGTTCGGTAGGTCTGGTTGGTGAGATTGTCACAGGCCTCTCTAGCATACGAGAAATCTCGGTTGTGCTTGGGTAGAATACGGGCCGTAATCATCCGCAAACAGGGAGGGCGATACCCTTCGGCAACCGAAAGACACGGCCAGAAATCTGATTCATCATCCTGCAGTCTCCCCTGCCGTTCATACCCCATGGCGGTAACGAATTTACTGTCAATATTCTCCATAAACACCCCGCCCCAGCAGGATTCCCGCTGCCAAGCGGTGTGCAAAAGATCACAATCAGCCAAAGCCCCCTCCACATCGTACTGCCGAAAGCTCGTTACCCCGTGCCCGAGCCCGTGGACGCATTGGTAAAATTTGAACTCGCCATCTCGCCCGCTCATCCCCGAACAGGCATCCCTAACCATTACGCTGTAATCCTCTGCCTCCGGGAGGGCTACTTCGATTGCCCCATGGAAGTAGCCGGCAAAACAATCCATGGTGCCATGAGAGAGTGCTTCGCTTAAGCTGCCGTAGTGTTCGTAGCCGGCGTGTCCCAGAGTATGGGCGATGCCGTGGCAGTAGACTTTCACGGTCGGGCTCCCCGTTTCAAACCGCCCCATCTGGGGAATCGCGACGTCGGCACCCTGCGTTTTGAGCAGCTCGATCAGGTACTCCTCGTAGCATTTCCGGCCGTCGGCCTGACTTCCTTTTTTCTCACAATCAGGGAGGCTCGACAAAAACACCCCGTCGGCAGGTGGCACTTGTTCTGCCCGGTCTTTCTGGAGCGCTACACCGAGAACCAACACCGAGAGGCCGAGGAAAAAGAGTGGGATGCTTGGTTTCATTCGTGAACAGTGTACTAAAAAGTACCTGGTGAGAGAAGTGGCCAAGGTGGGACATGAGGTGATAAATATGTAAACATTTAGTCCTGTCGTGATAATAGTTGACCTACTTGAAATGTACCTATATAGATGATATACTATACTAAAGTTAGTCTGTCTAAGGCAGACGGGTCGAAACATAAAAAGGAGAACAAAATCATGGAAACAGGTCACTGGATCACCGAGCACGCTGGCGAACGCCTTTCTGCCCTTGTGCTTGTCTGGGGCGCTGCCATCGCTCTCTACGCTGCCACCCTCTACAACGCCGGTTA
>Ga0187892_10004945_pt1 | contig 21668 bp, 11 predicted proteins | sample MA1701073metaG_FD_139345 | JGI IMG/M metagenome (GOLD analysis project Ga0187892, IMG submission 139345) | Bio-ooze microbial communities from a basaltic lava cave in the Kipuka Kanohina Cave System on the Island of Hawaii, USA - MA170107-3 metaG ... | reverse complement strand
TCATCCAGAATCGGCTTGGCCATCGTCGGACCTCCTTGTCCGGCGGCCAGTCATACCACCCCGCGTGCCTCCGTGCACGCATTCTGATAGGAGCTCTAAGGACTTCGCGCTCAGTCGAAACGTTTCGAAGACGACCCATCGGGAGCTCTTTCATTTGATGTACATTCGGCACCGCGACAAGGGAAGTGGAAACAAAGAACCCAGTCTGGGCCACGCATGGTCCGCCGACATGCGAACCTGGCGGGTGGATACGACGAGCTCGGCGTTCTTTCCGGGTCCGTCGGGAAGCTGGGATCGCACGAACGTGTGGGCACCAAGCATCGTGAGTCACGGCGACAGCACGTACATGTTCTATACGGGCGTCAGCAGCGGTCCTGACTTCGATCAGCGTATCGGCTATACGGCGACCGCCAACTTCGACACGTGCAACACCGAGTGGCTCGGGCGCAGGATGGTGATCTCTGTTGATAGCTTGCCCTGGGCCAATACGAGCAGAATCGGTGGCGGCGAAGGTCAGCAATGCAGAGATCCGTACCTATTCCCACATCCCGACCCCGATAGCAGCGGCCGGTTCTTCATGGTCTTCAGGGCCATGGACGCGAGTCATCAGGCAAGCGCTGGCTTTGTTGTCGGCCTAGCGAGGAACAAGACGCCGGGCGCCCTCGAGCGATGGGTCGAGTTGGGGTACTATCGGAGTACGGACAGGACCCGCACGAATCTGACAAAGATCGAAGGGCCGATCGTCTTTGCGGACAGGGGTAATCCGCCTGTGTGGTGGCTGGCGTTTACAGAGCCGCAGGGCAATTGCACCAACGTTCCGACACCACTTGAACCCGTGAAGACGCTCCGATTCGAACGACAGACATCTGCCGGGTCCGCTCCTTGGGATACGACCCTTGCGCTGTGGCTTGCTCCCGGAGCCGAACCTGACACGATGTTCCGGTACCTGATTCGTGCAGTCCCCGGGCAGTCTAACCCGCATGGCCGCCCGGATTCGACGACCTGGGGATGGCAGGGGATCGAATACATGCGTGATCCGGACATGCTGGCCGGATTCACATCCTATGGTCAGCCGCGGCCGCCGCTCTGTGGGTTCGGAACGCAAGGCATCGCGATCGCGGAGATGAGGTGGCTGGCTCCCTCGTACCGCCACTTCGCTCTGGATACGTTGGGCACAGGACGGCCGGAGATCCTCGGCGTCGATGACTATCGCTCGCCGACAACAGCCATTCGAATGCGTTTCATCGAGTTTCGCCCTGCATCGAGCCGCGTGAGCTGGCGAATCACACTTCCGACTGCACTGGCCGTTCGGCTGCGTGTGTACGACATCATGGGTCGGCTTCACCGCGAGCTCGTGGATGGAACTCTCCCCATGGGCGAGTCTGTCATTACTTGGGATACCGCGGATCGGCAGGGTGTCCCTGTCCGGAGTGGGATGTACTACGTACGGCTAAGTTACGACGGTGGATCGAGAATGGCCGTCGTACCAATTACGCGATAGAATTGTCTTGCGTCATCGTGGCTTGCGGCCCGTGAGTGCGCGCCACGAGCCACCGGCTGAGCTCTACGTCCGCCATCGGCACACGTAAGTGAGGCAACATGTTTGGTCTTGCTTCCACGCGTTTTGCATCCGGACTGATTCACATCATGCTTTGCGCCTGCATCGCTTGGTCGAGGCAGGCTCGAGCTCAGGAGACGGACCATGGGCTGTTTGGTATCAGCGTCGGCGGGACGATCACCGCCGCGGCGATTCTCGGTGACACTCTCTACGTTGGCGGCAGTTTCATCGGTGTGTCACGCGTTCTGGGAGGTGGCGCGGTCACGAACGCCGTCACGGGCGTCCTGCAGCCCAGATCCCCGAGCGTGGCGGGTACCGTTTGGGCCTGCATACCGGATGGCCGCCAGGGGTGGTTCATCGGAGGGGAGTTTGCCGGCGTGGGCGGTCTGCCGAGATCCAACCTGGCTCATATTTTCGGTGACGGCCGTGTCGACGCATGGGCACCGAACACGGACGGAGTGGTTCGAGCCCTGGCCCTATCCGGCCGGACGCTCTATGTAGGGGGTTATTTCACAAAGATTGGCGGCGAGCTGCGGAACAGCGTCGCGGCGATCGATATCGACACTGGCAAGGCTAGAGCGTGGAATCCTGACGTACCCGACTACGTCACAGCGCTCTTGGTTCATGGGAGCTCGGTCTATCTCGGTGGATGGTTCGAAATGGTCGGAGGGCAGCCACGGTCCTTTCTCGCGGCAGTCGAGAAGGAAACAGGCGAGGTCCTGCCATGGAACCCGGCTCCCAATGACGGGGTGATGTCGCTCGCTGCGAATGGTGACACCGTGTTCGCGGGAGGGCGGTTCGACGCGGTCGGCGGGAGCGTGCGCACACGGCTGGCTGCCTTCGACGCCAAGTCTGGAAGCCTTCTTGACTGGAACGTCACGATCGATCGGGTTCCCTATTACCGATACGACTGCGGCCCGTGCGTATGGAAGCTGGTGGTGGATGGCCGGCGACTTTACTTGGCCGGTGGCTTCAATCGGGTCGCCGGGGCCGTGCGCCCCGCTCTTGCGGCTGTCGACGTCGGAACGGGCGAAGTCCTCGACTGGGATCCCCAGGTCCTGGACGACCCCAATCTCACGCCGGCATGGGGCAACGACGTCGTGGTGTCCGGTACCGCGGTGTACGCCGTCGGCCACCTCCGCACCTTGGGTGGGTTCCCTTGCCTGATCGCCGGGGCCCTCGATAGACGGACGGCCGAGCGTTTGCCGTGGGACCCGCAGCCCAATTCCGGTACTTATGCGATCGGAGTGGGGGAGCGTGGAATCTTCATCGGCGGTGCGTTCACGAGTCTTGGCCCCGACATTCCGCGATCAGGGCTGGCGGCCTTCGACCTGAGGACTGGCGAAGTCACTTCTTGGAACCCCGCTCCCGACGGTCATGTCAGGGCAATGGCGGCGAGAGACTCCACGGTCTATGTGGGTGGTCAATTCGGGTTCATTGGAGGTTTGCCGCGGCCAGGACTCGCCGCCGTCCACGGGAGGACCGGCAAGGCGACGCCATGGAATCCGACATTGAATCTCGGCAGCTTTGGATCCGTGTGGACGCTGGCTATTGGAGATGCAAGCCTATATGCGGGTGGACTGGCGGACGCCTTCGGGCCTGGTTTCCTGCGTGAATGGGACCTTGAGACGGGGCTTCTCACTTCATGGGACCCCAACCCGAACGATCTCGTGGCGGGACTGCTCGTGGACCGTGACGTCGTCTACGCAGGCGGACTCTTCACGGCAATCGGAGCAGCGGGCCGTTCACGCGTGGCGGCTGTGGACCGAAGCACCGGCCGCGCAACGCCGTGGGACCCTCAGGCGAACGATATGGTGAATTGCTTCGCTCTGAAGGATACGACGGTCTACGTGGGGGGCTACTTCAACAGCATTGGCGGGCAACTGAGGGATGCATTTGCCGCCATTAGCGCTAGATCCGGACAGGCGACAGACCTCATCGCGAATGTCGATCAGCAGGTCAAGCAGATCGTTGTTCGCGATGGCGTGATCTACGTCGCCGGAGCCTTCCGCTCAATCGGTGGCGTGCCGCGATTCTGTCTGGCGGCGCTCGAGTCCGGAACCGGAAAGGTCCTGGATTGGAATCCGGATCCGGACGGTGTTGTTTGGGGGATGACTGCTAACGAGTTCAGAGTGTTCCCGCTCGGGCGGTTCTCGCGTATGGGAACGAAACCGGTGAGTGGGCTCGCAGCACTTCCGTACGCCGACGGAGGTCCCGGACCGCCCACCGCGGCGCGCCCCTTTCTGACTTTCGTCGGAGTCACCAATCCCTGCCGGTCCAGCGGCGTCGTGCACTTCGACCTTCGGGGCGACGCGCTCGTGGATCTCGACGTATACGACATGCAAGGGCGACGCGTTCGGCGGCTGCTCAACCGCGCTCCCAAGGCCGCCGGGACCCACCAATTGCCGGTGAACACATCGGGTTGGCCCCCGGGCTTTTACTTCTACCGCCTGGCTGCGGGTTCGACGAAGGCGACCCGAAAGATGGTCGTCCTGCCTTAGCGCTCCAAGCAGAGTGAGTCACAGCAAGCGGACGGCGAAGTCGCAGGTGCTGAGGATGCAGGCCAGCGAGATGACCACTTCGTGAATGTCGGCCAAGCGCTCCCAGCGTACGCTCAGGCGGCGGAACTGGTGCAGCCAGCTCACGCTGCGCTCCACCACCCAGCGCATCTGGCCCAGCCCGCTGCCGTGTTCGTCGTGTCGGTGCGGGAGGACCGAGGCAATCTCGAGGCGGCGCAGTTCCCCGCGGTGCGGTCGGGAGTCGTGCGCGTGGTCGCCTTGGCGGCAGACCGACCGGCGCCGTGGACTTCCGGGCTTGCCGGGCATCGGCGGCACTCTTGGACGATGTCGAGTTCTCTCGAAGTACTCGTGTGAGTACCACACCCGCCCCGTCGGGCTTGTCAATCTCGGGCCCGCTCGCGGCGTGTGCTTCTGTCAGCCTCATCGCGGCCATCCTGTCTGGTATCCCACCTCGAGCGATTGCGGGCAGGCCCTCGCACACTGCCCGCCTATCCGTGCACTTTGGCCAAGCCGAGCCCGTGACTGCCGGGCCCTTTGGCAGAGCGCCCGCCGCGCTCTACTGGCCTGGAGCCACTAGGGCCTTCCTCGTCACTGGCGACGGCGAACTGGACAACGGCGAATGGGTCACGCGAATCGTGACCGAGATCGAGGGGACTCGCGACACCGCTGTAACCACCGTGTTCTACTGGCCGCCCTCGATCCCCGTCGCCCGGACGCTCCGCGAATCTCGTGGTGTCTCCTGGGATCTCGAAGCGGCGCTGCTGCCGGCGGGCCAGTTCGGGACGCCCGTCGCAAGCGTCAATATCCGCGCTCGAAACCGTAGCAGGCGGATGCGAGCAGTTCGGATCTGGGGTGAGTTCGATCCTCCGCCCCGGAAGCGTCGCTTTGTCGCACCCGACGCACCCGAGTCCCTGGGAGCGCCCCACGTCTGGGCGAAGGGCACCAGTGCGACGACCGTGGCCGGTTGGTTCGGAGGCGGTGAACCGGATTCATCCGCAACATCCACTTGGCGCCTACCACCAGGGGCCGAGGCCTCGATTCGAATTCTGATCCCCACCTACGCCGTGCCGGCGAGCATGCTGGCCACGATTGCGGCCGCTCGCCACGAAGACCACGTGGCGAGTCTCATCGCGCGCTGGACCGCCATGCTGGATTCTGGAATGACGATCGCCGTACCGGATTGGGAAGTCGTATCGGCGTATCGCACGGCACTTGGCGTGCTGCTCGGGTGCACGGAGCGCCATCAGGGCAAGCTGGTCCCGATCGGCAATCCTTTCCAGTATCGCGACGTCTGGCTCCGTGACGGTACTCGCTCCGCAGTCGCCTTGGCTCTCGCGGGGCACTCAGCCACGGCAAGGGAACTCGTTACGGGGCTCCTGGCCTACCAATGGCCACACGGCCCGTTCCTGAGCCAGCAGGGTCAACTCGACGGAACAGGGCACGTGCTTTGGGCCCTGGATCAAGTCCTGCTGAGACCGGGTCCAGCTCCAGACATCCCAGTCTATGCCGATGCCGCGATGGCGGCTTGGCGGTGGTGCGAGGCTCAGCGCGCATCCACGCAGATTCTCGGTCTGGACCAGGGGGGCTTGCTGCCCCCGTCCGAGCCGAGAGACAACGAGCTTCCACATGGCAGAGCCCAGCTCGTGGGCACGGATGCCTGGGCGATCGCCGGTTACTCGGGCCTTGGCCGACTGCTCGAGGCGTGTGGCCGCGAGAACGATGCTCGCGTCGTCATCCGATCGCGAGAGCGCTACAGGGCACGATTCCGACTCGCGCTCGATTCTATGACGGCGCCGGGGATCCCGCCGACCTGGCAGGGCGCGGGGAATGACTGGGGCAATCTGTCGGTCGTCTACCCGTGTCGCGTCCTCGAGGCTGACGACCCGCGGGTCGCGGAGATGTTGGCGCGAGTTCACCGCGAGTCCCCCGAGCCCGGCCTCGTCCGCTACGGAGTCTTCGACACGGTGCACACCTATCTGTCGGCCGACCCCGCGCATGCCGAGCTCCTCGCCGGCCGGCCCGAGCAGGCGGTCGCGACCCTCCGAGCCCTGATCCGTTGGCGAACTCCCAGCGGTGGGAGTCCAGAGATCTTCGCCCGCGACAGCCTCACTCATGGCGACAACCTGCCCCCTCATGCCACGGCCGCGGCGGCACTGGTGACGCTGATACGGAACATGCTCGTCTTCGATGACGACGACAGCCTGCGCTTGACCCTGGGCGTGCCACAGTCCTGGTGGCGGGGTGCAAGCGTTCGACGGGCTCCTACGCGATGGGGCCGGCTTGATCTCGCACTCGAGTCGAGCGGATCACGGCGAGTCTGGCGCTGGTCTCCTGTGCCCGTCCCGACCGTCCTGACCCTGCCCCCTGGGTTCGAGCTCGATGGCCCGCCCAAGCCTGGCACGGCGGTCGCGTGGCACTCCCGCGAGGTCGTCGTTCCTCCGCGCGCTGGCACGTTGACCGTCAAGGTCAGGCATGCACCTCGAGCTGGCCCCTGATCATGCAGCCGGTAGCGCGGGACGCATCCCCACAGACGTTCGTGCCTGTTCAACCCCGCGGGCCATATCGCCTTCTCGGCGGGGCGCTCGCCCTGACGCTTTGCTGCTCCATGAGTGTGACCGCGCTCGCATCCGGCGAGGCCTTAGCAGGCCAAGGCCGAATCGCGCCCCTCGCGGACGTCGAGTCATTGGAAGCACGTGCAACCACCACGATAGATTCGGCGCTTCAGCTCGCAAGCCTTTCCAATCCACAGGCTGCGATTCGAGACTTGGAGGGACTGCTGCGGCGTGGCGGCCTGGGGCCCCATCAGTGGCGAGTGCGCTCGCTCTTGGCGATGTGCCTGTTCGACGCGGCGTTCAAAACCATCGATCGCTTGGGGGTCCAGGGGCGACAGGCCTCCGTGAGTCCTACCCGGATAGGGCTCTTCAAGGCCGCGACAGCGCAGCTTGATTCGGCAGAGGCCGCCACCAGTTCTCCGGTGGCTCTCGGCCATCTCCGCGCACAGCGAGCCAAGATACTCGAGGTGTGTGGGTTCACGCTGGATGCTCACGGGTGGTATCGAGCGGCGGCCACGGTCGACCCTGGGAACCTGCGGGCCCTTGTCGGGTTGGCTCGCACGCTGGACCTGCTGCGGAACGCGGACCGGACTCCAGCTCCCGACGGCAACGAGTGAATGACGTGGCGACCCCGGCTAGGCCGCCTTCGCCTCGCTCCCGTTGGCCTCACCGGCCGACTGCTTGAGGGCGGCGAGGCAGTCCGCGCAGAACTCGCGCGCGCCATTCCGCTCCATCAGCGCGAACGCCTCGGCCGGCTCGAGCGCGTGCCGGTAGGGCCGCGGCGCCGAGAGCGCGTCGTAGACGTCCGCCACCGCCAGCACGCGTGAGACCTCGGGGAGCTGCTCGGCGCCGATCCCGCGGCAGTAGCCGCTCCCGTCCATGCGCTCGTGGTGCGCGGCGGCCGCGAACGCGAACCACTCGTAGCCGTGCACGTGCTCGAGGATCCGCTCGGTGTAGAGCGCGTGCATGCGCATGATCTCCCACTCGTGCGGATCCAGCGCCCCCGGCTTGTCGAGGATGCGGTTCGGCACCGAGAGCTTGCCCAGGTCGTGGAGCAGCGCCGCCGAGCGCAGCTCCTCGATCAGCTCGCGCTTCCAGCCGAGCGTCCGGGCGACCCCCACGGCCAGCTCGGCCACGCGCTGCGAGTGTGCGCCCGTGTAGGGCGACTTGGCGTCCACGATGTCGGCGAACACGCGGCCGAGCCGGTGGAGCGTGGGCCGCCCGGCGAGCAGTGCGGCGTGCCCCGGCTCGGCGCCGCTCACCTCGGCGCGCAGATCGTGCGTCGAGCGCGTGCCCCAGCGCTCGAGCCTGGGCTCCAGCCCGCGGCAGGCCTCGGCGACCGTCGGGTCGAACCACTTCCCGGCGCGCCGGCGGACCAGCGCCACCGCGGCGGCAGCGCCGTTCTCGGCCGCGAACACCTCGAGGATCTGCGCCAGCCCCAGCACGCGCGCGGCCACGGGGATCTGCTCGCCCTTCAGCCCGCGTGGGTGGCCGTGCCCGTCCCAGTGCTCGTCGAGCGCGCGCACCGTGTCGGCCGCACCGCGGCCGAAGCCCAGCTCCAGCACCACCTCGGCTCCGCGCTCGCAGCGCACCTGCACGAGCTTCGCGGCGGCCCTGGGTCCCAGGCGCGCGAGCGACGCCACGCGCTTCGCGCGTTCGAACCACGAGTCGCCCGCAGCCGCGTGCTCCAGCGCGAACAGCGCCGCCGAGAGGTCGTTGGCCCAGTCCGTGCGCATGCGGTCGCGCTTGGCCCGGATCTCGTCGCCGCCGAACATCTCGTACACCGCCGAGGCGTTGCTCGAGCAGCCGGCGTCCTTGAGGATCGCGGCGAAGTAGAGGTCGCGGCGCACCTGGAGCGGCAGGTCGAGACGCGCGGCCAGCTCGAGCGAGATGAGGCACGAGCGGAGCGAGTGCCCCATCGGCTGACCCTCGGTCAGGTCCAGCGCGAACGACAGGGACGCCAGCACGTCCGTGAGCGGGACGACCTCGGGGGGAGGGATGCGCGCGGGTGCGGGGGTCACGTCCCAAGGTATCGGAGCGCCGCGCAGAGCGCTTGAGTCGGCGCTGGCCTCCCGAGGGGCCGGCGCGATACCATTCCTGCGGCGAATTCCCCTCTCCAGAGATCCCGCCCCGCCGGAGGTGCCCGCGCCCCCGGCGGCTGCCGCCCGCTGTCGCCGCCAGCCGGACGGCCCGCACCCCTGCCGAGGAGTCCCGATGGCCCCCGAGCCCATCCGGACGCAGGCCGCGCGCCTGCTGTCCGCATTCATCCTGACCGCGCTGGCCGCGGCCCCGGCGCACGCGCTCCGGGTGGTCAACTACAACATCCTCAACTACCCGGGGACCACGGGCGCCGCCCGCGACCCGCTTTTCCGCACCATCCTTTCGCCGCTCGGGGCGGATGTGATCGCGGTCGGGGAGATGCAGTCGGCGGCCGGCTGCACCCAGTTCGTGAACAGCCTGAACGTCATGGAGCCCGGCGCGTGGGCGGTGGCGACGTTCATGAACGGGAACGACACGGACTCGGGCCTGTTCTACAAGCCCACGAAGGTCCAGCTCCTCGGGCAGTGGGCGTTCTACCCCAATCCGGCCACGAACCTGCGTTTCGTGCACGTGTGGCGGCTGAAGCCCGTGGGCTACACCGCGGCCGCGGCCGAGATCCGGATCTACGCGCTCCACCTCAAGGCCTCGCAGGGCTTCGAGGCCGATCGCCTGGCCGAGTGCATCGGCCTGCGCGACTCGCTGAACGCGATGCCGCCAGGGACGCACGCGCTGGTGCTCGGGGACTTCAACTTCTACTCCGGCAACGAGCCCGGCATGCTCAAGCTCCTCGAGTCGCAGGCGAGCAACGTGGGCCGGACCTACGACCCGCTCGGGCTCCAGGGCATCGCCTGGCAGGACAACACCTCGATCAAGTGGGCGTGGACCCAGTCGCCGTGCAAGACGGGCGACAGCGGCTGCGCCTCGGGCGCGGCCACGGGCGGCTTGGACGACCGCTTCGACCTGATCCTCCCGACGCTCAACTTCAATGACGGCGCGGGGCTCGAGCTGCTCGCGGGCGCGTACGTGGCGGTGGGGAACGACGGCCAGCACCACAACAACAGCATCGAGGACCCGCCCACCATCCCGGAGGGTGCCGCCTACGCCTCGGCGCTCCACGGCGCGAGCGACCACCTTCCCGTGCGCGTGGACGTGCGGCTGCCGGCTCGGGCGTCGGTGCCCGGCGCGCCGCTCGCGTTCGGGACTGTGATCACGGGCGCGACGGTCGCCGCCACGCTTCCCGTGACGAACGCCGCGCCGGCGCCCGGTGAGGCGCTCGCCTACAGCTACACGCCGTCGGCCGGATTCACGGCGCCGGTCGGCCCGCAGGGCGCCGCGGCCGGAGTCACGAACCTGGACGCGATCGGCATGGACACGGCGACGCCAGGGGTCAAGTCCGGATCGCTCGCCATCACGAGCAACTCGGTCGAGGGCGCGATCCCCGCCCTCGCGCTCTCGGGCACCGTGGTGCGGCACGCCGTGCCCTCGCTCGACTCGACCAGCGTCGTGACGTCGGGCTTCCACGACTTCGGAACGCACGAGGCCGGCGGCTTCGCTCCTCTTTCCGTACGCTTCCACAACCAGGGCTCCGACGCGCTCCAGGCGCGGCTCGAGGTCGAGGGTGCGGGCGTCACCGGCGGCGACGGCCGCTTCGCCGTCTCCGGCTCCGCGCCACCGCCCCTCGGCGACATCGGTGCGACCTACACCGTGACGTTCGACGCCGCCGGCACCACGGCGGACTCCACCTACTCCGCGACGCTCACGATCACGAGCCTCGACGAGCCGCTGCCCGGAGGGCAGCCCGCCCCGCCGCTCACCGTGACGCTCACCGCGCGCCGGCAGAGCAGCGCGGTGGCGGTGCAGGATGCGCCGCCCACGACCACGCGCCTGCACGCGCCGAGCCCCAACCCGCTCTTCGCCGCGAGCGTGCTCCGCTTCGACCTCGCCGCCGCCGGCGAGGCGCGGCTCGAGGTCTTCGACGCCGCCGGCCGGCGCGTGGCCACGCTCGTGGACGGCCCGCTCGAGCCCGGGCGCTACAGCCTCGCCTGGTCCGGCCGCGGCGAGCGCGCCGAGCCACTCGGTGCCGGACTCTACTTCGTGAGGCTCACCGCGCCCGGACTCCGGCCGCAGATGGCGCGGCTGGCGATCGTGCGATGACGCGCAGGCCCGGGCCGCGGCACCGGCTCGCTTCCGGGCGGGCCGCACGCGGAGCGCGCCGGGTCGCCCTCGCGGTGGCGTTCGCCGCCGCGTGCATCGCCCTCGCCGCGCCGCCCGCCCGGGCGCTCCGCGTCGTCACCTGGAACCTGCTCGCCTACGACGACGCCGCGGTGCCGATCCGCCGGCCGCACCTGCTCCAGATCGCGCCCGGGCTCGACCCCGACGTGATGATCGTGCAGGAGCTCCTGACCGCGCCGGCGGCCGACTCGTTCGCGAACATCCTCAAGGCCACGCTGCCCGCGCATGTGTGGAAGGGCGGCAGCTCCACGTTCCTGCTCGCCACCCAGAGCGCCCTCTACTACGACTCGCTCGCGGTGAGCATCAGCAACCTGTCCGCGGTCGCGACCGGCGGCCCGCGCCAGGTGCTGGTGGCGCTCGTCCGCCCGCGCGGCTACCTCGCGAACGCCGCCTCGTTCCGCCTCTACAGCGTGCACTTCAAGGCCGGCGACGGCACGGTGCCCTCGGACTCGGCCACGCGCACGATGGAGTGCACGAACCTGCGCAACACGCTCAATCTGGCTCCGGCGAACACGAACATACTGCTCGGCGGTGACAGCAACTTCTATGGCTCGTTCGAGTCCGGCTACGCGCGGCTCACCGAGTCGCAGGCCGACAACGACGGCCGGCTGCGCGACCCGCTCACGCTGCCCGGCGTCTGGAACAACTCGGGTTACGCGCCGCACCACACCCAGTCGCCGTGCGCGGGCTCGCCGTGCGTGGGGAGTGCCGGCGGCATGGACGACCGCTTCGACCTCGTCCTCCACTCCTACAGCCTCGCCGACGGCGCCGGGCTGGACGTGGTCGCGGGCGGGCTCGCCGCGGGCTACGGCGCCTACGGGAACGACGGCCTCCACTACAACCAGTCGCTGGACGGTGGCGGGTTCAATGCCGCGGTCGGCGTCACGGTGGCGGCCGCGCTCCGCCAGGCCGCGGACCACGTGCCGGTGATCGCCACGCTCCAGCTCCCGGCGAAGCTCGCCACGGCGAGCGCGCTCGACTTCGGCGACGTGATCACCGGCGCCGCGGTCTCGCGCGACCTCACCGTGGACGACCTGCCGGCGCCGCCGGCGGCGACGCTCTCCTATTCGCTCGCGGCCCCCGCCGGGTTCACCGCGCCCGGCGGCGGCTTCACGAACCCGGCCGCGAGCCCTCCGAACGTACACGCGATCGGCATGAACACGGCGAGCGTCGGCGGGAAGTCCGGCACGCTCACTGTCAGCTCCAACGACCTCGACACCACCGCCAAGGCGGTGCTGCTCGCGGGCCGCGTGCTGGCTCACGCGGTGCCGTCGCTCGACTCGCTCGCGGACCTGTCGGCCGACACGCTCGATCTGGGCGACGTGGCGGTGGGGGGCACGACCGAGCGCTCGCTCCGACTCTTCAACCGCGGCTACACCGCGCTCCAGGCCCGGCTCGTCCGCACCGCCGAGTTCGTGGCCGGCGACACGCGGTTCACGTTCGGGCCCCCGGCGCCGCTCGTGACCGACGCCGCCACCTACGCCGTGCTCTTCGACGCCACCGGCGCGACCCCCGGGGCCGACCACGAGGCCGAGCTGCGGATCGCGCCCGCCGACGAGCCGCTCCCGGGCGCGCTCGCGCACGACACGCTGCGTGTGACGCTGCGTGCGCACGTCAACGCCAACGGTGGCACGGAGAGCCCGCCGACCGCGCTCCGCTTCGCGCCGCCCGCGCCCAATCCCGCCCGGCGCGAGGTGACGCTCGGCTTCGAGCTGCCGCGCGCGGCCCCGGTCTCGCTCGCGATCTTCGACGCGGGCGGCCGCCGGGTGGCGACCCTCGCCGAGGGCGGGCAGCCGGCGGGTCGCCACCAGGTGCGCTGGCGGGCGGTCGCCGCCTCCGGCGAGCCGCTCCCCGCCGGACTCTACTTCGCCCGCTTCAGCACGCCCGGGCTCGAGCGCGTGGCGCGGCTCGTCCTGCTTTTCTGATCGGCCCGGTGCAGCGGCCGTAAGCCGCTCCGTCAGTTCGCTGTGTCGCCGTCCGGGAGCCCGCCCGGGGGCCCGGCGGGCAGGGGCGAGCCCGGCTCGTACCCTCGACACTCGAGCCGCGGCAGGCGCGGGTAGCGCTCGTAAGTCGAGTCGGTCCGGGACCTTTCGCAGAGCCAGAACTCGCTCCGTGGCGTGGCCACGATGCGCGCGTGCCGGCAGCCGGCGCACAGCCCGACCTCTCGCGCGTCGCGTTCGCCCATGCGTGACCTCGTTCCGTGACCCGCATCGGAGCCGCGGGTGTCGGCCCGGCCGACGGTTCTCGGGATGCGTGGCGTCCGCCGGCGCCGGCGCCGACCGGTCCACGAGCCCGTATCCGGCTCGCGCGCACCGTGTTCCGACATGCGAGCAGCATCTGGCCCGCGGATTGCAAGGCTACCACGCACACCGGTGTCTCTCCGCATCGGTGGCAGCAAGGCAGCAGCAACGCGGGTGCAGCAGTCCACGCCGCCTCCCGGCTCGAAGGCTGGACGCTTCGGGCACGTGGATCGGGAGCGGCGCAGGAAGGGGACGGCCACCCGGGGGGCGCCCTCGCCTCAAGCACGAGGGCGCGTCCGTCAGCAGGCTGTCGATGGCGCCATCTCCCCACGGGCGTCGTCCGACGGACGAAGTGGCCGGGTCCCGACTTCTCTCCCCCCGGCATGCGGCGGCGAGGCACAAGCGCCTCGCCGCCGTTCCGTTCCCGGCGCCGGCGCCCGCGCCGGAAGGGGCACCGCGGGCGCGTTCCCGCGCGGTGCGCGAGCGGCCCGGCGAGCCGGCACGCCCGCGAGCCACTTGGGTAGAATGCCCGCCCATGCACTCCCGTACGCGCCGGCCCGCGATCGCATGACCAGGCCCCCGCGGCCCGCCGCCCCGAAGCCGCCCCTCGCCAACGACCGCGCACGAGCCCGGCCGCCGGCCATTGCGATCCACGCCGGGCCCACCGCCGGCCCCGCGTGGCTCACGCCCGCCGCGCTAGCGCTCGTGGCCGCCTACGGCGTGGCGGTGCTGGCCATGGGGCTCGGCCCGCATCGCGTCGGGGACGTATTCACCGAGACCGATTTCTACGGCTCGTACGGCCCCGGCGCCCGCGCGCTCCAGGAGGGCCGGCTGGACCCCTCGCGCTACGGCGTCGTGGGGCCGCTCTTCGAGCTCCTGCTCGCCGCGGTGGGCTTCGTCGTCCGCGACCTCTTCCTCGCCGCCGAGCTGATCGCCGCCACCTCGATGACCGCCGCACTCGCGTTCTGGTGGTCGCTGGTGCGGCGGCGCGCGGGCGCCGGTGTCGCGCTCCTCACCGTGCTCTTCCTCGCCAGCAACGCCCAGTTCTTCCGCTACGGCTGGTCGGCCACGACCGACGCGCCCGCGCTCGCGCTCCAGGTGGCGGCGCTGTGGGCGCTGCTCGGGTCGGCGCCACGCGAAGGCGGGCGACCCTCGGGCCGGCGGCTCCTCGCCGCCGGGCTCCTCACCGGGCTCGCGTTCCTCACCCGCTACAACAGCGTGGCGCTGCTCCCGGCCGCGCTCGCCGCGATCGCGCTCGGCTGGGCCGGCGTGCCCGCGGGTGCCAGGCTCCGGGCCGCCCTCGTCTTCACGGGCGGGTTCCTGCTCCCGGTGGCGCCGTGGTTCGCCTGGTCGGCCGCGCACGGCGGCTCGGTCCGGTTCCAGCTCCACCACAACATCGCCTACGAGGTGTTCGCGCGCCCCAAGGGCATCGTCTGGGACCACTACGCGCGCGACCTGGAGCCGCAGTTCCCCACGCCCTGGTCGGTGCTCGCGCGCGACCCGCTGGCGGTGCTCGGCCGCATGGTGTTCAACGTCTTCGACCACGTGCGCCTCGACGCGCAGGTGCTCGCCGGGCTGCCGCTCGCGCTCGCCGCCGCGGCCGGAGCCTGGCTCGGCTCCCGGGACGGCGCGCTCGCGCGGCTGCGGCCGGTGCTGCTCGCGCTCGCGCTCCTCTTCCTCGCGCTGGTGCCGGCGTTCCACTCCGAGCGCTATTCGCTCGCGGTGCTGCCGCTGTGGGCGGCCCTCGCCGCGGTGGCGTTCGCCTCGCCGCGGTTCGCGCTCGCCTCCGGGCGGCTGTGGTGGAAGCTGCTGCTCGTGCCGGCGGTGCTCGTGCCCGCGCTCGCCACCACGCGCGCGTTCACGGCGCGCGTCCTCGACCAGCTCCCGGTCGAGGTGCTGGACGCCGCGCGGCAGGTGCGCCCGTACGTGCAGCCGGGCGAGAAGGTGCTGGCGCGAAAGCCCCACTTCGCCTGGTACGCCGGGCTCACGCCCGCGCCGCTCCCGCTCGCCGACAGTCTCGCCCACTGGGGCCAGGCCGCCCGCCGCGAGGGCGCGCGCTGGCTCTACTTCTCGTGGCCCGAGGCGGAACTGCGGCCGCGCTTCGAGTGGCTGCTCGACTCCACGAGCGCCGCGCCCGGGCTCACGGTGCGCGCCGCGACCGCCCGCTGGCCGGCGCTCGTCTACGAGATCGGCCCGCGCTTCGGTGAGGAGCCCGCGTGGGTCGCGAACGACACGCTCGTCGCCGTCCACCGCGCCCGCGCGCGCGTGCTCGTGAACCACGTCGCGGTCGAGCCGCGTGTGTTCCTCGCCATGCACGAGCTCTCGCTCGGGAACTTCCGCGGCGCGCAGGGCCACATCGACGAGCTGCTGCGGCTCGCGCCCTTCGACCCCGAGGTGCTGCTCATGGCCGCCGACACACGGCTCCAGCTCGCGGACCCGGCCGGCGCGCTCGAGTACTATGCGCGCCTCGATGCGGTGCGCCCCGGCACGGTCGAGGCGCAGCTCGGGCGCGGCTGGGCCGCGGCGCTGCAGGGCGACGAGGCGGTTGCGGCGCGGCTGTGGGCGCCGGTCGTGGGCGCCACCAGCGACCCGAACACGCTGCGGCGGATGGGCGTGGCGTTCGCGCGCACCGGGGATCGGGCGAGACTGGAGGAGGTTCGGGTGCGGATGCAGGCGCTGGGGCTCATCCCGTGAAGCGCGCGCGAGGGCTGGCGGTGCTCCTCGCCGGGCTCGCGTGCCTGGCGCTCGGTGCCTCGTGCGCGAAGCGCGGCGCGCGCGAGCCGCGGGCCGCCGAGCCGCCGCCCTCGCCCGCGATGCCGCCCGAGTCGGATTCGGTGACGGTGGGGCTCTGGCGCTTCGACGAGCGCGGCGGCACCGACGTGAGCGACGCCTCGCCCTTCCGGCTCACCGGCACCGCCGGCCCCGACACGCGCGTCGAGTTCGGCCGCTACCGCAACGCGCGCGCGTTCACCGCCACCGCCCAGTCGTTCGTGTTCGTGCCCTACAACCCGGTGATGGAGTCGCCGCGCGGCTTCACCGTGGAAGCCTGGGTCATGCTCAACGACGTCTCGCGCTACGAGCTCTCGGCGCTCGCCATGCGCTGGTCGCCCATCCCCAACGAACAGAGCTGGATCCTGGGCGTGGTCGGGCGGAAGGTGGGCTCGGTCGTCACGCGGAGCCCGGGCTGGTTCGACGAGGAGGTCGCCACGCTCACGAGCGGGCGGCTCATGTTCGCGTTCCGGCCCGACCAGGCCGCCGGCACGCAGAGCTTCATGTCGAGCGTGGCGCTCCCGCTCCAACGCTGGGTGCACGTGGCCGCGTGCGTGGACGGCGAGGTGGTGCGGCTCTACGTGGACGGCCGGCTCGACACGCAGGTGGCGGTGCCCAACGGCATCCGGCGCTCGAGCGCGCCGCTCGTGGTGGGCAACGCGCTCGACCCGCGCCGGCTCACGGAGTTCGGCAGCGACCTGCGCCAGGATCCGTCCAACACCCCGCTCCCGTTCTACGCGCTGAACGGCGCCGTGGACGAGCTGCGCCTCTCGAACGTGGCCCGCACCCGGTTCGAGAGCGCGGACCTGCGCTGATCAGCGCGTGACGACGAAGCGGACCACGCTCGTGGCCGGACCCTGCCTCGCGCGGAGCCAGTAGAGTCCGGCGGGAAGCCGTGCCAGCTCATCCCATCGGGTGCTGTACGAGCCGATCCCGACGGTCTCGAGCCGGCGGCCCATGACCGCGCGGCCGAGGAGGTCTGTCACCTCGAACTCCACCGGTGCGTCGCGGGGCGAGCTCAACGTGAGGCGGGAGTCCACCGACACTGGGTTCGGCGTGATCCCCAGCAGGGAGAACCCGGCCTCGGGCACCTCGACGCTCACCTCGCCGCCGGTCCAGCCCGAGCTTCGTTCCGCGAGCCGGTAGGCGTGGGTGCGGCCCGCCCGCGTGGCAGCATCCACGAACGTCCACCGGCCCGGGGACAGCGCGGCGACGGGCTCCCCTAGCTCGATCCAGCCTTCGCCGCCGAGGTCACGCTCGACGTGCAGCGCGGACTCGGGCGGACGCGCGAGATCCCACGTGAGCTCCACGCCCCGCTCCACCAGTCGCGCGGTGGCGTGCCGGACCTGGGCGGGCACGGGGAGGTTCGCGTTGAGCTTCTGGGCGAAGATGTTCGCGGCGCCCTGTCGGGTGTCGCGCCAGGTCACGAACACGTTGCCGAGCGGATCGGAGGCCGCCCCGGGAAGGGTCTGGTCCGAGCCGGCGACCTGCGCGAGAGCGAAGCCGGTCGCGGGCCACCCGGCCGGGGTGGACGCGTCGGTCGCGAAGCGGAGCACGTAGATGTCCGCGTCCGTGCCCGAGCGCGTGTCCTGCCAGACGAGGAAGCAGCCGCCGCGACCGTCCGGGATGGACTGCACCCTGTCCTGAGACCCGACTCCAGCCCCCTCGATGGACAACCCTCCTGCCGGCCAGGCGGGGTTGGAGGTGCCGTCCGGCAGCACGTGATTGAGTCGGCGACCGGTGGCCGGGAACGAGAGCCACCCGGCGTGGAACACCGTCCTCGCGAACGCGCCGCCCGCGAGGTCGGAGACGACACCCTCGGGGTTCAGCGCCGGGGCGACGCCTGCCGGGTAGTCCCAAGCCTGGGGCCACGTCACCGCGCCGATGGCCCGCTGGAGCAGGCTGTTGCGGAATGCCCCGGTCTGGAAGAAGTCGTGGCCGTGCGCATCGGAGTCGAACTCGAATCGGTTGAACCGATCGGCAGTGCCCGCCATGACCATCCGATACCCGACGCCCATCGAAGTGGTGAGCGAGCAGATCCCCACACTCGTGAAGTTGCAGCAGCCGAAAGCCCGGACCGTCTCCATGCCGAACCGGACACCGCCGTGCATCGAACGCCAGCCGAGGAACCCGAAGAATCCCGCGCTGTACTGTCCACCTGGAATCGTGAGCGTGAGCCGCCCGGGAGGCTCCCAGCCGGGAACGTGGGCGCCGTCGCGGTCGATGCGGACCACGAAGAAGTCGGTCCAATACGAGCATTCGATCTCGCAGTGCGAGCCCTGCCTCGAGTGGATGCTCCAGACCCCACCCTCGAAATCGGTGGCGAGGACGTCGTGAGTGCCCAGCGGCACTCCGCCGACCGCCGCCCATGCGGATGGAACGGTCCCGTCCTCGAGCACGCGCACGAGCCCGCCGACGTCCACATAGACGCCATCCGCCAGGTCCGACAAGGCGGTCCACCCCTGGTTCGCAGTGCCCACCCGCAGTCCGTCCGCCGGCCATCTGGGATCGCGGGTGCCGTCCGGGAGCAGGTGTTGGACCCGCAGGTTGTCTACCATCTCGCCCGGCTCGCGATCGCTCCAGACCACGAACGTCCCCCCGCGCCCGTCGGGGATCGGTTTCGACGAGGTTGCGGCGGACGGAGCGTGTCTGACGGGGACGCCGTCCTGCGTCCACTGCGCGAACAGGCCCTGTGCCCCTGCCGGCAACGCCGCGAGCAGTGCGCACGCGAGCAGGAGCGCGAGCCGCGGCCACCGCGCGGTTCGGCCGTCTCGCCACCTCGTCGCAGGTGGAGGGAGGGTCGGAGCGCGCTTGGAACACGTCGCCGACATCATCTGACAGGGCTCCCGCGCTGGTCGCGCGCTCGAAGCCTACCGCTCGAGGTGCTGCTTGCAAGCTGAATCGGCACGCCCCGCCGCCGCTCGGGGTTCCTCCGGGCACGCGGTTGTCGGCCCGTGAACCTCGTCCCTATGGCGGACCTGCGGCTGGGCGGGCTACGATTCCAGCAGTCAGCGCCCCGGCACGTCGTTCTCCGCCGATCCCTCATGCGTCCACTCCGGCCCATCTGCATCATCGCGGTCCTCACGCTCGCGCCGATCGCCCGCGCCGGCGAGCCTGCGCGCGAGCTGGTGGTCCAGCTCTCGGCCGCCGCGGCGGGGGAGACGGGCGCGCGCTCCGTCGGCGCGCTCCCGGCCGCCGTGCGCGCGCGCTTCGGCGCGCTCGGGCTCCACGCGAGCCGCGGCTTCGCCGAGCGGCTCGCCGCGCGGCACGGTCCGCTGCCCGACCTCTATGGCTTCGACCCCGCACGCATCGTGCTCGTCGAGGCGCCGGATGCGGCGCTCGCCGCCTCGGCGCTCGTCGCGCTCGCGGGCGATCCGCTCGTGGACTGGGTCGAACCGAACGTCACCCGGCAGGTGGCGCTCGTCGGGTACGGGCCCGCGGTCGCGCCGCACGCGGCCTCACTCCTCGACACGCTCGCGAGCGACCCGCACCTGCGCGACGGCCGGCAGTGGGCGCTTCGGAACCTGGGGCCCGGCGGCATGTTCGGCGGCGTCGCGGGCGCGGACGTGGACGCGCTCGCGGCGTGGGGTGTCTCGGTGGGGAGCAACTCGCTCAAGCTCGCGGTGGCGGACACCGGGATCGATCCCGCGCAGCCCGAGCTGGGCGGGCTCATGCCCGACGGGAGCCCGCGCCTGGTGGACGCGCTCAACGCCACCGACGAGCCGGGCGGCGCGGCCACCGATCTCTTCGGCCACGGCACGCCGGTCACCGGCGTGATGGCGGCGCGCACGAACGACGGCGCGCACTTCGCGCCCACCTCGGGCGTGGCGGGCGTGTGCGGCGGCGACGGCGCGGCGAACGCCGGCTGCCGCATCGTGCCCATCAAGATCGCGCCGGGGCACTCGGGCGAGGCCACGAGCTTCGACATCGCCCGCGCGCTCGTGCACGCGGCCGACGTGGGCGCGCGCGCCGTCAACCTGTCGTTCGCGAGCGACGCCGCGAGCCGGGTGGAGCGCCTGGCGCTCACCTACGCGCTGTTCAACGGCTGCATCCCGGTGTGCGCCGCGGGCAACTCGGGCTTCGACTTCCCGACGCTGCCGCTCTACCCGGCCGCGCACGCGCGCGACGGGCTCGCCATCTCGGTGGGCGCGAGCGACTCGTTCGACCGGCGCACGCCGTTCTCGTCGTACCCGGCGGGGCTCGACCTCGTCGCGCCCGGCCTCGACGTGTTCACCACGTTCATGACCTACCCGAGCTACTTCGGCGCGATCTACCCGGGCTACGTGCCCGCCTCGGGCACGTCGTTCGCAGCACCCCACGTGGCGGGCGCGGTGGGGCTCTTGGCGGCGCTGCGTCCCGAGCTCTCCGACACCGACTTCCAGCACGTGATCCGCGAGTCGGCCGACGACGTCGGCGCGCCGGGCGTGGACGCGCAGACGGCGCACGGCCGGCTGAACCTGGCGCGCATGCTGGACCGCGTGCGGCCGGAGATCGGCATCTGGCACGAGGAGATCGCGGCCGACTCTTTCACGGTCGAGGGCGAGGGCACGCTCGTCGTGGGCGAGCGCGGCCCCGGCACGATGGGGCGCTATCTCGGCAGCCACTGGAGCACGCGGCTCGCCGCGTACGGGACGGCCGCCATCCCCGACAGCTTCCTCACCGTGACCGGTGCGTGGCTGCGCGTGGCCGGCACCATGGCGGCGCGCGGCGACTTCCGCATCCCGTGGTTCGCGCCCGGCGCCGAGGTGCTGCGCCGCGACGCGACGAGCATCACGTTCCGCGGCCACGTGTATCGCGTGGAGACCGACTCGTGCGACGTGTGCGACGACCGCTACGTGCCGCTGGCGCCGAGCAACGTGCGGTTCGCGTTCACGGTGATCGGCGTCGTGGACCGGCCGCCGGCGCTGGAGGTGCTGTCCGTGCGGCCGGAAGGCGAGGGCTTCCCCGGCGACCCGTTCCAGGTGCGCTATGCGGTCTCCGATCCGGATTCGGTGACGCTCGTCACGTTCGAGTTCGAGGGCGACGACGGCACGCTCCGCCGGCTCGGGCAGTGGCGCCCGGACGTGCCGGGGAGCCCGATGTGGCTCCCCTGCCTCGGACCCACGGCCACCGCGGGCCGGCTGGTGATCACCGCCTACGACGAGCGGGGCCACCAGGACCATGCCCGCGTGACCGTGCCCTACGTCATCCGCGGCGGCTCGTGCAGCGCGCCGCTCGCCACGTTCCGAGCGTCGCCGTCGCCGTTCACGGGCGCGCTGGACCTGTACGCGCCCGGCGCCGGCGAGGTGCGTGTCCTGGACGCGGGCGGCAGGCTCGTGCGGCGCCTCGCGACGAGCGGCGGCGCGGTCCGGTGGGACGGCCGCGACGAGCGCGGCACGGCCGCCGGCGCGGGCATCTACTGGGTGCGCTTCACGGGTGCATCCGGCTACGTGACGCGGCGCGTGGTGAAGCTCGGGCGATAGCCGGGAAGTCCAGAGCGATGGTTCCTCGAGCTGGCTTCACCCGGACCGTCCTGCCAGTCAGGTCGCCATCGCCGCCCCGATCGCGGGTCGCCGCATGCCCGGGAAGCGCACGCTGCCATGGAACGCGAACGCCGCCTTCACGCGCTCCTCGAGCGGCGCGTCCACCAGGTGCGCCACGGCCGCGGCCGCGCGCTTCGCCTGCTCCGCGCGCACCCCGAGCGAGCGGAGCCACGGGACCACGCTCGTGTCGGGGTCCGACTCGGCGGCCTTGCGGGCTTTCTCGGCCTCCCGTCTCG
>Ga0187892_10004944_pt1 | contig 21672 bp, 12 predicted proteins | sample MA1701073metaG_FD_139345 | JGI IMG/M metagenome (GOLD analysis project Ga0187892, IMG submission 139345) | Bio-ooze microbial communities from a basaltic lava cave in the Kipuka Kanohina Cave System on the Island of Hawaii, USA - MA170107-3 metaG ... | reverse complement strand
CCGCCACCCGTCGGTGCCCGTGCGCGAGGAGCACGACGTGTTCCCCGGCATCGGCGAGGTCGACGTCACGATCGGCCGGATGCTTCCCGACGAGGGCTCCAGCGTCTCGTTCCGCGAGATGGTGCTGCTGTGCGCGATCGTGCGGATCGAGAAGGCCCGGCGCGTGTTCGAGATCGGAACGTCGATGGGCGTCACCGCGTACAACATCGCGAGCAACCTGCCCGAGGACGGCGTGCTCTACACGCTGGATCTGCCGCCGGTCGCCGGGCGCCCCGAGATGCACACGCATTACGGGGTGTCGATCTCGGACCGGAAGATGATCTTCGCGGACCGCGAGCGGCGGCGCTTCCAGGGGAGCGCCGCCGAGCCGAGGATCCGGCAGCTCTACGGGGACAGCGCGACCTTCGACTACGCGTCCTACAAGGGGACCTGCGACATCGTGTTCGTCGACGGCGCGCACACCTACGACTACGTGAAGTCGGACACGCGGGCGGCCTTCGAGCTCGTGAAGCCGGGCGGGCTGGTGATCTGGCACGACTACACGGACGGGCACTTCTGGCCCGACGTGCATGCGTTCCTGAGCGGGCTCAGCGGAAGCCGGAGCGTGCAGCGGCTGCGCGGATCGATGCTCGCGTTCTCGCGCGCCGGCCCGGAGAGGCCCGCGTGACGAGGATGCCTGTGCTATACTCGAAGCCATGCCCGTGACACGCGCGCGCTACGTCGGCGGGCCCGTGGGCGTGGGCGCGGCGATCGTGCTGGTCGGGCTGATCGCCGGGATCGCCACGCTTCCCCCCACGCAGCTTCTCTACGCTTTGCTCGCGGGCATCGTGATCGTCGGCGCCCTCGCGGCCGGGACGTTCGAAAACCTGCTGGTGCTGTGGATCTGGGCGATCAGCCTGGTTCACCTGATGAAGCGCGCGATCTTCCTGCTCGGTCCGCAGTCGCAGTTCACGTACTACTCGGTCTTGTTCCTGCCGAGCCTGATCTACGCGCCGGTGCTCCTGCTGGCGCTGACGCGCGCCCGCGGCGGGTGGAGGCAGCCGGCCACGCGGGTCCTCATCGCGTTCATGGCGTGGAATCTGCTCTCGACGATGCTGTTCGCCGACGCCACGATGCGCGCGCGGCTGGCCGCGGTCCACGAGAAGATCCTGCCGATGGCGACGTTCATCATCGGCCTCTCCGTGCCCGTCGACAGCCCCGAGGGCCGCCGCCCGCTGGCGGCGATCCTGTACTCCGCGGCCGTGTCCGTCGTGTACGGCGTGGTGCTCTACGTGGGGGGACCGACGCTGCTGGAGCGCGAATGGGCGCGGGGGACCGCCGCGTATTCGATCCAGGGGCAGAAGGTCCTCGACTTCATCCTAGGAGACCAGGCCCGGGTGGACTGGCGCGGCTTCTCCTACTTCGCGGATCCCCTGACCTGGGGGCTGCTGCTGCTGGCCGGGACGGCCTCGGCCGTCGTTCTGTCCTGCCTCCGCGACGGCATGCGCAGGGGCGCGCTGCTCGTCTGGGTTCCGGTCCTTCTCCTGGGGCTGTTCGTGTGCCTGATGCGCACCCCCTGGGCGGGGCTGGTGGCGATGCTGGGAACGTACCTGGTGCTGCGATGGAAGCCGGCTCAGCGGCCGGCGGTGCCGGCGCTGCTCATCGCGTTCGGCTTCGCCCTCGTGCTGGTCGCCGGACCCTATCTCTACCATGCGGCCGCACCAAGGACAGGGGGAAGCCCTGTCCTCGAGCGCTACTTCGCCACCGGAACGATCGGGGCGCGCGTGGGCCAGTGGCAGACGCTCATGGATGCGGCGCAGCACTACCCGGTCATGGGCGCCGGGTTGACCGAGAGCACGTACTTCTCGCGCGCGTTCGGCGGCGTCGATCTGGGGGGCCTGGGCGGCCACAACTTCCTCATTGAGACGGTCGTGACCTCGGGCGTGGCGGGGCTGATACTGCTGCTCTGCTTCTTCGCGTGCGTGTCGCGGGAGGGGATGGAGCGGCTGCGGGCTTCCCCGCGGCCCGAGGCGGCGCGCTGGCTGCTCGCGTACTTCGTCGGCTGCGCGTCGACGGGGTTCCTCACGGGCTCGACGTTCCTCAACCATTACTTCTTCCTGCTGATGGGCATGCTCGTCGCGCCCCGGCAGCAACCTGCATGGGAGGAACCGAGGTGGCGGGTCGAACCGTCCGCGCCCTCTTCGTCAGCCACGCGTACGTGGTCGGCGTAAACCAGAGGAAGCTGCACGCGCTCGCGGCCGCGGGAGTGCAGGTCGGTCTGCTCGCGCCCCGGCGCTGGCCGTCCTCCGACTGGGGACGCGAGATGGTCCTCGAGCGGCCGTATCCGGAGATCCGTCTCTATCCGTCGGAGGCCTGGTTCGCGGGGCGTGGCGGAGCGTACGTGTTCCCGCCCGGCGCGTTCCGGGCGGCGCTGCGCGACTTCCGCCCCGACATCGTTCAGGTCGAGCAGGAGGTGTTCGCGAACGTCTCTCTGCAGGCGGCCATCCATACGCGCGCGGCTCGGATCCCGCTCGTCGTCTTCGGCTGGGAGAACCTGGACCTGCGCCTGTCGTGCGCGCGGCGGTGGGTGCGCTCGCGCGTGCTGAAAGCGGCAAGGCTGGTGGTCGCCGGCAACCGCGAGGCCGAGGCGCTCGTGCGCACGTGGGGCTACCAGGGCCCCATCGAGGTGATGCCGCAGCTGGGAGTAGATCCGGTGCGCTTCGCGCCCCGGCCGCGCCCCGCGGGAGAGCCGTTCACGATCGGCTACGTCGGACGGGTCACCCGAGAGAAGGGGATCGATCTGCTCCTGGACGCCGCGCGTTCGCTGCGCGACCGGGGGCGGACGTTCCACATTCACGTCTGCGGCACCGGACCCGCGGAAGAGCAGCTCCGCGGGATGTCCGGGCGTCTGGGGCTGGACGGGATGCTCCGCTGGCGGGGCGCAGTCAGCCACGCGCAGGTTCCCGAGGAAATCGCGCAGCTCGACGTGCTGGTGCTTCCGTCGCGCACCGTGGAGGGCTGGAAAGAGCAGTTCGGCCACGTGCTGATCGAGGCGATGTGCATGCGCGTGCCGGCCGTCGGAGCGGACTCGGGCGAGATCCCGCGGGTCATCGGCCGCGACGACATGGTCTTTCCGGAGAATGACGCGGGCGCGCTCGCCGGCATCCTCGACCGCCTGATGGGGGACGCGGGCTGGCGGGCGGAGGTCGCCGGTTCCGCGGAGAAGCGGGTGCACGAGCACTACACGGACGAGCAGCTGAGCCGGCGCCTGCTGGCGGCCTGGCGGCGCGTGCTATGAGCGGGAGCGGGCCCTTGCGCGTGGTGCTGCTCGCGCTCGAAGTCTACGGCGGCGAGGGCGGAGTGCAGCGCTACTGCCGGCGCCTCGTGCGCAGCCTGACGGAGGACGGAGCGGTCGTCACGGTAATGGCACTCTGGGACCGGGCGGACGTCGCGGGCGTCCCTTCGAACGTGCGGTTCCTGGGGCTGGCGCGCAGCAAATGGAGAATGATCCTGCATTTCCTGCGCGCGCTTCTCGTCACGCGGCCGCACGTCATCCTTTACACGCACGCGCTCTTCGCGCCGCTGATGCTTCCGGCGCGGCTGCTGCGGCGGACCGCGCGGCAGGTCCTGTTCGTGTACGGGATCGAGGTATGGAGCGATCCCGGATGGCTGTGGCGGTGGCCCGTGCGCTCCTGCGCCGATCGCATCGTGTCGATCAGCCGGTATACGATGCAGCGGATGAGCAGCGTGTACGGCACGACCCCGTCCCGGGTCCGGTTGCTCCCCCCGGCCATCGACCCGGCGCCGGCGTCGGCCGCCGACGGGTCGCTCCAGGGGGCGCAGCGGCTGGTGTCCGTGGCCCGCCTCGACCCCCGGGATCGCGGCAAGAACGTCGACAAGGTGATCGACGCCATGCCCGATCTGCTGCGCGAGTTCCCGGACCTGCACTACTACGTGATCGGGGACGGGCACTGGCGCCCGACGCTCGAGGACCAGGCGCGCGAGCGGGGGGTAGCGGGGCGAGTGCACTTCATGGGGTGGCTCACCGACGAGCGGAAGGCCCGCCTGTATGCGGGCTGCCACCTGTTCGTGCTGCCGTCGATCCACGAGGGCTTCGGAATCGTCTTCCTCGAGGCCTGGCAGCACGGCTTGCCCGTCGTGACAAGCGATCAGGGGGCGGCGCCGGACGTCGTCCGCCACGGTGTCGACGGCTGCTGCGTGCCCCCTGAGCCCGCCGCGATCGCGCGCGCGGTGAGCGGAATCCTCGGGGACGAGGAGAGGCGCCGCGCGATGGGCCGGGCCGGGCGGGAGCATGTCATCACCACGTACGGACACGAGGACTTCCGCGCCGCGCTGCGCGGGATTCTGCAGGAGTGCGGGCCGTGTGCGGACTAGCCGCGCTCCTGGCGCCGAAGGGGCGCGTCGCCGTCGCGGCGGTCGAGGCCATGATCGCGGCCCAGCGGCACCGCGGCCCCGACGACCGCGGCGTGGTGCGGTTCGACGCAGGGGATTCCGAGTGCTGGCTGGCGAGCGCACGGCTTGCGGTCATCGACCTTTCGCCGGCGGGGCACATGCCGATGGCGGATCCGGTCTCGGGCAACTGCATCGCGTACAACGGCGAGGTGTACAACTTCCGCGAGCTGCGCCGCGGGCTCGAGGCGGCGGGGGAGACGTTCGTCTCGAGCTCCGACACGGAGGTCGTCCTCAAGCTCTACCGCCGCGAAGGCCTGGAGGCTGTGCGGCGGCTTCGGGGCATGTTCGCGTTCGCCCTCTGGGACGCCTCCTCCCGCGAGCTTGTGCTCGCGCGCGACCGCGCCGGAAAGAAGCCGCTCTACTGGTTCGCGCGCGACGGCGTCTTCGCGTGCGCGTCGGAAGTGCGCGCGCTGCTCGCCACGGGGCTCGTCGACCGGCGGCTCGATCCCGAGGCGCTGGCCGTCTACCTCGCCAACGGGTTCCCGATCGCGCCGCAGACCATGCTGCGCGGCGTGCGCAGCCTGCAGGCGGGGCGATGGATGCGCCTGTCGGCCGCCGGGCAGAGGGTCGCGGAGGGGAGCTATTGGAGGCCGCCCATCCCTACCGCTGGTGCGGCCGACTCCGAGCGGCTGCTCGGCGTCCTGCGCGAAGCAGTGACGCTGCGCCGGGTGAGCGATGTTCCGCTCGGCGTGTTCCTGTCGGGCGGGCTCGACTCGACCGCCATCGCGGCTGCCCTGACCGCGGCAGGCGGAGACGTGCGCACGTTCTCGATCACGTTCGACGAGCCGGAATACGACGAGTCGCGGTTCTCGCGTGCGGTCGCAAAAGCGCTGCACACGCGCCACCAGGAGGTCGCGATCGACCGCGAGACGCTCGTCGACGGGTTCCCGGAGAGCCTGGCGGCCGCGGATCAGCCGAGCCACGACGGCCTCAACACGTGGCTCGTGTCCCGCGCCGCCCGCCAGGGCGGGCTCACCGTCGCCCTCTCCGGCCTCGGGGCGGACGAGCTGTTCGGGGGCTATCCGTTCTTCAAGTGGATCTCCTCCATGGCGAGCGCGGGCCGGGTGCTGCGCCATCTGCCGAAGCTGGCACTGGCGTCGCCCGCGGTCGGGCGCGTGGGCGGCGCGTGGAAGATGGCCGACCTCCAGCGGATGGCCAACGGCGAAGCGGGGCCGCTTATCGGGTCCTATCAGGCGACTCAGATGCTCTTCCCGTCGTGGTCCCGCGATGCCTTGCTGCACCCGGACGTCGCCCGGGGCGATGCGCACGGGCTGCCGCCGGAATGCGTCAGCCGCCTCCGCGGCGAGATCAACGGGCTCGACCCGACGAGCGCCGCCTCGCTCGTCGCGTGGCGGCTGTTTCTCGGGGAACGTTGCCTGCGGGACACGGATGCGATGAGCATGTCGGTCTCGCTGGAGGTCCGGGCGCCGTTCGTCGATCACGTGTTTGTGGAGGAGGCGATGAGCGTGCCCGGCCGCGTGCGCTGCGCGGGCGCGCCGGACAAGCCGTTCGAGTGGAAGCTGGCGGCGCCGCTCATCGGATCGGCGCTGCGCCGTCGCCGCAAGCAGGGCTTCATCATCCCTCACCAGATATGGCTGAAGGCGCCGCGGATCCGGTCGGAGCTCGACGAGGTGCTGCGCGACGGCGCCTTCCTCGCCTCCATCGGGCTGCGCGTGAAGGCGGTGCGCGCGCTGTGCGACGACTTCGCGTCGGACTCGTCCGCGATCCCCTGGACCCGGATTTGGGCGCTCTTCGCCCTGGCCGACTGGTGCCGCCGTACGGGAGTGGCGCTGTGAGCTTCCCCGTACTCCACGCGCACGACTACTACGTCCAGCGGGGCGGCGAGGACGCCTCGTTCGAGGCGGAGCGCCGGTTGCTGGAGGATCGCGGCCATCGCCTGGCGACGTACGTGCGGCACAACACCGAGATCGAGGAAAGCGCCGTCGTTCGCACGCCGCTGCCCGCCACGCTGATCTGGTCGAGCCGCGCGCATCGCGAACTGCGCGCGCTCCTCGCGCGGGAGCGGCCGGCGGTGGCGCACTTCCAGAACACGTTCCCCCTGATCTCGCCCTCCGCGTACGACGCTTGCCGCGCCGAGGGCGTGCCGGTCGTGCAGAGCCTGCGCAACTACAGGCTGATCTGCCCGTCGGCGATCCTGTTCCGCGACGGCCGCGTCTGCGAGGACTGCGTGGGCCTGCGCGTTCCGTGGCCCGGGGTCGCACACGCGTGCTACCGCCAGTCGCGCGCCCAGTCCGCGGCCGTGGCCGCGATGCTCGCGGTGCACAATGCCCGCCGCACGTGGCACGATCGCGTCGACCTGTACGTCGCGCTGACGCAGTTCGCGCGGCGCAAGCTCGTCGAGGGCGGGCTGCCCGCGGGCCGCATCGCGGTCAAGCCGAATTTCGTCGTCGACCCGGGCGGGCCGTCCCCTGTCCCGGAGCGGGGCGCGATCCTCTACGTCGGACGCCTCTCGCCCGAGAAGGGCGTGGAGGATCTGATGCGCGCGGCGGCGCGCCTGCACGCGGTCGAGCGCGTGCGCATCGCGGGGGACGGCCCCGACCGGCCGCGGCTGGAGGCGATGGGGCGCGCGGCTTTCCTGGGTGCGCTCCGCGCGGAGGAGGTGATCGAGGAAATGCGCCGGGCGACGGTCGTCGTCGTGCCGTCGCGCTGGTACGAGACGTTCGGACGCGTCGTCGTGGAGGCGTTCGCGTGCGGGCGTCCGGTGGTCGTCGCGCGGCACGGCGCGCTCGCCGAGCTGGTTGAGGAGGGACGCACGGGCTTCGGCTTCGCGCCGGGGAGCGCCGATGAGCTGGCAGCGGCGCTGGAGCGGGCCTTCGCCGACGGCGTGCGGATGGGGCCGGAGGCACGGCGTGCCTACGAGGAGCGGTACCGGCCGGAGCTGAACTACCGCATGATGATGGGGATCTACCGCCTTGCGCTGGAACGGGCCGGAAAGCGCGTGCCCGACTCCCTGCGCGCCTTCGCGCCCGCCGATCCCGCGCGGTCTCCGTTCGACTGGGTGCGCGATGCCTGAGCTCAAGCTGCATCTCGGCGCGTTCGATCACATCGTGCCGGGGTGGATCAACACGGACGTTACTCCGCACCTGCGAGTAGCGCGCGTTCCGGGGCTGGCCTGGCTGCTGCGCCGCCTGGGGATCATGGGGGAGCAGCGCTACGAGCAGCATTGCCGCGGCGTCTTCCGGCAGATGCGGCGCCTCGACGTGTCGCGGCGCTTCCCGTGGCCCGACGGCTCGGTCGCGGCCGCGTACTGCTCGCACCTGCTGGAACACCTGTACCCCGAGGAGGCCGAGCGGTGTGTCGCGGAGGTCGCGCGCGTCCTGCGGCCGGGCGGCGTCTTCCGCATCGCCGTCCCGGATCTCGACGCGATCGTGCGCGCCTACGACGCGGCGGAGCCCGAGCGGTTTCTGGACGCGATCTTCGAGGGGCGGCACCGGCACGACAAGAACAGGCACCACTGGCACTACAACGAGGCGCTGCTCCGTGCGCTGCTGACGCGCGCGGGCTTCGCGAGCGTGAGGCGCTGCGAGTACCGGAAAGGGAGCGCGCCGGACGTGGAGGCGCTCGATACGCGTCCGGAGTCGCTGTTTGTCGAGGGGGTCCGCTGACCGCGGAGGGTCACGGGTGCTCCTCGATGAGCCCCGAGCTGAGCGCCTCGAACACGAAGTCGAGAGCTTCGCGCTCGGTCGCAAATCCGCCCGTCTGATATACCGCTTGCCCCAGTCCGGCGACCGATCTCCCGTCCATCGCCGTCAGGAGCGCCCGCAGCGCCGCCGCCCGCCGCCCCGGCTTCGGCACCCGTTCCGGCGACCCGCGCCGCAGCAGCTCCAGGCTCCCCGGCTGCGCGTTCAGGCTGCACCCCACGCGCTCCCCCGCTGGCCCCCGCAGCGTCCACCGTACGATGAGGTCGCGCGGGCCGGGACCGCTCGCGACCTCGATGGACATCTCCACGTCCTCCCCCGCGCGGCACGGCAGCGGCTCCTCGAACGGCAGCAGCTGCTGCGACCAGATGCCGCCGCGCCCGGGGCCGTTGTCGATCGCGCCGTCGAGCATGCGCATCCAGCCGAGCAGGCCCGCCGCAGACCCGTCGCGAGCGCACCGCACGCGACCCTCGTACGCGGCCCGACGCGGCAGCGGCTCGCCGATCGACAGACGCCCGACAAGAGCGGGCGGACCGATAAGCGCCGCGGGCTCGAGCGTCCGCGACGCGGGCTCGTTGCACGCGCGCTTGCGCAGAAGAGCGACGGCCGCCTCGGAGAACGGCAGGCCGGCCGGGTCGAGCGCGGGGACGGCCGTGTCCGTCGGCGCCGCATGCAGCTCGACGACCGGCGGCAGGTACCGCGCGCCGGGCGCCGCCAGGCGCGCCCGCACGTGCTCGAAAAGCGGGCGCAGGCCGGGCATCCAGCCGAACCGGCCGAAGTCCTCGAAGATCACGACGTCCGCCCGCTCCGGCAGCTCGACGTCCTCCGCGCGCGCTTCGATCAGCTCGACGCCCGCGACGCCCATCTCGCGCGCCAGCGCGATCGCCGTCGCGTCGCGATCGACCGCCCAGACGCGCGACGCGCCCGCCTTCGCGGCCGCCAGCGCATACGTCCCCACGCCGCAGCCGATCTCCAGCACGCGGTCGCCCGCCTTCACGACCGACGCGATTGCGCGACAGAACGCGTCGATGCGCGTCCGGTCCGCGAGCAGCCGCGCGTAGTGCTCAGCGTCGGGCATCGACGAGCTCCTCCGCCGCCGCGCAGCGCTGCGGCACCGTCCCGCCGCTCAACCGGAACGCGCGCGCCTTCCGCGTCAGCGCCGCGAGTGCCGCCAGCACGTCGCGCGGAACGTCCCGGAAATTCCACGCCAGGCGCGCCAGCGCCCCCACCGCCGCGCCGGCGCCCATCGACTCCAGACGCAGCCGTCCCCTGTGCGGACCGAAGACGATCACGGCACGCGCCCGGCGCGGGCCCGACGCGCGGAGCGGAAGCACGGACGGCCCGTCCCGCAGCTCCGGCAGCGCCTTTGCGATCCCGCGCTTGATGCGCACCGGCCGCTCCACCGCCTGCACCGCGCCGTCCGGCTCGACGACCACCAGGTCGTCCGCCAGCAGCCGCCACCCGCGCAGTCGCAGCGCCAGCGCCAGCGTCGACTTGCCCCGCCCGTGCGCGCCAGCCAGAACCAGCGTCCGCCCCCGGCGCTCGACCGCCGCCGCATGCAGCACCACGCGCCGGCGCCGCACCCGCTCGAAGAACGCGGCCACGACGTCCCAGTCGGTCGGGACCGCGCGGAAGCGCTCCCCCGCGAGCGTCACGACAGCAGTCCGTTGCGTCGGAAATCCTCCAGCGACTTGTCCACGTCCGCCCCGAGCGCCTTCCGCTCCGGCGCCTTCTCCCCCAGCGCCTCCGCCAGCTCCTCGACGATCTGCTCCCGCGTGTGCTCGCCGTCGCAGCAGTTCCACACGAACGCGGCGCTCACGTTGAGCACGTACACCTTCTCGCCGTCCGAGTCGAAGAGCACGCCCCCGTCCGCGACCTCCTGGTAGAACAGATCGGCGCGACCGCGTGGATTGCCCACACCCGCCAGTCTACCCTGTCCCCCCGAATTACGAATTACGAATTACGGGGGGCGCCACGGTCGACGATGCAGCTCCGGTGATTCGTGATTCGAGATTCGTGATTCGCCCCTCGGGGTATACTCTCAAGGGATCGGCCCTCCCGGCCGATAATCAATCGGTGGGGTGGAACTCTGCCCCTCTGGCCGCTCCCGGGGATCAGTCACAAGCATGCACGGATTCGAGAGCGGCGTCCCTTGGGCGGTCGGCGTGGGCCTCGCGGCCCTCGTTGCCGCGATGATCCTCCACCTCCTCAGCCGCGCCCTCACCCGCTCCCGCAACGAGCGCCAGGCCGACCTCGACGCCCACGTCATGGCCACCCTGCAGTCCGCCGACCAGCCGACGGGCGACCTCGAGGCCCGCCTCCGCCGCGCCCCCCACGCCATCGCCCGACGCAGCCTCGTCCGCGCGATCCGTGCCCTCGGCGACGACGCCCTGCCCCGCATCACCCAGATCTACGACGCGCTCGGATTCGGCGAGGTCGCCGCGCGCGAGCTGCGCGCGTTCTCGTGGACCCGCCGCGCGGAAGCCGCGATGGAGTTCGGCGCCCTCCGCCGCGCGGACGCCGCGGCCGACTGCATGCGCATGCTCCGCGACCGCCGCCCCGAGATGCGCCTCGCCGCCGCGCGCGCCCTGAGCGACATGGCCGCCCCCGGCGCCCTCCGCGCCATCCTCGAGGGCATCCCGCAGGCCACCCGCTGGGCCATCAGCGACACCGTCGAGCTCGCCCACCGCTTCGGCGAGGCCGGCGTGCCCGAGCTCCACGGCACGCTCTCCGAGTCGACCAACCGCTCGGCGCGCCTCGGCGCGCTCGAAGCGATCGGCGAGATCCAGCACGCGGACTCGCTGCCCATCCTCGAGGCGCACCTCGCCGACAAGGACGTCGACGTGCGCGCCTACGCGACCCGGGCGATCGGACGCATCGGCGGGGACGCCGCCGTCCCGCTGCTCGTCCGCTCCCTGCGCGACAGCGCGTGGGAGGTCCGCGCGGTCGCCGCCCGCGCGCTCGCGCCCGTGCGCGACCCCGACGCGCTCGAGGCGCTCCAGGCCGCGCTCGCCGACGCGTCGTGGTGGGTGCGCCTCAACGCCGCCGAGTCGATCGCCGCGCAGGAGGCGGAGGGCGCCGACACCCTGCGGCGCACGCTCGCCAGCCAGGACAAGTTCGCACGCGACATCGCCACGCAGATGCTCGAACGCCTCCAGTCGCGGGAGGCGGCGCCGTGACGACCGACCTCATCCTCCGCGTCGCCGTCTGGTCCGTCCTCGGCGCCTTCGCCGCGCTCTCGGCGGCCGGAATCGCGCTCGCCCTCGTCGCCTGGATCCGCACCGCCCGCCGCGGCCGCGCACGCCGCGTCGCCGAGGAGGCGCGCCTGCGTTCGAGGCGCTGGGTGCCGCCGCTCTCGCTCGCCATCCTTCCGTCGAGGGACGACCAGGAGGTCATCGAGACGGTGACCGCGGCGGTCGGGCTCAACTTCCCGGCCCTGGAGGTCATCGTCGTCTGCGACGGCACGCACGGCACGCTCCTGCCTGCGCTCGTCCAGCGCTTCGACCTGCGCCGCTCGTTCCGCGTCTACCGCCACGAGGCGCACTGCGCGCGCCTCCGCGCCGTCTACGTCTCCGCGCTGAGCCCCGGCCTCATCCTCGTCGACAAGCCGGAGGACGGGTCGGCCGACGCGCTCAACGCCGCGATCAACGTCGCCGGCAATCCGCTCTTCGCGTGGATCGTCTCGGGCACGAGCCTCGACCCGGGCCCGCTCTACCGCATGCTCGAGGAGTACGTGCAGGCGCCGCCCGCGATGGCCGCCGTCGTCGCGCCGACGCGCATCGAGGTCCCGGGTGTCGGCGGCCTGATGAACGAGGTGGCGCGCTTCGAGCTGGCGCTCCCGGAGGGGCACGGCTGGACGTCGCTGGCGGCGACGGCCAGCGGCGCCGGCGCGTTCGCCGTCTACCGCAAGCGCTCGCTGGAGCTGATCGGCGGCTTCCGCGCCCGCGTGCGCACGCCGGGCGTCGAGATGTGCTTCCGGCTCGTCGACGAGCTGCGGCGCTGGGGCACGCGCGGCGAGATCCGCTACACGGCGACGCCGGTCGCGTGGCTCGGCCATGGCGCGACGCGCCGCCGCATCCGCAGCCACCAGGCGGGCCTTATCTTCACGCTGGCTCGGCACGGCTGGCGGATGCTGCGCCACGGGACCTGGTCGGCCCGCGCGGCCGTCGCCTACCTGACCGTGTTCGAGGTGCTCGCTCCGATCGCGGAGCTCGCGTGCTACGTCGCGCTGCCGCTGCTGTGCCTGTACGGCATCATCGAGGCGCCCCTGCTCCTGACGGCCGCGCTCGTCCTCTTCGGCGGGCCGCTCCTGCGCGCCGGCGTCGCGGCGCTCTCCGAGTGCACCAGCCGCGAGCTCTTCCCGGACACGGACGAGGTTGCGCGGCGCTTCTTCGCGGTGCTTGTCTCCGCCTTCGGCTTCCACCAGATCGCCACGTGGTGCCGCGCGTTCGCGCTGCTCGACGCGCTGACCGCGCCGCGCCAGCGCCGCCGCGCCGCCTGGCACGCGCTGGCGGCCGTGGCGCCGACGACGCATCTGGCCGCGGACGCCGCGATTCCGGTGCCGCCCCCGCTCGGCGCGCCGGTCGAGCCGCCCGGCCCGCACGCCCCGGAGCACGCGCCCGCCCCGGAGGCGCACATCGGCACGCGCCGCACGACGCGCCAGCGCCCGGCGCCCGCGATGCTCACGTCGGCGCCGCAGCCACTCACGTGGGCCGTCCGCACGATGAGCCGGCCGTCGGCGGTCCCGCTGCCGCCCCCCGCGTCGGCCAGGCCGTCCCAGCCTCCCCTGCCGGCCCCGGCTCCTCCGGAAGCCAAACCTGAGCCCAAGCCGGAGCCCGCGGTCGAGAAGCCCGCGAAGGTCAAGCCCGATCCCCTGCCGGTCCCCGCGATTCCGGGCGACCCGATCGCGAAGATCGCCCCCGTCGCGCACGCGACCGGCCGGGAGGGGCCGATCACGTTCGATGTCGTCACGCACTACCAGATCCGCGCCGACGTCCCGTCCGGCGCGATGCCCGCCGTGCAGATCCCCTCGGGCGGCGCCGGCCCCATCATCCTCACGACCGCGCAGGGATCGGTCGCCGTGCCGACCACGCCGAACGCGCCCGCTCCCGCGCCCCCCGGACTCACGCAGGCCCCCCCGCCGCCGCCCGCGCCCGCCGCGCCGAGGGGCGGCCACCGCGCCCGCACGATGCGCAAGCCCAAGGCGCCCACGCCCGCGCCGCCGTCGCCGGAGAAGCGCCGTACGCTCCCGCCGATCCCGGACGTGCCCTCGCCGAGTGCTCCCGAACCCGTCGCGCCGCTTCCGGAGCAGCGCGCGCCCGCCCCGGCACCCCTTCCGCCCCCGCCCAGACCCGCCCCCGCGGAGCAGGAGACGAAGATTCAGGACCGCGTCGAGACCGACTGGCTCGAGAACATCCCCGACATCGGCAGCGAGCCGCTCGACCTCAGCGACCCGGACCGCAAGAGCACGAGCCGCACGCGGGACGAGGAGACCGACGTCGACATGCCCGCCGTCGAGGGGCCCATGCCCGTCTCGTCCGAGCCGATCGACCTGAGCGAGATGGCTCTGGAGCAGGAGGCGGAGGTCGCCGAAGAAGGCAGCGGCGACACCTCGGCCGTCCTCCCTGCCGTCGATGCGGTGATCTCCGATCCGCTCGACCTCGGCGCGCTCGAGGAGGGACGCGAGAACGCCGAGCCGACCCTGATGCCGGACACGGACGACGACGAGTCGGGCAGCGACACCTCGGCGGTGCTGCCGGCGGTGCCCGGGGAGATCGCCTCCGAACCGCTCGACCTCGATGCGTTCGAGGAGGCCGTCGCGCCGGCCGCGCCTCGCGGGCTCACGTTCGAGCCGATCGAGCCGTCGGAGATCAACCGCTCCATGACGGCGCTCGGCCAGAGCCCGATCTTCTACGGCGTCCAGGCGTCCGACCGCAACCGCCTCGTGCCGTTCCTCAGGACCGCGAAGGCCCCCGCCGGCCTCGAGGTCCTCCGCGAGGGGGAACAGGGGCGCGGCCTTTTCCTCGTCATGGCGGGCAAATGCGACATCGTGCAGCACGACGAGCACGGCGCCGAGAAGCGCCTCGCCACGCTCGGGCCGGGCGACTGCTTCGGCGAGATGTCGCTGCTGACGGGCGATCCCGCGAGCGCGACCGTGCGCTGCGCCGTCGACGCGCAGCTCCTCATCATCACGCAGGACGACTTCCCGAAGCTCACCGAGGCGCTCCCGTGGCTCGGCATCACGCTGGCGCGCCTGATCGCGCAGCGCCTCGCGCGCACCAGCGCCAGCGTGGTCGACGAGCTGAAAAAGGGCCTCTTCGGCCGGCTCGAGCTCATCCCGCCGAGCGCGCTCGTGCAGGCGGTCAACGTCAACGCCCAGTCCGGCCTCCTCGTGGTGCAGAGCGGCAAGCAGTCGTTCACCGCGTACTTCCAGGACGGCCAGCTCTGGGAGGCGGAGACGGAGGACCTCGACGGCGAGGAGGCGTTCTACGAGTTCCTCTCGTGGTCGAGCGGCAGCTTCCGCTTCGAGCCGCAGCGCCGGCAGACGCCCCGCCTGGTCGCGTCCGACACGGTCGGCCTCCTCCTCGAGGGCCTGCGCCGCATCGACGAGACGCGCCGCATGACCGGCGGCCCGTCGGTCAAGCTGCCGAGCCTCACCAAGCAGACGGCGCGGCGCGATGCGGTCAAGCGCATGGAGGCCTTCTCGCTCCGGGACGAGGAGAGCGCCGCGCGCGCCCTCGGCCGCCTCTCGCTCTTCTCCGGCCTCCGCGCGGAGCAGGTCAAGCAGGTCATCGGCGTCATGCAGGAGGTCCACGCGCTGCTCGGCGACGTCATCATCCGCCAGGGGCAGGAGGGGCAGGCGCTCTACGTCGTCTCCTCCGGGGCGTTCGACGTCGTCAAGAAGGGCGCCGAAGGGCGCGAGGAGAAGCTCGCGACGCTCGGCCCCGGCGACTGCTTCGGCGAGATCTCGCTCATCACCGGGGAGGCCGCGACCGCGACCGTGTCGGTCCGCGAGGAGGGATCGCTCCTCGTGATCCCGCGCGAGGACCTCTTCCAGCTCCTCGGGCGCATCCCCGCCCTCGGCGCGTCGCTGGCGCGCATCCTCGCGTCGCGCCTGGCGAAGGCGAGCCGCTGGCTCAAGGAGCAGCAGGAGATCATCACGGGGCGGCTCGAGTCGATGCCGCCGACCGAGCTCGTGCAGGCGCTCAACGTCAACCGCCAGTCGGGCACGCTGGCGATCCAGCACGAGAGCAAGTCGCTCGAGGCGGAGTTCGTCGAGGGGGAAGTGCAGGACGTGCGCCTCGACGACCTGCGGGGCGACGAGGCGTTCTTCATCATGATCACGTGGACGTCCGGCGCGTTCCGCTTCACGCCGGGCGTGCCGGAGGAGGTCAAGCGCACGGTCAGGAACGACACGATGGGGCTGCTCTTCCGCGGGCTGCGGCGCCTCGAGCGCGCGCGGCTCAAGCGCGAGGAGATCGAGACGCGCTCGCGGATGGCGGTGCCGATGAAGGAGAGGCCGTCGGAGAAGCCCGAGGAGGCGCCACGGCCGAAGCCGGCACCGGCGGCGGTCGACGCGCTCGATGCGATCGTCGATCTTGACCTGCGCGACCTGAGCGCGATCCGCGAGTCGACGCGCGAGGTCGGGGTCGTCCCGCTGGAGCCGTTGGAGCCCGGGGACATCCGCCGGGGCCTCGAGGCGCTCGCGCAGAGCCCGGTCTTCTACGGCGTGCAGGCGGCGGACCGCAACCGGATCCTGCCGTACCTGCGGACGGCGTACGTCGAGCCGCAGCAGGACGTGCTGATGGAGGGAAAGCCCGGGCGCGGGCTCTTCGTCGTGATGTCGGGCGCGTTCGACGTGCTGCAGAAGGCGGAGGGGGACTCGGTGCGCACGCTCGCGACGCTGGGGCCCGGCGAGTGCTTCGGCGAGATGTCGATGCTGACGGGCGAGGCGGCGAGCGCGACGGTGCGGTCGACGAAGGAGGGGCGGCTCCTGGCGATCGCGCGCGAGGACTTCGCGCCGCTGGTGAAGGCGCTGCCGTGGCTGGGGCTGACGCTGGCGCGGCTGCTGGCGGAGCGGCTGATGCGCACGTCCGGGGAGGTCGTCAAGGAGCTGAACAAGGGGATGGTCGGGCGTCTGGAGCTCGTGAACGCGCCGGCGCTCGTGCAGGCGATCAACGTCAACGTGCAGTCGGGCGTCCTGACGGTGGACGGGCCGAAGGCGAGCTTCCGCGGGTACTTCCACGAGGGGCAGCTCTACGAGGCGTCGTGCGGCGACAAGGCGGGGCCGGACGCGCTCTACGAGATGGTCACGTGGGCCGCGGGCACGTTCAAGTTCGAGCCGGAGCGGATGGCGAGTCCGCAGCGCAGGATCGCCATGGACACGGTCGGGCTGCTGCTCGAGGCGATGCGCCGCGTGGACGAGTCGAAGAAGATCTCGGGCCCGCAGGCGGCGCTGTCGACAACGCAGCGGCGCAAGCAGGAGCGGGTGGCCGCGGCGCTGCCGAGCCTGGAGGACGAGCGGGCGGCGACCGAGGCGCTGCACCGGCTGTCGCTCTTCTCCGGCGTGCGCAAGGAGGACATGGCGGAGGTGCTGTCGGTCATCATCGAGCGGCGGTCGACGGCGGGGGACGTCATCGTGCGGCAGGGGCAGCTGGCGCAGGCGCTGTACCTCGTCGCGGCGGGCGAGTTCGAGGTGGTGCAGCGCGATTCGGCCGGCGTGCAGAACAAGCTCGCGACGGTCGCGCCGGGCGAGTGCTTCGGCGACCTGGCGCTGGTGACGGGGGCGCCGGCGGAGGCGACGGTGAGCGCGAAGGGGGACGGGCACCTGTTCGTGATCCCGCGCGAGGAGTTCGTGCAGCTGCTCGGGCGGGTCCCCGAGCTGGGGGCGTCGCTGGCCCGGATCCTGGCGTCGCGCCTGGCGCGCGCGAGCCGCTGGATCCAGGACCAGGTCGAGTCGGGGATCTTCGGGCGGCTGGAGTCGATGCCGGCGACGGAGCTGGTGCAGGCGCTGCACGTGAACCAGCAGTCGGGGACCCTGGCGGTGCAGAGCGAGAACAAGACGGTGGAGGTGGTGTTCCTGGACGGGGAGATCCAGGACGCGCGCGCGGACGACCTGCGCGGGGACGAGGCGTTCTTCCGGATGCTGCTCTGGAGCGCGGGGGCGTTCCGGTTCGAGCCGGGGCGGCCGCAGTGCGAGCGGACGGTGAAGAGCGACACGGTGGGGCTTCTGTTCCGGGGGATGCGGCGGATCGAGCGGGCACGCCAGAAGGTGTCGGACGACGCGGCCCGGGGGCTGCCGCAGGGGTCGAACGATCCGGAGAGCCGCGGCCGGCTGATGAAGCGCCCGAAGGACACGCCGCCGCCGGCGTAGACCGTTCAACCGTTCACCGTTCGACCGTTCGACGTTCAATCCATCGTCGGCCGTGACGCCCCCGTGATTCGTAATTCGCTCCCCAAGCCCCATTCGTGATTCGCGCTTGGGGTTGTGCTAAACTCGCCCGTTCATGTCCACCCCCCCGCCCCCGCAGCCCACGCGGCCCACCCAGCCGTCGGGGCCGGAGAGGACGCCTCCGTCGGGCCCGCCGGAGCCGAAGGGGCAGGATCTGACGAAGGACGGCCTCCTGGCGCCCGCCACGCGCGACCCCCTCGGGCGGCCCACCCTCAAGGGCATCTCGATCCTCAAGAAGATCGGCCAGGGGGGCATGGGCGCCGTCTACCACGCCCGGCACCCGCGCCTCGGCATCGAGGTCGCCGTCAAGGTCCTCCCGTTCCACCTCGCCGACCAGAACCCGCAGGCGATCGAGTACTTCATCCGCGAGGCCCGCGTCGCCGCGCGCCTCAACCACCCGAACCTCGTGCGCGTGTTCGACGTCGACGTGGACGGCCAGATCTACTTCCTCGTCATGGAGTACGTCCGCGGCGCGACCGCCGGCGGCCTCCTGCGCGAGCGCCTGAAGGCGGGCCAGGGACCGATGCCGGAGACCGACGTGCTCGATCTCATCATCCCCGCGTGCGACGCGCTCGCCGCCGCGCACGACGAGGGCATGATCCATCGCGACATCAAGCCGGACAACATCATCATCCCGCTCGACGAGAAGGGGCTGCCGCAGTTCAAGAAGGCCAAGCTCATGGACCTCGGCCTGGCCAAGGACGTCGGCGGCGGCGGCATGGACCTGACCGGCACGAACATCGCGATGGGGACGCCGGGCTACATGAGCCCCGAGCAGGCCGAGAACGCCCGCACCGCCGGCCCGACCGCGGACGTCTTCTCGATGGGCGCGACGCTCTACGCGCTGATGGCCGGCGCGGCTCCGTTCGCCGGCACGACCGTCCTCAACATCCTGCGCCGCACCGCGGACGAGGCGCACAAGCCGATCCGCGAGATCAACCCGCAGGTCTCCGAGCGCAGCGCCCGGGCGATCGACCACTGCCTCGCGAAGGACGCCGCGCGCCGCTACCCGAACGCCGGGAAGCTGCGCGACGTGCTCAAGGACGCCCGCGCCGTGCTCGACGCCCCCGCGACCGCGCGCACCGTGCTGCCCGACGAGAAGCCGGCCGCGAAGCCGAAGCCCGCGTACCAGACGAGCCCGACGTCCCCGCTCCCGGCGAAGCGCAGTTCCGCCGGTCTCATCGTCGGGTGCGTCGTCGCCCTCTTCGTCCTGCTCGTGGCCGGCGGCGCGGGCGCATGGTGGTGGTTCTCGTCGAAGGACGCGCCGTTCCGCGAGCTGATGGCGAAGGGCGCGGCGTGCGAGGCCCGGCAGGACTGGGAGGGGGCCGCGAAGGCGTACGAGGAGGCGGGGGATCGCCCCGAGGCGCGCGAGAAGCTGGCGGCGGTGCGCGCGAAGATGGGCGGCGACTACGACAAGGTCTTCGCCGACGCGAAGAAGGCGCTCGACGCCGGCGACTTCGGGAAGGCGGAGGAGCTTGCGCGGAAGGCGCTCGCGATGCGCAAGACGCCTGAAGCGGAGGATCTCGCGCGGAACGCGGCGGCGGGCCTCGCCGGCAAGGGCAAGTACGCGGACGCGCTGCGCGCGGGCAGGCGTGCGCTCTCCGCCAAGGAGTGGGACGACGCGATCCGCCAGTTCACCATCGCGATGGAGGGGGAGGCGACCGCCAACGACGCGATCACCGGCATGGAGAAGGCCAGGCGCGGGAAGACGGTGGCGAACGCGCTCGTCTCCGCGCGCGAGAAGAAGCGCTCCGACCCCGAGGGGGCGTGGAAGGTGCTCCGCTCCGCCATCGCGCAGTATCCCGACGACTACGACCTGCGGCTCGAAGCCGCGCGCCTCGCGCTCGAGGCGAAGATGTCCGACGAGTACGGACTCGCGGTCGACGACGCGACGACCGCCGTCGCGAGCGCGCCGGATGCCGCCGGGAAGCAGGCGGCCGAAGCGGTGAAGAAGGACCTCGAGGAGGCGCGACGCGGCCTCGGCGCGATCGCCAAGACGATCGACCGCATCCAGGAGGCGATGGACAAGGGCGACCTCGACGAGGCGGAGAAGCTCGTCGCGACGCTCCCGCCGCCGATGCGGCGGAACTGGGCGGAGAAGATGCGGCCTGTGCGCGCGTTCATGGACGTCATGACGGAGGGGGAGCGCGCGGAGAAGGAGAGCCGGCTCGACGAGGCGCTGGCGAAGTACGAGAAGGCGGATTCGATCGCCCCGCCGCGCGGCAAGCAGCGGGCGGCCGACGCCATCCGCCGGGTGAAGGAGAAGCAGGTCAGCCAGGCGCAGCTCGCGGTGGCGCAAGCGGCGCAGCGCGCGCGCGAGGCGCTCCGCGCGGGGGACACGAAGAAGGCGTCGGGCGAGCTGGAGACGCTGCGCAGGCTCGCGCCGAACCACGCCGAGATTGCGCCGCTCACGCACGACATCGCCCTCGCCGAGGCGAAGGCGCTGGAGCAGAAGGGGGACGGCGCGGGCGCCGTCGCGGCCGCGCAGCGCGCGCTCCAGGTGCGGCCCGACTCCGCGGAGGCGAAGGAGATCGTCGCGCGCCTCAGCGCGTCCAGCCTGCTCGCCGACGCGAAGGCGGCGCTCGCGGCGGGCCGCCGCGCGGAGGCGGCCGAGAAGGCGCGCGCGGCGGCGAAGGCCGGCGCGCCGGCGGACGAGATCGCGAAGCTCGAGGCGGAGCTCTGGCCGGAGCTCCTCAAGGAGGCGGCGAAGTCGGCGCACGACGGGCCGGTCGACGAGATCGTGCTCTCGGCGGACGGCGCGACGATCTACGCGGCCGGCCCGGGCTTCGGCGGCGTCGGCGCGTGGAAGTCGGGCGACCTCTCGTCCGTCGCGCGGGCGGCGCGGGGCGGGTCGCGCGTCCACTCGATCGCGCCGCTTCCCGCGCAGCGCAAGCTCGCGGCGCTCGCGGGCGACCCGTTCGACCCCAAGCGCCGGGGCGCGATCCTCGTCTACGACCTCGGGCACCTGGAGGGCGCGCCGACCAAGCTCCGGATGGAGTCGCTCGGCATCGACGTGCAGGCGTCGGGCCTCGCGGCGTCGCCGGACGGGCGCGGCTTCATCCGCGTCCTCTTCACGACGGGCGGCCGCGAGGGCCCCGACTTCTACTCGCTCGACCTCATCGACGCGGCGGGGACGCGGCTCGGCTTCCTCGACCAGTCGCCCCGCGCGCAGGGGCACGCGCGCATGGCGATTTCGAACGACGGCGCATCGTGGGCGAGCGCGGGCGGCACGTACTCGACGTACACCGGAATCGGCCAGCCGGACGAGCGCGACAAGCTCGACCCGAACGTGTACCTGCGGGCGTTCGAGGGCGGGGGGCAGGCCAAGACGCCGCTGGCGTACGACGCGGACGCGGGCGAGGTCAGGTGCATGCGGTTCTCGTCCGACGGGCGGTGGCTGGCGGCCGGCACGGCGGGCGGGAGGGTGTTCCTGTTCGACGTGCGGGCGCGGCGGAGGGACGACGCGTCGTTCAACCTCGGCGGCGCGATCGCGTCGATCGCGTGCGACGGGAAGCGGCTGGCGGCGGTGGTCGACGGCAAAGTGAAGATCATCACGATCGACACGCGCGCGGTGGGCGAGGCGCCGGGGGGCCGCGCGAAGACGGTGGAGTTCCTGCCGGAGGACAAGGGGCTCATCGTGGGAGGGGACGACGGGCGGCTGCGCAAGTACGTGCCCCAGGCGCTGAAGTGAAGGCGAGTGCCGGATCGTACAGGCAAACGATGCTGCTGGTGAGTCTCCATGTCGCATAAAGCGGCAATCGTCACCGGCGGCAACCGCGGGATCGGCGAGGGGATCGCGATCCGGCTCGCGCGCGACGGCATGCGCGTGGCGATCGTCTACCGCAAGTCGGCCGCCCCCGCGCGGAAGGTGCTCGCGGAAGTGCGCCGGCACGGTCCGGAGTCGATCCTCGTGCGCGCCGACGTGTGCGACGAGCGGCAGGCGGCGCGCGCGGTGAAGGAGGCGGTCGCGGCGTTCGGCCGGCTCGACGTGCTCGTCAACAACGTCGGCGACTTCTGGTACGAGCACGTGTCGGAGATGAAGCTCGACCGGTGGCGCGAGCTGATGCGGAGCAACGTCGAGAGCGCGTACCACTGCACGCGCGCGGCGCT
>Ga0187892_10004942_pt1 | contig 21677 bp, 19 predicted proteins | sample MA1701073metaG_FD_139345 | JGI IMG/M metagenome (GOLD analysis project Ga0187892, IMG submission 139345) | Bio-ooze microbial communities from a basaltic lava cave in the Kipuka Kanohina Cave System on the Island of Hawaii, USA - MA170107-3 metaG ... | reverse complement strand
GTGTCGCCGATGCCCTCCTGGAGCAGCACCGCCATGGCGGCGGCGGAAGCCACGATGCCCTTGCTGCCCATGCCGGCTTCGGTCAGACCCAGATGCAGCGGGTAGTCGCAGCGGCCGGCAAGCTCGCGATACACGCGGATCAGATCCTGCACGCCGCTCACTTTGCACGACAGCACGATGCGGTCGCCCGGCAGGCCGAGCTGCTCTGCCCGCTGCGCGCTCTCCAGCGCCGAGCGCACCAGCGCTTCGCGCATCACGCTGCCGGCGTCGAGCGGCGCCGCGCGCCGCGCGTTCTCGTCCATCAGGCGGGCGAGCAGTTCCTGGTCCAGGCTGCCCCAGTTGACGCCGATGCGCACCGGCTTGCCGTAGCGGCAGGCGGCCTCGATCATCATGGCGAACTGCTCGTCGCGCTTGGCCCCGCGCCCGACGTTGCCGGGATTGATGCGGTACTTGTCGAGCGCTTGCGCGCAGTCGGGAAACTGGGTGAGCAGGCGGTGCCCGTTGAAATGGAAATCGCCCACCAGCGGCACCTGCACGCCCAGGGCCGCGACGCGATCGCGGATGGGCGCGACCTGGGCCGCGGCTTCCGGCGAATTGACCGTGATGCGCACCAGCTCGCTGCCTGCGCGCGCCAGGGCGGCCACCTGGGCCGCAGTCGCCTGCGCGTCGGCGGTGTCGGTATTGGTCATCGACTGCACCACCACGGGCGCGCCGCCGCCCACGCGAACGCCGCCGATGACGGCCTGACGGGTCGCGCGCCGCGCAATCGGCGCTTGCGGACCGGCCGTCACTCGAGTACCAGCCGGGCCACGTCGACGTTGGTGTGCGGGCCGAGGTCGACGGGTCGGTCGCCGTAGGACAGGCGCACGCTGTGCGCGTTGCCGATCACCAGCGACAACGGCGCGCGCCCGCGCACGATCTGTTCGGTGCCCGCGTCGTTGAGTTGGGAGAAGATCACAGCGCCGGCGGAGTCCTTGATTTCGACCCACGAGGCGCCGTCGAACGCGAGCTTGAGCTGCTTCTCGCCGGCCGCGGCCGAAGCGACGGGGGAAGCCGCCGCGACCGGTTCGACCGGCGCGGGCGCCGCCTCCTCTGCAGCGGCGGCTGCAGCGGGCGCGGCGACGGCCGCTTCCGCTGCCGGCTCGTGCGGTGCAGGCGCGCCGGCGCCGGGCGGGGGAGACTCGGCGTGCTGCGGGCTCTCTTCCGCCGGTGCGGGAGACGTGGCTTGTAGCGTGCTGTGCGCGTCGCTCTGCTGCGGAGGAGATTCAGCGTGCTGCGGGCTCCCCGGCATCGGCGCAGGCAGGGGTTCGAGCACTGCGCGCGATGCCTCGCGCTGCCGGCCCTCGAAGATCGCCGCCACCACCAGGGCGAGCAGCACCACCGCGCCCAACAGCCAGCCACGCCTCGGCCCGGCGGCGCGTGCGGCGGCGGACTCCTCGACGACCGGCGAAGGCGCGATCGGCGGCGGCTCTGCGTTCGGATCATGGGTCATCGCCACCAGCGGCTCCGGGTCGACGTCGAGCAGCTTGGCGTAGTTGCGCAGGAACCCCCGCACGAACACCATGCCGGCGAACGCCCCGTAGTCGTCGCGCTCGAGGGCCTCCACCTGGCGCGCTGAAAGCTTCAGCTGGCGCGCGATGTCGCCGACGCCAAGCCCCTGCGTGGCGCGCTCGGCAGCGAGCAGCGCGCCCGGACCCGGCGCGTCGGCCTCGTCCGCCTGGCTGCTTCCGGAGGGTTGTGCGCCGAGTCCTTGCGTGCCCGGCGCCTGGAGCGCTGCTTCGGGCACTGCGTATCCGGGCGCATCCTCGCCGTGCACCTCCGGACGCGGTTCGGACCCCCGCTTCGGGGGCCCGCCGCCACCCCCGATCGGGTCGCTCATTGGAACCGGCCCTCCATGAAGGCCTTGGTCTCCGGCGCGGACGGGAAGCGCAGACGCAGCTGGTTGCCGTAGCTCAGCATCGCCGTGCGGTCGCCGAGCTTACGCTCCAGGCGCGCGCCCAGCCACAGCGCCTCCGGGCCCGGCGCGGGCACCGCGCGCATGTAACGATCCAGGTATTGCTTGCCGCCCGCGTAGTCGTCGCGCCCGAAGCTCAGATCGGCCATGCTGTACAGCGCCTGCGGCTGGTTCGGATTGGCGCGCAGTGCCCTCTGGAACAAGTCTTGCGCGCCCTTGGAATCGCCCATGTTGCGTGCGCAGAGGCCGGCGTTCTTGTAGGCCACATCGGGGGTTTCGTACAGCGGGTTCTTGATCGCCTCCAGAAAATAACCGATACCCTGCTTGCCGCGGTTGCGGTTGCACAGGAACAGGCCGTAGTTGTTCTTGGTGTCCGAGTCGTTCGGGTCGACGCGCATCGCCTGCTTGAAGTCGGCCTCCGCCTTTGCGTCCTCGCCGAGGTCCATGTACACCAACGCGCGCGCGCCCCAGGCGGGCGCATAGCTGCGGTCGATGCGGATCGACTCGTTCAGCTCCTCCAGCGCGATCGCCGGCTTGGCGGCTTCGTAATAGCTCACGCCCAGCTCGGTGTGAATCCGCGCGCGCTCGCGCGCTGTGGCTTCCTTGGGCGACCCGGTCCCGTCGGCCGGCTTCTGCGGCGCCCCGCCGCACGCGGTCAGGCACAGCAGCGCCGCCAACCAGAGGCGGCGCTTCACTCGGAGGCCTCCCCGGCCGCGGCCACCGCGACGCGCAATCGGCGCCGAGTGCGGTCCTGCACGCGGCCCGCCAGCTGCCCGCAGGCCCCGTCGATGTCGTCCCCGCGCGTCTTGCGCACCGTGGCGATCACGCCTGCGTTCATGAGCTGCTCCTGGAACCGGCGCACGGTGTCCGGCGACGAGCGCTCGAACCCCGAATCCGGGAACGGGTTGAACGGTATCAGGTTGAACTTGCAGGGCACCTCCGCAGTGAGCTGCAACAGCTCGCGCGCCTGCTCGGGGCGATCGTTGACTCCGGCCAGCATCACGTACTCGAAGGTGACGAAATCCCGGGGAGAGCCGGGGCGCTTCCACCTGCTGCCGTGCGACGCGGCGCCGCCCTGTGCAGCGTCCGCGTCATGGGGCGCGCTCTCCACATAACGCCGGCAGGCGGCCATCAGCTCGCGCAGCGGCCACTTGCGGTTGATCGGCACCAGACGGTCGCGCAGCGCGTCGTTGGGCGCGTGCAGCGATACCGCGAGCGCCACCGGGCAGACCGCGCGCAGGCGGTCGATGCCGGGCACCATGCCCGCGGTGCTGACCGTGACGCGGCGGCGCGACAGGCCGTAAGCGTGGTCGTCGAGCATGATGCGCAGCGCGGTCACCACGTTGTCGAAGTTGGCCAGCGGCTCGCCCATGCCCATCATCACCACGTTGCTGATGACGCGGTCGCCGCCAGCCTTGTGCGCGCGCGCGTCGCGTCCCAGCGCCTTGTTCGCCCACCAGAGCTGGCCGATGATCTCGGCCGCGCTCAGGTTGCGATTGAACCCCTGGCGGCCGGTCGCGCAGAACGCGCACTCCAGCGCGCAGCCCACCTGGCTGGAGACGCAGAGGGTGCTCCGGTAGCGCTTCGGGGCACGCGCCGAGCTCCCCGGCGGGGGCCCTGCTTGCGACTGCGTCGCCTCGCCGTCGACGTGGCGCTCCCCTTCGGGGATGAATACGGTCTCGATCCCGTTGCCGGCGCCCACCGACAACAGCCACTTGCGCGTGCCGTCAGCGGCGGTGGAATCGCCCAGCAGTCCCGGCGCTTCGACCGTGGCCGCGCGCGCGAGCTTCTCGCGCAGCGGCTTGTTGAGGTCGGTCATGCGCAGGAAGTCGGCCTCGCCGAAGTGATGGATCCAGCGCATCAGCTGGCGCGCGCGAAACGGCTTCTCCCCGATCTCCTCGACGAAAGCGGTGAGGCGCGGCTGGTCGTAGTCGAGCAGGTTGACCGGCATCAGCGCGGGTGGATCTCGAGGGTCGGAAAGAAATAGGCGATCTCGATGGCGGCGGTGGCCGGGGCGTCCGAGCCGTGCACCGCGTTGGCGTCGATGCTGTCGGCGAAGTCGGCGCGGATCGTGCCGGGCGCCGCTTTCCTGGGATCGGTCGCGCCCATCAGGTCGCGGTTCCTCTGGATCGCATTCTCGCCCTCCAGCACCTGGATCATCACCGGCCCCGAGGTCATGAACGCGACCAGGTCGCGGAAGAACGGCCGCTCGCGATGCACCGCGTAGAAGCCCTCGGCCTGCTCGCGCGACAGCTTCGTCATGCGCGCCGCCACGACGGTCAGGCCGGCGGCTTCGAAGCGCGCAAGAATCTGTCCGATCGCGTTCTTCGCCACCGCGTCCGGCTTGATGATGGATAGGGTGCGTTGCACTGCCACGTCGGCGTCTCCCGCACAAAAGGGCTTTTCTAGGGAATTCAGCACGATAGCACGACAACCTGGAGAAGTGAAGAGGGCGAAACGCGCACTCAGGGCACCCAGCGCGGCAGCACGCCCTGCTCGCCCGGCGCGGCCGCGAAGCGGCAGTCGCAGCCCACGCCGGGCGCCCACACCGCGGCTTCCCCGCAGAACACCAGCGGCAGCCGCTCGCGCTGCCAGGCCGGCACACCGGCCTCGCGCAGCAGGTTCTTGAGCGTGCGCGAAGGACGGTCGGCCGCCAGCTTGAGCCGCTCGCCGCCGACGCGCCCGCGCACGCTTGCGCCTGCGGCCCGCAGGCGCGCCGCGCTGAGGCCCGCACCGAGCGCGCTGTCGAAGCACAACGTGCCCATCCCGTTGGGCAGGGACAGCACTTCCTCGCCCTGCCACGCGACCTGCCAGTTCGCCGCTGGCGGCTCCGTGTGCTGCGTGAGGCGCGCCACGCCACGATGCCGTCGCAAGCTGACGGGACCCAGCTCCACCAGCGGCTGCGCGTCCGAGTGCGGCCCGAGGAGCTGGCGCAGCGCCTCGTCCAGGCGCTCGCGGCCCGGCGGCCGCAGCCCGTGCTGCACCAGGAACCAGCGCAGCAGGTTGCGCGCCCGCGCCTGCTCCAGCCGGCGCAGGGCATCGATGCGCAGCCCCGCGCCGTCCAGCGCGCTTTCGGCGTCGATGCGCGCCAGCGCCTCGGCCAGCTCGCTCGCATCGGCGAGGTTGCGGCTGGCGCGCAGCCAGGTCTCGCGGTAGGCGGGGAAGCGCGCAGCGATCCGGGGCAGAACCTCGTGCCGCAGGTAATTGCGGTCGAAGTCGAGCAGCGCGTTGCTCTCGTCCTCCACCCAGTCCAGGCGCTGGCGGCGCGCGTATTCGACGATCTGCGCGCGCGGCACCTCCAGCAGCGGGCGCAGGATGCGCACGCCGTCCTCGCGCTCCTGCGGCATGCCGCTCAGCCCGCGCGGACCGGCGCCGCGCAGCAGCTGCAGCAGCAGGGTCTCGGCCTGATCGTCCAAGTGATGCGCCAGCAGCAGCGCGTCCACGTCCTGGCGCCGGAATACCGCGTAGCGCGCCTCGCGCGCCGCGGCTTCCAGGCTCTCGCCGGCCGCCACCTCGACCTGCACATCGGCCACCGCGCAGGGCACCCCGTAGCGGGCGCAGGATGCCGCGCAGAATTGCGCCCAGCGCGAGGCGTTCGGGCTGATGTGATGATTGACGTGCAGCGCGCTGAGGCGCAACGGCTGCAGGCGCGAGATCCGCACCAGCACGTCGAGCAGGACCACCGAGTCGACCCCGCCGCTCAACGCCAGCGCGATGCGTCCGTCGAGCAGCTTCGCGCCCCGCAGCGCGTCCGCAACGTGATCTACCAGTGCATCGCCGCCGCTCGGGCGCGCCCGCTCAACGGCCGGAGACTTCCTTGAACTTGCCGTAACCCATCACCTTGTTGAAGCGCGCCTCGAGCAGCCCCGCGAGCGGCTTCTCCTGGACCTGCGTCAGCGCCTCCTGCAGGGCGCGGCGCACGGTCTGGAACACCGCGTTGGGATCGCGGTGGGCGCCGCCCAGCGGCTCGTTGACCACCTTGTCGATCAGACCCAGCGTCTTCAGGCGCGTGGCCGTGATGCCCAGGCTCTCGGCCGCCTCCGGTGCCCGCTCCGCGCTCTTCCACAGGATCGAGGCGCAGCCTTCGGGAGAGATCACCGAATACGTCGCGTACTGCAGCATCAGCACCAAGTCGCCCACGGCGATGGCCAGCGCGCCGCCGGAGCCGCCCTCCCCGATCACCGTGACCACGATGGGCACGCGCAGCTCGGCCATCACGTACAGGTTGCGGCCGATCGCCTCGGACTGGCCGCGCTCTTCCGCACCCACGCCCGGGTAGGCGCCCGGGGTGTCCACGAACGTCATCACCGGAACGCCGAATTTCTCCGCCAGGCGCATCAGGCGCAGCGCCTTGCGATAGCCTTCGGGGCGCGGCATGCCGAAGTTGCGGAACAATTTGTCCTTGGTGTCGCGGCCCTTCTGGTGTCCGATCACCATCACGCTCTGCCCGGCGAAGCGCGCCAGCCCGCCGACGATGGAAGCGTCGTCGGCGAAGGTCCGATCTCCGTGCAACTCCTGGAAGTCGCTGAAGATGTTGTTGACGTAGTCCAGCGTGTAGGGCCGCTGCGGGTGGCGTGCGACCTGCGAGATCTGCCAGGGATTGAGCTTGGAATAGATCTCCTTGGTCAGGCCGTGGCTCTTCTTCTGCAGCCGGTTGATCTCCTCGGAGATATCCAGCGCCGAGTCTTCCTGCACGTAGCGCAGCTCGTCGATCTTGGCCTCGAGCTCGGCGATCGGCTGCTCGAACTCCAGAAAGGTGGTCTTCATCGCTCCGCCCGTCTCGCCTGTTTGCCGTACTTCATCGGCAGCCTCCGCACCCGACTTGAATGGCAATGCGCTGCAACACGTTGTCGCGATATCTTGGGGACCGGCTCATGCGACCCCTCTCGAGTCGGCGCACGCGCACACTAGCAGAAACGCGCTGGCGTGGCCCGGCCGCAGACCGTCGGGGCGGAATCCGGAAAAGCGGTGCGCGGCGCGGCGATGCGGCTGCGCCGCTAGAACAATACCCCGACCTTGCCGCGCGGGTCGCCGTGCGCGCTGGCCTCGCCGGTCGCGCGCGGGACGAACACGGCCTGCATGTTGCCCCAGCGGCGCCGGCCCTCCTGCACGACGTGGCCCTTGGCCTGCAGGGCGGCGATCCACTCCGGGGAAAAACCGCGAGGCTCGTACTCGATGCGGTCGGGCAGGTACTGGTGATGGAAACGCGGCGCGCCCACCAGGCGCTCCGCGTCCGGCGCGGGCGCGTCGACGTAATCCAGGATCCCGAGCAGCACCATGGAGATGATGCGCGAGCCGCCCGGCGAGCCCAGCACCAGCACACCGCGGCCGTCCTCCACGAAGGTCGGGGTCATGCTCGACAGCGGCCGCTTGCCGGGGCCCACCGCGTTCGCCGCGTCGCCGGTGAGCTGGTAGGCGTTGGCCAGCCCCGGGGCCAGCGCGAAGTCGTCCATTTCGTTGTTCAGCAACACGCCGGTGTCCCCCGCGAGCACGCCGGCGCCGAAGGGCAGGTTCACGCTGAGCGTGGCCGCCACCAGATTGCCCTGCCCGTCGGCGATGGAGAAATGCGTCGTGTTGTCGCCCTCGCGCAGCGCAGCTGCGCCGCGCACGGCCGGGTAGCGGGCATCGAGCGCCTCGCTGGACGTGGCCTTGGCCGGATCGATCGACAGGGCCCGCTGCTCGGCGTAGGCGCGCGTGGCGAGTTGCGGGGGCGGCGCGACGAAGTCCGGGTCGCCGAGGTAGCGCGCGCGGTCTTGATAGGCGCGCCGCAGCGCCTCGACCACCAGATGGTCGCGATCCGCGCGCGGCAGCGCGGGCAGCGCGAAGCGCTCCAGGATCTGAAGCGCCTGCGCCAGCACCAGTCCACCCGAGGAGGGCAACGCGGCGCACGTGATGCGCGCACCGCGATAAGTGAACGCGGTCGGCTGGCGCTCGATCACGCGGTAGCCGGCCAGATCTTCCAGCTCCCAGTTGCCGCCGGCGCGCTTGACGCCTTCGACCAGCCGCTGCGCCACGCTGCCGGCGTAGAAGCCGTCGCGGCCTCCGGCCGCGAGCGCTTCCAGAGTGGCGGCGAGCTCCGGTTGGCGCACCACGTGTCCCGGCCTGGGCACCTGCCCGCCGTCCAGGAAGATGCGCGCGACCGCGGCGTCGGCCTTCAGCAGGCTTTCGCGGAAACCGGCCGCGAGGACGTAGCGGCCGTCCACCGCGAAGCCGTCGCGCGCGAGCCGGATCGCCGGCGCGAGCGCAGCCGACAGCGGCAGCTTTCCGTACCGCTGCGCCAGCAACGCCAGCGCCGCGGGCGTGCCCGGAATGCCGGCAGCCAGCGCACCGTCGAGCGACCGCCGCGCCATGGGTTTTCCTTCGGCGTCGAGATACATGGTGCGCGTGGCACGGCCCGGCGCCGTCTCCCGCGCGTCGAGCATGGTGCGCTTGCCGTCGGCGGCCCGGTGCAGCAGGAAGAAGCCGCCGCCGCCCAGACCGGAGGCATACGGCTCGACCACGCCGAGTCCCGCCGCAACGGCCACCGCCGCATCGAATGCGTTGCCGCCCCGCTGCAGGATCTCTTCCCCGGCCGCGGTGGCAAGCGGATGGGCCGAGGCGATGGCGGCGGTCCCGGCCGCGGCCGGGACGCGCACGACGACGAGCAGCAGCGCGACGAGCGCGATGCCGGGGCGCGCGACGGCGCGGATCAGCAAGCTTCGGGGAATCATCGGCGGCGGTGAGATGGAAGCGGCGCGTAATGTAGCACGGCCGCGCCCTTTCCCAAGACCGCTACGCCCGCTGCTCCGTCGGCCGCCGGATCCTGAACCAGGCCGCGTACAGCGCCGGCAGGAACAGCAGAGTGAGGGCGGTGGCCACCAGCAGTCCACCCATGATCGCCACTGCCATCGGGCCCCAGAAGTTGCTCTGGGTGAGCGGGATCATGGCCAGGATCGCCGCCGCCGCGGTGAGGACGATGGGTCGGAAGCGGCGCACGGTGGACTCGACCACCGCGTCCCAGGGCGAATGCCCGGCGGCGAGGTCTTGATCGATCTGATCGACCAGGATTATGGAGTTGCGCATGATCATGCCCGACAGGGCGATCACGCCGAGCATGGCGACGAAGCCGAACGGCACCTGGAACACCAGCAGGAACAGGGTGACGCCGACCAGGCCCAGAGGCGCGGTCAACAGCACCAGCACCGTCTTCTGCATGCTCTGCAGATGCAGCATCAGCAGGGCGATCACCGTCAGCAGCATGACCGGTATCACCGCGTTCACCGACTCCTGCCCGCGCGCGCTCTCCTCGATCGCGCCGCCGACCTCGATGCGGTAGCCCGCCGGCAGCTTCTCGCGGATGTCCTCCAGCGCCGGGTCGATCTGATTCGACACCACCGGCGCCTGGATCTGGCCGAGGATGTCGCCCTGCACGGTGATGGTCGGCTCGCGGTTGCGGCGCCAGATCAGCCCTTCCTCGAAGCCGTAGCTCAGTGTGGCGATCTGCGTCAGCGGGATCCACTTGCCGCTCTGGGTCGGCACGTTGATGCTGCCGATCTCGTCCAGGCTGCGGCGCTCGCCCGGCTCGGCGCGCGCCAGCACTTCGATCAGCTGGTCGCGCTCGCGGTAGTCGGTGATGCTGAAGCCGGTGAGAATCGAATTCAGCACGTTGGACAGGTCCTGGGACGCCACTCCGATGAGCCGTGCCTTGTTCTGGTCGATGTGCAGCTTCACCACCTTGCTGAGCTCGTTCCAGTCGAGGTGGACGTGCACCATGTTCGGGTTGGCGCGCATCACCTCCGCCACCTCCGCGCCGATGCGCCGCAGCTGCGCGAAGTCCGGTCCGCTGACGCGGAACTGCACCGGATAGGCCACCGGCGGGCCGTTCTGCAGCGGATTGACGCGGCCGCGCACCAGGGTGAACTCGTTGTCGAGCTTCGCCATCAGGCGCGCCGCGACCGCGTCGCGCACGTCGTTGCCGCGGGTAGTGACCACGAACTCGACCAGGTTGGCGTTGGTCAGTTGCTGGTCGAGCGGCAGGTAGAAGCGCGGCGAGCCTCCGCCGACGTAGGCGACGAAGCTCTCCACGTCCGGGTCGGTCTGCAACACCTTCTCGAAACGCTTCGCTTCGCGCTCCGTGGCGACGATCGACGCGCCGCTCGGCAACCACAGATCCACCACCAGCTCCGGCCGGTTGGCGGACGGGAAGAACTGCTGCTGCACCAGGCCGAAGCCGGCGAGCGACAGGACGAAGATCGCGACCGTCGCGCCGATCACCACGAAGCGGTGGCCCACGCACCAGTCCACCACCGAGCGCACCCGGCGATAGAACGCGGTGTGATACACGTCGCGCTCGGCTGCGGCGGCCGCCGCGCCGGGCCGGTGCGCCGGCCGCCGGGCGGCCGGCGGCCGCAGCCGCTGCAGCAGCCGCGCCGCCAGCCCGGGCGCGTGGCCGCCGGGCTTCGTCTCGGGCAGGAGCTTGAACCCGAGGTAGGGCGTGAACAGCACCGCCACCACCCAGGAGATCAGCAGGGACAGGCCCACCACCGCGAAGATCGAGAACGTGTACTCCCCGGCCGCGGACTTCGCCAGGCCCACCGGCAGGAAGCCGGCGGCGGTGATCAACGTGCCGGTCAGCATCGACGGCGCGGTGGAGGTGTAGGCGAAGCTCGCCGCCTTGAAGCGATCCCAGCCCTGCTCCATCTTGATCGCCATCATCTCCACCGCGATGATGGCGTCGTCCACCAGCAGCCCCAGGGCGATGATCAGCGCGCCCAGCGAGATGCGCTGCAGGTCGATGCCGACGAGCAGCATGCCGAGAAACGTGACCGCGAGCACCAGCGGCACCGACAGCGCCACCACCACGCCGGTGCGAAATCCCAGGCTCAGGAAGCCCACCGCCAGCACGATCACCACCGCTTCGGTGAGCGTCTTCATGAACTCGCCGACCGATCGCCGCACCACGGTGGGCTGGTCGGCGACCTGATGCACTTCGATCCCCACCGGCAGGTCGCGCGTCACCCGCGTCATCTCCCGCTGCAGCGCCTGACCCAGCGTCAGGATGTCGCCGCCCTTGCGCATCGCGATCGCCAGCGTGATCGCCTCCTGACCCTGGTAGCGCACCTTGAGTTGCGGCGGGTCCACGTAGCCGCGGTAGATGGTGGCGATATCGCCCAGCCGGAACAGGCGATTGTTGGCCTGGATGCCGATCTCGCGCACGCTCTCGGGCGACTGGAAGGCCCCGCCCACGCGCACGAAGATGCGGTCGTCGCCGGTCTCGAAGTTGCCGGCGGGCACCAAGTTGTTCTGCGCGCGCAGCACGTTGAAGATCTGCAGCGGGTCGATGCCGAGCGTGGCGAGCTTGCGGTGCGACATCTCGACATAGATCTTTTCGTCCTGGTCGCCGATCATGTCGATCTTGGCCACGTCGGGCACGCCCAGCAGCCCGTTGCGCACGCGCTCCACGTAGTCGCGCAGCTCGGCGAACGAATAGCCGTCGGCGGTGAACGCGTAGATGGTGCCGAAGGTGTCGCCGAACTCGTCGTTGAAGAACGGGCCGCGCACGCCGTCGGGCAGGGTGTGCCTGATGTCGGCGACCTTCTTGCGCGCCTGGTACCAGGCGTTGGGCACCTCGCTCGGCGGGGTGAAGTCCTTCAGCAGGACGAAGATCATCGACTCGCCGGGCTTGGAGTAGCTGCGCGTGTAGTCGAACCAGGGCACCTCCTGGATCTTCTTCTCCAGCCGCTCGGTGACCTGCTCTTCGACCTCGCGCGCGGTGGCTCCCGGCCACAGCGTGCGCACCACCATCACCTTGAAGGTGAAGGCCGGGTCCTCCGCCTGGCCCAGGCGAAGATAAGAGTAGATCCCGGCGCAACCGAGCGCGACGATCAGGAACAGGACGAAGGACTGGTGCCCGAGGGCCCATTCCGAGAGGTTGGGGCCTTTCATGCGCCGAGCGGGGTCGGTATGCGCGCCGGCGCGCGCGTCACGATGCGTCCGGCGCGGCCAGCACGCGCACCTTCTGGCCGGCGGTGAGCTTGTGCACCCCGGCGCGCACCACCAGGTCGCCGGCCTTCAGCCCGGAGCTGATCTCCACCGCTTCCTGCGTGTAGCGCGCCACTTCCACCGGGGTGAGCACCACCGCGTTCGTCTTCGGATCGATGATCCAGACCGCCGGCCGCTCGCCCTGTTGATACAGCGCGGTCAGCGGCAGGCGGATGATCGGCTGCGCGGAATCGGTGCCCAGGAGTACGTTGGCCGTCATCCCGAGCTGCACTTCCGCGCCCGGCTGCAGCAGCGTGACCTTGACCGTGTAGGTACGGGTCACCGGGTCGGCGCTGGGCGAGATCTCGCGGATGCGTCCGGCGAACTTCATGTCCGGCTGAGCCCACAGCGTGATGGTCACCTCGCGCGCGGCATCCAGCTCGCCGAGGCGGCTTTCCGGCACGCTGATGACCACCTCCTTCTCCTCGAGACGCGCGAGTCGCATCACCTCCTGCCCGGCGGACACCACCTGTCCAACCTCCGCGGCGATGGCGGTGATGATACCGTCGTGGTCTGCGCGCAATGTGGTGTAGGCCGACTGGTTCTGGGTCACCCCGAGCTGCGCCTGCGCCTGCTCGATGCGCGCCTTGGCCACGTTGTAGGCGTTCTGGCGCCGGTCGAACTCGGCGGCGCTGACGAACTTCTGCTCGTGCAGGTTGCGGTAGCGTGCCAGGTCGTCCTTGGCCTGCAGGAAGTCGGCCCGGGCGGCGGCGAGCTGCGAGCGCGCCGCTTCAATGTTGAGCCGGAAGTCGCTCGGGTCCAGCCGCGCGAGCAGCTGGCCGCGTTTCACGCTGGAGCCTACTTCGACCTCGCGCACCACGATCTTGCCCGGCACGCGGAAGCCCAGCGCCGTCTCGTAGCGCGCCCGGACGTCTCCGGTGTAGCGCACTTCATGCTCGCCGTTCGCGGGGGCGACCTGCACCGTGGTCACTGGCCGCACCTCTTCGGCAGGCTTCTGCTCTTTACCGCACGCCGACAGCGCCGCGGCGACCGCGACGGCCGCCGCCGGGCGCACGATCCAATCGATCCGTTTCATGCTCTCCTACCCGCCTTCCTGGCCTGCCATGCGCGCCCGTCGTTGGCCGCCGAATCGGGCGCGCGCGTCAATCCGTTCAGCAGCAGCTCCATGTGGTGATCGATGTAACGCTGGGCGTCGAGCCGGTGGCTGTCGCAGAAATCGAAAGAATGCCGCCACATCGCCATCAGCACGACCGGCGCGATCACCAGCCGCGTGACGTAGTCCAGGTCGAGGCGACGGAACTCGCCGCTGTCCATGCCGCGCTGCGTCGCTCGCGCGAGCAGGCGGTAGCCCCGGCTGATCACCTCCTCGAGATAGAAGCGGCCCAGCTCGGGAAAGTTGCGGCACTCGGACAGCATCAACTTGGGGATGCCGCCGAAAGGCGAGTTGCCGATCAGCTCCCACCAGCCCTGCACCAGCTCGCGAAGCAGCTGTGCCGCGCTGCCCCGCTGCTGGTCCAGCATGCGCTCGCCGCGCTCCAGCGCCGGCACCAGCCCCTCGCGCACCACCGTCTTGAACAGCTCTTCCTTGCTGTCGAAGTACAAGTACAGAGTGCCCTTGCTGACGCCTGCCCGCCGGGCGATGTCTTCCAGGCGCGTGGCGGCGTAGCCGCGCTCCACGAACAGCTCGAGCGCGGCGGAGGTAAGCTCGGCCGGTCGTGCCTGCTTGCGGCGCGACCAGCGCGGGTTGGCTTTGGCGGCGACGGTGCGCATCGCTCCTCTGAGCGGAGTTTCCCGGGCAAGTATCCGGGTCTGCTAGTAACTGACTGGTCGGTAAGATATACGGTGCGCCGGAGGGTGTCAATGAACTGCCCCACACTGAAGCCAGTCGTGCCTCCGGTCGAAGTTGTAGACTGTTGAAGTGCTTCGGCTCCCCCGCATCTGCGGGTGCTCGCTGCATAGATGACCGCAACCATTCGCCCCGCCGCCGTCGCCGGCGCCTTCTACCCGGCCGATCCTGCCGTCCTGGCACGCGATGTGGCCGCGCTCCTCGATCGGGCGCAGGCGCGCGCGGAACCCGGCGAGCCCGCTCCGAAAGCCATCATCGCTCCGCACGCCGGGTACATCTATTCCGGCCCGGTCGCGGCGGCGGTGTATGCACGCCTGGTGCCGCTCGCTGGGCGAATCCGGCGCGTGGTGTTGCTCGGCCCTGCGCATCGCGTCGCTCTGCGCGGCCTGGCCCTTCCCGGCGCAACCGCGTTCGACACGCCCCTCGGCAGCGTCCCCCTTGACGAGGAAGGACAGGCGCTGCTGCGAGGCCTGCCCCAGGTCGTGGTGAGCCGCGAAGCGCACGCGCTGGAGCACTCCCTCGAGGTGCACTTGCCCTTCCTGCAGAAAGTGCTCGGAGACTTCAAGCTGATCCCGCTGGTGGTCGGCCGCGCCGCGCCCGAAGAGGTCGCCGAGGTGCTCGAGCGCTTGTGGGGCGGCGACGAGACGCTCGTCGTGGTGAGCTCCGATCTGTCGCACTACCTCGGCTACGCGCAGGCGCAGGCGACGGATCGCGACACCGCGCGCCTGATCCTGAACCGTCAGCCCACGCTCGACCCGCACCAGGCCTGCGGCGCCGCGCCGGCCAACGGCCTGCTGCTGATGGCCGCGCGCCGCGGGTTGGGTCCGCGACTCCTCGATTTGCGCAACTCCGGAGACACCGCGGGCGATCGCTCGCGGGTAGTGGGTTACGCGTCGTTCGGTTTCTACGCCGATGCCGCGGCCGCCGGCGAATCGCCGGCCGATGTGCTGATTCCCATCGCGCGCTCCGCCATCGGCGGGATGTTCGGCCTGGCGTTCCGTACGCGCGAGGACCATGCTTTTCTGCACGCTCAGGGCGCCTGCTTCGTCACCCTCGTCCGGCACGGCAAGCTGCGCGGCTGCATCGGCAGCCTGCTGGCGCACCGCAAGCTGCTCGACGACGTCAAGGCCAACGCCAAGGCGGCGGCTTTCCTGGATCCGCGTTTCGAGCCGCTCACCGCCACCGAGTTCAAGTCCACGCTGGTGGAGATCTCGCTGCTGTCGGCCGCCGAGCCGATCGCCTTCGCCGGCGAAGCGGAAGCAATCGCGCAGCTGCGGCCGAACGTGGACGGCATCATCCTCGAGGTCGGCCAGCATCGCGGCACCTTTCTGCCGCAAGTCTGGGAGCAGATCCCCGACCCGCGCGAGTTCCTGGCGCACCTGAAGCGCAAGGCCGGCCTGGCGCTCGACTTCTGGGCGGAGGACATCCGCCTGTCGCGCTACACGGTCAGCAAGTGGAAGGAGGCGGAGCTTCCGGGGGAAGGCCCCTCTCCCCTCGCGGGAGAGGGATGGTGAGGGGTTCGAAAAGCGATAGCGCCGCAGTATGAGTGACGTCGACTACGCCATATGACTGAAGCCGCCTACATCGGCCGCTGGTGGCACATGCTGGACGACGGCCGCATGCAGTGCGACCTGTGCCCGCGCGACTGCCGGTTGCACGAGGGCCAGCGCGGCGCCTGCTTCGTGCGCCGGCGCGTGGGCGACGCCATGCTGCTCACCACCTACGGGCGTTCCTCGGGTTTCTGCATCGACCCGGTGGAGAAGAAACCGCTCAATCATTTCTACCCCGGCTCGAGCATCCTGTCGTTCGGCACCGCGGGCTGCAACCTGGCCTGCAAGTTCTGCCAGAACTGGGACATCAGCAAGTCGCGCGACATGGACCGGCTGATGGACCAGGCGAGCCCGGCGCTGATCGCCGAGGCGGCCTACCGCACCGGCTGCAAGAGCGTGGCGTTCACCTACAACGACCCGGTGATCTTCGCCGAGTACGCCATGGATGTGGCCGACGCCTGCCATGCGCGCGGGGTGCAGACCGTCGCGGTCACCGCCGGATACATGCACGACGCCCCAAGGCGCGAGTTCTATGCGAAGATGGACGCCGCCAACGTCGACCTCAAGGCCTTCACCGAGGAGTTCTACTTCAAGCTGACCGGCTCGCATCTGCAGCCGGTGCTCGACACGCTGGTGTACCTGAAGCGCGAGACTGACGTCTGGTTCGAGATCACCACGCTGCTGATCCCGACGAAAAACGACTCGGACGAGGAGATCACGGCCATGTGCCGATGGATCGTGCGCGAGCTGGGCACCGACGTGCCGTTGCACTTCACCGCCTTCCATCCGGACTGGAAGCTGACCGACCTGCCGGCCACGCCGCCGGCCACGCTCACGGGCGCGCGCGAGATCGGCATCCGCGAAGGGTTGCAGTATGTCTATACGGGCAACGTGCACGACACTACCGGCGGCACCACGTTCTGTCCGAGTTGTGGCGAAGCGCTGATCGTGCGGGACTGGCACGCGCTGCTCAAGTACCGCGTCACGCACGACGGGCACTGCGCGAGCTGCGGCGCACCGGTCGCCGGACGCTTCGAGGAATACCGCGGCCAGCACGGGCGACGCCGCATTCCGGTGCGCCTGTCGACGTTCCTGCCCGCCTGAGCGGCCAGTGCGCCCTCAAGGCGCGAGAAGGCCTTCCCCGCGCTACGCTGCCCGCCCTGCATGCCGCTCGAGCGCCGCCACCACGTCGCTGTCCTCGACCTGGTGGAACTCCCGGTAGAACTGCCCCACCGCATGGAAGTTCAACGGCGTCTCCAGGCACACGGTTTCGTCCGCGTGCTTCGAGACTTCCGCCAGCGTGTCCGGCGGCGATACGGGCACCGCGCAGATCAGCCTGGCGGGGCGCTGCTCACGGATGGCGTGCAACGCCGCGATCATCGTCGAGCCGGTGGCGAGGCCGTCGTCGATCACGATCACGGTCCGGCCCGCCGGGTCGATGCGCGGGCGATGCGCCGTGTACTGCGCGCGGCGCTGGCGGATCAGCTCGAGCTGCGTCTGCTCCTCGCGCTCCAGGTAGACCTCGTCGGCGCCCGCCGAACGCGCATGCGGCGCGGCGAAGGCCCAGCCGCTCTCCTCCACCGCACCCACCGCGAACTCCGGATTGCCGGGTGCGCGCAGCTTTCGCACCAGCACCACGTCGACTTCGCCTTGCAGCGCGTCGGCGACCACGCAGGCCATCGGCACCGCGCCGCGCGGAATCCCCAGCGCCAGCGGGTTCTGGCCCTTGTAACGTTCCAGCCTCACGGCGAGCTTGCGCGCGGCGTCGTTGCGATCGTCGAACATGGCTGTTACGGCGGCGGCGTCCGGCTCGTCAATGGCGCTCCGCCGCGCGCACCGTATTGGCAAGCAGCATCGCCACGGTCATCGGCCCGACCCCGCCCGGCACCGGCGTGATCCAGGCGGCCACCTCCCTGGCAGAGGCGAAGTCGACGTCGCCCACCAGCATGCCCTCGGCGGTGCGGCTTATGCCCACGTCGATCACGATCGCTCCCGGCTTGATCATGTCGCCGCTCACCAGGCGCGGCTTGCCGGTCGCGACCACCAGCACGTCGGCACGACGCGTGTGCGTCGCAAGATCGCGCGTGCGCGAGGTGCAGATGGTCACGGTGGCGCTGCGCTGGAGCAGCATCAGCGCCATCGGCTTGCCGACGATGTTGCTGCGGCCCACCACCACCGCTTCGCGGCCTTCCAGCGGCGCGCCGATGTGATCCAGCATCGCCATGCAGCCGGCGGGCGTGCACGGCCTGAACCCATCCTTTCCCGTCACCAGGCTGCCGAGGCTGTGCACGTGAAGGCCGTCCACGTCCTTGTGCACGGCGACGGTATCCAGTACCTTCTCCTCGCTCAACGGTCGGGGCAGCGGCAGTTGCACCAGGATGCCGTGAATCCTCGGGTCCGCGTTCAGCGCCCGGATGTGCGCCAGTACCTGGGCCTCGGGCACGTCCGCAGGCAGCTCGTGCAGCTCCGAGTGGATGCCCGCCTCGGCGCACGCCTTGATCTTGTTGCGCACGTACACGCGAGAGGCCGGGTCGTCACCCACCAGCATCACCGCCAGGCCCGGGCGCCGGCCGCTCGCCGTCAGCGCGGCCGTGCGCTGTCTCAGAGCGCTGCGCAGTTGCGCCGCGAGCGCGGCGCCGTCGATGAGCTGTGCTGTCATGGAGGATCGAGCTGACCGGCCTCGTGCTTGGGACGCGGCCACGAGGCCGGCGGGCATGCGGGGATTCAGAGCCGTCGCGGAATGGTTTATTCTACCCGCATCGGTCAGGCCGATTGAGGGAGGCGGCGATGACGGTCCGGAGCGCAGCGCCCGGAACGACCCCGGGCGGCGTCGCCGCGCATGCCGGCGGGGGTACTGCGGGTTTGGAGCCACGCGCCCTCGCCCACGGCCACCCCGGCGGCCGGCGAACGGGCTCTATCAAGACCATGCCGATTGCGTCCGAAAAGTGACCAAGGCCGTGCCCGGGCTGCCGCGCGGGCGGCGGATGTTGCCGCAGGACGCCGCGCCGACGACGATCCGCCAGGCCGATGAACACGAACTACAGAGGTAGACCCATGCCGACCAGTCTGGACGACAAGCTCGTCGTCGCCATCTCTTCCCGTGCGCTGTTCAACTTCGAGGAGGAGAACGCGGTGTTCAGCGAGGGCGACCCGACGCCCTACCAGAAGCTGCAGATGGACCGGTTGGACCAGCCCGCCAAGGAGGGCATCGCCTTCCTGCTGGTGAAGAAGCTGCTCGCGTTCAACAGTCCGCAGGAACAGAAGGTCGAGGTGGTGATCCTGTCGCGCAACGACCCGGTGAGCGGGCTGCGCGTGTTCAAGTCGGCCGAGCACCACCGGCTGCCCATCACCCGCGGGGTGTTCCTGCGCGGGCGCTCGCCGTTCGGTTACCTGAGCGCGCTGAAGGCCGACGTGTTCCTGTCCGCGCACCAGGAAGACGTCGCGATGGCGCTGGAAGCCGGCCTGCCGGCCGCGCGCGTCTTCCCGAAGTCGGTCGAGGCCAGCCAGGCGCACCCGGACGAGGTGCGCATCGCCTTCGACGGCGACGCGGTCATCTTCAGCGATCAGTCCGAGATCGTGTACCAGGAACAGGGCCTGGCAGCGTTCGAGGAGCACGAGCGGTTGCGCCGCGGCGAGCCGCTGCCGCCCGGGCCGCTCCAGCCGTTCTTGCGCGCGCTGCATCGTCTGCAGAGAAACCCGCCGCGCGATCAGCGCATGCGCATCCGCACGGCGCTGGTCACCGCCCGCAGCGCCCCGGCGCACGACCGCGCCATTCGCACCCTGATGAGCTGGGACATCGAGGTGGACGAGGCGATGTTCCTGGGCGGACTGGAGAAGGGTCCGTTCCTGCAGGTGTTCGAGCCCGATTTCTACTTCGACGACCAGCTCACCCACGTGCAGTCGGCGGTCAAGGCGGCCGTGTCCACCGGCCACGTGGAAGCCGGGGTGGTCAACCGCATGATCCGCTCGCGCCGGCCGGAGAAGGTGCAGTCAGCGGGCTGAGAAGGCTCCCCTCTCCCCTGCGCGAGACGGGCGCCGGGATGTTCCGGCCGGCGCGGCGCGTTCGACGGATAGAAAGGGGGACGGGCGTCAATCGAGCGACTTGCCGGCTCGTCCGAGCTCCGGCTTGATGAAGACGGTGTCGCTCGGCCCCACGCCGATCAGCTGCACGATCACCTCCTCGTCCTTGGCGCCGTCGAAGTGCGGCGCTCGGGCGGGGTGCTTCATGAAGCTGCCGGCCCGCAGCGGCTCGGTGCGCTTGGGATCGAAGGTCTCGCCCTTGCCGGTCCACCAGGTGCCCTTGATGACCGTGGCCAGCCGATCCTCCGGGTGGTAGTGCGGCATGCTCATGGTCCCGGGAGAGAACTTGACGCGCACCACATAGGGACCGGTCTTCTTCGGGTCGCCCTCCACCACCATGAACTGGATGCCCGGCAAGCCGGATGCGTCCTTCCAGTCTTCTTCGCCGTGCTTCAGAGTGACGAAGCCCTCTTCGTCCACGTTCAGCCCGGCGCCGACCAGCGTCGCGGGCGCGGCGGCGATCAGGGTGCAAATCAGAAGCAGATTGCTGCGCATGGGCTCCTCGTTGCGTGAACTCGTCTCCGATCGGGCTAGGCCCCCCGACTGCGACAGTAAGCCTATCACTCCCCGCGCGGGCAAACCGGCTAGCGGTGTGCGGAATCGTGCCGGCTGCCTTACCATAGGCACCGTGCTTTCAGAGTTGGAGGTTCTCAGGGCGGGGTTCACCGTGTCTATTGTGACCAAGGAAGATTTGATCCTCTCCAAGCTCGCCTGGGCACAGGACTCGCGATCGGAGTTGCAGCTGCGGGACGTCGATAATTTGCTTGCCGCAGGAGCGGACACCGAGTACTTGCGGAAATGGGCGTCGGAACTCGACGTCGTCAACCTTCTCGAGGAGTGCCTGCGTGAACGACACGAGCCCTGAGATCGCGGAGGTGCTGCGGGGGTGGTACAAGAAGATGAGCGCTGCGGAGCGGTTCATGATCGGCGTGCGGATGTTCGACACGGCCCGGACTATCGTGCTGGCTTCACTCCCAGCGGGGCTGTCGGAGGAGGAGCGGCGCAGAAGGCTGTGCCGACGGTTTTACGGGGATCTGGCGAAGCACGCCTACGGGCCCGCCGAGCAGGACGGGAAGCCATCGCGGCGCTGACCCGCCGAGCGCCTGGCGAAACCCTTGCGTGTGGACCGACGCGAATCCGTCCCGCGTCAGCCCGCGAGATAGTCGACCGTCAAATGCGCCAGCGAGCGCACGCCGAGCAGCAGCGCCGACTCGTCAACGAAGAAGCGCGGCGAGTGGTTGGGCGCGGCTCTTTTCAGGTCCGTGCCCTTGGGCGTGATGCCGATGAAGTAGAAGAAGCCGGGCACGTGCTGCTGGTAGCAGGAAAAGTCCTCGTAACCGGTGATCTTCGGGCTCAGGAAGACGTTATGCTCCCCCGCCACGCGCTTGAGCGTCGGCAGCACCCGCTCGGTCAGCGACTCGTCGTTTGCAGGTGACCGGATAGGGGTTGTCGAAGAACACCTCGCCGTGCGCGCCGGCGCTCCTGGCGATGTGCTCGACGATGGTGCGGATGCGCGCCTGGATCTCGCCGCGCATGGTCTCGTTGAAGGTGCGCATGGTGCCCAGCAGCTCGACTGTTGGCTGTCTCTGTGCATGCTTCCCCCCTCACCCCGGCCCTCTCCCGCGAGGGGAGAGGGGGTCTTCTGTGCGCTTCGCGCGCCCGTCACCTCGGCGGTGTGGCGTCACTTCGGCTTCACGAACATCAACGTCATGCGATCGCTTTCGCCGATCGCCAGGTACTTCGCGCGATCCTTGTCGCCGAGCCGCAGCGTGGGCGGCAGGGTCCACACCCCCTCGGGGTGGTCCGTGGTGTCCTTGGCGTTGGCGTTCACCTCCGAGCGGGCCGTGAGCTTGAAGCCGACCTTCTGCGCGGTGCTGATCACGTACTCCTCGGTCATGTAGCCGCTGTCGACCTGCCGCTGGAACGGGGTGCCAGGCTTCGCGCGGTGGTCCTTGACGCCGAGCACGCCCCCGGGCTTGAGCGCATCCCAGAACGCCTGGAACATGGGCTCGGCGTAGCCGCCCTTGGCCCAGTTGTGCACGTTGCGGAAGGTCAGCACCATGTCGGCCGAGCCCTTGGGGGCGAGGTCGGCCCACTGCGGCGCGAGCAGCTTGGTCTTGACGACCTTGCCGTACAGGTCTGGCCGGGCGGCGAGCATGGCGTCGTACTCCTTCTCGCGCGCCTTCAGGAAGTCGGGCGTCTTCTCCCACTCGGTGGCGAACCATGCGGCGTAGTACTTGCCGTCGTCCTTCAGCAGCGGCGCCAG
>Ga0187892_10004941_pt1 | contig 21680 bp, 21 predicted proteins | sample MA1701073metaG_FD_139345 | JGI IMG/M metagenome (GOLD analysis project Ga0187892, IMG submission 139345) | Bio-ooze microbial communities from a basaltic lava cave in the Kipuka Kanohina Cave System on the Island of Hawaii, USA - MA170107-3 metaG ... | reverse complement strand
GCGAGCCCCTGACCCCGATTCAGCAGCAGGCGCTCAAACTATTGGGGTTGCAATCGTCGCTTTATGCGTGACCGCCGGCATCATGCGACGAAATTAGACCACCCCGGAGTGCGGAATGTAGGTTCAACTTGCGCGTAATAAACAATTTTTTGCAATTTCATATAGGTGGAATCTCTTGGCAATAAAGAGAGCGCGTATTGAGCAACATCGAGAACATTCGCGGCATTTTCGTTCGAAATAGTGTTCGTGACCTGTTCGACAGAAAAACGCAACCCGATAGCGTTTAATATTGCCATCACGTTCTGAATGCTCGGAATACTTTGCTCGTTTAAAATCTTATGTAAACCTTGCCGCGATATGCCAGAGCGATCAGCCAATTCACTTTTTCCGCGCGCTTTTGCGACATCATTGATTGCTTTGATTAGATATTTGTAGTCATCGCCTTCAATATGGGGATTTTCTAAAGCATCTTTAATATGAAGAAAGACCGTTTGGTCATTATCTTTAAGACCTTGAAGCAAATAATCATCAAAGCTTGAGCCTTTATATTTATTATTTGCCATGTTTAGTCTCCTTCTTTTTCTCATCCAGATATCGTTTCCATCGAGTCTCAGCCAATCCAATGTCTTCCTGTTGGTTTTGCTTAGTTCCTCCGTTCAACAGAATGATGAGTTCGTCACCATCCAAACCGAAATAGATGCGGTATCCTGGTCCATAGTCGACTTTGACCGATAGCACATACTTAGTTGTCTCCTCGCAACCCACCAACGCCGAAACTCAACATGTCCGGAAGTCCTTGTCTGGAGCGGCTTTGAAAGCTTGGCGCCCCCAACCGGATTCGAACCGGTGTCTTAGCCGTGAGAGGGCTACGTCCTAGGCCTCTAGACGATGAGGGCACCACGGTAAAAAAGCAAAATTTCAACTTAGTTAGCACATTAGTATCGATTTCCAAACAAGGAACTTAATGAGGCCAATTCTTTTTTTGCATTAGTAAATGAGTTTGGCTAGCTTACGCTTCTTATGATCCCGTCGTCTTCCGAGCTTCGGTATTTTGTGGAGATTTCTCACACGTTAAATATTTCTCGCGCGGCAGAGCGCCTGGGAATCAGTCAACCCACCCTTACGCTTGCCGTCCAGAAGCTCGAAAGTTCAATGGGAGTTCCATTGTTGGTGCGCACTAAAACCGGCGTTAAGTTGACGCAAGCGGGTCAGAAGCTCGCGTCTCAGGCGAGAGTGTTGTTGCACGAATGGGAACGCATCCGTAATGACGCGATAAAAAACGAACAGGAGGTCACGGGTCGCTACATCATCGGCTGCCATCCCTCCGTTGCACTGTACTGTCTACCCAGCATTCTTCCGAAATTGCTGGGTGAGCACCCCTCTCTGGAAGTTAAGCTCGTACACGACCTTTCCAGAAAAATTGCGGAAGACGTCATTAGTTTTAAGGTCGACTTCGGGATCGTCGTTAATCCGTGGCAACATCCGGATCTCGTGATTAAGCCTCTCTTCAATGACGTCGTCACCCTCTGGGTAAGTCAGAAGCCCTGTGACCTTGACGTCCTTATCTGCGACCCGGAGCTGATTCAAACCCAAGCCATTCTTAAAGAACTTAGCAAGAAAGGGCTTACCTTCGCGCGCACGGTTACCTCGTCCAGCCTTGAGCTTATTACCGCACTCGTTGCTTCGCGCGCCGGAATCGGCATTCTTCCGACAAGAGTTGCCACATTGACAGAGAGTCTGGGCCTCAAAGTCTTGAACGCAAACAGTCCTAAGTTTCACGACCGCATTTGCCTTATCTACCGCGCGGATGCACAGCGATCCAAGGCGAGTCGAACCGTCGCCAAACTGATGGAACGTTATATCAGCCCCGGACCCTTCTTAACGTGATGTCAAATGTTCCCCATTGTGATCCCGGCTCAAACGTCGCCCCTGCATCCCTAAGGGTGACAAGCACCCGTTGGCGTTCTTCCACCGGAAGTGCCTTCAAAATGAGATCTTTTTCGTTATAAGGATTCCCAGCGAAGTACATTTGAGTCGTGAGATCAAAAAAACCTCTCGCATAGACTTTGTAATGAATATGTGGCGGGCGAATCCATGCCGGTGATGCCTGGTAGTGTCCCGGGAGGATCGTCTTAAATGTATATTTTCCTTGCTCATCGGTTACGGCCTTCCCCCAGTACTGAAAATTCGGATCGAGAGGCTGTCCGCTTTCGTCGCCGGGATGATTGTAGCGGCCACTTTTGCAGGCTTGCCAAATTTCCACGAGCGCTCTGCTCACCGGCACGCAATGCTCGTCGGTAACTTTTCCCTGAACATAAATCACTTGTCCCTTTGCCCTTTCAGTGGCACCTCTCACGATGGTGAGGTCACTATCTTTGTCGGCCTGGTCTTTGACTGGATAAAAAGGCCCTTCCGTTTGCGGCGGGGTCAAACCACACGCGCCAGCGACCGCCCTCGCAATCGACGAACCTGAAAGCAGTCCTGCTATCCCGCTTGTCAGACCAAACCCCTTGAATAATTGACGTCGAGATATTTTACCGAGTTGCATACGCGCCCTCACTTTCTCTCTTTACTTAATAACAAGAACGGCCACATTGAAAGTCAGTAATTTGTATTTATGTGATAGGCAGAATCAATGTCGCTTCTCATTCTGAAAAGCGATCCCACCTTGAAGCAACTCTGCGATCTCACGGTTCGCTAATCCCGCCGAGTGAAGCAAGGTGTAAGTATATTCACCGAGAAGAGGGGCTTCGGTTAATTTAGGGTTTGAAAGAAACCCGCACCAAGAAAGGGGGTCTGTCGAAAGCTGTGATCCCGCCTGTGAAAAGGTGAGGTGTTCACTCCAAGGAATCACTCTAAAGAGGCACAACTCTTTCTTCGCCGCCAAGCCCTCCCAATGCGTGGACGGAGCCGTTCGAAAAAGTGACTCCATTTCCGACACCAAGGTCGGATCGACCATACGCTCTTTCCAGGCGGGTCGGTCCGCCACGTCACAAAAGGCATCCCAATGCTTTTTCTGAACAGCATTCAGCGTCACCCAATGGCCGTCCTGACAGCGGTAGTACCGAGAATGAGGGAGCGATCCGTTGAGCAACTGGTGGGTGCCATAGGGCTTTCCTTCAGCCTCCGATTTCTGGTTTTCAAACGCGCGAGTGATGTACAGGCTGCGAAAACTCTCGTCCATGTGCGAGATCAGATGCATTCCTCGTCGAGCAGGGTTTGCCAAATGGAAAAGCAATTTCAAGGCAGGTACAAACGTGCCGCCAACAATATCACCGAACTGAGTGCTGTAATTGGGAACGCCGGACTCCAGAAACCATTCGCCACACCCCGAGTTCGCAATGAAATTCAAATCGTGTCCGGCATGCACGGAATTTTTGCCGCTTAGGCCACGCAACGAAAGATAAATCAGGTCGGGATTTTTCTCGGACAGGTCAAAATACCCGAGTCCCATTTTGTCCATGACCCCTTCCCTAAAATTTTCCACAAACACATCGGCCTCACCCGCAAGTTGTCTCACAATCGCGGTACCCGCCTCCGATTTTAGGTTGAGGGCAATGGATCTCTTGCCTTGATTTAAGAATTCAAAGATAGCGGAGTTTTCGATGTCCCTCACGGGATCCCCTTTAGGAAGGTTCTCCACTTTGATGACGTCGGCACCATACTGCGCGAGCAACCGCGTCAAATAAGGACCAGGAAGCATAATCGATAAATCGATCACCCGCAGATGCTGCAACGGCCTTTCCTGCTCGTCACTCCAAACGGAATCCACTTTTCTCCTCCCGTAGGTATTTATTGAGTTATACCATTTTTTGTGCGAATCATCATAGGGTGAGAATTTTAAGTTTTTTTTTCTGTCTGCTCCTCGTCGGGTGCGCCAGCACGGAAATTTTTGAATCCCCAAAGACCGGATATGTTTCCGATACTGCGGAAGCAAAAACGCCAGAGATCATTTGGACGAGTCGAACGCTTAGCCAGGAATTTGATTATCTTGCCCAGCTAAAAGTAAGAAGCTGGAGTTACAACGGTGCTCTTGAACGGCTCATGGAAGCCGGAAGAAAAGTGAAAGCGGATGCCGTTATCGATGTGCACTACGAGCGAGTCGGCTTTTTGACCGCCATGCATGCCTTCGCGGTGAAATTCAGGTGACAGGGAAGCCGGAGATCAAAAAGATTGCATTGGTAACAGGAGGAGGAGACTGTCCCGGTCTCAACGCCGCCATTCGCGCCGTGGTTCAGGCCTCGATTCTCGAGTACGGTATTTCCGTCGTGGGAATTCCTGACGGTTTCAAGGGATTGCTTGAAAATAAGTTTATTCCACTCGATCTCATCAACACGACCGGCATTTTTTCAAAAGGGGGAACGATCCTTGGTTCTTCCAATGTGGATACTCCCTTTAGAGTGCCGATATTGAGAGAGGGACACCGCGGCTACGAAGATCGTTCGGACGAAGTAATCCGCCATCTGAGTGAAGAGCGCATCGATGCGATGATCGTTATCGGAGGCGACGGCACGCAAAGTATTGCGCATGGTCTCACCAAGAAAGGCATCAAGGTTGTTGGCATCCCAAAGACCATTGATAACGATTTGCATGGCAGTGAGTTCACGATCGGCTTCTTCACCGCGGTCAGCACGGCGGTCGATGCCCTTGATAAACTGCATTCCACCGCGGAATCCCACCATCGAATCATGGTCGTGGAAGTGATGGGAAGAAACGCCGGCTGGATAGCACTTTTTGCCGGGCTAGGAGGTGACGCCGATGTGATTTTGATTCCTGAAATCCCTTTCGATCTCCCCAGGGTAGCCGCGTTTCTGAACGACCTGTACCACAGTCGGAAACGCTATTCGATCGTCGTCGTCGCGGAAGGAGCAAAAGCTGTCGGGGGCAATGTCGTTGTCAATCGAGTGATTGAAGACTCCCCAGAAAAAGTGCGATTGGGAGGGGTGGGGCATCTTGTCGCGAACGAACTTGAAGAGCTTACAAAAAGAGAGACTCGAGCCATTGTGTTAGGTCATCTGCTCCGCGGGGGATCGCCGGAAGGATTCGACCGGATATTAGCCAGCCGTTTCGGAGTTGCCGCAGTCAAAGCCGTTGTCGCGGGCAAGTTCGATACGATGGTAGCCTATGTCAACGACAGCGTCGAGCTCGTTCCCCTTGAAACGGGCGCGGGTAAGAACCGGTTTGTTAACCTTGACTCGCCTTTTCTCCTGGCCGCAAGACAGCGAGGGATTCATTTTGGCGATTAACTTGCTGCTTACTCCAGTACTTCTTGCCTTTTTCCGGTAGCGTATCGATGGGATCGTAATATTCGTAGAGTCTATCGAGTACCTCGGGTGTCTCCAATTCGATTGAGGTCAGATAGTTCTTGGTCCAATAGGAAATCCCGTTCTCCCGATCGTAAGAGTGAACCTGATGTACCCAGCGCTTCCCGACAAAAGGGACATCGCAGACGATCCGAGGGGTTGAGAAACCAGGTAAATAACCCATGATATCGTGCTGGAGCGTTTGCGCGCGATGAACCGAGATACGCCAATGCTCGGCATTGGGAATCATATCGCACATATAAAAATAGTACGGCGTGATGCTCGCGTGATCGGCCAACTTGAAACAAAGATCGAGCAAGGCCTTTTGCGAATCATTGATTCGTCTCATCAAGACCCCCTGGTTCCGCACATCACGAAAACCCATCGCCAGAAGCGCTTGAGAGGCTTTGGCCACCAACGGAGTAATTTGATTTGCGTGATTGATGTGCGTGTGAAGCGCAAGAGACACCCCACGTTCTCGCGCCTTTTTTGCAAGCCGCTCATAGGCTTTGAGGACTTCCTCTTGAAGAAAATGCTGCGGCAATCCCATGAGGCTTTTACTCGCCAAGCGAATATCCCGAATGTTTTCGATGTCTAAGAGCGCCGCGACAAACTTTTCCAGAACCAGTGTCGGCAGATTAGCCAAATCGCCGCCCGAAACCACGACATCGCGGACACCTGTGTTCTTACGCAAGTAATCGAGGATTTTTTCCAATCGCTCGGTCTGCCCCATTTCAAAGTGCCGCTTCGACACTTGAGGAACACTCTGCCCCACCAGATCCATGCGCGTGCAGTGGCCGCAATACTGCGGACACGTGGAGAGCACTTCCGCCAAAACCTTCGTTGGGTAACGATGCGTGAGTCCTTCCACAACCCACATATCGGCCTCATGGAGGCTGTCACGTGCCGCCTTGGGGTGGCTTGGCCAAATTGGATCCCTGTCGGAAAACATGGGGGACATATAGAGTCGCACGGGATCATTCTTGAGATCCCGCTCATTCATCGTATTGATCATTTGAGGCGGGATCAGCATCGACATCGTGGCGCGCTCTGCCTGGTCCTTGAGAATATCGTTCGCTATCTCATCAGGGAGAAACGGCCCCATCACGTCCTTAAACTGCTTTACGGTTTTAACCAGGTTTCTCTTTTGCCAAAGCGCACTCATCCATTCTTTTTCGGTGACATTTTTATAGCCTGGCAAACGGCGCCAATCCGGCTCTGTGAATTCGCGCTGGTATCGATATTGGTAGGGCTGCCTGGATGCCGTATCAACGATGCGGCCCTTTTTCTTTGGTTCGATGGTCCACCCCCTCATTTGCGCTTTTGTTTTTTATTGACTATGCAATGCTAAAAATCAAGGAAGAACAAGATGGACGGACTCACGGACTGGAAAACAGAGCTGAAACAAAGCCTAAGAACGGCTAGCGATCTTTATGATGCTGGTTTCATTAGCAAAAAGGAGCTGAATGAATATAGGCCGCTACTGGATCGATACCGCTTTTTATTACCCCGCTACTACGCCGGTCTGATCGATAAGAAAGACCCTGAATGCCCCATTCGCCTTCAGGCCATTCCACTCTTGAAAGAGCTTGAGAGACACGCGAATTTCACACCCGATCCTCTCGGAGACTTGCAGCACCAGCCCGCCTCCCGAATCACTCATCGTTACCAGAATCGGGTGCTCATTCACTTAACCTCTAATTGCTCCATGTATTGCCGCTATTGCTTTAGAAAATCTTTGCTTAACGACTTAAGTAACGGGCTCTTCTCTGGCGTGCCCGAAGAGGCGATCGGGTATGTGAGGCAACGACCGGAAATTCAGGAGGTGATTTTTTCAGGTGGAGATCCTCTCATGCTGAGTGACACTTCTTTGGAGAATATCCTTCAGGCACTTTCAAAGTGCTCTCAGCTGCGAAGGATTCGCTTACACACGCGAGTCCCTGTCACTTTTCCCGCTCGAATCACGACGGACTTAGTCCAGACGCTATCAAGAAGCGCGTATCCCATTGTCGTGGTGACCCACTTTAATCACCCCAAGGAATTCACACCGGATAGTTTTGAGGCCTGCCGAAAGCTAAGATCGGAGGGAAGGATCCTTTTGCTCAACCAATCGGTACTGCTTAAAGACGTCAACAACAAAGTCTCCACGCTCGAATCCGTCAGTCATCGTCTGTTCGAATTTGGTATTCTTCCCTATTACCTACATCATCCAGACCGAGCCGAAGGTACTCGCCATTTCTTTCTTTCTCCGGAAGAGGGAATAGAAATACTAAAAGCACTCAGAGAAAAATTGCCTGGCTACCTTGTCCCTCGATATGTGATCGATGTGGTGGGCTTTCCTTATAAGCGGGATGTGGAGTCTTATTTTTTCGAGGCAGCAACCGGCGAGAAATCTACTTCGATGGGACCTTCGTGGGCGTTCAATAATTCTTTTATCTGTTCCTGACGGTTTGCCGCCTGATCTTCGGCATTACGGATATCACCCGACGTAATTCCCTCTAACCGCATTTGAAAATCTCTCACATTCGAGCAATTGAGTAAGGCCTCTTCTTTGGTAATAAGTCCACGCTGAAAAAGCACCATCAGGCCTTGATCAAAAGATTGCATGCCAGCGGATTGGCTTTCTTCGATGACCCTGGAAATGTCCTGAGTCCGCGAAGGATCGGCAATCATGTCTTTTACCCGAACATTGCTGATCAACACTTCCACCGCAGGAATTCTCCCTTTCCCATCTTTTCGTTTCAACAAGCGCTGTGAGACGACACCTACCAGTACCGCGGCAAGCTGCATCCTCGCCTGCACTTGCATTCCCGTGGAAACACTTCCCAAGATTCGATTGATTGTCTCCGTCGCATCCAAAGTGTGTAAGGTGCTGAGAACAAGATGCCCTGTTTCCGCGGCAGAAAGCGCCATCATGATCGTTTCTTCATCACGCATCTCTCCAACCAAAATGACATCGGGATCTTGTCTCAGGGCGTATTTCAAGGCCATGGCAAAGTTTCGCGTATCTAGCCCCACCTCTCGCTGCGTGATCACGCTCTTTCGATCTTTGAATACGAACTCGATGGGATCTTCGATGGTCACAATATGACAGGATTGGGTTCTTGCGATGTGATCGATCATCGCTGCAAGAGTTGTGGACTTTCCGCTGCCAGTTGCTCCGGTGACCAAAATCAAACCCCGCTGGGTGGAAGCCAACAGCTCGACTGATGGCGGAAGAAAAAGCTCTTTCATCGTTTGGATCTGATCGGGAATGTAGCGGCAAACCATCCTGGGATTGGATCGCTGCTGGCAAAGGTTAACGCGAAAACGGCCCACGCCCGGGATTTCGTAACCAAAATCGACTTCCTCGCCGTTTTCGTACTTCTCTAACTGGCGAGGACTGAGCAATACTTGGGCAAAAGAACCAAGCTGCTGCGATGTTAACCTGCCCGCCCCTTCCGCTTTATCGTCCCCCAAATAATAGAGGTGACCGTTCACTCTGACGATGGGAGGTAAACCTGATTTTAGATGAATATCAGAGGCTTTTTTCTCAGTCGCCTTTCTTAGCATTTGCTCGAATTGCTGGATGACTCCGAGCTGATTTGTCTCTGGGGTCTTTTGTGGAGACATGAGCCTCTTCTTTTATCTCTTTTGTGGTTGCTTCCGCTGCCACCTCTTCCACTGCTGGCTTTGTCGGCAGAGCAAGAAGCCCCTCTTTAGCGAACTTCGCCTCGATCCCTTTTCGAATCTTATCGACTACTTCGGGGTGTTCCTTTAGATACAGCCTCGCGTTATCTCGCCCCTGACCCAGCTTCTCCCCCTCAAAAGCAAGCCAGGATCCACTTTTCTCAATGACACTATATTGTTGGGCGAGATCGATAATGTCTCCTTCTTTAGAGATGCCTTCCCCAAAGAGAATGTCAAACTCAACCTGTCGGAAGGGAGGCGCCATTTTATTTTTCACGATTTTCACTCTCGTACGACTCCCGATGACGTCCTCGCCATTTTTTATCGCTCCCACTCGTCGAATATCCAAACGGGCCGAAGCATAGAATTTAAGAGCATTTCCGCCGGTGGTCGTTTCTGGATTTCCGAACATCACCCCCAGTTTCATTCGCAATTGATTGATAAAAATGACGCAGGTTCGCGACTTGCTAATACAGCCGGTCAGTTTGCGCAAAGCTTGTGACATCAACCGAGCCTGGAGCCCCATATGCGCATCTCCCATTTCTCCCTCAAGCTCAGCCCTGGGAACAAGCGCGGCCACTGAATCCACCACAATGACATCGATCCCACCGCTTCGAACTAAAATTTCCGCAATCTCCAGTCCCTGCTCTCCGGTATCGGGTTGGGAAATCAAAAGCTCATCCGTATTAACCCCCAACTTTTTTGCATACACCACATCTAAGGCATGTTCCGCATCGATAAAGGCAGCCACTCCCCCTTCTTTTTGAGCTTGAGCGACAGTGTACAGAGCAATGGTCGTTTTCCCTGACGACTCCGGCCCAAAAATTTCAGTTACCCTTCCTCTGGGCAAGCCACCGATCCCCATCGCCATGTCCAAGGATAAAGACCCTGTAGAGATAGTCCCAAGCTCCAGGGCAAGCTTTCGGCCATCCCCTAATTTCATGATCGAGCCCTTGCCAAATTGCTTCTCGATTGAGAGAAGCGCCATGCTCAAAGCTTTCTGCCGGTTTTCATTACTTTCGGGTGCATTGAAATTCATATTTTCTCCTTCTTGTTCTATCCTTTAAATTTGTGCTCGCAAAATAAGGTGCAACCAAATGTTGCCGAAAATTCCTGCAACCACATCATCGAGCATGACTCCCCATGCATTCTTAAGACGTTCGTCAATAATATTAGCGGGTGGAAGCTTTGCCACATCGAAGAAGCGGAAAATTAAAAAGCCCCCCACCAGTGAGCCCACGCTGACAGGTATCGCCACCATTGTCACCATAAAGCCGACAATTTCATCAATCACCACTTGCGATGGATCCTCTCCATCCAACAAATCACAGGCGATGTCACTCGCCAGCACCCCAGCGACCGCTAACACGACGCAGATGAGGACCTGATTAAAAACTCCCACATCTCGCAACAACCAAACAATCCCCACTCCAACGAGCGATCCCACGGTCCCCGATGCCAGTGGAAAATAACCAGTCCCCACACCCGTGGCGAGAGTCAATGCCGCCGCATTTTTTAACTTTGCTCCAAACCCTAACTTTTTAGGACTCTCATTCGATCCCATGACCTTCAACTCTTATGCCAAAAGTACTTACGCTTCAACCTTTGAAAAAAGCGGGCAAACGAATCCTATTTTCGGTCTTCCTGTTCAAAATCTGACCTCCGCTTAATAGTTGCCGGACAATTCTTTTCTCAAAGTTTCAGTGTAACGGAGAAAAGTCTGCAAAATTTGTTTCTTTACTGCCGCCGCCTGTATGTATTCCTTCTTGATCTTGGCGTGCAAATTATCTTCCACCAGAATTCCCGTTTCCCAAGGAATCAATCGGGTCCTCTGCCGAAAAAACTCCAGAACGTCGGTGTAATTTGTCACGTCATTGGCGATGGCGGATTCGCTCACAAGGTCCGGAGCCGGAGTAACGACCTGAAGAAAGTCCGGATAAACATGAAAGCTAAAAGGACCTGTTTGGATAAGCACATCGAGAGTGTACTCGAACTCGTTCTCATTGATCTTGACTGACTTGGGAACGCCTTTCACCTCGGGAAACATCGAGGGATATTTGTGGTGGTTGGTAGCTAATCTGATATAGGCATCCGAGCTCACCCGGTTGAAATAAGCTCTCACGATCGTCTGGTGCTCGGTCTTCGTATCTATCAGCGTCTCAGAAACAATTTCTCCCGACATCACCTTAGCGAGAAGCTTGGGATCCTCGAAGCCTTTGGGTGCTTCGATCGTCGCAAACAGCGGCAAAGAAAAAAAAGCGAATGCAAGTACTGACGTAAATTTCTTCATGTTTCCCCCTTAGTTAATAAATCCATTGGCGAGTTTGAGGTAACGGTGCCACCAGTTCATTGCCGTGTCACGACGCTAGGTGTTTGCCTGTTTCAACGTACCCGTTTATAAGGTGCCTATCTACTTTTCACACCTTTGAAGGTGTGAAAAGTAGATAGGCACCTTATAACTTGAGAATCTTACTCTCATTCTTCGCCTGTATCATACTTTGTACCCACTGCCAGCACGTGGAGAAAAAACCGGAGACCGAAGTGGCCGCTCCCTCGTTGCCAGCCACTGCCCCCCCTCCTCACCCACTCGAAAGCGCTGACACTCGAAACCAATTCTTGCGTGAGCAGGCAATGCAGCAATACACGAAAGGTGATTTTCCCAGAGCCATTCATTACTTTGAGGCCTCACTCCTTCTGGGAGCCCAACCCCAAGATGCCTGGCCTAAGTTCATGCTCTTTTATTGCTACATGGCGGTGGGCGATTACAGGAACGCACTGATGACCGCCGAAAACCTGGTTCGAGACTACCCTTACCAATCTCTCACGTACCAGCAATTGGGTCTGGCACAGTTCTGGCTCGGAAACACTGACGAAGCCGTCCAAAGTTTTCAGCGGGGCCTGGAGTTTGAATCCCATCCGCCTCGCACCCATTTTTATCTTGGACTCGCCAGTCAGCGACTCAATGATGATGCGAACAAAGAAAAGTCCTTCCAGGAGGCCGAAATCGAGTACCAGGAAATTCTGAAATCAAACCCCCGGGACTTTAACGCCAACTACGAACTTGCGTCCCTTTATCTCTATTGGAACAAACATGTCGACAAAGTGCCCCTCCTTCTGAATGCCATCAAGGAAAGCATTGCACAGAGCGGGGAGGAAGATACACCCCAGGAGAAACAACTCTATTTTAACTATTATCTTCCTCTGCTCGAGGGGATTTGGCTGTATAGAAAGGGAGAAGGAAACGGTTCCCTGCGAGTGCTATTTGAAACGCTTGCCAACTTGCCCTCCGGACTGCGCGCTGATCTCGCGGAAATTTACCATTACATCGGAAAAAGCTACCTTTTGATTGGGGAGAATGAAAATGCGAGAGTCTTTCTTGAAAAAGGGATTACTCTCGATCCCCGCGGTCCTTACAGCGCGGAGTCGCAGGCTGCCGTTCGCTCTATCCTTTCCCGTGAAAGTATTTCGCCCGAACTGAGATAAGCTTTCGGTATGCGACATCAACCGCCATGAATCTTCTTCCCACCGAAGTAATTTCCTTGTTCAGATCGGGGTGGAATTTTTTTGCAAGTTCGCGATAGCGATGATGAATCGTGGCCCAATCTCTACAGTCCCCAAGACCCAGCACTTTAAGCGCAATGAGGATGTCAGCGGGCAGAGGCACCGATTTTGGAGTAAACGCTCGATGCGTCTTTTGATAGCTGGTCCTTTCATAAGAAACCTTCTTTTTACGGACGACGAACCACCGCATAAGAAAGAAATCGGTCAACTCCACCAGGGTTGCCTTCACAAACCAGATCGCCACACCAAGGATCAGGGCCGGGATAGCCGCAAAATCCCAACGCACGGGTGAAGTAAGTTTGTCCTCGAGAAAGCCCGGCTTGTAATACGTATAGTAGAAGGCCCAGAAAAGCAGAAAACCCATGGGAAATATAAGCCCCGAGGGAAGAAAAACGACGGACAACTCCGCCATGTACTCACCCATCACAAAGGGTATCAAGGAAAGATAGACCGTAACGAACGAGTCTCTCTCGTCGACAAAATCACTGTTTGAATACGAGGAATGGGAAGGGTGTGCCCGGAGTCGATACAACTCTTCTCGGTAATGTCTCGCCTTCAAGCCCATATTCCCTTCCGCTTAAAGCATCTAATTCCGTGCCACAAAAGCATTCGAGTTCGGGGCGCCGGCTTTGTATTTCGAACACGCAGAAACGTAAATCGAAAAGCAAGTCTTTCATTTCGTGAAGAAATTCTTGCCTGGACAATGGACAGGCTCGTCATTGACGGGAAACACAAATGCTTTTCATCTCTTACGTGTTTTGATGTGTTCATTGTGTTGACGCCGCTGGGTATAATTTTACATGCATACATTATGCCAAGTTTCTGCTATCCTTTAGTTGGAATGAAAATGAAACAGAAGGTCAGCTTAGCGATTCTTGCTCTTGTATGGGCAACTTCAGTTATCTTCTGGCCGCGGCGCACAAATATCTCCTTTTCACCTAATGATGAACAGAAGCATTCCAGTGCAGACCTATACCAATCTCCGTTGACCGAGGCGAATTTTGGGCTTCTTGGAGTGGATTTTTACGAAACATCCGAGGGGCGTAAGCATTGGCATATTAAATCCAAGTTCGCGGAGCTTCATCGGAAAGAAAATTATGCGTTTATGCAATCCGTCAAAGGTGATTTTTTCTCGGAAAAAACGGGAAACGTTATCAAGACGGAAAGTGAGTATGGACGGTCCCACGTCGATAAACGAGTGATTGAGCTCGAGGGAAATGTCGCCATTCGATCCGCCCAGGGCTATCTGTTTGAAATGGAGAAACTAACCTACGACGGGCGAAGTAAACAGTTTCACACGAATGACTTGATTCGAGTGAAAGGCCCGAACGTGCACCACCCCACCCTGATGCTGAAAGGCAGGGGACTGACAGGGAGCTTAGAGCGAGAACATTTCCGATTGGAGCGTGGGGTCACCGCTCAGAAACAACTCAACCAGAAAGCGGACTGGTTGAAAGTAAACTCACAGACAGGAGAGTTCTTTTCAGCGGAACAGAGGGCTATTTTCAATGGCAAGGTAAAAACTTCTTTGCCCAAGATGGTTATTGATAGCGACTCTCTGGAGCTGGGCATGTCAGCCAAAAAAGAGTCTCTCAAGGCGAATGGAAACGTCGTTTTGAAACTTAAGGACAAATTGGCAAAGGCGGAACAACTGTCGGTTGATTTTTCCACCAACAAGATTGTCATGCAAGGAAATGCAAAGGTGGAAGCCAAAGACAATCAGATTGTGGGTAAAAAAATAGTTCTGTATACCGACGATGATCGGGTGGAAGTCGAAGGGGCTGAAGGTCAGGTAAAAAACTGATGCTGCAAACTCAGAAATTATCCAAGAGCTTCAAAGGCAAAAAGGTACTCTCGGAGATTTCTATCCGCGTAAAAAAGGGAAGAGCGGTGGGCCTTTTGGGGCCCAATGGCGCGGGAAAAACGACGACCTTCTATATTATCGTGGGCCTCATTAGACCCGATTCGGGATCGGTCGAGCTAGACGGAACGGATTTGTCACAATTACCCATTTATGAAAGAGCTCGCATGGGGTTGCTATACTTGCCGCAAGAGCCATCGATTTTCAGAAAGCTCGATGTCGAAGAAAACCTGATGATTGTCTTGGACAGTTTGAAAATCAGCCGCAGGGAGAAGCGGATACGCGCGGAACGTGCTTTACATGAACTTGGAATCGCTCATCTGACCAAGCAACGGGCATTTACGTTGAGCGGAGGCGAGCGGAGAAGGCTTGAAATCGCGAGAGCACTGATACTGGAACCAAAGTTCTTGTTGCTGGACGAGCCCTACGCGGGAATCGATCCCCTCGCGGTGCAAGAGATACAGAATATTATTCGAGGCTTAAGGGACCGAAATATTGGCATCATCATTACCGATCATAATGTGAGGGAGACGCTAAGCAGCTGCGATGAGGCATACTTAATTAAAGAAGGGACGATTTGGATGCACGGTAGTCCGCAAGAAATTGTTGAAAATGATGCTGCAAGGCGCTTCTATTTGGGGGAAGGTTTTAGGTTATAGAAATTATGGCAATTGGATTAAAACAGACACTCAATCTAAGCCAACAACTGGTGATGACACCACAGCTCCAGCAGGCCATCAAACTGCTGCAGCTCTCGCGGATGGAGCTTGAAAACCTCATCAACACGGAGCTCGTCGATAACCCCACGTTAGAGGAGACGGCGGACTCGGAAAGCTCAACACAGAGCATGAATGAAGTGGATGCAGCGGCAAACACGAAGCCCGAGGAAAACCCACAGGCCTCCGAGGAGTTTAATTGGGAAAGCTATCTCGAGAATTTTCGTACGACACCCAGCCTTCCTGTTTACCGTGGCTCCGATGAGGATCTCCCCACGTATGAAAACACGCTCACGCAACCAGCTTCGCTGACTGATCATTTGTTATGGCAACTCAAACTGAGCGATTTGGACGAAGCACAGCGCATCATTGGGGAAGTCATTATTGGAAATATTAACGAGGACGGTTATCTGCAGGCGACCATCGAAGAAATCGCGGAAAAGGAGGTTTTTGATCCGCACGAGGTGGAGGCCGTTTTGTATCGCATTCAGGAGTTTGACCCCGTCGGAGTGGCCGCACGCGATCTGAAGGAATGTTTGCTTGTCCAAATTTACGATCTCGATTACGAAGATGAAATATTGGAGCTGATGGTTGAAAATCACCTCCAAGACTTGGAAAAGAAGAATTACGCAGTGGTTGGGAAGACGTTGGGTATTTCGATGGAAGAGGTCATCGAGCGCGTTAAGATCATCGAAGAACTAGAGCCAAAGCCGGGGCGAGCTTACGGCGGCACCCCCGCCCATTACATTATTCCCGACATCTACGTCGTAAAGCGCGGCGATGAATACGTCGTCATGCTAAACGAAGACGGGCTTCCCAAACTCAAAATCTCACCGTTCTATAAGAACCTTTTGGACGAGGGAGGCGCGCAACAGCAGGCGAACACGAAAGAGTATATCCAGGGGAAATTACGCTCGGCAGTCTGGCTTATCCGTAGCATTCACCAACGCCAAAGGACCATCTATAAGGTGACGGAAAGCATCGTTCGCCAGCAAATTGAGTTTTTTGACAAGGGCATTGCATTCCTGAAACCCATGGTGCTGAGGGACGTAGCCAATGACATAGGGATGCATGAATCGACCATTTCCCGAGTCACGACGAATAAGTATGTGCATACTCCTCGTGGAATCTTTGAGCTTAAGTTCTTTTTCAATAGCGGAATCAGCCGGGTGCATGGCGGCGATGTCGCAAGCGAAAGCGTGAAGGAAAAGGTGAAAGCCATTATCGCGACGGAAACCCCAGCTCATCCGTACAGCGATCAGAAAATCGTGGAGATGCTGCTTAAAGATAACATCAACATTGCACGACGAACAGTGGCCAAATATAGGGAGATGTTGGGCATCCTGCCCTCATCGAAGCGAAAAAAGGTCTTTTAGTAAGAGTATGTCCCGAGTCAACAAAGGAGCGTATCATGATGACTCTGAACTTCACCTTCAAAAAGGTCGAACCCACAGAAGCACTCAAACAATACGTTGAAAAGAAAATCGATAAATTCCAGAAGTACATTTCGTATCCTATGGACGTTCATGCGATCCTAAGCGTGGATAAAGCCTATCACCATGCGGAGATCACTCTTCACGCCGAACATCGTCCGCTGGTGGCCGTCGCAAAATCAAAGAATTTGTACGAATCGATCGATCAAGTGGTGCATAAACTAGAAGCCCAGCTGAAAAAGGAACGTGAAAAACGAAAGACGAGAAATTCGACTCACTATTCTAATCAGTTCAGTTCGTTAAAATTGGCAAAAGACGTCAAAGCGGACGTACCACATACCGAAAAGAAGAGGCGCCGTACCGCCACCACCTCAAGCTAAGGATTGGGTAAAAGGTGCCTATCTACTTTTCACACCGGGAACCGGTGTGAAAAGTAGATAGGCACCTTTTACCCTCAAAATACGGCACTAAGAAATGCTCAAATAATCCGCCATCGCCCGTTTTCAGGAGAAAGTCGCACTCGGAAAGTTGATGAAAAACTTTGGGAAGCGTTGAAAGCGTGTGTTTTTTTGCCTGTTGCAAAATTTTGGGAACAAAATATGGGTTCGTCCCCACTTGCGCACCGATAATCTTAGGATCGCTGACCCCTTGCTTTGTCAGCTGCAGGCACTGCTGAATGAGCCGAAATTGTCGCACAAGAAGCGACAGGATTTTGATATCGCTTTCCCCATTTTGCACCAGAGCATGGTATTTTCGCAGAGCCAGAAAGGCACGGCGACTGACGACATCCTCCACCAGCTCAAAAATGTCCACCTCACTATTTGAGACCCCCGCCAATAAAAGATCCCGGCGAGTAATTTTGCCGCTATCGCCCACGAAAGTAGCCATTTTTTGAAGCTCGGACCAAAGCATGGAAAGCTTCCGGTTAGACAATTCGACGAGCATTTCCCAAGCATCGGCCTGAATCTGCTTCTCAATTTTCTTTTCAAGATAGGCTTGCCACTTCGGCCATTCCCGTGCGTGCGGCTCAGCGACCTCAATAATATACCCCTTCTCATCCACCAGCTTGAACCAAGCTTTTCGTTTATCCGCCTTCGCGCAAAATAAAACAAGGCAGGAGGTCTCGGAAGGGCTTCGAAAATAGTCCTCCAAGATAGCCGTTTCCGCGGATGAGGCTTTCTCAAATCGACGGCAGACCACAACCTTCGGACTGGTTGCTTCCAAAGCAAAAAGGCCCGGTAACGTCTGAAGCGAAGTTAACAGTGCCGCCGCATCCAGATGCTCCGCGTCCCAAACCTCAAACGTAAAATCGTCTGTCTCATCACGAAGAAGATTCTTCTTAATCCGTGCCTCAATTTCCTGCGCTTGGAATGGCTCATCGCCAAGGATGAGGTATAGGAGGCGGGACACACCTGACTCTAACTCCTTAAAAACCTGCTGTGCCGTGACTTGCATGTTAAGGAGTCAAGAAAACTTTCGCCGTGAGGTAATGTCAATACTTTAAAGCGTATTGCCAACTTTAGGAGCCGTTAGAAAAGTTCCACCATTTCGTCGTAGGCATCGCGCATAATGTCGCGTGCTATATCAGTATAGAGAGACTCGACAATGGATTGAGTCGTGAGGCCTACGGAGCTGGGTGCTTCAAAATCAAAGGTTCGGCCAAGCGGAGTGTCCACTCGCCGAAAGCCACTGATTGGCTTCGTCCACAGAACCCGATGCGTCTTGGGATCGGTGAGCGTGAGAATAATCGTTACCCGCACACCCATTTCGGTTGGAAGGCGTCGGTAGCTCTGCAATCCTTTAAATCCAGGCTCGGTAAAGGCCGTAGGATTATATTCAATACTGGAAATCATTCCGCTTAGCTCTAGGCCCCCTTCTTCCCTACTCGTTAGAATCACTTCCCGTCGGGAAGCCAGCTCACGAATCAAAGCATTGGTAAAGATTCGCTCAGCGCCCACTTCATCGGTCTTGTTCTCAAAAACCGGCACAAAGACACCTTTCACATCCCGAAACGAATCGACAAGTCGGTGGCTCAGCGTATATCCGCAATGAGTGAAGAACAAAAGGAATGCTACGACAAGATTGCTTCGCTTCGCTCGTAATGACGACGTGTTTGGCAATGACATGGCTAGCTCACCACGAGATTGGCAATTCGCTCGGGAACATAAACAAATTGACGGATTGTTTTTCCCTCCACAAACGCCTGTAGTTTGGGAAGTGCGATGACGAGCCTTTCGATTTCCGCCTTGGAAAGACCCTTCGCAATTTCCACCCTATCGCGCACCTTTCCGTTTACTTGCACCACTAGGAGAAACGTATCTTGCTCGAGAAGATCAGCGCGATAAGCGGGCCATTTCGCATCAGCCACGAGTGTTTTGTGTCCCAGAGCCTCCCACAACTCCTCGCACAAATGGGGCGCAAAAGGCGCAAGCCCCAACACCAGAGCATTGAATGCCTCTCGAATAACAAACACTCCTTCGGGAGAAGAAAATGCCCTTTCATCGATGGTTAAAAGACCGTAGATCTCATTCACGAGTTCCATCATGGCTGAAATCGCCGTGTTGTACTTCTGAGTCTCGATGTCTTCCGTCATTTTCTTGATCGTCCAGTGAGTCTTTCGTCGAACCGATTTCAAATTATCATTGGGCGACACATTCTTTTCATCTGAAACGGAAGCCTTCAACACCTCCCGAAATTGATAAAACAAGCGCCACACGCGCAAGATAAAGCGGTGGCAACCTTCGACACCTTTATCATTCCACTCCAGATCCTTTTCAGGAGGCGCGGCAAAAAGACTAAAAAGCCTTCCCGTATCGGCCCCATAACGCTCAATGATCGCCGTCGGTGCAACGACATTTCCTTTGGACTTAGACATCTTCGCGCCATCCTTGATGACCATTCCCTGCGAGAGAAGTGTCATGAATGGCTCGTCTCCTGACAAATATCCCCAGTCCCGTAGCACTTTATGAAAAAACCGCGAGTAGAGAAGGTGCATGCAAGCGTGCTCAATTCCCCCGATGTAACAATCCACCGGCAACCATTGATCGGCAGCCGCTTTGGAGAAGGGCTCGCGATCCGATTTCGGGCTCGTATAACGGGCATAGTACCAGGACGATTCGATGAAGGTGTCCATGGTATCGGTCTCTCGCCTCGCTGGCCCCATACATTTCGGACATGACACGTTAACGAAACCCTCGTTGTGCTCGAGCGGATTACCATGCCCCGTAAACTGCACCTCCATCGGAAGTTGGACGGGCAAGTCTTTCTCGGGCACGAGCATCACCCCACACGCCTTACAATAAATGATGGGAACCGGAGCTCCCCAGTAACGCTGGCGGCTGATACCCCAATCACGCAGCCGGAACTGAACCGTACGAAGCCCGAGCTTTTTAGATTCCAGCGCTTCCGCGATTTTTTCCTTAGCCGTTTCGCTTTCCATGTTCGAAAACTTTCCGCTGTTGATGAGCGCTCCGGAGCCGGTATAAGCGTGCGACAGCTCTCCCCGATTTTCGGACTCACCTGCCAGAATCACTTGCTTGATTGGCAGCCTAAATTTCTTGGCGAACTCGAAATCGCGCTCATCGTGAGCTGGCACCGCCATCACCGCGCCCGCTCCATACTCCATCACCACAAAATTCCCCACCCAGATCGGCAATTTCTCCCCTGTTAAAGGATGCGTACAAAAACTTCCGGTGAAAAAACCGTCTTTGTCCGGCGTCTCATCCGGTTTAATCCTTGAAGCAACGCCTTGCCGAAACTTCTCCAGTTTAGTTTTAGCTTCCGGGGTCTCGCATAATTTTTCGGCGAACGGGTGTCCTGGAGCGATGGTCACGAAGGTGGCTCCAAAAAGAGTATCCGCTCTCGTCGTAAAAATTTCTATTGGCTCGGTTCCCTTTTCCAGTGGGAATAAGATCCGACAGCCACGGCTTTCGCCAATCCAATTTTTTTGCATTTCCAACACTCGCGCGGGCCAGCCTTGCTTTAACAACTCGTGCCCGGAAAGAAGTTGATCCGCGTAGGCCGTAATCTTGAGATACCATTGGCTGAGCTCTTTCGTCCCCACCAACGAATCGCACCGCCAACAACGACCTTCCTGAACCTGCTCATTTGCTAAAACCGTTTTGCATGACTCACACCAATTGACGGCAGCTTTCTTTCGATAAGCCAGCCCTTGCTCATAAAATTTCCGGAAGAGAAGCTGTTCCCAACGATAATATTCCGGAAGGCAAGTGGTAATCTCCCGACTCCAATCATAGGCGATCCCCATTGCCTTGAGTTCCGATCGCATCTGATTGATGTTTTCCGTGGTCCAGAGCTTGGGGTGAATCCCTCGACTAATCGCCGCGTTTTCGGCGGGTAAACCAAAAGCATCCCATCCGATAGGTTGTAACACATTAAACCCTTGCATCCTTTTATAACGGCTGATCACATCGCCAATGGAATAGTTACGAAGGTGCCCCATGTGAATGGCACCACTTGGGTAAGGGAACATGCACAAACAGTAATACTTTCGACGTTTCAAGGAATCCCGAGACGGATCCGGTGCCTCAAAAACTTTTTTGTCTTCCCAGATGCGTTGCCACTTGCCTTCGATAGCCTTTGGATCGTACTTTTCGGTCATCATATGAGGCCTTCAATGTAGCTGAGGAGTGATAAGAATGAAAGATGTTGTCATCGTATCCGCAGTGAGAACTCCAGTCGGTGGATTTCTAGGGGCTTTTAAGGACATCCCCGCGCCAAAGCTCGCGGCCGCAGCAATTCGTGAAAGCGTTCGACGAGCCAAAATCTCCGGTGAAATGATTGATGAGTGCCTAATGGGGTGCGTATTATCCGGTGGAGTAGGACAAGCACCTGCCCGGCAAGCGACTATTTTTGCCGAGCTCCCCAATTCCATCCGCTGCACAACCATTAATCGGGTGTGCGGAAGCGGCCTTAAGACTGTCATGCTTGGGACGCAAATGATTCAGTGTGGGGACGCTGATATTGTCATTGCTGGCGGAATGGAAAATATGAGCCGCGCCCCGTACGCGCTGGAACGTGCGCGTGACGGTTACCGGATGGGAGATGGAAAGCTCGTCGACTTGATGATTTTGGATGGCCTGTGGGATGTCTACAACCAGTTTCATATGGGAAATGC
>Ga0187892_10004940_pt1 | contig 21682 bp, 38 predicted proteins | sample MA1701073metaG_FD_139345 | JGI IMG/M metagenome (GOLD analysis project Ga0187892, IMG submission 139345) | Bio-ooze microbial communities from a basaltic lava cave in the Kipuka Kanohina Cave System on the Island of Hawaii, USA - MA170107-3 metaG ... | reverse complement strand
GGAGACGGTCCTGCACCGGTAACTTCTCCGCCAGCGCTCGCTTCCGCAACCGAACCGCGCCGGGTGAGTTGTAGGGGAGAACAGACGTGCTCCTCGGCAGCCGCTGGCGCCTCAGTCGAATACGAATCAGCCGCCGTACGTGTTGCTGCGCCTCCGCCGGCGTAAGACTCACCGAGGTCTCGATCAGACCCGCGGCGACGCCGGGGACCAGGAACTGCCACGCGTCGTAGCACTCCTTTAGCTCCGGCACCGCAACTCCAGTTTTATTTTTACCCATCGTCATTTCCTTTCGCAGCTCGTTCTGAAAACCGAGGCACACACCAACCTTCCTTGGCGAAGTCGTTGGTCTCGCCGTCGCGCCAGGTCAGCTTGACCGTGCAGCCTCGCGGGTCGCCGCTGAAGACCACACCGGCGGCTCCCACCTGTCCGGCCACAGCCTCGATACTCGCACGACAAATTCGCACCACACTCGGCGGCTCCTCGGAGTCGTGATTGCGATACGGCCAACAGCCGTTACACTGACTCTCCATGTAGAGGTGGTGGGCACGAGCAAGTTGCATCAGACGCCGGCAATCAGCTTCTTTGGCGTCCTGATTGCCGTGCTTCTGGCAGTCAGCGAGGAACTGCTCCAGATCACTGACTGGCTTGAACGTCTCGGCCGTCGTCTCGGCGCTCCCCACCGTATCACCGACCGTCCCCAAGATGCGCTCCACCTCGCGGCGCAGTGCATAGTTGTCATTCCACGCCTTGGTGTTGGCAACCAACCCGGTCTCTGCGACCACGAGACTGAATCCGCTGCCGTCGCTGTGCTTGCTGGCCAGGAGCCGGGTACGACCATCGCTCAGAGAAATCTGACTGCCGCACACTGCGCTCTCCAGATCGTATTGAGGCTGCACGGAATCCTTGTCGAGGCCGGTGATCGCGTGGTCCAAGTCAGACACGGCATCGGCGAATTGTCGCCGCAACGGAGTCCGAGCGAGCCGCAGAGCGGCCGACATCGCCTCGTCGCGGTCCACCTCGCAGAATTCGCCGACCGTGCCTATTTCCGCCGCCGACGGCCAGAACTGCCGGACGCTCCACCGCCTGGGGCCGTACGGCGGCTGCTCGCTGGTCACGAAGTAGACGCCGCCGGGCCCCTGGTAGACGCTCCGCTCCACTTCCGTTTCAAAAAACCGCATCGTGTTTGGATCGAACCAGTGCGATCCGGCAGCCCGCATGAACCGCTTGATTTCATTGACCGTCCATCGTTTCAACATTGTCGACATTGGCAACTCCTTCGCGCCGACTCAAAGATTCGGCAACCGCCGACTGCGTGTAGCAGAGAGCGCCACCGCTGTCGGTGACCACCGCGGCGCACCCGAGATTTTCTGAAGATCCGACAAATTCACGATTGTCCAACAGTTCCGGACCGCCCCGACCCCAGTACAACTGGAGGGCCAGCCGACCGCACCTCTCCTGGAACTGCGCCCCCGTCTCGCCGGCGCCGGCGCTCACCGCAGCTTCGCGGTGCTCCGGCCAGCAACTCAATATGCGGGCCGCGAGCTGCCTGCGCCCAGCCTCGTCGAGGACCGTCATCTGCAGCACACGGTCGATGCGCCCCGGCCTCGTGGACTGATCGCCCGCGCCGGCGGCCACGCCGATCGCCGGATCGAGCTTTTCCGGATTGTTCGTCGTGATCGCCAAGAACACGCCGTCGGCCCTCTGCACCCCGTCCATGCAGCTGAGCAGGGCGTCGAACGTGAGGTCGCCGACTCGGTTCTTGCGACCAGCGAACACGGCGTCGAGATCCTCCATGACAGCCATGCACGGCACACAGTACAACACCTTCTGCCAGGCTGCGTGCAGCTCCGCGTTGTCCATACTGGCGAGGTCGAAGACGAACACCGGCAGGTCCAGGTCCTCGGCGACCGCCCGCAGCAGGGCCGTCTTGCCGGTTCCCGGGCGCCCGACGAGAAGCCACCCGCGCCTCCAGGGCAGACCGTGCGCTCGGTACCAGTCCTCGCTGCGCTTCCAGCGCCGGGCCTCCTTGACCGCGTCGAGGACACCCGCCGACAGGGCCAGGGACCGTAAGCTGCTGCCGTCCTGGGTAGGAGGCCCGATGTCGTCCCGCCGCCACTTCAACAGCCTGTGCGAGGTCCACTCGTCGAAGTCCGCAGTGTTGATGACGACGGCGTGTCTTTGGCCGGGTTGTCGTCGGTGATCCCCCGGCGACGACTCGAGCGCCCCACCATCTGCTCGATGCGGAACCTCCCGCGCGACCCAGCTGCGGCCTGGGCACCGCGCTGGTCGTTGTACTGGTCCAGGGCCTCGACCAGGAGCTGGTCGATGTTCCAGGCGCCGCGAAAAAACGTGAGCCTCAGACTGGTTGGATTTGGCGCGATGCCGGAGTCGCCACTGCTGGCGTTGGTACCCCTCGAGCCGCCCTGGGTCAACCAGATAGGCCTCCACCCCTTCCAGAACAGGACACCGTGCTGCCCGATGACCTCTACCCCGACGACGATGTTCCGCTGGACCGGCCGCACGTGCATTGTCAGACCCCAGTAGGCCCGCTGGCCGAAGCGGGACGCCCGCAGGTTGCGGCGGCAGTAGTACGTGACGGCGCGGGCGGCGTACCCCTCGACGGCCGTCGAGACGATCGCGTAACTGTAGAACCGGGACCAGATCCCGCGCACGTGGCCCCACACGACTCCGACGAAACCGGCCGCCGCAGCAAAACCAGTCCAGATCCACATCTCGCCCACAGGTGCACCTCCTGAAATAACGACGAGCATTCCCGATGTTGCGAAAATGTTGCGATTCCGGCAGCAGTTTCGCAACATGCCGTCTGTAAAATGGTCCTCCATATAACTGGAGGCTACAATGAGACCCAAGTCAGCAGACGACCTCGTCGGCAACATCCCGGACCCCGCTGCTGTTCGAATCCGACTCGGCCAGCGTCTGCGCGAGGTCGAACTGCTGCGCCGACTCCTCCGCCTCGCCCAGCGAGCCGAGCAGTGTCGCGAACTGGACCAGGAGGCGGACGACGCAGCGAACTGACCAGATGTTTCACCAACTTGCCCACGACGGGCAGTCACACGGCCGTCTTGCCAGCCGACCGCATGATCACGATGACCGGCTGGATCGAGTCTGGTTCTATGGAGTCCTTGTCGCGGCAGTCCGGACAGACGAACCCCTCGTAGGACACTCCGATGCCGCCGTTGCCGCGGTAGCCGTCGTGGAACGCCTCGTCGGCGACAAAACGCCTGTCGCACGTCCCGCACGTCACCAACAACCTGTCCGCCTGATCGGGGAAATTCTCGCGCAGCCAGCGGCCCACCCCCACTACCAGGCCGTCATTCGTCTCGCGGACGAACTCCTCGATCTTCGCCCGCCGGCGGAACGGGTAGCGGTACACCCCGCGGTCCCGCCGCATGGCCTCCGCCAGCTGCGCAGCAGTCTTGCAGCCGCTGTATCCAGACGAGAACACGTCGTGGAAGTCGCCGACGTCGTCGAACCAGGCGAAGTTCCACTCCCAGATACACCCGTCGTAGCCGCCGCCCCTGTACTGAATCAGCGTGTTGCGCATTTTCAACTCCCAAAATGGCCGCTAGCGGACGCGGCGAAAATTGAACAGATCGTGCTCCAGCGACAGCCGGCCGCGGTAGCTCCGCAAATCGCGGACGAACGTCAACGTCCTGCCGACTACGCGGCACTGGTCGCTGACCAGCTTACCAGTGAAGGTCCGGATCTCGTAGCGGCCGTTCGGCTTGACCACATAGAAGGAACCGCCCTGCCCGACCTCGCAGTTGGCGAACCCGGCGACCAACATGTCGTCCAGCACCTCGTTGTGCTTGTCTACCGCGTCCTCCGGAACGGGGACCCGGCCGAAGTTGGGTTCGTAGACGCCGTGCCCTTCAAAGTGCATCAGCGAGCCGAGACAGGTGTTCGTCCCGGCTACGCTCCACAACCCACCGTCGTTCTCCAATTTCAAATCAACTCTGCACTGTCGCTTCGTCATAAAACTCCTCGGAGATGTTCGTTTCGATCGAGTAACCGTACCGGCCGGCGACCGCCAGCACGGCGTCGTAGTGCCGCGGCAGCACCCGCGGCCTGCCGCGGCTGTGTCCGGCCTCGTCCAGGAACTGCTGCAGCAGCCGCTGGTCGGCCAGCGTGTCGGCGTAGAACGCCGGCCCCAGAGTCCCGAAACGTCCGCGCCAGTGCAGGACGACGACCGGCTCGAAGAATCTAGCCACACGCTGCGACATATTGTTTGTCGCCATCAGTCCCCCTCAAGCAACACTCGGCCGTTTTCGAAGACGGACGGAACTGTCGCCGGCTCCATTTGCTCGACGTAGGAGGAGTCGATCGCGAACATGCCGCCGCCGGCCTCCCTGTAGACCGCCAGTGGCACCGGCGCTCCGGTGTCCGGGTCCTCCACCACCACCTCGCGCACGAACCTAGCCGTCGTTTTTGGCCGCATCTCGTTTCGCCCTCCGCAAGTGCCGCACAACCAGATCCACGAGTCCGTCGCAGCAGTGCTGCTCCACAAGATGGAACCTGTCCTCCACCGCCCCCTCGTCTCCCAGGTCCACCCACGCCAGATCGGTGAAGTTGTAGGGGCAGAGGCCGCCCACGACGGCGCCGCCGCGCTCCAAGACGTCGACCGCGAAGTTCACGCCGTTCTCGGTCCCGTCGTACTGCTCGCTCTCGCAGATCCTGAACGACACGTCGATGTCGACAGCACCGTGGACGGAGAAGCCCCAACAGTAGTCGTCTCCGCAGAGGTCGACCGGCTCGTCAACTCTGAGCCTCGCACGACGCAGCCGCGCAGCCATCCGCTCCAACATGGCGAGTACACGCGGCTCGTACTGATCCTTCAACACCAGATAGGGATCAACAGCGGTATTCATGCGTCCTCCTCGTCCACTACGTCCCAACACATCGACTCGCACTCGTCTTCGTCGGCAGCTCTGGTCGCATGACCTTCCATGTACACGCCGACCAACCAGTCCGGCCAGTCCGACCAGAGGTTCTCGACGACCGTGGGGAGGTAGTCAGCGTCGACGACGAATCTCACGGTGACTTCATGGACCCGCGGCTTCTGGTAAATGTGGAACATTTCGAACGGACACCGGGCCGACGGCGCTGGCGTCAGGCTCGTGACCTTGCCGTCGTCCCAGGACAAGCCGCAGTGCCCACAAGTGGCCCGGTCCTTCGCTTTCTGCCCCTTGCGGAGAGGCCGAACCGGGTGGTCCCTCGGAATCGGGCTGTGCGTCTTCGCCTTCTTCATCATAAGTACCCCGTTATGGAGACTGTCTGCTTTAGCCGGCAGAGGAAACGGCGAGCGCCCGGAGGTCACAGAACACCCTTGACTTGGGACAAATACAGTCCTACAATTCCACCATGAAGCTCACCCTGCAGCTGCAGCTGCTGCCAGATGCCCAACAGCGGCAACTCTTGCTCAACACTATGAGCCAGTTCAATGCGGCTGCCAGCCACGCTGCCGGCGTCGGTTTTGAAGCCAAGCGGTTCAGCCAGCCCAGCATCCACGCTTTGTGCTACAGAAAGCTTCGCGAACAGTTCGGACTGTCGAGCCAGATGGCCGTGCGCGCCATCGGAAAGGCCGTCGCATGCTTTCAGGTCGATAAGACTCGATGTCCTGAGTTCCGCGCCTACGGCGCCATGACCTACGATCAGCGACTGATGAGTTTCAAGGGAGTGCATCGAGTCAGCCTGCTCACACTGGTTGGCCGTCAAATCATTCCGATGATCTACGGCCAGTACCAATCTGAACGGTTCGACCGGATCAAGGGCCAGTGCGACCTGATTTTCCGTGACGGCAAGTTCTACCTGCTGGCCAGCATCGACCTGCCCGACAAGGCGCCAATTGAAGTCAAAGAGTTTGTCGGAGTTGATTTGGGTGTAACAAATTTGGCCAGCACCAGCGACGGCAAGCGATTCGGTGGTGACGACGTTGAGGCCATACGGGTCAAGTACCACAAAGTCCGCCGTTCGCTGGGTCGGAAGACGCACTACTCGAACAAGCGACGAACCCGGAAGAACGCTCGCCGCGCCATGAAGCGGATCGGCAACCGAGAATCCCGATTCCGCCGCAACGTGAATCACGTTATCAGCCGAAGGGTTGTTGACCTTGCCAAAGACATCGGCAGAGGAATTGCGTTGGAAAGAAGTCCCAACTCTTTGGGCGGTATTGCGCTCGACACTCCGAACGCAATCATGTAATATGGAAGCATGGACGCCGATAAACCTCTCACTCGCCACCAAGTCTACTACCGGAAAAACAGCGAGCGCATCCTCTTGAAAAACCGCGAGCGTCTCCTCGTGAAGACCAAAGAGGAACGCGACAAATACCGCGAACTGCGAAATGCCAGTTCGCGGGCGAGCCGGAAAAAGCACCGAGAAAAGCACGCCGAGAAGAACAGAGAGCGGTGCCGCTCCATCAGGATCAAGATGAAGGCCAAGGCCATTGCCGCACTGGGAGGCTGCTGCGCCAGATGCGGCTACGACTCCGACATCCGGGCAATCCAGATCGACCATATCAACGGTGACGGGAAGCAAGAACGCTTGACGCTTACGAGCCAACATTCGCTCTATAAGCGAGTGGCCGAGTCTGGTTCGCAGGGGAAATATCAGGCTCTTTGTGCAAATTGCAATAAGCGGCAACGATCCAAGATGGGCGGATGGGCTTTCAGCCAACTTCGGCAGTTCCTGACATACAAGGCTAAACTCCATGGTCTCCCGGTGGTGGTCGTCGACCCGAGAAACACGTCTCGGACCTGCGAAGAGTGTGGTCATTGCGAGAAAGCCAACCGCAAGAGACAGAGCGAATTCCGTTGCCGTTCGTGCGGGCACACAGCCCACGCGGACATACAGGCCGCGCGAAACATCGCGGCGAAAGCACTCGTCAACGTGCTCAAAGTGTCCCAACAGCATCGAACCCTCGTTGCTTAGTAGAGGCACAAGCCGCCTGCTTCAGTTGGCGGTAGTTGACCGTTTTCCTTTCCGACCGACTCTCGGCTCGCCAGCATCTTCGACAAACTCCGGAACACCGGCGGCCTCCAGCAGTTCCACATCGCCGGCGTCGATGTGCGCGGCGAGCGCCTGGAGCTCCGAAAGCCCGTCCCAACTGATCCGCTCGGCGCGCAGCTCGCCGCGCAAGTATTCCAACCGTCGCTTGGCCTGTGCTTTCGTCATTTTATTCCTTTTTCGCCGCGCCTAGAAATCACACTGGGCAAAATCCTCGTCGTCTTTCCAGTCGAAGACGTCGACTGTGTAGTACCCCTCGTCGTCTATCCAGACGCCGACCGGGCTGCTTCCACCAGAACACGTGTTAGTCTCAAAGATCTTCAACAGCACCGTGTCAAGGTCCACGTACTCTGGCTTGCAACCGAAGACGTCGCGGCACATCCGGTTCCACCGTCGCCTCGGCATGGAGAACAGCGCCTGGCACACGTCGGTCGGCCGCCGCGACTTCTCTTGCTCCGCATATGGGTCGCCGAAGAAATCCTCGGTAAAACTTAACTCGTAGGGCATAATTACCAGTCCTTTTGAACGTCCTACCCGCGCTGGGACTCACACGCGCAAAACTCGGCGAACGACGGGTACGGAGAATCACAGTCCACCGAATACGAGAACCCACGCCGGGGGTACCGGTTGGTCTGAAAAGCCGGAAACCACGTCAGCCTCCAACCCCGCGACGACGACGACGCGGCTTGGCTGCGCGGCTCTGCGGCGCCGGCAGCGGGAAGAACTCGCCGACCGCCGGGTTGCCGTAGTCGTCGAGAATCCCTGGGAAAGATAGAGCAGTCTCCACCAAGGTGTCCAAAGCCGAGACCAGTGACTCCGGGTCGGTTATCGAGTCGTCGTAGCCGACCTCGACGATGAATTTTGCAGTCGCCATGTTACTCCTCTCGGTTGTTACTCGCCGATTCAAAGGTCCGGCGCAACCACCAAAGACGAAAAATAGCCGACGCTGCGGCTGCGCCGAGCGCTAGGGCCGCGGCGCCGGCACCGCGTCTCCACGTTTGCACCGCTCGATCGCCCGTCCCACCAGATGGAGGACGTCGGCATGCGTGGTGAGATCGTAGTCGTTGAAACTCACCAGGGTCCGATTCTTGCAATCCATGTAGTAGTGCGGCACAGCCAGCAGCACCGATTCAAGAGCACTTATCAACTCTCGGAAGCGAGGGGTTCTGTAGTCCGAACCGTCGGCAACCATCTTGCAGGCGCCGCGCAGGCACCAACAAACAGCACCCGGATCGTCAGCAGAACAAGCTACGCCGGATTGGTTCAGCGCGTCGCACCCCTTCGTCCAACGCGCCCAATTCGCCAGCAACTCTGCCACAGCGGTGAGATCATCAAGAAGCTGTGTCGCCACGTTCCACCTCCAGGTTGTGTTGTCGAAAACAGCACCGATCAGCGCATCCACCGTTTGGCGCCGTCCAGCATGTTCTGCAGCGCCGCGAACTGCCGCTCGGACACGTCCCCGGTGTCCGCGATGGTCTCCAAGATGCCCTCGGCGCACTCACGCACCGAGTCCACGAAGTCGGCCGCCGCGTCGGGCAGATCGTCGAGCAGCTCCAGCAGTTCCTCGCCGATCTCCCGCGCCCGATCGCATTCCGGGTCCGCCGGCGGCGTCACGTCGGTCCGCTTTGGTGCCGCGGCGCGCGGACGCGGCTCAGGTTCCGGCAGCAGCGCTGCCGCCGCGTCGCGGACGACCTCCCAAAACGCCACTCGCGCCCGGTCGGACGCCAGCTGGTCGGCCGACTCGCGCAGACACGACACATACACGACGGCGTCATTGCGGGCCCGCACCACAATCGCCAACTCCTCGTCGGTCATTTTATTTTCCACCTGCTACGGTTTCGCTTCAACTCTCCTTCCGTTCCGATCGCACTCAAAGACCTTGCCGCAACAACGCGGCGCTTTCACCTTCTGTAGACATTCAGCATCCCCGTGTACGACGATCTCCGACACCCTCACCGGACACCCAACGAGTCGTCCATCGTTCGGACTGTAGAAATCCAGCGCCAACATCGGAGTCGGCGAGAAATGCAGGCCGCCGCCGCACTCTGCGTCCCCGCCGTCCCAGTCGGGAGCCTTCGGCTTTGTCCCGGGTTTGTAGAACACGGCCCCGTCGTGTCCGCTCGAGTAGTCGCCATTCACCGACTTGTAGAGGACGACCACTCCACTTTTGATCGGTATGCCATAGTAGTTGCACCACTCTTTAGCATTCCTGATCCGGATGCAAGTTTGCTTGCCGCCGCGCACTTTTGGTAGCGATCCTCGAACCAACACGGCTACGCGAGCGGTCGCCCTGACGATGACTTTTCCAGACGCGCTTACCTGAGCATAGCCCCGCGCCTCGACGCGCGGCTGCGACGACCCCTCCGCCACGACACGCAGCTGCGACGACCCCCGCGCCTCGACGTGTGGCCGCGACGACCCCCACGCCACGACGTGCAGCTGCGACGAATCCCGCGCCACGACGTGCGGCTGCGACGACTCCCCTGCCACGACGCACGGCCGCGACGACCCCCACGCCACGACGCGCGGCCGCGACGACTGCAGCGCCTCGACGCGCGGCTGCGACAACTGCCGCGCCACGACGTACGGCTGCGACGAATCCCGCGCCACGACGCGCGGCTGCGATGACCCCACCGCCTCGACGCGCGGCTGCGACGACCCACACGCCTCAATGTTAAGCGTCGCACCGGTGGTCAGTACGATGTGCGGCTGCCCAGTCTGAACGACGAGTGAGAATGACCCACTCAAACAAATGGCCCGCTTGTTGGCGGCAATTGCTGCATCCAGCTCCGCTTGCGTCCGCACTTCTGCGTTGCCCATCACTTGTCTCCTTTCTCGCCGATTCAAAGGTTCGGCGCAACCACTGTGATTTCAAACTTACTTTAGGCTGTCCCGCGGTGGGTGGCCGACCGCGAGATTACCTTGCCTCCGAGAAGACCGGCAATGCCGCCGACGACGGCGACGATCTGGCCGTCTTCAATGTGGACGAACGGCATCTCCCGCAGCGGTTTCCTAGCCATTTAGGAAAGTCCTACATTTCATCTTTTTGTCTCCTGAGTTAAGTGTATCGCTTGACGGCTTCGGCCCTATCGATAAACTCTGCAGCATTACAGTGGTTGCGCCGAGCCTTTGAATCGGCGAGACACGGTCTCGACAGGCCCGTACCACGCGCCGAGGGTCTTGACGGCGCGCACGCGCGCCGAGAGGAAGCGCAGGACGTCGCCGGTGCGATCGCTGCGCAGCAATCCGACCGGGTAGCGGTCCACCGCTCCGACCAGACCGACGAGTTTCCGGCGCGATTTGTTGTCGTTGCCGCGGAGCAGCGCGCCGACTCCGGCCGCACCGCGGGGTACGACCACGAGCGCGCTCCTGCGCACCGCCCACGCGCCGACCCCGGCACCGCTGGGCGCCGGCGCCGCCGTGATCCGGACGAGCGCGGCCTCGGCGTCCAATTCCCGTACCTCGCGGTTCACCAGCTGGTGCTGCTCGGCGAACAATTCCCAAAAATCAGGCACATCGGGCAGGACGCCCAACGACGAGAACCGCAGGAGGCGAACGCTGCCGCTCTGCCGGTCCAACCACGCCGACAACTTGTCGTAGTGCGCCGCGACACCGGCCGCGTAGCAGAAGGGGCACACCCGGCTCCGCCGGCACGGCAGCGGCGACGGCGGTCGTGGCAGCCGGCAGTCGGAATCTTTCTCCACGGCGCGCATCCAGGCCATAGAACAGCAGCAGTTCAGCAGCTTGAAGCGCTCGGCGGGCGGCAGTATCAGCCCGCCGGCGGCGAAGGAGCGCACCCGGCGGCGCCACAACCCGAGCAGCTTGACCAACCTAGCGCCGACGTCCTCCTCGCTGTGGGACCTGCCGAACAGCTGACACAGCACTGCCAGCCTGGCGGCCTTGTCGCAGAACCTGTTCTGCACGCGGTGCGGGACGAAGTAAAACTGCCGCCCCAGCGCCATCTTCCGCCCCAACGTCAATTTGCTTTTGAGTCCCATCTCTAGTCCTGCGCAACAACTGTGCGAACTTAATTCGGTATACATACAAGTTCAGGCGCCAAACGAGTATATTTTGACGAAATACGAGTCTACGTATCTGCAACAGTATATCAGCAGCGGACTTATCTCAACAAATAGAAGGCAGATATTGTCATTTTTGGGCGATTTTTCCGACTTATTTAGGTCTATAGACAAGTTCAGGCGCTACAAAATGACTTATTTCGGTCCATAGACAAGTCCAGGCGCAATTCTAACTTAGTTCGGTCCTTCAGGACAAGTCGACACCTGCTTTGCGCCCTCTCCTGGGGGCCGCGCTGCGCGGGCCCACAGGGGGAGAGGGCTCGCAGCTGTAGCCGGCGGAACTGTATACCCAACTGATCCAGCAGGTCGGCGCAGCTGCTAGGCGCTCCCCCACAGGTACGTCACCGGCTCGGTCAGTTCGCCAATCTCGATGAGGTACCTCTGTAGCTCTGCAGCTGCTGCGACAGTCGTCTCCTCGTCCAGCTGACACTCCTCGACCTGGAAGTCCGTCGTGTTCAACAATTGCACAACCAGCGATACCAGGCGGTCGAACTGGTTGGCCGTCAGCGCAGCGCTGTCGCGCAACAGGTCGCTGAGTTTGTAGTTTGGCCCGTAGTCGCGCGCCAACTGCTCTACGTCGACGATGAACGCCGCCAGGTCGTCAGCGATCTCAGGCTGGTTGTACCACGCGGCGACGACGTCGTCCGGCGCCTGCCTCGAGGTCTCGAGCACCGACGCGAGTGTGGCCGGCGACGCTCCACTGAGTTGCTCGTCCTCAACCGCCATCTCAAAAACTTCCCGTTCGGCCCTCGACAGTTTTCGCTTCATTGCGCCTCCGGTCGCCTTTTCAATGGCAAGTTGGGCTAGTTCTGGCAGCTCCGTGATCGACCTCCCATCCGCGAGCGCGGCTGCAATCAGCTGCAGCGCCTCCAACAGGTCCGGCGCCGCGGCTATTAGGTTGGCGTTCTTACCGGACCGACTGCCGGAGAGTGTGGCAATGAGATAGCGCCCGCGTCCGATGGACACCGGGCGTCCTTTGTCGTCTCTCGTGACGATCCAGGGGCGCGGCGTGTGCGTAGGTGGCTTCTTCATCGCCTTCTCCTTTTGTTCGATCTCATCCACAGGGAGAATAGTTCTGACAGTGGGATCTCGCGCGTGGTGACGGTGATGTCGGAGTGCTTTGGCATGGCATCGAACGCCAACTCAATTTCGCCGTTCGTACCGATCCGCAGGATCGTCTGACGACACTCGACGCGTTGGTATTCATCCACAACCGGTTGCGACGGCAGCGACATCCAGTTCGTGTCGTCTATCGTGTCGATGCCGCGGATTGCCGCTACTTCAGAGTAGGCGACAAATTCACAAGAGCTACCCCAGAAGTTGACCGCATAGACGGCGGCGTCGTCTCGGTGGATACTCCGCACCAGTCGCTCTCGTCTCCGCAGCGACGCCACGAGGTCGTCGTCCACGACAAAAACACCAAACTCGCAGTCGGCGCTGTACTCCGGATTCGAGCTGCTGGTAGCCGCGATGATGGAGATTGATTTTTTCTTCTTTGGTGTTGACTTCACCGTCTGCCTCCTTTTGTGTTTTGGTTGTAGGCCGGCCGATGGCCACGAGCGCCCACCGGCCGGCGTAGGAGACACCTCACCATCACAACACAAACTCCATGATCCTCGCCCGATCACCACCCCACACACACAGGCAGTAGTACTCGCCGGGACGGTCCTTCCACTCCACGACCACAGCCGGATCGGGTCGCAGCTCGACCCACTCCTCGGGCTGGTACAGCAGCCCGACCCACGCGGCGCGACGCCGGATAGTGCGATCCGTCACCAGTGCCCGGGCGGCCTCCGGCAGCGGCGGTATGCCACCGGCGGGCAGGTGAGCGACGCGCCCGCCATTCACGCGGTAGCTCCACGCCGGTTTTTGCCGCCATGTCCCTCCCAACATCACGGTGCCGTCGTCGTCGCGCTTACCCTCCGACGTGCGCTGATTTGCTGCGTTTGTCAGCGACACGCACGGATCCACGATCGCCCACCGGGGCAATCCATCCGGCCGACGCTCTTGCATCAGTGCGTCCAGGTCGATGCGCCGGCCGCACCGCTCTAGGACCGTAGCGCGCGCCAGCGCCCGGAATTTGGCGGTGCGAAGAGCCAGCGCTTGCTTGGCCAACGTGCGACTCGACTGCTCCGCGGCGGTCGAGCCGTAGAGCACGATCAGGTCGTGCGCGCGTCGGCGGTCCCGTCTGCACTCGTCGAGCACCGCCGCGGCATGTCTCGCCGCTGCACGCGCCGACACGCGCCGGCTCAATGCGTCACCGATCGGGTCTCGACTCTCGACTCTCTCAACTGCTACAGTGGACATGTTGGTCCTCCTATTTAGAATTGGTCCAGTTCAATCACGACAGCAGCATCATTTCCTGGTACGATGGAAGTTACAGTGGTTGCGCCGAACCTTGAATCGGCGAGACATGTGTTGCGATACCGCGCAGAACCCTTGAATGTGTTGTGAGGGCAGCAAGCAGCACCGTTCACTCGTCCGCATCGGCCCACCACTCGGCATCGAGGTGATCCAGAATGTTGGCCAGGTCGTAAAGAGCGCGGCAAGTGTATTGCCTTGGCGTTTCGACGGTGTTCGGAACTTTCATCGGCTCTATGTGATCCCACTAAATGATTGCAGCATGAACTTGTGGCTCGAGCGCCAAATCTTGAGGTATTGGCTCGGAGGCACGTGCAACTCGCCGTAGCTCTCCTCGCAGTCACCCACAAACAGAACGCAGCCGGTGCGGAGCCAATCGACCTTATCCCACACGAGTGTGCAGATTGGTTCTGGCCTCTCGTCGTCGAAGAAGCCAAATCCGTCGAATCTCCAATCCTCCATGTACGCCTTGTTGCCGACGTCGTGCCGGTGGGCCACGACGTGATGCCCGTCGCCGTGCATCGTCTTCAAGCAAAGGCCGACGTCGCTAAGCACCACTTTGGTTGTCCAGGCACTTTGCTCTTGAACTCTTTCGTACGCGCCGTCTCTGTGGTACGTCGTTCCGAGGCCGAGCTCAATCGTCCCGCTGTCTACCGGGACAACAACTGTCTGAATACGAACTGCTTTTTGCGCCTTTGTCGTTTTCATCATTAAATCCTCCCACCCGCTGTTTGACTGGCGGCATTAGTGGCGCTCTCGTTTCGGCCCGCTTCGCGGGCGCCGTCCAGACTGATAGTCGTCTTGTCCGGACTGTTGATGTCGGCGCTCACGTGCAGTGACAGCCGCTGGTCCCGCCACTCGAGCAGCACCGGCGAGCCGTACCCTTCGGCCGCTTCGTACTCTCCGTAGCCTTCAGCCGAGATCTCCAACATGCCGACGGCGTTCAGCCACACGTCGACCAGCAGCGGTTTGCGGTCACCTTCATCAGCGCTGTCCGGCAGCCGCACACGCAACGAAAACTGAGCGTTATTTCTCATCTCGCGTCCCCGATTAGTTGTTTGCCGCTCCCGCGACGTGCGGGGTTGCAGCGAAAAGGGCCGAGAGGAATTGTCTCTACCCGCAACAGCGACCGCGTTTCCTGGTACGGTGGTGCGAAGTACAGTGGTTGCGCCGAACCTTTGAATCGTCGAGGTCGACCATCGTGCTACTCCCAGCCGCCACCGGTCGCCAGCGCCGACCACCGAGCGGTGTTGTTTAGAAATGTCTCCGCCGTTCGTTCGTGCTCGATGCGAACTCTGGCAGCCCTAGCTGCCAGGTAGCGCAGGATCCGCTTCTCAGCCAGAGAGACGGTCAGCGTCACGGACGCTTCTTTCTGCTTGAGTGCCAGAAGGAGCTGGTCCGCGGTACTCTGTGGAAGCGCCAGGACTTGTTCGAGTTGCATGCAGTCCGCAAGCACGAGGTGCGCATCTGCCGCCGGTCGATCCGCCATGCTCGCTGCCCTCCACCACTCCAAACTGGCAGTGTGTGGTGGGCCGCCGACTCCGATAGGTTTGGGAGCTGCCGCCAGTTTGTTTGCCGCAAATTTTTCCGCCGCGCGACCCTCCGCGGAACTCCTCGCCACGGACGCGGCGGTTCGTCGCCATCGTAGCCACCACCGCACAGCGACGCAAATACAGTTTATAACATTTTACGCAGGTCTGTTGGGTGATTGGTCTGGCGCTGCGGTCATCTATGGTGCGTCCGTCTTCGCGCTGGACCTGCCGTCCTGCTGACGGTACTGATCAACGGCCGCCCGCCGCACAGCACTGAACATCGCGGCGAAGCCGAAGTCCGACAGTATGATTTCGACGTTGAGGTCGTTCCCAGCACTGTCGAGAGCCGAGACGGTGGTCGCCTCGCCGGCGACCAGCCGCGTGAAATCCTCTAGGTCGATCACGGCGCGTAGACTCATTCGTGTTCTCCCGGGGCGCACTCTGTTTTCAAAAACACAACCTTGTGAGCATCCGCGCCGAGATGCTGTACACTCAAATCAGCCAACACGCCTGGCTCTCATGGTTTGCGCTGCTTGTGTTTTATAGCCAGGATCCTGGCCGCCGCGTGAAACATCATCGGCTCGTACCCAAGCGAAATTAGTGCATCGCGCGTCTGCATTGCGTGAGCAGGGGTCGGTTGCCATCCGTGCTCCTGTAGGATACGCCTCAGAACATCCATCCGCTCATCCAGGTTGAGAAGTTTAGTCCGCTCTATTCTCACCCGAGCGTCTCCAACTTCCTGTGGAGAGTCCAGAACGTCGCCAGTCTCCGTAAGGTGAATACCACTTCCAAGCTGAACCCGCATTCTGCACCATCCTTTCTGTACGTCTCGCAGAGTTATCATCAACTACGGCCTCAGCCGGCTCGATCGCCGTGCTCCGACCGCAATTTTGCGGCTTGCATCACGGCCGCAAAGTCTGCGGCGTTGGCGACGACGGATTCGGTATGCGTGTAGACGAAAGAACCGGCAAACCGCTTGGCGTCCACGTGGAATTCAACTTCCTCAGACGCGTACTTCGAATCCTCGAGGAATACGACGTCCGTAATGTCCACTTGCTCGTTGTCGTGCGCGACCGCGTCGACGGTGCCGCCGAACAGCGAGACTACGACGCGGCAAGGGATTTTGTCGGTCATCAGATCGCGGATGACGGCCACGGCCGCCACCAGACCGCTCCTGGCATTATTGCCAGAGCTGCTGAGCTCGCTCGCGATCTCCGAGTCGCTCCAGCCACAGTTCAACCATTCGGCAATTTGTTCTCTCAGACGACTCCGGTCACTCGGCGTGGTCGGGACTGAAGTCATAAAGAGTCCTCCCGCTTTCCGATTGTTTGAGATTCATAGCCAGCCGGCTGCGCCGACTCAGGTCGTCGACGAAGCTGTTCAACTCCAACCTTGCGCGCCGCAGCCACCGGAAGTGAAACTTCAGGTTCTTCTCGCGCTCCCACTGGTCGAAATCCGCCCAGACACCGCCGTAGAGCCGGCGACTCGCCTGGTTGTTCCCCTGCGCGGCGACGATCCGGCTGTCGGTGATGACGTAGACGTGCTTCGTCGTCCGCGTTCGCCGCGGCTTCCACGGTCCGTTCAGGTACCACAGCATGGCGTGGTAGTACGGCCACACCTCCGCCAGGTTGACGGTCCCGGCGCTGAGCGCCCCGTAGACGACCTCCCTCGCGTAGCTGCCGCCCTCGATCAGGACGCAGGCCCACCCGATCCCCTGCTTCCAGCCGGTGCCGGAGCCGTCGCCCACGAGTAGGAGGTCGTACTTCGGTATCTCGAAATGCTCCAGCGCCTCACGCAGGGTGAGGACCTTGTCCGCGCTCATCTTCCTCTTCCTCTTCTTAGTTATGGTTGTTTGGCACGCTCGGCACGACCAGCGGCAGGATGCAGACGTCGGGCAACTCTGTTGCGTCGAGCTCGGCATCGTTGCAGCTGTTGTAGGTGCCGCCGATGACTTCCTCGCTGTCGAAGTCGTAGATCACGTACCGGACGTCGTCGCGGTCCTCGACGCACGTGCCGCGCGTCAGGTCAACGACGAACCGCCGCTGCGGCTCATCTTTTGGCCGCACCTCGAACACGTCGGCGATCGAGCCCGGCGCCCGCTGGTGTCCGAGCGCTTGCCGCGCCGCGTCCTCGGGACTCGCGGCGTCGTCGACGTCGATCTCCCACCGCACCAAGTAATCCATGCGAACGTCCTCCGACGAAAAGCTGCATCGCGGTCACGATCGACTCGGCAATTGTACGATCTCGCGCCGAATCGCCGGAATCCACGTGGACCATGTACACGTCCTTCTTGCGTAGACCACTGATTACCGTCTCGCCGTTGGCGGTTTCCACGCGCCAGGGCAATCCCAGCTCGCTCTCTGCTGTCCGCGGCGAGGCTGCGCCGATCGCGTTGACCGCGTCGACGACCGTCGTCGCGACCAGCTCGTCGAGGTTCGGATCGCCGGAATCGATGACCAGAACCGGACCAGGCAGGTGTTGGCCCAGACCGTAAATTCGCAGTTGCGCGTCAGCGGAGTGCAGCGGGACGCATGCCTCCACGCGCCACGGCAGTCCGAGTCTTTCCGCTGTTGTTAGCGGTCGTGTCTTTGTCGATCGGCGTTTTCTCGGTGTCATGGCGTCTCCTGGTGCGGTGCGCGGACGAAACACTGCGGGTATTGCCGCTGGCTGGGCAGATCGTTGAGCCACTTGCCAGCGCACGCCTCCACTGATTTGGCCGTGCGGCCCGGTCCGACCACCAGGGCCGTGCGTCGTCCGAGCGCCGAGCTGTCCAGCTGCACATTCTCAAACATCACCACGGCATCGACGCCGGCGCCGCGGGAAACTCGCTTGATCTGGTCGTGCACTTCCGGGTCGAAGTAGGCCAGGAATTCCGGCCACGTGACTTCCCTCATTGCGGTTCTCCTGTTCAAAAGCCCCGTTTCACCCGCTGCCGCCGCGTTACCAGCGCCTCGGCCGCCGCCTGCACGGCCCGGTGGAAGATCGAGTCAATCGGATACGTGTACCGCCCTTTTTGCCCTAGCAGTCGCACGCTCACTACCCTCGCCTCCGGATTCAACCCCAAGATCACCGGGCGCTGTTTGCCGGCGGCGAACACTGTAACATTGGTTCGGTATTCGACGGCCTCTCTGATTTTCTTCACGAAGAAACCTTTTTTTGAGTGGTTCGCCGAATCTTTGAATCGGCGAGTCGCGGTGAAATCTCTTTGGCGAGCGCGCAAATTGCAAGCAGCCCCGCTGTGGTAGAGTCCGGACTGGCCTCAATGATCGATTCGACTTGGTTGATGAAGTCGCACCCCCTGCCGTGCTGACGCTGCGGATTCAGTCGCACCGCTTCCGGGATGAGGATTTCGAACCGGTCCGGTTCTTGCGTTTCTACGATGGGCAGCGCCTTTGTGTCGCCTCGCGCCGTTGCGATTCGCGTCGCCTCCGCCACAGCCGCGTCGAACTGGTCGATGCGGAAATAGCGATTCCTCGAGATGTTCGGATTGTACCAGCGGTCCGTCGACAGAGACGTCCCCCAACCAAGTCCGTGGTTGTGTCCGAGCCCAAAAGTCATGACGACGTAGCGCGGCTCAGATGCCGGCCCCCAGCGCTCTCCATCGATGAAGACGATAGAACTCGCCCACCGTCGGAAATGCGCCCGTCGCTGCGGTTGATCCATGTAACCGTCCGAGTCCCAGTTTGACGCGGCGCGGACGAGCGCGTACGGGTACGGATCGCCGGCGAAATCGGCAGCGGTTTGCGTCTCTCTCGGGGTGCCGCAGGAGCGCTCGAACGAGTACAGTGTATAGAGTCGGTTGCGCCACCAGCGGTAGGTGGTATCGACCTGCACTGGCTTGTTGTCCACGAAATCCCGGCTGTGTTCCACGATGGCGACCGGCGCGTCGGCCGACGAGATCTCGTTGATCGTCAGCGTGATCGTCGCCTCCTGGCGGACGCGCCGCGACTTGCGGCAGCGCGGCGGGACGACATCCGCGCTGTAGATGTACGGCAGAGACAGTTTCATGCGAGGATCTCCATCTGTTTGTGGATACGAATCGAAGTGCCGCCCGAATCAGTTTTCATCCGAAGTTTCGGACTCTCGATTCGGCGTCCTACAGTATCGGTGGGCGACGTCGTTGATGAGGTTGGCCAGCCGGGCGACGGCCAGCGCCAGTACTGGAAGTCTGGCGGCGATCAGCCACGGGTACGGCAAGAAGCCGGCTCCGAGGTACCATACGGCCGCGCACAGCAGCGCCGCGTAGGGGCTCAGACAAAACGAGCAGTTGAGCAGGTCAGCGACGAATCCCGACCGCGCTTGCCACCTGGCCCGCAACACGACGAAGATCCGGCCGTGTCGCCAGGCCTCCAGCATGTAATTGGTAGCCAGGCCCAGTACGAGTAAGTCCGACACGTCGCAACCGAAACCGGCCATCTTTGTCTCCCGTCCGCAGCGCTAGACCAGACCTTTCAAAATCGCGTCGATCTCGCTCCGGGAAGCCAGCGCCTGGGCGACGGCGCCAGCAATCGCCGCCTGTGGTGTTTTGCCGTGACCAACCCACCGGCCTCCAGGTTGTTTATCGGCACTGTTTAGGAATGCCGAATATCCGGCGATGCGGTCGCGCCGCTTCTGGTGGAAATTCACAACTATGTGAATTCGCCCACACAACGAGTTGACTGAGAGGTTCCAACCCCCGTCCTCATGGACCACCGCTTTCCACCCTGGCCCGAGCCTCCCCGCGATCTTCGCACCGCAGCTATTTTTGAGATCGTACTCCGCCTTAGTGCAGCCGGCACCGCAAGCCGGCGAGCAAAAAATCGGCCCGCGCCGAACCGGTGTCCACGAGCTCTTGCGCCACATCGGCCGCGGCTCACTGTGTTTCGACATTTGGTTGCTCCAGTGCCAAGAAAACGCAGCGCGAACGGCGTTTTCCACCATGCGCTGCTTGCGGGGTTAATTTCGGCCGTCGAACCCGTTGACGAGTATGCGGCCGAAGTACAGCGCTGCGCCAATGCCGATCAAAATCGGCCAGGTAAGTTTGGCAAGCAACACTGCGATCACTACGAGCGCCAGCGCCCAAACCCCATAGGTGCTGGAGCCTACATTGGAGGGCATGGTGGCACCTCCTTTCGCTCCCGGCTGGCGGACTCAATCGCCCCGCCATTATACTCGGCGCTGCGGCGAACCCAGCCGCTGTCCTCCAACCACTATGCCGGAGTTTGCAACACAGGCAGGCAACGGCGGCCCCGATCAGCCCAAGCTACCCTGATAATGGTCAATTCTGCCCACTCATCTGACCAAGCAGACCTCCTGGAAGCCGCTGGACAAAACCCCAGTGCCCTATGCTATAATCCTTAGCGACATGAAGATCACTCGTTCCAGCAAGTGCTCTCTCCAGTTCGCCACCCAGGCGAAGCACGCCGTCCTCAAGGATGTACTTTCCGAGTACGGACGGGTCGTCAACTTCTTCATCGAGCATTTCTGGGCGCTGGAAGAGCCACTCTCCAAAGGTGAACTTCTCAAGCCCATTGTGGATCTCCCTGTTACGTGGCTCTCCGCCCGCTTCCGTAAAGTTGCGGCCCGGGAAGCTCTCTCCATGATCACCGCCAGTAGAAATCGTTGGGGCCGAGAAAAGGCCGTCAGGCCCGTCCACAAGGGCCTGACCATGTGCGTCTCGTCTGCGGTTGCTGACCTCCAGGGGGCCAAAGAGGCCCGTGGGTTTGACGCATGGCTCATGCTTCGCTGCATCGGGAACAAGGTCTCCCTCGATCTTCCGATCAAGTTCCACAAGCACTACAACCGTCTCGCCGCCCGCGGCCAACGGTTGAACTCCTACGTCATTACACCCTGGTCGGTGACGTTCGCCTTCGAGATAGACACGGGGCCAAGCGGGCTACGGGAGTCAACCTCGGGGTGGATACGGGCATCAACGCCTTGGCGTCGTTGAGCGACGGCCGTCAATTGGGTCTGGATGCCAAGGCCCATGTCGAACGCATCAAGCGATGTAAACATGGATCGCTGGGCCAACAGAAGGCGCGCAGATCGCTCAAGCAGCGGATGGATGAGATAGCCAAGGAGATCACCTCGACCCCGGATTTGAGACTTGTGGTCGTAGAACGCCTTCGAGACCTGAACAAGAACACAAAGAAACGCCGACGCCTCCGGCGTAGTACGAGGCGATCTCTCGGCGCGTGGGCTTATCGTTACTGGTTGAGTCGGGTGGAGTCCCGTTGTGAAGATAACCGTGTTGTCTTCCGGTCGGTGAATCCGGCGTATACCAGTCAACGATGTTCAGCATGTGGTCATGTCGAGAGGATGAATCGATCCAGTACGAATTTCTTGTGTCGGAGTTGTGGCCATGCCGACAACGCGGATCTGAATGCCGCCTTGAACATCCGGGATCGATTCGTCTGCGGACCATACGGTGCCGCATTCAAACCGACGAACTTGGTGCCAGGCAAGGCTTATCCTTGATTGGGCTGGTTCGGAGGAGCGGTGTCCATCACAACCTCGCTGGATGGGTCGAATGATCTGCTGTCCGGCTTGTCTCGCTCGCTGGCCGATCCGGCGCTGTCGCAAGAGGACCGGATCGCCAGCGTCGGCAACTTCATCCGCGACCTGCGGCCGTCGACCATGTTGCCGATACTGCCGCTGCTCCTCAACTTGGAGGGCAAGCCGTATACGCTGCGGCAGCACTTCCAG
>Ga0187892_10004938_pt1 | contig 21691 bp, 16 predicted proteins | sample MA1701073metaG_FD_139345 | JGI IMG/M metagenome (GOLD analysis project Ga0187892, IMG submission 139345) | Bio-ooze microbial communities from a basaltic lava cave in the Kipuka Kanohina Cave System on the Island of Hawaii, USA - MA170107-3 metaG ... | reverse complement strand
GGCGTCCACGGGGTAGCCCAGCGCTCGCAGGCGGTCCACGTCGCGCCGCAGGGTGCGGGCGCTGACCTCGAGCCGTCCGGCCAGCTCCCCGCCGGGCCAGAACTGATGGGTCTGCAGCAACGACAGGAGCTTGAGGGCCCGGGCCGTGGGGTCATTGGTCATGGTCCCAAGATTGGCACCAATTGCGGACCGAATCTGGCCGCAATAGTTCGTAGGGTCCTCCCGGAAGCCAATCGACAAGCCAGTCGACACAGGAGGAGCGAGCATGATCCACGCACGAGGGCTGAGGAGACGATGATGAGCACCGAGATCCGTCCGTTCCGCGTCGACGTCCCGCACTCCGATCTGGCGGACCTGCGCAGCCGGCTCGCGGCCACCCGCTGGCCGGCGCAGCTGCCCGGTGGCGGATGGAGCCGTGGGGTGCCGGTGGCCTACCTCAAGGGCCTCGTCGAGTACTGGCGCGATGGCTACGACTGGCGCGAGCACGAGGCGGCGCTCAACGAGTTCCCACAGTTCACGACGGAGATCGACGGGCAGTCGATCCACTTCCTGCACGTCCGCTCGCCGGAGCCCGACGCGCTTCCGCTGGTCATTACCCACAGCTGGCCCAACTCGATCGTCGAGTTCACAGACGTCATCGGTCCGCTCACCGACCCCCGCGCCCACGGAGCGGACGCGGCAACCGCCTTCCACGTGATCGCGCCGTCGCTGCCCGGATTCGGGTTCTCGCCCTTCCCCGAGCCGCCCGACGAAGCGCCGTGGACCGCGGAACGGGTCGCCAGGGCGTGGGCCGAGCTGGTGCGCCGCCTGGGTTATGACCACTACGGAGTCCACGGCAACGACGCCGGCGCTTTGGTCTCTCCGCTCGTGGCCGTGACCGACCCCGAACGCGTGGTCGGTGTGCACATCACCGGTGGGCTCGGAATCCCGACCGGCGACCCCGCCGAGCTCGAAGGCGTCACCGACGAGGACCGCATGAGCATTGAGCGGATGGCCGCACTGTTCACAGCGGGCAGCGGATACGCACCGTACCTGACCAACCGGCCGCAGACCCTTGCCTACGGTTGGCACGACTCGCCGGTCGCCCAGCTCGCGTGGCTCCTGGAGAGGTTCAAGGAGTTCGACGGCTGGCCCGGTGTGGATGGCGAGCCTTCCGAACCGATCGACCATGAGCGGCTGCTCACCAACGCCACTCTCTACTGGCTGACGCAGACCGCCGCGTCGTCCTCGTGGACCTACTACGACGGCGCCGCCGGCATGCCGATCAACCAGGCCGTGGTACCGACCGGTGTCTCACACGGTGGACCGGAGGTGTTCCGCCGCCTCGCCGAGCGCGCCAACGACATCGTGCGTTGGTCCGACCACAAGAGCGGAAGCCACATGGTCGCCATGGCGGTGCCCCACCTGCTCGTCACCGACATCCGCGAGTTCTTCGCCGGCCTCCGACGGGAGAGGGCCGCCTGATAGGCGGCGCCGTGACCGAGGTCGGGCAGCTGGAATGGGCACCGGTGTGCCCGGCTCGGCTCCGGAATGCAGTCGACATCGAAGGTCGGTCGTTGTGCCCCGTAGGCCGTAGCAGCGGTCCTGGTGGACCAGCTCGTCGCGCACCCGCTGGTTGTGGCCGGCGCCGTTGCCCTGGCCGGCGCCGTTGGGGCCGAGGAAGGCCACCAACTCGCCCTGGCCGACATCGAGGTCGATGCCCCGCACCGCCTCCACCGTGGTGTCCTTCACCCGGAAATGCCGGGTCGGGTTGCCCGCCGCCGTGTCGCGGCTGGAAATACGACCAGGGTAGGGCTCAACCAATAGCCGGCTCGGAAGAATCGGTCTCACCGCTGTAGAGATCCAGCTCTCGCCTACGGCCGAGCCCCGGTACTCGCTGGCTTACAACCGGGTGTCGGTCGAGTGTTGGCGAGGGCCGCCCTCGTTGTGGCCAGCTGGGGTCCTCGACCCGCGAACATCCCGCTGCCGGTTGCTCGCCTGGCCGCGCTGGTCGCTGAGCCCGCGCCGACGCGCCCTGCGCTCCAACCGGTCCTTGGGCCGGCACCCCGGCTGGTGGCCGTGACGACAGAAGCTGCCTGCCGGCTGAGCCGGCCGATTCGTACCCGTCAGGTCCATCCACAGTTGGTGGACCGCGGCTTAGGCTGTAGGGGGTGACGGCTGCGGAGATCCTCGCCGCGCCCCTCGACGTCTTGATGGCCGAGGCCGCCGCAGTCCGCGACCGCCTCTTCGGCTCGCGGGTCACCTACTCGCCCAAGGTGTTCATCCCCTTCACGCGGCTGTGCCGCGACCGCTGCGGCTACTGCACCTTCGCCCGGTCCCCGGCGGCCGTCGATACCGCTTACCTCGGCGAAGACGAGGTGCTGGCCATCGCCCGAGCCGGCGCCGAGCACGGCTGCACGGAGGCGCTGTTCACCCTCGGCGAGCGGCCCGAGGACCGCTACCCGGCGGCCCGGCGCTGGCTGGAGGACGCCGGCTACGCCTCCACGGTCGACGCCCTCGCCGCGGCCTGCGGCCTCGTGCTGGCCGAGACCGGGCTGCTACCCCACGCCAACGCCGGGGCCCTCGGGACCGAAGATCTCCGTCGGCTCCGCAGAGTCACCGCGTCGCAGGGGATGATGCTCGAGTCGCTGGCGCCCGACCTCGAGTGCCACCGGGGCTGCCCGGACAAGGCGCCGGGGCGCCGGCTGGCCACGCTCGAGGCCGCCGGCCGCCTGGCCATCCCGTTCACCACCGGGCTCCTGGTCGGCATCGGCGACAGCCGGGCCGATCGGCTCCGGGCCCTCGAGGCGGTGGCCGACAGCGCCCGGCGCCACGGCCACGTGCAGGAGGTGATCATCCAGAACTTCCGGCCCAAGCCGGCCACCGGCATGCGCCACGCGGCCCGCTGCCCGGATGACGAGCACCTCTGGACGTTGGCGGTGGCCCGCCTCGTCCTGCCTCCCACCGTGCACCTCCAGGCACCGCCCAACCTGAGCGAGGACTTCGGTCGCCTCCTCGACGCCGGCATCGACGACTGGGGCGGCATCTCGCCCGTGACGGCCGATCACGTCAACCCCGAGCGCCCGTGGCCGGCGATCGAGCGCCTCCGCCGGGTCACCGAGGCGGCCGGCTTCGAGCTGGCGCCGCGCTTGGCCGTGTACCCGGAGTACGCCGATCGGGCCGGGTGGCTCGACCCCGGGGTCCGCTCCCACGTGCTGCGCGCCTCGGACGCCGAGGGCCTGGCCCGCGACGACGGGTGGACCGCGGGCGCGGAGCGTCCACCACCGGAACTGCTGCCACCCTTCGCCGTCGAGCGGCTCTCGCCCACCCCCTCGCCCACCCCCTCGCCGGTACCCGACACACGCGCCGCCTCCGCCGTCGCCGACGTGCTCGCCGGAATCGCCACCGGCGAGGCCGCCGGTCTCGACGAGCTCGTCACGCTGTTCTCGGCCCGTGGCCGTGAGGTGGCCGCGGTCGCCGACGCCGCGGACGCGCTGCGCCGGGCGGCGGTGGGCGACACCGTGACGTGGGTCGCCAACCGGAACATCAACTACACGAACGTCTGCACCTTCCGGTGCCGGTTCTGCGCGTTCTCCAAGGGGCCGCTGTCCCTGAACCTGCGGGGGGCGCCGTACCTGCTGGGCATCGACGAGATCCAGTACCGGGTGACCGAGGCCGTCGAGCGGGGTGCCACCGAGGTGTGCCTGCAGGGTGGCATCCATCCGAGTTTCGACGGCGACTACTACGTCGAGGTGTGCCGGGCGGTGAAGGACGTCGCCCCCCGGATCCACGTCCACGGCTTCACCGCGCTGGAGGTCACCGAGGGGGCGCGACGGCTGGGCGAGCCCTTGGCCCGCTACCTCGGGCGCCTGAAGGCGGCCGGCCTGGCGAGCCTGCCCGGCACGGCCGCGGAGATCCTCGACGACGAGGTCCGCGCCGTGCTGTGCCCGGACAAGGTCGACACCGAGGAGTGGCTGGAAGCCCACCGCACCGCCCACCGCGTCGGGCTGCGGTCCAACATCACGATCATGTTCGGCTCGGTCGAGCGCCCGCGGCACTGGGCCCGCCACCTCGTGCGCACCCGCGCCCTGCAGCACGAGACGGGAGGCTTCACCGAGTTCGTGCCCCTCCCGTTCGTGCACATGGCCGCACCGCTGTACCTCGAGGGCCGGGCCCGGCGCGGACCCACCTTCCGGGAGGTGCTCCTCATGCACGCGGTCGGTCGCATCGCCTACGCCGGTGCCGTTCCCAACGTCCAGGCGTCCTGGGTGAAGCTCGGCGTGGCCGGCGCGCGCCAGGTCCTGCGGGCCGGGGCCAACGACCTCGGCGGCACGTTGATGGACGAGAACATCTCGCGAGCCGCGGGGGCGACCCACGGCCAGGCGATGGACGCCGCCGCCTTCGCCGGCGTCGTCGCCCCCCTCGGCCGGCCCCTCGAGCAGCGCACGACGCTCTACGGCCCCGTCCTGCCTTCGTCCTCGCTCGGTCGCTTCGCTCCCTCCGCTCGGACGAACCAGTCGAGCTCCGGGCGGCCGGCGAAGCCGGCCACCCTCCGCCGTTCTCCTGCCGGTCGGCATCCGTGAGGGCCGCCCCCGGCGGCGGGAGCGGCCGCCGAAGATGCTCGCCGCCGGTTCGTCCGCGCCGATCTGATCGGGTGCCGTGAGCGAGCCCGCGTCCCCGGTCGAGCCGGACGACGGGCTCGCGGCGCTGCTGCGGGCCACCGGAGCGACCCGGGACATCGACCAGCTGACGGCCATCCTGAGCTCCGCCCTGGGACTGGCCCGGGACGGTGCCGACCGCCTCGATCTGAAGATCACCAACGCCGCGCTGGCCGAGATGCGCGAGGCGTTCCGCGTGTTCGCGCCGTTCCGCAGCGTGCCGAAGGTGACGATCTTCGGATCCGCGCGCACGCTGCCCGAGGACCCGCTCTACATCCAGGCGCGCGACCTGGCGGCCGCCGTGGCCGGCGCCGGCTGGATGGTGGTGACCGGTGCCGGACCCGGCATCATGGCCGCCGGCACCGAGGGCGCCGGTCGAGCCCGGTCGATCGGGGTCAACATCCGTCTGCCCTTCGAGCAGGGGGCCAACGCCTTCATCGCCGCCGACCCGAAGCTCGTCTCCATGAAGTACTTCTTCACCCGCAAGCTGATGCTGATGAAGGAGTCGGCCGGCTTCGTCGTCCTCCCGGGCGGTTTCGGCACCCTCGACGAGGGGTTCGAGCTGCTCACGCTGCTCCAGACCGGCAAGGCCGCGCCGGCACCGATCGTGCTCCTCGACGTGCCGGGCGGCGGCTACTGGAAGGGGTGGGAGCGCTTCGTCACCGACGAGGTCGTGGCCCGCGGCCTCGTGTCGCCAGCGGACCGTGTCCTCTACCGGATCACCGACAGCGTGGCCGACACCACTGCCGAGCTGCTCGGGTTCTTCACCAACTACCACTCCATCCGCTACGTCGGCCGGCGGCTGGTGGTGCGCATCCGGTCCGTGCCGACGGCCGAGGAGCTGGCCGACCTCGACGCCGAGTTCGCCGACATCCGCACGCGGGGCACGATCGAGGTCGTCGACCCTCTGCCCGCGGAGGTGACCAGCAAGGACCACCTCGAGCTCCCCCGGATCGCCTTCTACTTCGACCGCTTGAGCCACGGCCGGCTGCGGTCGCTCATCGACGCGCTGAACCGACTGCCCTCCGCACCGGGCGGCCCGCCTCCGGCCACCGAGGTGCCGACGAGCGATGACGCCTGACCGGCTACGCCCCTTCGCTACCGCCGGCGGCCGAGGCGGTCGAAGGCCCGCAGCGGGGGCACGGCGTCGATGACCCGGCTGAACGACACGACCTCGCCGGCGAGGTTCAGCAGCACGGCGCCGATCAGGGCCGCGCTCCGGGTGGCGGGGCCGCACGCCAGCACGATCCCGAGGCCGACGACCGCACCCAGGACGTTGGCGCCCACGTCGCCCAGCATGAAGCGCTCGGCGAGATCGCCGGCGAGCAGGCTCAGCGAGCCGCCCACCACCACGGCCACGCCCACGACGGTCGATGCCGTGCCGCCGGCCAGCGCCGCCACGGCCACGGCCACGAACCCGACGGAGGCGAACTTGATCGCCCGGCCGGGGGCCCGGTCGACCAGGTTGCCCAGGTTGGCGCCCAGGGCGACGAGGGCGGCGTCGGCGACCAGCCGGCCGGGACCACGCCCGGCGGAGGACGCCACGGCGACGAGGGCGACGGCCGCCCCGCCCAGAAGCTTGAGGGCACCGGTCGTGACCCGGCCCGCGACCAGCGCCCGCACGTGGCCCCGGAACCCCTTCTCGGCGTCGCTCCCGAGGAGGTCGTCGACCAGGCCGAGGAGCCCGAACCCGAGCACCACGACGAGGACCGCGGGGTGGACCCCCGCCGACGGCGGCGGCCGACCGACCCCGAACGACGCCGCGAGCGCCCGGCCCGCCTCCACGGCGAGCGTCGCGAGCACCACGAGCGTCCCGACGGCCGTGGGGATGGTGCGCTGGCGGTAGTTGGACCGCAGCAGCGCCGGCGTGTCGAACGTCCGACCGGCCGCGATCCACAGCAACCGACCCACGAGGAAGCCGGCGACCAACCCGGTGACGAGCGTGATCACGGCTCGGATCCTCTGCCCGCCGGGCCCAGGGCCGGCTCGAGCAGGACACCGGCCACCGGTCTCCCCGGCGGGTCGGCCAGGGCCGCGGTGGCGACGAAGGCGGCCAGGGAGGACAGCGCCAGCGACGTCACGACCACACCCGAGTCGTTGACCAGCGCGCCGAGCACGCCGAGGGCGAGGACGGCCCAGACGCCGATCCGTCGAGACGAGCCCGCCGGCAGCACGTCGGCCGCGGCGCGCCGGCGCGCCAGGAGGACCAGGACGGCCAGGGCCGTGACCGGAGCCAGCCAAGTCCACCGGGACCCGCGCAGGATGCCGAGGCTCACGTCCAGCTTGCGGAGCACCGTCGTGAGGAGCGGGCCGAGGCCTTCGTCGGCGATCTCGCCGGCCAGGCGCCCGAGGTGCGACGGGTCGCCGGGCGAGGCGACGAGGTCGACGACCGTCGCCAGGCCCAGCGCCGCGAGCGTCGCCGCGACCGCGCCACCCAGGAGGGCCACGCCGATCCGCCGGCGGGAGAAGGCGACGACCGTGAGCCCGAAGACGGGGACCAGCGTGAGAATCCCGCCCACGTCGTTGCCCACGGTGGGGGCGCCGTCGGCGACGGCGACGACGGTGAGGAACGCCGCCACGCTCACCAGGGCCTCGGACCGGCGCGGTGCGTGCTCGAGGTGCACGGCCGACGCCAGGAGCGCACCCGCGCCGAGGACCGCGAAGGCGGCGTTGCCGATGCCGTAGAAGCGGCCGGCCACGTACGGATGGTGGCCCATGATCGAGGCGGTGTGGAGGTTGGATCCGGTGGCGGCGTCGACGACGAGCACGGCCACCGTGGCGGACAGCACCCAGGCCGGGCCAGCCAGGGGCCGGGCGCGGGCCGGGCGCGCCAGCGAGGGCAGGAGGGTGAGAGCGACCAGCGCCAGGTCGATGACGACGAGCGTGACCGCCCCGGTGAGCCGCTCGCCGAACAGCAGGGCGACGCCGCGCAGCAGGAACGTGGCCAGCGGGAAGGCGACCACGGCGGTCAGCGCCAGGCGCAGCGCTTCCTGGCCCCGGCGGTCGCCGCCGCCTCGACCCTCGGATGAGGCGACGGTGGGGCCGGGGGGCGGCCGGCGACGGCGGACCTCCGCGGCGACGACGCCGTAGAGGACCAGCTGGAACACGAGGTACCCGGCCACGACGGGGACGTGCATGGCCTCGCGCCGACGCTCCGCCTCGTCCAGCCGAGCCGGGCGGGACAGGTCGGGGCGACCCACGACCGACCGTAGCGGCTCACCCACCATCGCCTCGGGCACGTCGACGCCGAGCGCCTCCAGCACCGTGGGGGCGATGTCGCTCAGGGTCGCCAGGCCCGACTTCCGCGTCGTGGGCGAGAACAGGTTCCCCTGCCGGGCGGCCGGCCCGGCGACGACCACGGGAACCAGCCGCCAGCTGTCACCGGCCGGGACGACCGGCACGATCACGAGCAGCGTCGACGGCGGCAGGTCCGACACCAGCCGGTCGACGATGGAGTCGAGGTCGGCCAGCGCCCGCTCGCGGTAGGAGGCCGGTGCCGCTTCGTCGGAGAGCGACGCCACCCGGGTGAGGTCCCCCGGGTCGACCAGCACGACGTCGGCGCCGTCGAGGGCGCGGCGGGCGAGATCCACCACGACGTCGGGATCGGCCCGCACGCCAAAGGGCGCCGTCGGGTCGTCGCGGAGCAGCGCGGTCCCGACGGAAGCCACGTCGACGCGACCGGTGCCGTCGGCCAGGGCGGCCGCCAGGGGATGGAAGCGGGTCGGCCGGACCTGGCCGTCGAGTCGCACGTTGACCAGTCCCGGGGGCACGTCGGCGTTGCCGACGACCGCCGTGCGCCGGCCGGCATCCCGCAGGGCGTCACCGAGCGCTCCCGGGCGGTTGGCCACGCCCCGACCGGCGCCCGCCCGCAGCGCCTCGGCATCGACCACGCGCCCGTTCCCGCCCGTCGGCGCGACCGCCGCCGCGGCCGCGTCGGCGTGGACCTTGGTGCCGGCGCCCAGGCTGGCGTAGGCCTCGGCCACCGCCGGCCGGGCCGAGCGTGTGCGGACGGTCAACCCGCCGACGCTTCCGGTGCGCGCCAGGCGGTCGAGGGTCGGGACGGCGCCGGTTCCCAGGTCGGCCCAGTCCAGGCCCGGCACACCCACGAGCAGGACCTTGCCGGCCCGCAAGGGAGCACCCGACCCGCCGGGCGGGCTCCGCTCGGCCACGGCCAGCAGCGAGACGAGGGCGACCAGCGCGGTGCCGAGGATCAGGGCCAGGCGAGCCCGACCGGTGGTCAGGCGCGGCCACAGGGCCCGGGCGACGTCGACGCCCTGGCGACCACGATGGGCGAAGCCCGACGCACCCCTTCCCCGGTGACGGTGATCGACCTCGATCGGTACCTCCTGGACCCGTGCGCCTGCCCGGACGGCGTCGACGGTCATGGCGGGTTCGATCCCGAACCGGGTGCCGAGGGTGAGCGAGCGCAGCAGCGCCCCCCGCACCGCGCGCTGTCCCGACATGGGCGCGCGGCCCGAGAAGCCGCACGCCCTGCGGATCCCCGCGCCGGTGGCGTCGCGCACGAGTCCGAAGCCGCCGCGCCCCCCGGCGGGCGGGAGGATGCCGATCGTCATGTCGGCCTTCCCGGCGAGGACGGGCCCGAGCAGCGCTCCGCATCCTGCCGCCGTCGAGCCGAGATCGGCGTCGACGAGCAGGTACACGTCGGTCTCGGGCGTGGCCGCCACGCCTGCCGCCACCGCTCCGCCCTTGCCCAGGTTCCGGGGCAGGCGCAGGACCCAGGCACCCGCAGCGCGGGCGACGTCGGTGGTGGTGTCCGTGGAGCCGTCGTCGACCACCACGACCTCGTCCACCTCGGGCACGTCCCGCAGGGCCCGCACCGCATCGCCCACGGTGGAGGCCGAGTTGCGCGCCGGGACGATGGCCCGGACACCGCTCACGACCCGCCTTCCCCGTGCGACCGGCCCGCGCGCGCCAGCTCCGGCGCCCGGAGCACGAACTGGCCGGCGAGATAGACGCCGCCGGCCACGAGCGAGCCCAGGACCACGGTCCCGGCGGCTTCGAGCCGGCCGGCACCCGGTCGGCCGACGGGAACGACCCCGCTCACGACCCATGCGGCACCGCCGGCGAGGGCGGCGCAGGCCAGCGCCCGGGCGAGGGATGCACCCAGGGGCCAGCCCGGGCCGACCCGGCGGTGCAGCACGACGCCGAGGGCGGCCGCGCCGGCAACCATCGCGACCGAGTGCGCCAGCCCGAGTGCCACCACGCGATCGCCACCGGATGCGAGTGCGTTCCCGGCGAGCATGAGCGCGGCCCCGACGGTGGCGAGGGCAACGGTCACGATGGCAGGGCTCCGCGCGTCGCCGGCGGCGAAGGACGCCCGCACCAGGAGTTGCAGCAACGAGTAGCCGACCAGCCCCAGGGCGTAGGCCGACAGCACGCGGCCCGCCAGCTCGGCGCCGGCTGCGTCCAGCGCGCCGAGGCGGATCACTCCCAGCGCCGGTGCCGCCAGCACCACCAGCACCGCCGACGCCGGTGCCACGCGGAAGGCGATGGCCCGCGCGCCGCGAGCCAGGCCGGCGGCGAAGGCCGGCCACCGACCGGCCTCGGCGTCGGAAGCCAGGGCGGGGTACAGCGTCGTGAACACCGGATGGGCAAGGAGGGCGAACGGCAGCAGGAAGGCGGTGAACGCCAGGTGGTACGCCACCACACCGCCAGGCGTGCGGTTGGCCACGACCAGCGTGACGGCCACGAGCACCTGGAGGGCGGCCAGCTGCACCGCGCCCCAGAGCCCGGCGCGCGCCAGCGCCGGAAGGCCGGCCGCCCTCGGCACCCACCGCGGGCGCAAGGTGACGTCGGCGCGCCGCAGGTCGAGGAGGGGCAGCGCGGTCATGGCGGCTACTCCTGCCGTCGTGCCGAGGCCGAGCACGAGCCGGCCCCCGAGGGACGGCTGCAGGCCCGCACCCGGTCCTTCGACCCATCGGTAGAGGCCCATCGTGGCCACGACACAGACGTTGTTGGCCGCCGGGGCGAAGGCGGCGGCCGCGAAGCGACGCTCCGCGGCGAGCAACGCGGTCGCCACCGCGCCCACTGCGTAGAGCAGCACCTGGGGCAGGAACAGGAGCAGCAGGAAGGCGCCGAGGCGGACCTCCTGGGCGCGGATGACCGGGTCGCCGACGCCGACGGTGAGCGCCCGCATGATCCAGGCGCGCCCGGCGACGCCGACGACCACGACGGCACCCAGCACGAGGAGGACGACACCCAGCAACGCGCCGGCGAGCGACTCGGCATCGGCCCGGCGCCGCTGGTCGACGAGGCGGACGAATGGTGGGACGAGGACCGAGGAGAGGAGCCCGGCCGCGAGCAGCTCGAACAGCAGGTTGGAGACCAGGTTGGCCGACTGGTAGGTGTTGCCGAGGTAGGTGGTGCCGAGCGCGGCCGCCACTGCGAGCACGCGGAGGACGCCGGTGACCCGGGAGACGAGCGTCCCGGTCGTGACCGCCGTCGTCGCACCGACGGAGGGCCTCAGGGGACGGGTTCGGGCACCGGCTGGGGCAGCAGGCGTTCGGCACCCGGCCCCACGCCGAAATGACCCAGTCGGGGCAACCCGAGCTGCTCGAGCGCCAGCACGGCGGCCGCCTGACCCATCGACGACTCGACGTTGTCGATCGTCGAGAGCCTCGGGCCGAGGGTGGCGTCGCCCCGGAGGAGGCCCACGAACACGCCGCGGCCACCAGGGGCGTCCTGCCCCGCCTCGACGGCGACCACACGCGGCGCACCTTCGGCCAACGCGGCGGCCAGCGGCAGGGCGAGCAGGTCGTCGCCGACCTCGGCGCCCGCGCCCGAGACGAGGGCGTAGCGCGTGTCGGCCAGGGGTATCGACGCCAGCTCGACGACGGCGCGTGTGCCCTGGGTCGACGGACCCGGCCCTGGCGCCTCGTAGACGGCGAAGCCGGCGGCGACGAGCGCGGCGAGCCGACCGGGGGTGGTCACGCCGCGCAGCGCGGCCGCTCGCACGTCGTCAGCCGACGGCGCGGCCGTCGTAGCCGGGGCCGTTTCCGGGCCCGCCGTGGTCGGCACGGTCGCCGGCGGCCCGACCAGGGCGGCCAGCGCCCGACGGTCGGCATCATTGTCGAGCCGCATGCGCGGCGTGAACCACACGGATCCCTGGACGGTCGCCCCGGACCCGGCCAGGGCGCCGCCCAGGGCGTCGACGCCGCGGCGATCGACCCCCGTCACGGCCAGGACCAGTACGGGCACACCCCCGAGCTGGCCGTCCAGCACGAAGTCGCGGGCCTGGTCGGCGTAGTCGCTCCCCAGCCGGACGCGATCCGCGAGCTGACGGTTCTCGTCCCGCGCGCTGATGACGTCGCGCTCGACGGTGTCGAGCCGGCGGTTGAGGGCCTCGACGGTGACCTTGTCCACGACCGTTGTGCCCATGACGATGCCGATGCCGACGGCGAGGAACACCGCGACGAGCGAGACGATGTGGTAGCGGAGGTTGATCAACCGACCGGCCCCGGGGCCACGGTCACCCGGCCCAGAGGGCGCGCCAGGCCTCGGAGACGGTGAACAGCAGGGCCTTCACGAAGACGTGCAGCGGCGAGAAGACGAACACCATCACGAGCATCGCGAACAGCGCGGCACCGACGAGCAGGAGGATGTCACTCGTGCGGACCCGGCTCCGGTACAGCCGGCTCACCCCCTTGGCGTCGATGAGGATGGGGCCCACCTTCAGCCGCACGAGGAAGGTCGAGGCCATGCCCGACCGGCCCTTGTCGAGGAACTCGACCATGGACGCGTGGGTGCCCACGGCGACGATCAGCTCGGCCCCCTTCTCGTAGGCCACGAGCATGGCCACGTCCTCGCTCGTGCCCAGCGCCTCGAACGTGGTGTAGGGCAAGCCCAGGCCCTCCAAGCGCGCCGCGCCGGGAGCCGTGCCGTTGGTGTAGGCGTGCACGAGCAGCTCGGGGGGCGCGGTCCGCCGGACCACGAGGCGTCCCCCGGCCGGGCGGCCCAGCAGCGTCTCGGTGGACACGGAGTCGAAGTCACCCACCACCAGGTCGGGACGGTGCCCGGCGGCGAGGAGCACGTCGGCCCCGCCGTCGACGCCGATCATGACCGGTCGCATCTCGCTGATGTAGGAGCCGAGGGCGGCGAGGTCGGCCGCCGCGTCGTCACCGCCCCGCACCACGATCAGCACGTGGCGGCCGGCGAAGCTGGTCGCCAGGTCCGGGAGCACGAGCGAGTCGGTCAGCAGGTGCCGCTCCTGGCGGAGGTACTCGAGCGTGTTCTCGGCGAAGCGCTCGAGCTCCTCTCCCACCGATGAGCGGGCGGCCTCGATCCGTTCCTCGAGGGAGGCCAGGGTGTGCCGCACACCGGCCGCGACCAGCTCGCCGCCACGGTAGACCTCGGTGCCGCGCACCTCGAGGCGCTGACCCTCGACGATCTGGTCCATCACCTCGGTTCCCACGTCGTCGAGCAGCGGGATCCCGGCGGCGACGATCAGCAGGGGTCCCAGGTTGGGGTAGCGGCCCGAGATCGAGTGCGACGCGTTCACCACGGCGCGCGCACCGGCGCGGATGAGGTCCTCGGCCGCCACCCGGTCGAGGTCGGTGTGGTCGATAACGGCGATCTCACCCGGGAGCAGCCGCGGCACGAGGTTCTTCGTGCGCCGGTCGACGCGGGCCCGGCCGCTGACGGTCGCGTCGGGGGCCAGGCGGGCGAGCCGTGCCCGGCCGAGGCGACGGGCCTGGCCGTCGGTGCCCGACCGGTCGCCGCGACCACGGAAGCCGAGGCGCCACTGCGACGGCTCCCGGTCCTCCGGCCGGTCCGGGGGGACCGGCGTGAGGGTGGGACCGGAGTCGTCCGGCACCCCGGCCACGGCCATCAGCCACGCTCCCGCTGGCGGGCGGCGGTGACGAGCAGCTCGGCCGCGTGCCGCCGTGCCGTGTCGCTGTCGGGCTGGCCCGAGAGCATGCGCGACAGCTCGACGACACGCTCGTCGCCCGAGACGGGCCGTGCCGACGCCAACGTCCGGCCGCCCTCCTCGCTCTTGGTGACCGCCACCTGGTGGTGGGCGAAGGCGGCGACCTGGGCGAGATGGGTGACGACGAGCACCTGATGGTCGGCCCCGAGCGCGGCGAGGGCACGACCGATGGCCAGCGCCGCCTCTCCACCGATGCCGGCATCGACCTCGTCGAAGACCAGCGTCGGAGGAGCTTCGCTCAGCACGAGCCGGGCGGCGAGCATGGTCCGGGCGAGCTCGCCGCCGGAGGCCACCTTGGCCAGCGGCAGGGCGGCCTCACCCGGGTTGGCTCCGAGGAGGATCTCGACGTGCTCGCCTTCGGCACCGGCGACGGCGACCTCGAGGCGGGCACGCGGCAGCGCGAGCTCCCGCAGGTGTCCGGCGACCGCGTCGGCCAGACGAGGTGCGGCGGTTCGGCGGGCGGTGCCGACGCGGGCGGCCTCGGCCGTCACCGACCGCTCGGCGTCCCCACGTTGCTCCTCCAGCATCCCGGCCCGCCCCTCCCGGTCCTGCAGCTCGGCCAGACGGCGTTCGGCCTCGGCGCGATAGGCGATCACATCGGACAGCCGCTCACCGTACTTGCGGCAGAGCGATCGGAGCGCCTGGCGACGAGCCCGCACGGCTTCGGCACGATCGGGGTCGTCGACGATGCCCTCGGCTGCCGCGCGCAGCTCGGAGGCGGCGTCGTCGAGCTCGGCGGCGACCGCCCGCAGGCGGCTCTCGGTTGCCGCGAAGGGGCGACGCCCGGCGACCGCGGCGACGGCGGCGTGGACGGCGTCGGCCGCACCGCCGTCGGTCGACAGCGACCGGTAGGCGTCCTCGGCCGCCGAACGCAGGCTGGCGGCCGAGGCCAGCACCTCCTCCTCGGCCGCGAGCCGCTCGTCCTCGTCCGGGTCCTCGACGCGCGCCTCGGTGAGCTCGGCCACCTGGAACGACAGCACGTCGACCTCGCGGGCCCGCGACCGGGCGTCACCGCCGAGCGCGGCGAGGTCGGCCTCGACCTCGGCCAGGCGCCCCCGAGCTCCTCGGAGCTCTTCGACGTCGACCGAGCCGAACCGGTCGAGGGCCGCCCGCTGGACGCGCGCATCGAGCAGCGACTGGTGGGCGTGCTGCCCGTGGAGGTCCACGAGGGCGCGTCCCAGCTCCGCCAGCTCCGACGCCGATGCCAAGCGGCCGTCGATGTAGCCGCGCGACCGGCCCACGCGAGGCACCCGACGGGCGACCACCACCTCGCCGTCGGCGGACACGAAGCGCCCCTCCACCCGCGCCTCGTCGGCGCCCGGGCGCACGAGCACGCTGTCGGCCCGCTCGCCGAGCAGCAGCTCGACCGCCTCCACCAGCAGCGTCTTGCCAGCGCCCGTCTCGCCGGTCAATGCCGTCATGCCGGGCTCGAGCACCAGCGTGAGGTCGGCGATCACGCCGAGGTCCCGTACGTGCAGCTCCGAGAGCATCTAGATCGCTGCTGTTCTCTCGCGGCGGCCAGCGACTGAGCCTGCCAAGTCGCGGGTCGTCGCTTCGGGCCGAAGGCCCGATCTGAGGAGATCACGAGCCATCTAGCGGTCGGACACCCGGAACTTGGCCTTGAGGATGCCGTAGAAGTCCCGCTCCTCGAAGGTGACGAAGCGAGCCGCGTGCGGCGCCGCCGAGCAGACCACCGCGTCGGCCTCCGCCAGACGGGCCCGCTCGCGGCCGTCGACGACCAGCACCGCAGCCGGTGAGTCAGCCACCTCGACCCGGACCGTCTCGTCGGCGTCGACGACGAGGCTGCGCCCGAAGGGCATGTGCGGTGCCACCGGCGTCAGCAGGAGGGCGCGGAGCCGGGGGGACAGGATCGGGCCACCGGCGGAGAAGGCGTACGCGGTGGAGCCCGTGGGCGTGGCCACGATCAGGCCGTCGGCGGCGTAGGTCGTCCAGGGCCGCGAGCCGATCGTGACGGCCACGCGGAGGGTGTGACCGGGCGAGGGCCGTTCGAGCACGGCCTCGTTCAACGCCCACAGCGGGCTGGCGACGCCGACGGGATCCGCGGCTGCCGCCCGGTCGACCTGCACCGCCATGACCATCCGCTCCTCGATGCCGAACTCGCCGCCCATGACCCTCGCGAGCGCCTCGTCCAGGGCGCCCGGCTCGACGTCGGTGAGGAAGCCGAGGCGGCCCAGGTTGACGCCGAGAAGCGGCACGCCGGACGCGACGACCAGCCCCACGGCCCGCAGGATGGTGCCGTCGCCGCCGAGCGCCACCGCCACGTCCGTGCCCGGGGGCACCACGCCGCCGACCCCCTTGGGCTCGCGGGCACCGGGCGCGGGACGGCCGAGCGCGGCCGCGTCCTCGTCGGAGAGCCAGACCTCGTGCCGGTGGGCCTCCAGCCACGCCACCGCCCGGCGCCCGACCTCACGAGCGGCCGGACGCTCGCGGTGCACCACGAGGGCGACGCGAGCCACCGTCAACCGCCTCTCACCGGCGCGGCGTGCACGAGGAACTCGACGTTGCCCGACGACCCCTTCAGTGGCGACGGCATGGCCGCGATCACCCGAGCGCCCTCCGTCTCGAGCGCCTCGCGCACCCCGGCCAGGCTGGCGCCCCAGAGGTCCGGGTCGCGGATGACACCCCGGCCCCGGGTGGCGTCGGCCCGGCCCACCTCGAACTGCGGCTTCACGAGCAGCACGAGGTTGCCGCCGGCAGCGGTCAGCGACACGAGCACCCCCGCGACCGTACGCAGCGAGATGAAGGCCAGGTCGGCGACCACGACGTCGAAGGTCCCTCCGAGCGACGCCGCCGACACGAACCGGACGTTCGTCCGCTCGACCACGCGCACCCGAGGATCGGCCCTGAGGCGGGCGTCGAGCTGGCCGTGGCCCACGTCGAGCGCCGTCACGTTCGACGCCCCGCGCTGCAGAAGGCAGTCGGTAAAGCCGCCCGTCGACGCGCCGACGTCGAGGGCGGCGAGCCCGGTCACCACGATCCCGAAGGCGTCCAGCGCGGCGTCGAGCTTGTCGCCACCTCTGCTCACGAACCGCGCCGGCACGGGCGCCAGGGTGACCGGCTCATCGGCCGCCACCATCCGCGAGGCCTTGACCGCAGGCGCACCCGACACGAGGACCCGACCGGCACCGATCTCGGTCTGCGCGCGCTCGCGGGAGGCGATCAGGCCACGGCGCACGAGCTCAACGTCGAGCCGTCGGCGCACCGCCCGAAGGTTACCGGGGCGCCACCGCCCGGCGTCCGGCACCGGGCGGGCCTCCTAGGCTCCCGGCCGGTGCTCCCCCTCAAGGACTACAACCCGACCCGACGGTTCGCCATGGTCACGGCGGTCCTGATCGGCATCAACCTGTTCGTCTACTTCCTCCTGCAGCGGCCGGGATCGAACGACCAGACGGAGCTCAGCTACTCCTACGCCGCCATCCCGTGCGAGGTCGTGACCGGCGCGCCGCTCTCGAACCAGGAGATCGGGCGGACGTTGCGCGGCGACCTGGTCGCGTGCAACGACGCCTCCACCGTCGATCCCACGCCGGCACGCTTCCCGGCCAAATCCGTGTACCTCGCGGTGCTCTACTCGATGTTCCTCCACGGCGGCCTGCTGCACATCGGCGGCAACATGCTCTTCCTCTGGGTATTCGGCAACAACATCGAGGACCACATGGGGGTGGTCGGCTACCTCGCCTTCTACCTCGCCGCCGGGCTCGTGGCCACCGTCGCCCACATCCTCGTGCAGCCGGCCAGCACCGTGCCCGTGGTGGGAGCGTCCGGGGCCATCGCGGGGGTGATGGGCGCCTACATGGTGCTGTTCCCCCGGGTGCACATCCGCACCCTCCTGGTCGTCTTCCTCGTCCTGATCCGCGACATCCCGGCCTTCTGGCTCCTGGCCTTCTGGTTCGTGTCGCAGTTCCTCACCAACCCCAACGAGGGCGTGGCCTGGGTGGCCCACGTCGGCGGCTTCGTGTTCGGCGCCCTCGTCGCCCTGCTCCTGCGATCGCGGCTGCGGCCGGCACCGGCCGCGTACCCGTCGTTCTGACCTCGACGTCGATGCCGCGCTTCGAACCCTTCCGCGCCGTCCGCTACGACCCCGGGCGCGTCGACCTCGACCTTGCCGCGTCCCCGCCCTACGACGTCATCGGGCCGGACGAGCGGCGGGCCCTCGCCGCCCGCAGCCCGTACAACGCCGTGCACGTCGACGTGGTCGAGAACCTCGACGACGGGTACGAGCAGGCTCGCTGTCAGTTCCGCAGGTGGCTCGACGAGGGTGTCCTGCGCCTCGACGACGAACCGGGCTTCTACGCCTACGCCATGGGCTTCACGGACACCGCCGGCCTTCCCCGCCAGACTCTCGGTGTCGTCGGTGCGCTCGACCTCGCCGAGTCGGGCAGCGGCGATGTGCTGCCACACGAGCGCACGATGTCGAAGGCCAAGGACGACCGCCTCCGTCTCCTGCGGGCCTGCCGGGCGAACCTGTCGCCGGTCTGGTGCCTCTCGCTGGCCGGCGGTCTCACCGCGCTCTGCGCCGACCTGGGACCTCCGGTCGCCCGGTGCACCGACGAGGACGGCGTCCACCACCGGTTGTGGCGGATCGTTCGCCCCGGCGTCGTCGGCGCCATCGCGGACGTGGTGGCCGGCGCGCCCGTGGTCATCGCCGACGGCCACCACCGGTACGAGACGGCCCTGGCCTTCCGGGACGAGCTGCGGGCCGAGGGCGACGCGACTCCCGACGCCGACCTGCTCATGGCCTTCGTGGTCGAGCTCGACGCCGGCCAGGTGGACGTTCGGCCCATCCACCGGCTCGTCGAGGAGCTCCCGCCGGGCGCCGACCTGCTGGGCGCGATGGCGACGGCCTTCGCACCGACCCCCCTCGGCGACGACGTCGACCTGGCCGACGACCGTTGCCGCGACACGCTGGCGGGGCCCGTGCTGGTGACGGCCGCCGGCCGCTGGCTGCTCACCCCGACCGGAGCGCAGGACGACCCGGACTCGGTGCGCATCGAGCAAGCGTTGGCCACTGTGGGATCCCACCGCCTGCGTTTCGACCATCGCGCCGCCGCCGTGCTCGCGGCGGCGGCCACCGACGGCACCGCCGGGCTGCTGCTCCGCCCGATGACGGTGACCCAGATCGCGGCCGCTGCCCGGCGCGGCCAACGGCTGCCCCAGAAGACCACCTTCTTCGCCCCCAAACCGCGCACCGGCATGCTCTTCCGCCCGCTGGGCTGAGCGCCATCCGCGGAGCACCGCGCCGGCGAGCGCGTGTCGGCGATCGACCGGCCGATCCGATCGAGCTCCTCGTGCCGCCCCACGAAGCGGCCAACCTTGCATCCGCGCCACTGTGGGAGCGCGGGTCGGAGGCCGGTCCGGCGTCGGCCACCGAGGTCAGCAGAGCACCTCGGCCAGCCGGCTGTGCGCGGATGCCAGCGCCCGCCGGCTGGCCGACGCCCGGCCGGCGCGCACGACGGCGTCGGCGACGACCTCGGTGCGGCTCTGCGTCGTCCCTCCGGCGCGGAAGAAGCGGCGCCTCACCCGGCCGACCACGAGCACCGCCTCGCCGATGTCGTGGTCGGTGGCGCTGGCCGGAGGGTCGGGCCACGCGACCGGCACCGTCTCGGTGCGTCCCTCCGCACGATGCACCGTCACCTCGTAGTTGGCGATGCGATCGCCCGACGGCAGCACGCGGACCGACGCCGGCCGTGAGAGAACGCCGCTGACCACGACCACGTTGACGCCATCCGATGATGAACCGCGGCGGCCGTCCACCGCCTTGTCCCTCTCGCTCGTCCCTACGGCTCGCCTGCCTGCCACCTCTCCGCTGTGCGCTGACACCGTCTTCCTCCCGTCGAGACCGATCCGCTGGTGCTGACTCGAGGAGGAAGTGGCGAGGGGAAGGTAGCGAGCGGGTGTGACAGCGGGCGGCGGGCGGACAGTCAGCTCTCTCCGGCCCCCAGGGCGTCGAGGCGTTCGGCGGCGTCGGCCAAGGCGGGCTCGGTCGCGACCACCCGCCCGAAGAGCTCACGGGCGCGGGGAACGTCGCCCACGCGCTCGTAGAGGTCCGCCAGGGCGTACCAGGTGCGGACGTGGTGCTCGCGGACGCCGCCCCGCCGCGGGTCCGGCGCCCGCTCGAGCAGGCGTATGGCCGCGAGAAGGTCCCCGCGGTCCGCCTTGGCCCCGGCCGCCACGATGCGGCCCTCGGCCAGGACCCCCGGTGCGGGGGACGTCCGGCGCAGTTCCTCCCACAGCGCGTCGACCCGTTCGTACCGACCGAGGGCCCGCCAGCAGTCGGCCAGGGCAGGTAGCTGGTCGACCGACCCGCTGAGCGCGGCGAAGGCCTCGAGGTGGCGCGCCGCCTCCGCCCACCGACCGGAGCGGTAGAGCGCCACACCAGCCAGCTCCCGCACGGCGGCCACGTCGGGAAGGCGCCGGGCCAGCGGCCGCGACACCCGCACCGCGTCGATCACTCGGTCTCGCTCCAGGGAGCGGGCGGCATCGGTCAGGCGCTGGGCCAGCCGGCCACCCTCGGGACCGGGCGCCGCCCGCAGCACCTCGGCCACCACGTCACGAGGCAGGCCCGGCCCACGTCGGCGCTCACCCGGGCCGGTCGTCGGGCCCTGCCCGCGGCCGCCGCGCACCGGCACCGCGGTCGTCTCGTCCTTCTTCGGTGGTCGATCCCCGGCCTGCGGCCGACGACGTGTTGTCGCCGGTGCCCGCCTGGCGGATGCCGATGGCGGTCCGGATGCCGGTGGCGGTCCGGATGCCGATGGCGGTCCGGATGCCGATGGGCGCCGCCGGCCGGGCGAGGCCGGCCCGGCCTCCCTCGTCCAGCTCTCCGGCTCCCAGGCGTCGGGCGGCCGCGGCGGCCGCTCGCTCGACGAACGGTCGCCGGCGGACGGATCGGCCGATGCCACGACGACCCTCGCCCCTCGACGGGCGACACCACCCCATCCGCGGCGCGCCGGTATCGCCGGGCGCCGTCCACCAGGCGTTCGAGCCGGCCCACCGGAGCGCTCCCGATCCGCTGTGGGCGTCCCCCGAGGGGAACGACGGCCGACCCGATCGGCCACCTCGGAGGAAGAGGAGCTCCGTGCTTCGGCCGGTCGCCGACCCCGACCCGCCGCTGCATTGGCACGATCCGCGCCCGGCTTCGCGGTCGCCGGTGGCCTGCCGCGACTCGTGCCCGGCTTCCCCGTCGCCGCACGTGGCCTGTCGCGGCCGCCGACTGGACTGGCGGTCGATCCCTTCGATCCCGCCGGGCGCGCCCCCGCGGTCCGACGGTCCGTTCCGGGGCGCCCGGCGGCACGGTTCCCCTCGGCCGACTTTCCGGGCGCAGCCGGGTTCCGCCGCGCCGGGCGGGGCGACGATGCGCCCCGCGTCGCCGGGCGACCTTCGGCCTTGGCTCGCGGCGACGGCGCGCGCGCTGGGCGAGGGCGCGCCGCGGCTGGGCGGGGACCCGCATCCGGGCGCGGGGGTCGTGAGGCCGAGGAGCCGGGACGCAACACGGACGGCAGCCTACGAGAACGAGAAAAGCCCCCCGGAAGGGGGGCTTTTCCGAGAAATCCGGCGGCGACCTACTCTCCCGGAGGGAATCCCCTCAAGTACCATCGGCGCGGGCGGGCTTAACTTCCGTGTTCGGAATGGGAACGGGTGTGACACCGCCGCCATGGCCACCGGAAACCGTGTCGAGCTGCGAGGCGAGCCCTTTGGGGGCGCCTCGAGACCTTCAGAGTGAGCACGAGCAACTGAAATATTTCCAAGCCCTCGGCCGATTAGTACCGGTCGGCTGAACACCTTACGGTGCGTACACCTCCGGCCTATCAACGTGGTCGTCTGGCCACGGGCCTTACCAGGTTAACCCTGTGGGAGATCTCATCTTGGAACGAGCTTCGCACTTAGATGCTTTCAGCGCTTATCCCACCCGCAGGTCGCTAACCAGCCGTGCCCTTGGCAGGACAACTGGCACACGAGAGCTGCGTCCGTCCCGGTCCTCTCGTACTAGGGACAGCCTTCCTCAGATCTCCTACGGCTGCGACGGATAGGGACCGACATTCTTGTTACCGTCAGCCTCCATTCGGAGGCTGACGGGCCAGGACATTTCTGC
>Ga0187892_10004937_pt1 | contig 21692 bp, 13 predicted proteins | sample MA1701073metaG_FD_139345 | JGI IMG/M metagenome (GOLD analysis project Ga0187892, IMG submission 139345) | Bio-ooze microbial communities from a basaltic lava cave in the Kipuka Kanohina Cave System on the Island of Hawaii, USA - MA170107-3 metaG ... | reverse complement strand
CGTCTTTCGGCTCGGGGCCGTCGTGACGCGGACCCGCTTGTTCCACGCGTCGGGCCTGAAGCTACATTCCGCCGGCGACATCCTTACGATGGCACAGCTCAAGGCGATGCAAGACGGGGGAATGAAGAGCGTCTTCCTCCTGGAGCCGGGCGAGGGGGAAGACGGCGCGAAAAAGGCGCTTACGACCGAAATGGCGCCGCTCGACAAGGTCCTCGCGTCGGACATGCTGGCCGAAGACGTTCGCGCGCCGGACGGGCACGTTGTCGCCGCGGCGGGCACCTACCTGCTTGCCCAGTTCGTCGGGGAGCTCCGGCGGCACGGCGTGCCTTGGGTGACGATCCGGAAACGGGCTCTGGAAACGCTGGCCCTCCAGGCGAAGTCGTACCTTTCCCTATTTCCGCCCCCCCCGGGCCGGCCCGCGCGACCGGACACGAGGCTCACCCAGCTGACCGAGCGGCGTCCGGCCGCCGTCCGCCCTCTCCTGGTGCCCCGCGCCCGCGTCATCGTGGCCCTCCGCGACGAGTTCCAGCGGGCGGTGGTCACCAATACGCTCGGCGCCGACGGTCACGAAGCTCTCGATTACGCCTCCGGCCACGAAGCCGCCTGGGCGGCCAAGTCCGGCGCGTGCGACGTCGTCATCGTCGAGCTTTCGGAATGGGCGGCGGCGCGGGCCCTGCTCCGTCCGCCCCAGGATCCCCCGACCGTGGCGGTCGTCATCGCCGCGGAGCAAGGGCGGTCACCCGAGGTCCACAAGGCCCTCGATGCGGGAGCCAACGATTCCTTTCCCCTGCCGGCGCGGCGCGAAGACGTTCTCGAAAAGGTCCTGGGGGGCCTGCGCGCGATGGGGCGCTCCGTTTCCGTAAAGCCCGCCGTTCAGATGGACCGGCGGAAGGCGGCGCGCGAAGGGGGTCATTTCGTCTGTTCGCTGACCGACAAGTTCGTCTCCAAGCCGCTGCCGGTGTCGAGCGCGACCGTCCTGGACATCGGCGACGGGGGGCTTCGCATCGAGTACCCGGCCCCTGCCGGCTGCGACCGGAACGCCTACCGGGCGGACTCCGTCCACCCCCTCCATTTCCTCTACCACTACTCCAAAGCGAGCCCCCTCGGCCGCGACCTCACGGTCGTCCTGCCCGGCCCCATCGGAGGGAAACCCCTCGAAGGATTTGCCCGATTCGTCCATGTGACTCGAAAGAAGGACTACGAGGTGGCGGGCCTCGTATTCCAGCGGATCCACGGCTCCGTCCGCGACCACATGACGACGGTGCGGGGCCGGACGAGCCCCACGGCCGTCACTCGCCGCTTCTAACCGGGGGAAACAAATCACCGCTTACGGGTACGGACCATCAACGCGCTCGGATCGACGGGAGCGGGCATGAAGGGAAAATCAATCCTGGCCGGGGCCGTGCTCTTAGGGTTCGCCCCGCCGGCCGGCGGCTACATCGAGGCGGTCTACCCGCTCAAGCAGTTCATCGACGAAGCCGAGGTCATCGCCGAGGGCACCGTCGAAAAGGTCGACGCCGCGACTCAGACGTTCGTCGTCAAGGTCAACAAGTCCTTGAAAGGCAAATGTCCTCACGACCGCATCCGCGTGAACGTAGGCGTGGGCCAGGGGTGGCACGTGGAGGTCCTCCTGCGGCACGCTACGGTCGGCGCGCCGGCGGTCTTCTTCCACAATGATGCCGCGGGAGAACTCTACCTCAACCGGTTCTTTCTCCAGCTCTATCGCGACGAGAACACGCCCGTCACCCAGGCCTGGTGGAATTTCACCCACGTGGAGATCCGCTGCAACCGGACGTTCAACGGCACGGTCGAGCAGCTCCAGAAGTCGGTCGTCGACGCCTTGTCCGGGCGGCAGAAACCGCCGTCTCCCGACCCGCGTCTTCCGGCGATCACGAAGGAGAGCCTCCAGGCGTTGCCGCCCCCGGGGACTCGCGTGGACGAGTCGAAGCTTCCCCCTCCGTTCCGAAAGAGCGCGCCCTTCAAGCCGCGCAGTCCCGACCCCGCCGCGCGCGCCAAGGCGGGACTGAAGTTCGAGTACTACGAGGGCGAATGGCAGGGGTATCCCGACTATGTCAAGCTCACTCCGACGAAGAAGGGACTGACCGAGCAGTTCGACCTGTCCAAGAAGGCACGGGATACGAACATCGCCTTCCGGTTCACGGGGTTCGTCCACGTCCCGCGCGACGGCACGTATGTCTTCCACACAAGCTCGGCAGGAGGAAACAAGCTCCTGATCGGCACGACGGAGGTGTTCTCCAAGGATCTCGCCTACGCGGGAAGCGCCATCGAAACCTGCGGGGGGATCGACCTGAAGGCCGGCAAGCACACCATCTCGGTGCTTTTCTTCGACGCCGGCGCAGGGCAGGATCTGGCGGTGTTCTGGGAAGGCCCGGGAATAGAGAAAACCCCGATTCCGCCGACCGCGTTGTTTCACTCCCCCTGACCGACCCTCCTCCGCTCGCCGAGCCGGAGGCAAGGCACAGCGGAGGAGCCCTCCGAAGCTCCACCCCCAAAGATGAGCGAAGGAGGGCCACCCGGCGAGCTACGGAGGGCAAGCCCTCGGTTTGGTTCGCCGCGCCTATCCGAAGGGACCCAGCCCCCACCTGGCCCTTTGCAAGGTCTTGAGAATTCATTATTTGCAGCACTCTCGCTTTGCCATTGTGGAAAAACTGTCAATTTGGCGGAATTTTGGGCGTTCCATTTACAGATCCTATTTGAAATCAAGCACTTGAGACGTTTCCCTTACCGGGAGCCGCCACCCCCCTCTGGGGGAAGTCCAACGGGTGATTCGAAAGCTCCCGGGACGTTCGTATCGCGCATCGTGATACGAAACGTCCCGGGAGCTTTCGTATCGCGGGGCTACCGGACGGGCCGGCGTCGGGTAATGCAGAGATGACCCTGGGCACTTATGGGGGAGGACAAATTCGACCCACAAACCTCTTTAGATCGGATATTAATTCCAGGGATATTCCCGACCGGTGAGCTGGGGAGATAGGAGCCTGCCGACCATGCGACGCTTCGCAACCACTGCCTCTCTCTGCTCTTTTTACATCGTCTTCGGGACGGTGTTCCCTGCCACCTCCGAACCGACGCAAAGCCCCGCGCCGCAAGATGTGCCCGTCAGATTCAACCGCGACATCCGGCCGATCCTGGCTGAGAACTGCTTCCCCTGCCATGGCCCCGACCCCGGCAGCCGCCAAGGCAAGCTCCGTTTGGACCGCGAGGAGGGCTTCTTCGCCGACCGCGGCGAAGGCGCCCTGGTCGTGCGCGGCAAGCCTGACTCCAGCCCCCTCCTCTCGCGCGTCATGAGCAAGGATTCCGAAGAAGTCATGCCCCCTCCCAAGGCCAAGAAGACGCTCAAGCTCCAGCAGAAGGAGCTCCTGCGCCGATGGATCGCCCAGGGCGCGCCCTGGGAGCCACACTGGTCTTTTCTCAAGCCAGAGCGGGCGCCCCTCCCCGCCGTCAAGAATCCAAAGTGGGTCCTGAATGTCGTCGACCGCTTCGTCCTGGCGCGCCTGGAGGCGGCGGGCCTGACCCCCGCCCCGGAGGCCGACCGGCGCACGCTCGCGCGGCGCCTCTCGCTCGACCTCGTGGGCCTCCCCCCCGAGCCCGAGGCGGTCGAGGCGTTTGTCAACGACGCCTCGTCAGACGCCTACGAACGATACGTCCGGCGACTCTTCGACTCGCCGCGCTACGGCGAGCACCGCGCGCGGTACTGGCTGGACGCGGCCCGGTACGCCGACACCCACGGCCTCCATTTCGACAACTACCGCGAGATCTGGCCCTACCGCGACTGGGTCATCCAGGCCTTCAACCGCAACGTCCCCTTCGACGTGTTTACGACCGAGCAGCTCGCCGGCGACCTGCTGCCCAACCCCACCAAAGATCAGATCATCGCCACGGGCTTCCACCGCTGCAACATCACCACCAACGAAGGCGGAACGATCGCCGAGGAAAACCTCGCCAACTACGCGCGCGACCGGGTCGAAACCACCTCCTGGGTCTGGCTGGGCCTCACCGCCAACTGCGCCGTCTGCCACGATCACAAGTTCGACCCCATCACCACCAAGGACTTCTATTCGATGGCCGCCTTCTTTCGGAACACGACCCAGGGCGCCCTGGACGGGAACGTCAAGGACAGCGCCCCGGTCATGGTGCTGCCGAAACCGGAAGACGAGAAGCGCTGGGCCTCGATCCCCGCCGACACCGACCAGGTCCAGAAATCGATCGCCGCCCGCAAGGGCGCCCTCCGGGCGGACTTCGACAAATGGCTCGAGACCGCCCAGCCCGACGCCTGGGAAGCAGAACTGGCCAAGATCGGCCCCCCCACGTTCCACCTCCCGCTCGACACCGAGCCGCCCGGCCCCGAGCTCGCCGCGACCCACCAGGGAAAGCCCATCGCCGTCAAGGCCGAAGGGACCGTCAAGTGGATCGACAGCGGCCGCGCCGGGAAAGCCCTCCTCCTCGAAGGCCAGACGACGGTCGATCTGGGCGATGTGGGGGCGTTCGAGAAGGACACGGCCTTCTCCTTCGGATGCTGGGTGCGCCTGAACGCCAACCAGCAAGGGGCGGCCTCCGTCCTGGCGCGCATGGACGACGACGCCGGCTACCGCGGCTGGGACCTCTGGGTGCAGGGCAACGAGTTCGCCGCGCACCTGGTGCACAAGTGGCAGGACGACGCGATCAAAGTCTCCACGACCGGGAGCCTCGTCAAGCGCGGCACGTGGCAGCACGTCTTTGTCACCTACGACGGTTCGGCCAAAGCCGAAGGGTTCCGGATCTTCGTGGACGGGAAGCAGGCGAAGCTGAATCTCGAAGCCAACACTCTCAAGAACACGCCCCGCACGCCCGCGCCCCTCCTGCTGGGGCGCCGCAAGAAGAGCGGCGTGCTGGCGGGAGGCGCCCTCCAGGACCTGCGCATCTACGCTCGGCGTCTCGCCGCCGCCGAAGTCCAGCGCCTGGCGATCCACCCGAAGGCGGCCGCGCTCCTCGCCAAGCCGCCCAAGGACCGCCAGCCCAAAGAGAAGCAGGACGTCTTCGACGTCGCCTCGGCGGGCGACGCCGAGCTGGCCGCGGGCGCCGAGAAGCTGGCGGCGTTCGAGGCGGAGCGCAAGGCGATCCGCGACCGCGCGTCCGTCACCCACGTCATGGAGGAGCGCAAGGGCAGCATGCCCACGGCGAACATCCTTTTCCGCGGCGAGTACGACAAGCCGCGCGACAAGGTCGAAGCGGCCGTCTTCACCTCCTTGAACCCTCTCCCGACCGGGGCGCCCAAGAGCCGCCTGGGACTGGCCCAATGGCTGGTCTCGAAGGACCACCCGCTGACCGCGCGCGTCATGGTAAACCGGTTCTGGCAGGAGCTTTTCGGCACGGGGATCGTCAAGACCGCCGAAGACTTCGGCATCATGGGCGAGGCGCCCTCCCACCCGGAACTGCTCGACACTCTGGCGGCGGAGTTCCGCGACCACTGGGACGTCCGGAAGCTCCTCACGCTGATCCTCACTTCCGCGACCTACCGCCAGTCGGCCGCGACCACGAAGGAGAAGCTCGAGAAGGACGGGGCCAACCGGCTGTTCTCGCGCGGCCCCCGATTCCGCATGGACGCCGAGATGATCCGCGATGTCGCGCTCGCCGCTTCGGCCACGCTCTCGCCCAAGCTGGGAGGGCCGAGCGTGAAGCCCTACCAGCCCGAGGGCGTGTGGGAAGCCGTGGGAATGAACGAGAGCAACACCAAGATCTACAAGCGCGATTCCGGCGAGGCGCTCTATCGCCGGGGCCTCTATTCGTTCTGGAAGCGCATGGCCCCGCCGGCCTCCATGGAAATCCTCAACGCCCCCTCGCGCGAGATGGCCTGCGTGCGCCGGGAGAGGACCAACACGCCCCTCCAGGCCCTCGTCACGCTGAACGACCCGCAGTTCATCGAGGCGGCCCGCGTGCTCGCCCAGAATGCGATGAAGAAGGCCCTGCCCTCCGTAGCCGACCCTCGGCCGGCGAAGGAGGGGACCGACGAGGCCGCGCGGCTCGACTTCATCGCGCGCCGCCTCCTCAGCCGCCCGCTCTCCAAGGACGAGACGGCGATCGTCCTCCGCGTGCGGGGCAAGCTCCTGGCGCACTACAAGGCCGCGCCCGAGGACGCCAAGAAGCTGACCGCGGTGGGCGAGTCCAAGCCGGACGCGTCGCTCGACCCGGCCGACTTGGCGGCCTGGACGATGGTCTGCAACCAGATGATGAACCTGGACGAGGTCCTGAACAAGTAGTGTAACAGAATGATCGCATCAAATCGTTACACGTGGTCTGACCACGTGTAACGATTTGATGCGATCATTCTGTTACACGGAGGAACGATGGATCCGCTTTTCAAAGACTGGGGCCGGAGCGAAACGCGACGCCAGTTCCTGACCCGCGGGAAGAACGCGCTCGGCACCGCGGCGCTCGCGTCGCTCCTGGGCCGCGATCTCCCGGGGCAGGAGCCGAAGGCCGCCCCTCAAGGCGCCCACTTCGCGCCGAAGACGAAGAACATCATCTACCTCCACATGGTCGGCGGCCCCGCCCAGATGGACCTTTTCGACTACAAGCCCAAAATGCAGGAGATGTACGACAAGGACCTCCCGGACTCGGTCCGCCAGGGCCAGCGCCTGACCACCATGACGTCGGGGCAGGCCCGCTTCCCCATCGCCCCCTCGAAGTTCAAGTTCGCCCGGCACGGGAAGTGCGGGATGTGGATCACGGAGCTCCTCCCCTGGACGGCGAGGTGCGCGGACGACATCTGCTGGATCCGGTCGATGCACACCGACGCGATCAACCACGAGCCGGCCATCTGCTACATCCAGACCGGCAGCCAGGTGACCGGGCGCCCGTGCATCGGGTCGTGGGTGTCCTACGGCCTGGGGTCCATGAACGCCAACCTTCCCACGTTCGTCGTCCTGGTCGCCACGCCGTCGAACCGCGAACAGGAGCAGGCGATTTCGGGGCGGCTCTGGTCGTCGGGCTTTCTCCCGGGCGAGCACGCGGGCGTCTCGTTCCGCACCAGCGGCGACCCGATCCTGTTCATCAACAATCCTCCCGGCGTGCCGGACGCCGTGCGCCGGGCCACCCTGGACGGCCTGAAGGAGCTGAACGACCTCAACTACCGGCAGGTCGGCGACCCCGAGACCCACACGCGGATCAGCCAGTACGAGATGGCCTTCCGCATGCAGGCGAGCGTTCCGGAGCTGACGAACATCAAGGCCGAGCCGGAAAGCACGTTCAAGCTGTACGGCGAAGAGGCCCGCAAGCCGGGGACCTTCGCCAACACCGTCCTCATGGCGCGCCGCCTCGTCGAGCGTGGCGTCCGCTTCGTGCAGGTCTACCACAACAACTGGGACCATCACGGAAACCTGGGCGGCCGCATGCCGTCCCAGTGCAAGGACGTCGACCGGGCTTGCTACGGCCTCCTCCAGGACCTGAAGGGCCGGGGGATGTTCGACAGTACGCTGGTCCTCTGGGGCGGCGAGTTCGGCCGGACCATTTATTCCCAGGGCGGACTCTCGAAGGACAATTACGGCCGGGACCACCACCCGCGCTGCTTCACCTGGTGGATGGCCGGCGGCGGCGCCAAGGGCGGGACGATCTACGGCGAGACGGACGACTTCAGCTACAACATCGTCAAGGACCCCGTCCGCATCAGCGACTTCCACGCGACCTTGCTCCACCTTCTGGGCTTCAACCACGAGAAGTTCACCGTGAAGTACCAGGGCCTGGACGCGCGGCTCTCGGGGGTCGAGCCCGCGAAGGTCATCCGGGACCTCCTGGCTTGATCCGGAATAACATCGACGGCGCTCACGCATCATCCCCGTAACGCGTTCAAAGGCGAATTTACGGGAGCGGTCGGAGCGCCCAACATGCACCATTCGGAACTCGCGCGGCGGAGGATCGAGACCAAGTACCTCGTCCCGCCGGACAGGCTCTACGATCTGGCCGCCCGGCTTCCTTCGGCGGACGTCGACGTCTACCCCCTGACGACGGTCTACCTCGATCGGAAGGACGGCGGACTTTCCCGCCGGGTCCTGGAAACTCCCACGGACTGCGTCAAGCTCCGGGTACGCCGGTATCGCCGCGACGATCCCCACGTTTGGGTGGAGGTGAAAACGCGCGCCCGCGCCTGGGTCGAAAAGCAGCGCTTTGCCGTCGCCTCCGACCGGTGGCCGCGGATTCTGTCGGGGGACCCGGACGAGGGGCTGCTCGTCCGCCCCTGCGCCTGCCTCCCGTGCGTGGCTGAGGCCAAACTGAGCTTTCACCGGTTCCGTCGCCTGGCCTCGGAAGGCGTGGTAACGATCGGCCTGGTCCAGGGTCGGCGGCAGACGTTTCGATTCGGCGAGCTGCCGCTCAGGATCACGCTGGATCTCGACCTGCGGTATTATCGCGCGCCTGCCTCGCGCTTTGCCCTCGATCCTGCGGGCCCGGCGATCTACGAGGAATCCCGCGCCATTCTGGAAGTGAAGCGGTCGGGGTTGCCGACCGAGTGGGTGGCCGACGTCCTGGCGGGGCTCGACGCGCGGCCCTACTCCAAGTTTCGCACGCTGCTCGCCGCCTCGCCGAGCACGGACCGCAGGCTGTCGGCCTGACGAGGGTTACAAAACGCCAGGTATCACAAAACATCCGGGTTGTTTTGTGACACTCCTCAGTCGATGCGGCGGGGTCCCGGGGTGTGAGGACGCGGGGTCAGAAACTCGTCGCCGGGACGGGGAGATTTCCGGCTCTTCCGCACGGCCTCGTCCATGCACTTCCGGCAATAGTGCTTTCGCAGAAGGGTGACGGCCTCGCCCCGGTCGAAATCCTCGGGGCGCAGAGGCGCCTGGCACGAGCTGCACGAGAGAGAGGACGAATCCACGCCCCGGAATGATAGCAGAAGTCCCCGTTGCGCTTCAAGTGCGCGACAGCCCAAGCCGTGCTACTCTTGAAATCGTCTCGTCTTTTGGGACTCGGACGATTTCAAGAATTGAAGAGAGAACTTCAAGAAACCGTCCGAACCCCGAACCACGAGACGGTTTCTTGACCACCCGCCGGGGGCGTGTTTGATTCGGCGTCCTCCACCCCTGATCGTGGCGTGGGATTATCGGCGGTGCATGACCTGGCCGCAGCAACAGCAGCTGGGCATCAGGTCCGCCGCGGCGAGGCTGGGGACCTGGGTCAGGGTGAGCTCACATTCGCACGCTTCGCACCAAAAGGCGTCGCCTTTTTTCCAGGCCACCATGATCGTACTCCTTGCGGTAAGCCCCGACCGCATTATCCCCTCGCCCAGTTGAGCCTAAAGGGAGAGCCGCCGTTACTCGATTAATGCCCCGTCCGGGGGGCCGGTCAATGAGATACACTTCTAAGCGGGGATTTAGGGGACGCTACCCGCATGGCCGCCGAGCCCCCGCGCCGCCAAGCCTACACGGTCGCCTGCCGCTGCGGCGCCCACGCCGCGGTCGAGACCCGGCTTTTCGGCCAGCCTCAGGTATGCCATTCCTGCAAGGTCGCCTTCACCGTCGTCTGGAAAAAAGATCCCCGGAGCGGCGCGGCGGTCCCCATGGCCGTGGCGCAGGCTCGAAAGAGCGCCCCCAGGGAAGGCGCCGCGGGACTCTTCCTGGTCTGCGCCTGCGGGTACCGTCGCGCGGTCTCCCCCGAGGAAGCGGCCAGGAACAACCGGTGTCCCGGCTGCGGGAAGTGGATGTTCGTCGAGAAACCGCCGTCCGCCAGGGTCGTGCCCGCGCCTCCCGCGCCCTTGCCGACGGCGCCGCGTGCCGTCGTCCAGCCTCTCGAACCGGTTCCCCCCGAGACGCCGATCGGCGCGCGCGCCGTGCGGTGCCCGTGCGGCGAACGCCTGCTCGTCCGCCTGGAACTGGTCGGCCGCGAGGCCCGATGTCCGAAGTGCCGGCAGGTCCTGACGCTCGAAGGCTTCCGCGACCCGCAGACGTGCGTCACGCAGATCCGTCCGGTCGTCGCCCGGGAGGGCGGCCACGGTCCCGTCGCTCCTCTCCAGGCCGCCCAGCCGGAGCCTCAGGGCGGCGGGGCGGAACTGACCTGCCCTTGCGGCCGGCAACTTCCCGTCACCGGCGCCGCCGCGGCGAGGGAAGTTACTTGCGCTTCGTGCGGGAGTGTCATTCCGATCGAGAGGCATCGCGACCCGCAGACCCTGGTCACCACGATCCGCGTGCGGCCTGGCGCGCCCCCGGCCGCCGTCGGGTCGCTCACGCAGGAGGTCATCTGCAAGTGCGGCGAAGCGCTGATCGTCGGCCTCGAGGACGCGGGCCGCCATGTGCAGTGTCCCAGCTGCGGCGTGCTCATGGAGGTCGAGCAGGCCGGCGGGGCGCTCCGCGTGCGGGAGATCGGCCAGATGGACGACGGCACCTGGAGCCTCGAAGACTTCTCCTGAAATTGGCGCCTAAACGGGTGACCGGCCGGCCTTATAGAAGGTGAGGAGGGTCCGACCATGATCGCGGGGGACAAGGAGGCACAGGCGCTCTGGGGCCGCGAGTACCGCGCGGGGTGGGAGCCCAAGGCTTGAAGCGCGCCGGACTGATTCTCCTGCTGGCGGGCTGCGCGACGCAGGAGCGGGAGGCCCGGACCTTTTCAATCCCCATCGAGGTCGCCGGACTTCCGACGGGTTCCGAGTTCGTGCCCGTCACCTGCTTCATCGATTTCACGGCGGTCCTGGAGCGGCTGAAGGTTGCCGGGGCCGTCGACGAGCGGTCGCTGCGCCTCTACGCCGGGAACGCCGAGATCCCCTTCCAGTTCTCGGCCTCGCCGCAGGCGCGGCCAAAAGAGCGCAAGCTCCTTCCCGGCACGTCGCCCGCCGTCAGCCTGTCGGCCGAGTACGCGGCCGGCGAGACGCCCGCCGGGGTCCGCGTGGCCGGAGTGCTTACGTGGCTCGCGCGCGGCCCCCGCTACCGGCTGAGTTTCAAGGTCGCGCCGGAAGGCCGTCTGGTCCAGGTCCCATTCCCGCCCCAGAACCTGCGGGCCTTCGACGCGCAAGGCCGCGCGACGCCGGTGCGCCACTTTCCGCGCATGCAGATCCGCCCGCAGTGGCCGCTCGACGGGAAAGTCGATCTCTACGACGGCAGGCAGCTCGTCACGACGTATCATACGGGGCCGACCCAGGGTCAGGCGGCGCCGCCGCTCCGCCGGCCTTTTTTTTATCCGGTCGCGGGCCCGGACGGGATTCCGCTCACCGAATTCGGGAAACCGCACGACCCGACGGGAAGCCACGCGCACCACTATTCGCTCTGGATCGCCCACGGGAGCGTCAGCGGGAAGGACTTCTGGTCCGAACGGGGCGGCATGATCGTGCATGAGCAGTTCGAACTCCAGGAAGACGGGCCGGTCTTCGGCCGGATCGTCCAGAAAACCCGGTGGGTCCACGGAGAGACCGAAGCGCTCCGCGAGCGGCGGACGTTGACGCTCTATGGCGGCCCCGAGGCGTTCCGCGTCCTGGACGTCGACCTCGAGCTATCGGCGGCCGGCGCCGCGCCCGTGACGCTCGGCAAGTCGTCGTTCGGATTTCTCGCGGCGCGGGTGGCGCAATCCATGACCCCCTTTGACGGTGGAGGCGAGATCCTGAATGCCCGCGGCGACCGCAGCGAGCATGGGGCCCACCTCAAGCGCGCGGAGTGGATCGACCAGTCCGGTCCGATCTCCCCCGGACTGTGGGGCGGCGTGGCGATCCTTGACCACCCTTCGAATCCGAACCACCCCACGGGATGGCACTGCCGGGACGACGGGTGGGCGGGCGCGTCCCTCAACCTCGATGGACCCTCGACGATCGAGCCGGGCAGGCCTCTCAAGCTTCGGTATCGAGTCGTGCTGCACCGAGGGAACGCCGTTCAGGGCGAGATCGCCCGCCGCTTCGAAGAGTACGCCTCCCAGCCGGCCGTGACGCTCCCATAAAACAAACCGTTTGGTTGATGGGAGTTAGCGGCCGAGTGAGAACAGCTCCTGAATCTCCTCGGCGCTCAATCCCCTCCGATAGATCCGGACGTCGTCGAGCGCCCCGGGGAACGCCGAGTGGTGCCCGGCGTGGCCCAGCGTGACCGGCGCTTCCGAAGTCGCCGCCGCGCCGCTCCTCGCTCCCTCGGCGTCCTTCTTCCCGTCGACGTAGAGGATCGCCCTCGTGCCCGCGACGACGCAGGCCACGTGGTACCACCGGCCCGTTTCAAGGACGGTCTGGCCATTGAGATCCAGGACCGAGTTCCCGACGTCGTCGTACTGCTGCCAGAGGAGTCTCCTTCCGGCCGACTGGGAGGTCCATACGCCGTAGTTGCGCCTGGTCGGGTCTCCTTTTCCAACGATGCGCTGCCAGTCGTCGACGTTGGCATCCTTTCGGATCCAAAAAGCGATCGTGAGGTCGCCCTTGATCCTGAGCGCATCGGCGTCGGGGATCGTCACCCAGCTCTCTTTGCCGTCGAGAATCAGCGCCCCGCCGATTTTTCCCTCGCCCCACTTCGGCTTGCCTGAAACCGTCCCGCCGTTCCCGTTTCCCGAAGCGTCGCCGACCGAGTTCCCGTCGGACTCGTCGAGCGCCCAATGGGCCACGAGGTCCGGGTCGGCGGGCGGCGCTTCGACCTCCGTCTCCGCCGCCCGGGCGCGCTCCAGTTCGCGCCATTCGGGCTCGGCAGGCGGGGCCTTTCGGGAAGCGCTCACCACGGCCGCCCCGACGCCGAAACCCTTGTCGTTCGTCAGGAATCGGACCCTCTTGGGGCCGGGGCCCGCGTATTTGGGCAGTGGGATCTCCACCCACTCCCAGCGGGCGGCGCGCTTGGGCTCCTTCTTGGGGCTGCACGCCGCGTGCGTGGACTTGAGGTTCCGGATGGAGTGTTTGCCCGGGCTGCCGAACTTCCCGCCCGGTTCGACGGATATCTTCTTTTTCGTCTTCGCGTCGACGTCCGTGAATTCGCTGCCTTGAAGCCAGAACGTGAAACTCTCCTGGCAGCAGCCGCCCAGCAGGACCCAGCAGCGGTACGGCGTCTCGGCCATCGCATAGAATTCGAGTTCCACCCAGTTGCGGTTCGCGTACACGAGGTCCATCTCCTCCCGAGACTCGAGGCGGCCGTCCTTCCCCGGCTTGAAGCTTCCTTCCCAGCGGAAATCGTCCCCCGCCAGGAAGTAGTCGCGGCACGGGTCGGCGCGGCGCTGGATCCGGTCCGCGGCGCTGCGGACGACGGCCGTGGCGGCGAAGTCGCTCTGCAAGGCTCGATATTTCTCCCCGGCCGGGCCGCGCGTTTCCATGCTGCGGAACTCGCGCTCGGCCGAGTAGAAAAGCTCGCGCGCGTCCAGCTCGCGCCGTTCCGGCTTCGGGAGGCGCTCGCGGGCCCCGCCGGCGTAGGTCCAGTACTTGGCCGGCGCCGACTCCGGCTTGCCGCCGAGCGCCGCGCGCGCCGCCTCGACGTCGCCCTCGATCAGGGCGAGAAGCGCCAGGATCCGCGCGTCCGGTTTCGCCTCCCGCGCCGCCCCGGCCAGGCTGGCGGCCGTCGCTTCGCGCCATTCGACGAAGGCCGTCGGTTTCCGGCCACCCTGGGATACCTCGACGCGGTGCAAGTCGGAGCGGAGGACGGCGCCGGCGACCTTCTTACCGTCGAGCGTCGAGAGCGTCAGGCTCCGCCCGCGCGCGACTTTGCACGCCGCCTCGAGGAGGCGCTGATGAAGCGTTTCCATGTCGCGCAGGTCTTTCACGTCCTGCGCCAGCTCGCCGCGCGTGGCGTCCTCATTGAGCTCGGAGGCCCCCCGCTGAAGGTCCCCCAGGGCGCACGCGAAGTCGCGTCCCGCGGCGCGCGCCGCGGACTGTTCCCAGCGGGAGAGGTAGGCTTTTCCCTCTTCCGTGCGCGGCTTCGCCTCCGCGGGCAAAGCGGCGGGGGCCGCCTTGGCTTCGGTGTCGGCGGCGGCCGGCGGCGGCGCGGGCGGAGGGGTGGAGTCCGCTTCGGCTTTCCATTTGACGCGCACTTCGCGGAGGCGCCGGCCCACGGCGAGCAGCCACTCCGGGGTGCTGAGCCGGCTCTGAGCCCCTTCCAGCATCCGGACGGCCTCGGCGTACTTCCGCTGCTCCAGCGGCACGCGGACTTCTTTCTCCAGCTCCGCCATTGCCGAATCGACGAGATCCTTCAGCTTCGCCCGCAGCGCGTCGACTTCGCGCTGCGCTTCCTGCGCTTCGCGGCTCGTCTCAAACGCCCACCGGACTTTCTCGAACTCTCGGATCTGGCCCGTCAGGTCGTCGGGGTTCTGGCGGGCGTACTGACGGGCCTGCTCCAGCGCCTCGGCCTCGGCCCGAGCGGGCTCCGAAGGTTTCAGCCCCGCGGCCTTCCCGGCAAGAGGCTCCGCGATCGCGGGCGCGCCGGCGGCCTCCGGAGCGGCGGCGGGCGTTTCGTCGCCCCCGCTGAACACCAGGAAAGCGGCCAGCGTCAGAACCCCGGCGATCGCGCCGGCTCCCACCAGGATCGGGAGGAGCCGCCGCCGGGAAGGAGGAGGCTGCTCCTGGCCCTCGGAAGGCACGGCGGGCATGGGCAGCTTGGGGGTCGACGCCTGGAGCCGTCGAAGGGCGGTCGAGGACGACCGGACGATCCTCTTGCTGGAGGGCGGCGGCGTGATCCCGACCGATGGCGCGCAGGCGGCGCAGATGACGCGGTCTCCCTGACGGAAGGCCTTCCCCGCGTCGAACGCGTCCTCGCTCACGCGCGTGTTGCAGACCCCGCAGTAGAAGATCGCCCTGCCCATCGGCCCTCTAGGAGTACAAAAATGTCACTTATAGGACGTCCGCGGACGTCCAATATACACCCCTGATGCGAACGATGGCACGGGTTTGGGCGCTGAGCGCCGCGATGCTGTCCGCGGGATGCGGCCGCGAGGTTGAGGTCGTCCGCTCCCCTGCCCCTCCGCCGTCTGCGCCGACTCGGATTCTCCCGTCGAAGCCGGTCGCGGAAGTGGCGAAAAACCCGGACGCTTCCCCTAAACCCCCCGTTCCCGAGCCCGCCCCGCCGCCGAATCCCCAGGCGCCGAAGCCTCCCGTGCCTCCTTCTATCGATACGCCCCCCGCGCCCCCCAAGGCTGCGCCGCCGCGCGAACCGGAGCTCGGTCCCGTCGCGGGGACCGCGAACGACCCCGCCGTTTCCACGGCGGGATATACGATCCGGACGATGGACCACGTCAAAGCCGACGTGTTTCTCAACGGGCACAAGCACGCGACAACGCCGAACCTATGGTCGCTCACGCTCAACACGCCGTTCGATCCGAAGGTAGCCGTCGACGACTGGCCGCCGCCGGGCGCAGCCTCCGTGGGGTCGGCGAAGCGCACGGACGAAGACGGACGCTACGTCTCCTCGGTCGAACTCTGGATCGCCGGCGGGAAGCATGACGGCGAAGCGTTCAAGGACTACCTGCGGCGGTACCCTCACCTGGCGGATGGCGAGCACCTTCTCTTCGTCTGGGCGGATCTCCAAGGCAAGAAGCGCACGGGTGCGCTCCGAGTGCGGGTTGTCGATTCCGGCGGCGCCCTCTACCGGTGGGTCAACTATCTTCCCCCCGTCGTCAACGAGGAATCCGACGCCGCCCGCCTCTTCAAGCGCGCCCTCTGGTTCGAACGCGACTAACGAGAGCACGCCACGAGCGGGGTGGAGGACGCCGAACCAACCCACGCCTCCGGGAGGGGATAAGAAATCGTCTCGTCGTTTGGGGTTCGGACGATTTCTTAAAGTTTCGGAATCGTCCGAACCCCAAACGACGAGACGATTCCGAGAGTCAGGCTCGGCGTTTCAAGGACGAGACGATTTCAAGGGGCAGGCAGACTCGCATCCGTCGGCCATGGCTTGGCCCAGACTCAGGGGTGTAGCTCCAATTCGTGCATAGGCACGCGAGCGTTGGAACGAAAGGGGATCGGAAGATGGCTGGAGATTGGGAGATCAAGACTCCCATCTCCCCATCTCCAGACATCTCCCTATCTCCTTTCACTTCGGCTCAATCGGACCCACGATTCGGCGCTACACCCCCGGCTCAGTCTCCCTTCCGTAATTCGTGATTCGTGATTCTTGATTCGTTAGGATGGCGCCCCATGGGTACGGGTTGGAGTCGCCGCGCGTTCATCCAGACCGCCGCGTTGTCGGGGGGAGCGATCGCCATGGCACGCAAGCTCAAGGCCCAGGATTCCGCGCCGCGTCCGAAGCTCAAGCTCGGCTTCGACAACTTCTCCATCCGCGCGCTGGGGTGGAAGGCGCCGCAGCTCCTGGAGTACGCCGCCTCGCTCAAGGTCGATACCGTTTTGCTTTCCGACCTGGACGTGTACGAGAGCCATGCCGACGCGTTCCTCAAGGACCTGAAGAAGAAAGCCGACGACCTGGGCGTGGAGGTGCAAGTCGGGACCGGCGGAATCTGCGCCACGTCCAAGATGTGGAACCCCAAGTGGGGCCCGCCCGAGGAGCACCTCAAGATCACCATCCGCGTGGCCAAGGCGCTGGGGTCGGGCGTCGCGCGGTGCTTCCTGGGGCGCGGCGAAGACCGGGAGCCGGGCACCGGGCTCGACCGGCACATAAAAGAAGTCGTGAAGGTCTTCAAGGCCGTGAGGAGCGTCGCGCTCGATACCGGCGTCAAGATCGCGATCGAAAACCACGCCGGGGACATGCAGGCGTGGGAGACCGTGGCGCTGATCGAGGAAGCCGGGAAGGACTACGTCGGCGCCACGATGGACTCCGGCAACGCGACGTGGGCCCTGGAAGACCCGATGCGGAACCTGGAGATCCTGGGACCCTACGCGGTCTCGACGGGAATCCGCGACTCGGCCCTATGGGACAGTCCGAACGGCGCGTTCGTCCAGTGGACCGCGATGGGCGACGGCCAGGTGGACTGGAAGGCCTACTTCAAGCGCTTTGCGGAACTGTGCCCCTCCTGCCCCGTTCAGCTCGAGATCATCTCGGGGTTTTCGAAGGAGTTCCCTTACCTCAAGGAAGACTTCTGGAAGGCGTGGCCCCGGGTGCGCGGCCACGAGTTCGCCAAGTTCGTCGCGATGGCCCGCCGCGGAAAGCCGCGCGACCCGTTCAAGCCGGTTGGCGACCGCAAGAAGGCCGACCAGGAGTTTCAGAAGTCCGAGCTCGAGAAGAGCATCGCGTACTGCAAGGAAACGCTCGGGCTGGGTCTGAAGAAGTAGGTTGGAACAAACACTCCGGAGGGTCCCGCGTCTAATGCTGGGGGATGGCGATGCTCGGCAAAACACCAACGGCCGTGTTCCTCGTCTGGATCCTTGCGTCACAGGAGCCAAAGCCGACGGACAAAGTCACCCTGCGGGCCTCCAGACGACCGACCCGGAAATCCTCGGCCGGCTGGCGACCCTGGCCAAGACACTAGAGTCCGGGCCGTCCTCTCGAAAGTGCTGCGCCCCACGAAGCGCGTGACGATCGCGGAAAAGAATCAGCCGGTCAAGGACGTTGTCGAAAAGCTCTCCAAGACTCTGGGAGAGACGATCCTCTTGCAAGGACCCAAATAGCTAACAAAACAAACGGTTTGTTTTGTTAGCTATTTGCTCAGCGAGGCGCGCCAGGCCTCGAACTCCTTCGCGACCTCCGCGCGGGAGCACTTCTCGCGGTAGACCGCCCGGGCGCGGAAGCCGTACTCCTTCAGCACCTCGTACTTCGGGAGGATGAACTGCCAGTCCCATGCGGGATTGTGGGTCTCGAGGGCGGCATTCCGGCCGCCGCCGACCGGCGAATGGGAGAACCGGATGCCCTCCGTCCGGTCGAACATCAGGATGAAGACGTGGTTCTTGAAGTGGCCGTAGTAGAAGGGATCGTCGTACCGCAGCGGCGAAAGTTGCTTGAAGAGCGCGGACCGCGTGTCCGGGGAGAACGTGAGCTGGAAGGAATCGTCCTTGTGGACCACCGTGCTGTTCAGGTCGTGCGCCTGGCTGCAGTACTGCTGCCAGGTCTTCCCGCCGCGGAAATAGATGCTCCTGTCGTCGGGGGCGTTGATGTAGCTGGCCCAGAAGACGCCCACGTACCCGTGCTTGAAGACGTGCTGGTGCGGCTTGAAGCGGAAGGTGAAATCGATGTAGTGCGGCGCCACCAGCTTGAACCGCGTCCAGCTCTCCATCTGAAAGGTCGGCGTCGGAGGCTGGTGAAGCTCGGCCTCCTGGTCCGAGACCTTCGTGAACGTCATGGGCGCCCGCCGGGGCTCGAAGAAGATCTCGTTGTTCCCCTTGCCTTGAAGCCCCTGCTCGCCGTCGAAATAGTGCTCGAGGTTGAGGCCGGAGACGGTCGGGACGAAGAGCGTCGTCGCCTCCGTGCGGTGCGTCAGCCGGTGGACGCCGTTGTAGCCTTGGGCCTGCCCCTCGTACTTGTCATTGTCGCCGATCACGGCGGTGAGGTCGCCGACCTGAAAGGTGTCGTGGCCCATCGCGTTTTCCCCTATCGGTTGCGGCCGCGGACGACGACGGGCTGGGTCCAGGCGCGCTCGTGCTCGTCCTTCTCCACCGGGCTCGGGTGCTTCCGGTCGGAGAGAACCGTGCAGCGCACGTAGAGCTCGTCGCCGCGGAAGCGGTACTGCCCCGCCGGTCCCTTCGTCTCCTGGAGCACTTCGCCGACTTTGCCGAACCCCTTGTCCGTCACGCGCGTCCCGATGAAACGGAGGGTGTAAGCGACTCCGGGCTGGGCGGCAACCTTGACGCCCACCCCGTCGCGCTCGGCGGTGACGTCGTCGAGCGTCACACCCGTCGAGGCGTAGAAATCTCCGGCCAGGAGGGCCCGGGTGATCGCGTCGCCGGACAGCTCCTCCGACCGGACCATCACCCACCCCCGCCCCGGGCTCGACGGCGCCTTGTCCTTGTAGTACTCGTGCGCGTCGTCGGTGGCGAGGCCGTACAGGGGCTCGCCTTTCAGGCGTCCCAACCGCAGGGCCAGGACGTAATCCCAGGTCGCCTCGTTGCCGGGATGCTGGGCGTCGCCGTCGTTGAAGCACTCCTCGGCGCCGGTGTAGAGCTCGAAATACTTTTCGTCGAGGACGTAGGCGATGTCGTCGCCCGTCACGGCCCACTTCCAGTTCGGGTGGTTGAGGTGCGCGAGGACCGGCTTCCCCGTCCTGGCCGCCTCGGCCTTGACGAGCGTGAGGGCGTTCTGCATGACCTCGCGGACCGTATTCCCGCCGGGCGGACGGATGACGTTCACCTGGTTCACGGAGTTGTGATGGATGGGGACCTTCTTCCAGTTGTCCGTGATCTCCTCGCCCTGGATGAACAGGAATCGCCCCTTCTCCTCGAACGTCCTTCGAAGCTCCGAGAGCGTCTTGAGGCGCATTTCGACGCGGCCGTTCCGCTCGCGGAGCTCGACCTGCTTTTCCCCGAACTGGGCCGTCAGCTTCTTCAGGCGTTCGGGTGGAAACTGCCGGCGCTCCGTGCCGACGGCCACCCACTTTTCCCCCTCCGAGAGAATGTCGTGGTCCGACAGCACCAGGAAGTGATACCCGCGGGTCTTGTAGAGGTCGGTCACCCACTCGGGCGGGCCGTCCCCGTCGCTCCAGAGAGTGTGCGTGTGGGTGTTGCCGCGGTACCAGCGTTTCTCCAGCGGCCTCCCGGCGACCAGGACGATCCCGAGGGCCGACACCAGGCACAGCAGGAAGACCGACCTCGCCCACTCGCGCATGCGAACCTCACGATGATGTTGCAAAAGACCCCGGGGTCTTTTGCAACATTACCTGGCCAGGCGCCGCACGACCACCGGCTGCGTCCAGGCGCTTTCAAAATCCTCGGGCGCGTATCCGTTGGGATGTTTCCGGCTGGAGACCACCGTCGCCCGCACGTAAAGCTCGTCGCCTTTGATGGAGTAGGTCGCCGCGCGGCCCTCGACTTCGGCCAGAACTTCCCCCGGCTCGCCCGCCCGGTTGTCCCGGACCCGCGTTCCCCGGAAGACGGTCTTGTACGCAACGCCCTCCTGGGCCTTCACCTTCACGGTCAACGACGACTTGTCCGATACGATTTCGTCGAGCGCCACGCCGCTCGACGAATAGAAATCCCCGGCCAGCATGGCCCTCGTGATCGCGTCGGGGGTGAGCGCGTCGGCACGCACCCAGATCCAGCCGCGACCCGGGTTCGCCACGACGTTTTCCTTGAGGTAGTGGTGCGCGTCGTCCACGGCGAGGGCCAGCAGCGGCTCGCCGCCCAGCTTCCCGAGGCGGAGCGTCAGGACGTAATCCCAGAGCTGCTCGGTGCTCTTATGGTCCTTGTCGCCGTAGTTCCGGACGCCCCGGTGGCCGTTGTAGACCTCGAAGAACCGTTCGCCCAGAACGTGGGCGACGTCGTCCGCGCTCACGCCCCACCCGAAGTTGGGGTGGTTGAGGTGAACCAGGACCGGCCGGCCGCACTTTCTCGCCTCCTCCTCGACCGCCCGGAGGGTCTTCTCGAGGACGTCGCGCACCGAATCGCCGCCCGGCGGCTTGATGAGGTTGGCGTGGTTGATCGAGTTGTGGTGGATGGGAAGCTTCTCGAACTTGTCCGTAATCTCCTCGCCCTTGATGAAGAGGAACGCGTCGCGCTCCTCGAACTGCGCTCGCACGTCCTCGAGGGTCCGAAGCTTCATCTCGGTCCGGCCACCCGCCTGGCGCAGCTCGACCCGGTCTTTTCCGAACCGGGCGATCAGCTTGTCGAGACTCTCCTGCCTCATGTCGCTCTTTCCGGTGCCGATCGGCTTCCACTTCTCCCCCTCGGCCAGGACGTTGTGGTCGGAGAGCACCAGGAAGTGATACCCGTGGCTCTTGTACCAGTCGGCGACGAATTCGGGCGCGGCGTCGCCGTCGCTCCAGAGCGTGTGGGTGTGCGTGTTCCCGCGGTACCACTTTTTCTCACGAGCCGGGCCGGCCGCCAGGGGCAGCCCGATCAAGGCGACCATCGAAAGGAGGAAGAGCGACCGGAACCAGTCTCTCATCGGCATCCCTCTACGTGACGTTGCTGAATACCTTACGTCCGGCCTTCCAGGTTTCCCGGATTTCCAGACGATCCCCGACCCGGTCGAACACCACGAAGTCCGCCGGCGCGCCCTTCCGGAGGCCCTGACCGGCCGGAAGCCCGATCGCGGCCGCGGGACGGACGGAGGCCATCTCCCACGCCTCGCCGAGGTCCGCCAGCCCGCGACGCGCCAGGTTTTCGACTCCGCGGAGAATCATTTGGGCGGACCCGGCCAGGAGCTGGGGGTTCTCCGCCAGGTGAAGCCGCCCCTCCGGCGTCAGGACGACGCGCCCCCCGATGTGAGTTGTATATGCCCCCGCGGGCAACCCCGAGAGGTACACCGCGTCGCTCGTCACCAGCGCCTTTTCGCCCTTGACCCGCAGGATCACTTTGAGGACCGCCTCGGGCAGGTGGAATCCGTCGGCGATCACGCAGGCGTAAAGGGCGTCTTGCGCAAGCTGCTCCAAGACGTAGTTCGAGTGGCGCGGGAGGGTGAGATGGCATCCGTTGCCGAGGTGGGTAGAGAACGTGGCGCCCGCGGCCACCGCCTCGCGGATCTGCTCCGGGGTCGCCGCCGTATGGCCGATCGAGACCGCGATGCCGGCGGCGACGCAGCGGCGGATGAAGTCGGCCGAGCCGGGGTATTCCGGAGCGAGCGTGATGAACCGGATCCTTCCCTCGGCCGCCTTCTGCCAGCGCTCCAGGAGCGCCCAGTCCGGCGGACGGACGTGCGCGCGGTCGTGCGCCCCGCGCGGGCCGTCCTCGCCCG
>Ga0187892_10004936_pt1 | contig 21698 bp, 21 predicted proteins | sample MA1701073metaG_FD_139345 | JGI IMG/M metagenome (GOLD analysis project Ga0187892, IMG submission 139345) | Bio-ooze microbial communities from a basaltic lava cave in the Kipuka Kanohina Cave System on the Island of Hawaii, USA - MA170107-3 metaG ... | reverse complement strand
GGCGTCGTCCCGCCCCCGCCCGAGCCCGGTGCCCCGGACCCCGGCCCCGTCGAGATCCCCGATGTCCCCGTCCCGCCGCCGAACCCCGGCCCCGGAATCAGAATCGGCGTCAACCCGCCCGGCAAACCGCCGCCGCCCGGCAAACCGCTCCCCGGCTCGCCGCCCGGCCCGCCGCCCGGCGTCCCACCACCGCCTCCCCCGCCGATCACCACCGGCCCCATCGCGCCCCCCTGCCCGCCCGCCCCATGGAATCGCAGGAACGAATAGTGCGACGCGTGCGCCGCGCTGATGATCCGCGCATGCAGCCTGGGAACGTCAGGGCCCGCCGACTCCACGCACCCCGACGCAAACTCCCCCACCACCACCCGCTGCGCCGGCTCCACCCACTCAACCCGCCCCTTCGGCACCCGCCACGGCTGCACGAACCGGTGCGCTACCGACGTCGTCAGCGGGAACCGCCCCGCATCCATCGTCGACAAGTCAATGGACGCGCTCACCCCCGGCCGCCCCCGCGACAGCTCGTGCGTCTGCGCCCGGAACGTCCACCCCTTCTCCTCGGGCACCGCGTGCGCCACCACCAGCTTGAACGCGTCCTTCTCCCGCTCCCCCGTGATCGACGCCGCCACCGCCGCCGACACATCCGGCCGTTCCGGCAGCGCCCGCAAATCCAGCCGCGCCGGCGGCCCGAACGCAACCAGGTCGCGACGAGACGTCCGCACCGCAATGGGCGGTTCCCCCTTCCCGAGCCCCGCCGGCAGCGGCCACGCTCCCGCCCTCTGCCACAGCCGCCCGCCCTTCTCATGCACCTCGACCGTCAGCCGCGGCACCAGGTACGCGTCCTCCGGCCGCCAGTGCACATACGTCTCGTTGAACACCTTCGCCAGCTTCTTCGTCGGATCGACCGTCGTCAGCAGCACGTCGCCGCGATTCAGCGGCTGCACGAACACGCACACCGTCCCGAGCGGCGTCACCAGCTCGTGCCGGAAATCCTGCGCCCCCATCAGCGCCTCCGACTGCCCGAACGGCACCAGCCGGAAGCTCAGCGCGTACGGCGGCAGCACCGCCGCCTCCTTCTTCGACTCGCCGCGCGCCGGCTCCAGCCGGCACGCCGCGCTCGTCACGACGAGCGCCTCCGGCTCGACATACGCCGCGAGATCGACCACCGCCTCCGTCACCACGTTCTCGACGCGGTGCCCGCCCACCCGATGGAAGACGTGCGCGTGGAACCCCTCCGCGCCCCCCGGCACCCGCACCCGCACCTTCGAGTCGCGCTCGACGAAGAGCACGCCGTCCGGCGACTCGAGCAGCGACTCGTGCAGCCCGCGCACGCACGCCTCGAGCTTGTGATCCGCCGCGACGAACATCACCTCGACCGTGTGCGTCCCCTTCGCCGCGGGCGCCTTCGCCGGCTCCTGCCCCGCGCACCCGACGCACACCGCCGCGACCGCCGCCAGCACGTACCTCATCTCTCACCTCACCTTCAGCGACCTGATCACCAGCTCCCCGCTCGACACGCCCAGCGCGAACCGCCGCGGAATCCCCGCGTCGGCCCGCGACGCGTGCAGCGCGAGCAAACCGTCGACATACACGAACACCCGCTCCCCGAGCGGCACCACCGCCAGCTCCCGCCAGTCGGCCGACTCCGCGATCCGCGCGGCCGCCAGCGCCTTCGCCTCCGCCTGCGACTCGAAGAGCGGCTGCCGCAGCTCGACCCGCGCCGCCTCGACCCGCAGATGCGTGCTCCCGCGCTCGCTCGACGCGAGCGACAGCCGCGCGTGCCCGCCCTTCAGGCGATACGCGAGGAGCAGCCCCTCCGGCGCCGTCGGAGCGTCCTCCTTGCGCACGAGGCTCCGCAGCCCCTTCGCGTCGCGCAGGATCGTCAGCTCGTCCTCGACGTCCCAGAAGCGCAGCCGCTCCTTCGGCGTCCGCTCGTCCGGCGCCAGCTCCCACGCCATCACGCTCTCCGCGTTGGCGAAGAGATCGTCCTTCGCCGCCGCGCGGAACGACTCGATGACGCGCGCCGCCGCGTGCGGGTGCGCGTGCGTCCCCTCGAACGCGACGAGCACGTGCTCCAGGCGGTCCGCCTCGAGCGCGACGATCGCCTCGCGCTCGCGCACGAGCGACTTCGCATCCGCGTCGAGCCATCCGAAGAGCTCGACGACTCCGGGGAACTGGAGCATCGCCTTCGCCTGCGCGAACCGCGACGCCCGCGCGTGCGCTCCGGCCGACTCCGCGGCGATCGGCACGAGCCACGGGATCCAGAGCGGCTCGTCCTTCGCGACCGGCTCGCCGCACACCGCGCGCACCGCGATCGCGGCGCGCGGCTGCGCCTCGTACTCGTCGAGCGCGAGGTCGGCGAAGAGGACGCGCGACCTCTTGCCGTCGGCTTCGAGCGTCACGGACGACGGGTCCTTCGTGACAACGTGCCCGCTCACCACGTCGCCGCCCGAGAGCTTGACGGTCGCCGACTCGCTCTCGGCGAGCTTGCGGTGGCGGCCGTCGATCGCGCGGCGAGCGAGGCCGACCAGCTCGACCGCGCCCTTCGCGAGGAGCTTCGTGTACTCGGTGTGCGCGGGGTCGTCGGCGAGCTTGCGCACTTCGTCGTCGATCGGGGCGACGAACCGCGCGCGCATGTTGGCGGCCTGCGCGGCGAAGATCGCCGTCAGCCGGCGCAGCATCGCGAGTTCGGCGTCGGACGGCTTGTACTGCGCGAGCCGCTTCTCGAGCGGGATCTCCTCGATCGGCGGAGGCTTCGGCGGCTCGGGCTTCGGGTCGAGAGTCTTCGGGGGCTCGGGCTTCGGGTCCTCGGTCTTCGGCGGCTCCGGATTCGCGGGCTCCTGCTTCGGCGGATCAGGCTGCTTCGCGGCAATGGCTTCGCGCGCGGGGGTCGCGTAGATCGCGGCGAGGATGAGCGCGAGGAGCCCGGTGCCGAGGCAGGCGAGGAGCCACGACACGGCGGACGGGGCGCGCGACTTGAAGACCGCGGGCGCATTGACATGTTCCGGCTCGCGGCCCGCGACGATCGCGTCGAGATCGTCGATGAGCTCGGCGTACGTCTGGTAGCGCTCGTCCTTCTCTTTCGCGAGGCAGCGCAGGATCACCGCCTCCATCGCGGGAGTGACGGCGGGGTTGAGGAGGCGCGGCGACTGCGGCTGCTCGTTGGCGTGCTTGTAGACGGTCTCCATCGGGCTGATGCCGGCGAACGGCGGGCGCTCGGTCAGCATCTCGTAGAGGCACACGCCGAGCGAGTAGATGTCGGCGCGGTGGTCGCAGGCGTCGCCGAGGCCCTGTTCGGGGGAGACGTAGGTGGGGGTGCCGACGATCGCGTTGGCTTCGGTGAGGCGGGAGGGGGGCGCGTCCTGGGTGCGGGCGATGCCGAAGTCGCCGAGTTTGGTGCCGCCGGCCCGCAGCAGGAAGATGTTGGCGGGCTTCACGTCGCGGTGGATGATCTTCTCGCGCCAGGCGGCGTCGAGGGCGCGGGCGACGTCGAGGGCGGCGCGGGCGGCGTCGGGCTCGGCGAACATGCCGTCCTGGGTGATGCGTTCCTCGACGGTCGTGCCGTCGATGAGTTCCATGGCGTACCAGAACTTGCCGTCGTTCCTGCCGGCCTGGAAGACGCTGATGATGCGGGGGTCGTGGATGCGTGCGAGGGCGCGGGCCTCGGTCTCGAACTTCTGGCGGAAGCCCTCTTCGAACTCGTCGGTGGGGGCGTGGGAGGTATCGAGGATTTTGATCGCGACGGGGCGGTCGAGGGATATCTGCCGGCCCTTGTAGACGGCGCCCATGCCGCCGCGTCCGAGGAGGGCCTCGAAGTCGACCTCGAAATCTCCCCAGGTCACGCGGTCCACAACGCCCTCCTCCGCCGTCCCTCAGAAAGCCAGGTCAGTTGGCAAGGGTTCGGAGGGCAAGCCCTCCTCTCCGCGGCCGGGATTCTAGCCGGGGAGAACGCGCGTTCAAGAGATATTGCGTGAGGTGCGGGACTCCTGGGGCTGGGACGGGTCCGGAGAGATATGGAGAGACGTTGGAGGTAAGAGGACGTTGTTTCCGGAGTTCCGTCCCAGCCCGCTTGTCCCTTCATGCCCTGCTGTTCGTTTGGGGGCGAAAACTCGTCGAGAAAATTCGTGAAGTGTGTAAGATGTTGGTGATGAAGGGCCTGGCGCCGGGTCGTCGAATAGATTTTCTCGGGCGGTAGCTTCCGCCGTCGCCGACCAGCGTGACGGAGTCGTTGGGAAGGCTATGGCGTGACGAGTCCGCTCGAGCGCGCTGGGCCCGTGGCTCAATGGTAGAGCAGGGGACTCATAATCCCTTGGTTCCCGGTTCGAGTCCGGGCGGGCCCACCATTGAGAACTCCGGTCCGGCGAAGTGGCCGCGGAGGCCACTTTCGCCAGCGCGGAGAACGGTTCCCAGAGGTTCGAAACAGCCCGGTGGTCCGAAATGACCACTTTCGAAACGACGAGATCGACCAGCTCGCGACGCTTGGAGTTGTCGTCCGCTTCCATGTAGATCGCGTGTGCGCGCTGCGCCAGATCCAAGATGCGCTCGGCCTCCTCCAGGTACTTACCGTCGGCGACCGTGTGGGCGCGGATCTGGTTCTGGATTTCGAGCTGGCGGTTGCGCCACTCGCTGGACTTCTCGCGGAACTCCTCGGGCGTGATGAGGTCGTCCAACCGATCCTGGTACGCCTTGTCCAGCCACGTCTTGAGGCGCGTGGCTTCGGCTGCAAGGAGCGTCATGCGCTTCTTGTGGTACTCGCGCTCGGCGTCGAAGCTCTCGCGCAGCCCCGCCTTGATCTCGGCGACGACCTCCGCCGTCATCGTGAGGCCCTTGAGCGGTTCGCCCAGCTGCGCGATGAGGTCGCGCTCGGAGATGCGCGAGCCGGGACAGACCTTCCCGCCGTTCTTCCACCCCGTGCAGTGGTAGTGCACGTACTCGCGCACGACGCCGTTCTTCTGGCGCTTGACGTGGTGCTCGGCGGTGATCGCGCTCCCGCAGTGTCCGCACGTGCCGAGCCCTCGGAAGGCGATTCCGCCTTGCCTTCGATGCATGCAGGGTTACAATTCCGTTAGGTGCGCGAGGGACACCATGCAGCTGGGTCGGGGTCGTCGGCTGCCCGCTGCCAGCATGCTACGTTTCCTGCTGAGGGAGGAAGTCGGGCGGTTCGCGCGTCTACTGAGCATCCTGCCACTTCTCGGCATCCTGTCGTTTGCCCAAGATGCTCCGATCACGTTGCCTCCATGGGAGACTGGCGAGGCCTACCACCAAAATCTGCTGGACCCGTTCTTCCCCGCGTGCTCCGGCTGTGTCGCGGTGAACGTGCAGGGGCAGATTCCGCCGGGGTTCGGGTTCACATCTCAGGGACTCGTGGCTGGCATACCTACCGAGCCGGGCACGTTCGTCTTCCACGTCACTTGGCAGAGCACTGGCGGCAGCCAGAGCACCATCAGCTATAAGATGGTCATCTACAGTCATGTGGACCTTCCCGTGGCGACATTCCCGCCCGCCACGGTGGGCCAGCGCTATTCGGAGGCCCTCAAGATAGTAGACGGGGTCGATCCGTACACGGTGACCACGTCCGCAGGCGCGCCATTGCAGAGCATTCCCTTGCCCGCCGGCCTTTCGATCGAGCTGGACCGGGCGTACATTCGCATCACAGGCACTCCCTGCGAGGCCGCAGAGGTTTCGGCGGCCATCACCGTAAGAGACAGTCTGCAGCCTGCGCCGTCTCTGGCCCCCGGCTTCTCCGTTTCCAAGACGATCAGCCTGGTGGTCAACCCCGTACCGGCTCTTGCCGTCGCCACCAGCGCATTACCTGAAGGCGTCGTGGGCGAATCCTATCGTGCGCAGCTCTCTGCGGTAGGTGGGGTGCCGCCATACAGTTGGACCGCAAGCGGCTTGCCGGATGGCCTGTCGCTAGCAACGGATGGAGCTATCTCCGGTATCTCCGCAGTGGACGGTGAGTTTGTGGTGCCCGTTCAGGTTGCCGACGCCTGCGCTGACACTGCCACTGCTGCGCTGCTGCTGACGGTTCAAGATCCTCAGAAGGACGGGTGCTCGGTCTTCGAAGTCAAGAAGCGATTCCTCACTCGCGGCATCGACAAGGACAACCCCGATGAGACCCAGCGCGGCATCGAGAACACGCTGAAGGGCGAAGATACCAAAGTTACCGTGATTTTCGAGTCGGGCAATCCTCTGCCCATGCCCGAGGTCGACAAGCAGGATCTCGAGCTCGCGAAGGTCAACTTCTTCAGGCCCCCGGCTCATAGACGACGAAGCCGAGGAGAAGAAGGACGAAGGGTTCGAGTTGGACGTGCTCCCTCCTCTTGGAAGCGACAAACTCGAATCCCCAGAGTACCAGGTTCAGTTCGCGAAGCCGGACACGAAGGAACAGGGCATGGTTGATTTCCCGGGGTTGCCAATCGCAACTGCCAACGTTCTCCGGGGCTTAAAAGGATCGCGGACATTCCACTTCAGATTCCTGACGTGGATCACATGCATCGACCCGCAACCTGCGCGGGTGCTCGGATACTACGATTTCACGGTGAAAATCGACATTGTCAGGAAAGCAGACAATGTCCCCGCGGAGTGCAACTTCGCCATGACGGGTGAACCGAAGTTCACGCCACACAAGGCCGAAGACGGTCGTTTCAAGAACGTCTACGTGAAGATCATCAAGGCTACGACCTTCACCAAGGCGAAAGCAGAAGACTATATCCCATGAGTCGTGCTTCGGTTTGGATCGTACCCACTCTCTGCGTGCTCGTTGCGATCGCATTCTTGGTCTTCCGGCAAACCGCTCCACACAAGAGTCGAGATGATGCAGAACCCCGCTTAGGGCAGGACGCACGAGATAAGGTCGGGACGAAGCCAGGCTTGACCACCATGCCCGCCGGGGACCGGCCAACGACTGGCGAAGCGCAGATACAGGACCTGTTGCGAAGCCTCGCGGCATTCGACGATATCGGTTTTGATGCGCTGATCTCCAGCTCACGCGTGCACGCTATTCTCTGCTCACTCGAGGACTGCGTGCGTGCCAGCCCCGACACAGTCGTTCTACTTGAGTCGTACATCTCATCTCACCCCAAATGCCGTTCGTCCCTGCTCATTATCATGGTCTTAGGGACAGTCGATCGGGGCAAGCTCTTACTCGCGAGTCGAGCTCGATCTACGGTAGATCCAAGCGAGAGGCTCGCCGCAATGGAGGGGCTCCTCTTAAGGGGCTCTAGCCATCAGCCTGACGGACGATTTGAGCGGCGTGCCGTCTGGCAGGGTCGAATCGAGGCACTATCACGCCTGACCCAAGCGCAGGACAACTGGGAGAGCATCGCATGGACGGGAGCATCCCGACTGTACAGGCACGTCTTCTCGGCCGACACCACTCTGGAGAACGACCACGTACACGTTATTCTCCGTGAAGCACTTGGATCCGCTGACGCCAAGACTATCGCTGGAGTGCTAGCGTTGCTCGATTCCCAAGCCTCCGTCCCGGAGCATATTGTCGAGCCGCTGCTTGATCGCTTTGGAGAAATGCGCAGCGACGCTCTCCTCATCGGCGCCATCAATGTTCTCGGAAAGACCCGCGCGCCTCGTGCGACGGCAATTCTACTTGACTGCTTTCACGAGGAGATTCAGGCAAACCGGGATGACCTCCTCCGGCCACTTGCTGTTGCGTTGGCGCGCAACGGTGGAGCGGGCGGCAGTTCTACCCTGACCGATGTTTACGCGCAGGTATCGGCCAGCTTGCATCAAGGAAAAGACAGGATTCTAAGAGAGCTAATTCGCGCGTGCTTTCAAGACGTACACGATGGCATCCTTGATGACGCAACGACGCCGCCTTGCGCTGAGTCGCAGCGAATGCTCCCCAAGGAGGTTCTGAAGTACTGGCTCGTCGAAGAGCGCGACGCAAATCGCCGAGCTTATCTGGCGCAGCAGTTCATCATGCGCTCTCCACAGGAGCGTGAACAGGTCTCGCTCCGCGTTTTCCGAGATCCAGACGAAAAGGTACGTGTAGCCGCGGTCCGAGCTTTAGCGTGGTCAAAGGACTCCGCCGTCATTGACCGCCTCCGCCATCATATTGCCGCCGATCCCTCGCACTTCGTGAGAAACGCGCTTGCAACGGCATGGGACAACGGACCGCCCGCAGAGGAATTCCCCGTCTACTCACCCCCAAAGTGAATCGGGAGCACTCCTGCCACTGGCTTTCAGCCCTCAGCACCTCAGTACCAGAGAACATCGAAAGATCGGTGATGAGCGAGATCCGTGCCGTCTTGCGAACGCAGATCCCGAAGGATGGTAGCGTCCCCGCGATGCGGGGCGGCACCATGCCGATTGCTACTGCCATATCGCCCGCCACCCGGCACGAGTGGACGAGCGTCCCCGAGACTCGAACGATGATCGAGACCTTCCTCCCCGGTCGGGGAAGTCTAGGAGGAGGTCTTCCCAGCCAGTCAAGGTACGTGCAGGACGAGCAAGGGCAGGGAGCATGCTCGGACGGGACGTGCCGCCGCAGCAGGAAGGCTGCGGAAGGCTTCAGCAGGGCAGAGCCGCACGAAGGCGGATGCTGCAGCGCGTGTCCACCGCGCACGGTCATCGCGACCGCGGGTACAACGGGGTGAAGGGCTCCCGGACCAAGGAGGCCCGAATTTGGTCAGGTGGAGCGTTTTCGCCATCTCTGCCTGAGTTTGTTGGACGTCTCGCGCCAAACAAAGCGTACGATCCACACACATGCGCTTCACGCTCTCCAAGTCCGACTTCAAGCTGGCCCGCAGTTGCATTGCGTTCAGCGTTGTTCTGATAGCAGAAATTGCGGCCAGAAACGCGGCGGTCGCCTCTCATAATCCCTTGGTTCCCGGTTCGAGTCCGGGCGGGTCCACCAATTGGCGCGGTTTAATACGACCGGTGCCCAAACCGGTGCCCGCACCCGCCTCGTAAGGGTGAACTCAGGACCTCTTGGAGTCGCGCCATGGAGGTCCGATGACTCAACGGCGACGGGAGGTCCTTCCGGGCCTCACCATCTACCGCAACTACCGCACCTGGTCGATCGACATGCGCGACAAGTCGGGGAGGCGGATCCGGCAGTCCCTCCACACGTTGGATGAGGCGGACGCTGTCCGGCGCGCGCTGGAGATCCACCGCCAGCCGAAGCGGGTCGACGTCCTGAAGCTCTCCGAGGCGCTCGAGGCTTTCCTCCAGGACCGCCGCGACGAGCGCGGGTGCAAGCCGGAGACGATCAGATCTTACAAGTACGACCTCGCCGCCCTGATCACGTTCGTCGGCGACGTGCCGCTCCCGTCGATCTCCAAGAAGGAGCTGCGATCGTACGTGAAGTTCCGGTCTGCGAAGCTGGCGCCCGCGACCATCCGCGGGTACCTGCGCTCATTCCGGGCTTTCTTCAAGTGGGCGGAGGACGAGGACCTGATCGACCGCTCGCCGGCGCGGGCAGTGCGTGGCCCCAAGATGCGCCGCACGAGGCGCAAGACCATGACACGCGATGAGACGCGCACGGTGATCGGCGTGCTCCCGGCGGGATCTTGGATCCTCGATTACTTCACAACGCTGCTCGCCACGGGCATGCGGCCATCGGAGCTCCTCCGCGCGAGCGGGAACGACTTCAGCGAGTCCGCGGGGACGCTCCGCATTCCCGAGACGAAGACGGACGTGCCGCGGGTCATCGAGCTCTTGGCCGATGCGCGGGAGATCATCACCCGCCGGTGCGCGCAGCTTCCGTCGCTGTCATGGCCGATCTTCCACGGCGCGCGTGGTTGCGTACGTTCGCCCGGCAACGTCTTGAACCAGAGCCTGAAGCCCCAGCTTCCCGAGGACCTGAAGTGGGTCACGCTCTATTGCGCCAGGCACTCCTTCAGCGCACGGCGGATCGAGGAGGGGTGGGATCAGCTCAAGCTCGCCGCCTACATGGGCCATAAGAGCCCCCAGACGACGCACCAACACTACGCCGACTTCTCGGTGATCAGGATCCCGGTCCACGCGGAGAATCAGGTCGCTTTCGTGGCAGGGAGAGAGGTGTAGCCTCCCCGCGCTTGCGGCGGACAAGCATCTCCTCGAGGGCGTGAAGCGCGTGGCGCACGACCTTGCGTCCCTTCGCAAGTCGCGGCCCGCCCGGCCTCCGCTCTCGAGGAGACGCGCCCAGCTTTTCCGCGACGTCCAGCAAGCCGTCCACGAATTCAACCGCGGCCGATGGCCTGCCACGGTAGCCCAAGAACTCCGCTATCCGTGTCCGCGGCATCCCGACTCTGTCCAGCTCGTACGCCACGCCGGCCAAGTAGGCGCGCTCCTTCCGCGCGGGGATGCCGCGAAGGTCGAGGAGACGCCGAAGGAGAAGCCGCGCCTGGTACTTGTTCGCCCGCTCGACGAACTCGTCCTTGTCCCAAACCGCGTGCTTTCGCCTGCGCTTTCTCATTTTGCCCAAATGGTGAACTTAGAGCCTGGTGGATAGACGTTGAAGCGGAGGATAAGCGTGACAGGCGCCAAAAGCAACGGGAGCACACCCAGGGTCCCCAAGCTGCTGCTGACGCTCAAGGAAGTGGCCGACGCCATCGGGGTTACCCGGAGCCACGTCCGCGAGCTCATCGTCGCCGGCCGGCTCCGCGGCGTCGACGTCGGGCTCGGACCCGAGCGGCGGGAGTGGCGTGTGCACGCCGAGGACTTGACCTCCTACATCGACGGCTTGCGGAAGAAGGACCGGTAGGTCGTCACCATGTTCCTGTCGCTGATCGCCTGCGCAAACCTGACTGTGCTGACGTTCACGACGTTCGACACGGTGGGGAACGCGGCCGAGTCGCCTGTCGCGGCGCCCGTCGCTGCGCCCGCCGAGATCGAGGCGAAGATCAACGGCAAGATCGGCGTCCTGAGCCTCAGCGAGAATCCGAAGTCCTTGCGTTGCAAGCGCGGACGCTTCGCGGCGCCGCCGGACACGACGCAGCCGCCGGCGCCGAAGAACGCCGTGTTGACCATGGCCAGGGCCATCCCGCTCGGCACGATCACGGGGTTCTACACGGCCGTCGGCTGGCCGGAGCTGCATCCGCCTCGCGTGGCCCAAGAACCGCTGAACGCCAGAGCTTCGTAGATGTATCATCCTGTTCGTCGAAAGACGCGACGCTCCGCGTCGCGCCGGGGAGCAAGCGGAACACCCCGACCAGTCGGCCCATATGGGTCCCTCGGTCGAGGTGTTTTTTTTTTGACCACGCGTCGGAGGCCGCACTGATGCTGACGGCGAAGCGAATCCGGGAACTGCTGCGACTCACGCGCGCGCAGTTCGAGTTGATCGTCCAGCGCGCCGGCGAGCGAGCCCCGAAGCCTCAGCGAGAGGGGATCATGCGCTTCTGGCGCGAAGAGGACCTCGAGGCCTTTGCGCTTCTCGTCAGCGAGGCTGAGCGCGTGGGGGATCTGCGGCGATGATCCACGCTCTAACTCAAGCGAGGGAGACCTACAAGGTCGCCCTACGTCAACTGCCGATAGAAGACGTCGCCCGCAAGCTGGGTCTTGAGCCGCACGGCCGCAGGGCGCGGTGCCTGCGGCCCGATGCTCACAAGAACGGTGATCGCAGCCCGTCGATGTCGTTCGATCCCGGACGCAACATCTTCCGGTGCTGGGTCTGCACCGGCGTCGGCGGCGACACGATCTCGCTTGCGATGCTCGCACTCAACTCCGACTTCAAGACCGCCTGTGGCTGGCTGTCCGAGAACTTCGGCGTGTCTCGCCTCAAGCTGGGACTGGCAGGAAGTAGCGTCGCTGCCTCTCCACCGCGAAGCCCCGCACCAAGACCGAATCCCGAGCCAGGGATCGAGGAGCCGTCGGCGGAGGTCTGCGCGGTCTATGAAGATGTGATTGCGCGATCGCGAATCACCCCGGCCGCTTGGCGCTACTGCAAGCGGCGCGGATGGCCGTACACGATCCTCGAGAAGCTCGGCATCAAGGCCATCGCGAATCCGGATCGAATGTTCCGTACCCTCGTGGAGGCGCATGGTCTCGACCTCCTGCTGCGCGCTGGCATCGCGGCCCACCCCAAGGACGAGCGGACCGGGGATCCCGATGTGAGCCGGCCACCGTACTTCCGCTTCTGGAAATGGCCGCTTCTCTTCCCCTTCCGCTCCCGCAAGACCGGGCGCATCGTCTATCTCCAAGCCAGGCACTTCGGGACCAAGCCGACGACGGGTCGGGATGACCGCTGGCAGAACGTGGGAGGGCGAATCTCTGTTCTGTGGAACGACCCCGCGCTTGGACAGCTTAAGCCTCGCGACCGAGTCTATTTGACCGAGGGAATCCCTGATGGCCTTACGCTGGTAGCGCAGGGCCTTCCCGCAGTCTCGTTCCTCGGGGTCGGAAACCTGAGGGACGCTCTCATTCGCGAACTCGCGCCGTTTGATGTCGTGATCGCCGCTCAGACGGACAAGGCAAGCCAAAAACTGATCATCGATCTGGGCCCCCGATTCGCCGCGCTAGGAGTAAGGGGCATCGTCAAGCGGCTTCCTTCTGGAACCAAGGACGTAAACGTGTTCTTCACGGAGCCGACGCGAAATGGTCAGTAACGACGGCGGGAAACTCGACGACTTCAACGGCTTGCCGGAGGAGCCCTTGGGTTCCAGCGCCGACGTCCCGAGCGCTCCCGCTCCGCACAACGCAGCATCTCCCTCGCCGCTGCCCTCCATAAACGCAAAGGGCCAGAACTTGGACTTGATCACGAGTCAAGTATGGAAGGCTCTTCTGAAGGCCAACGACCCCGCCCAGTTCTTTCGACACGGCGGTCGCTTGTCGAGGATCGAGCACGACGATTGCGGCCGTCCGATAATCACAGAGTTGACGTGCGATAGGCTGCGGCATGAAGCCGCCAAGTTCGTCAGGTGGTTCAAGCTCAAGAAGACCCTGAAGGAGAAGTGGGTAGAGATCGCTGCCAAGCCCCCCAACGACGTAATCCGAAACGTCCTTGCGACACCTGATCCGCCTCTGCCTGTACTAACCCGGATCGTGGCAGCTCCGGTCTTCGCGCCTGACGGGACGCTTCGCATGGAGCCGGGATACAACGCGCAGGCGCGCGTGTACCATGCCCCGTCAGACGGATTGCAGATCACTGCGATTCCGGATAAGCCCAGCGAAGAAGACGTCGCTTGGGCGAAAAAGACCATCCTCGTGGATCTCCTTGGGGACTTCCCGTTCGTCGGGGAACGGGATCCCGAGAAGGAGAATCCTGAGCGGGCGCACGCAGTTGCGCTCTTGCTGCAGCCCTTTGTACGGGAACTGATCGATGGCTCGACACCCCTTTATCTGATCGAGAAACCAACGCCGGGAACTGGAGCCAGCCTTCTGGCTGAAGTGCTGAGTTACCCCGCCCTTGGACAGCCAGTATCGACGCTGGCTCCACCGAAAGACGAGGAGGAGTGGCGGAAGCGGATCACCTCGACACTCCGCCGCGGTCCGTCCATCGTCCTGATCGACAACCTCAAGGATCGCTTGGACTCCCAGGCCTTGTCGATCGCCCTGACGTCACCGGTCTGGGAAGACCGCATCCTCGGGCTCTCCGAGAACGTGGTGCTTCCAATCAGATGCGCCTGGATTGCCACAGGGAATAATCCCTCCCTTTCTGACGAGATCCAGCGAAGGACGATCCGAATCCGGCTGGACGCGAAGATGGACCATCCCGAGGATCGCCCTCCAGAGAAGTTCCGCCACGAAGACCTGCGCGCGTGGGTGGCTAAGCAGCGTGCCAGCCTCGTGCGCTCTGCTCTGATCCTGACCAGAGCATGGCTCTCCGCGGGTTGCCCCGTCCCCGAGAATCTGCCCAAGCTCGGCGGTTTCGTGTCTTGGTCCAAGGTGGTGGGGGGAATCCTCGGCCATGCTGGAATCCTAGGCTTCCTCAGGAATCGCAAGGAATTCATCGATACATCGGACAACGTCGGGCTGCAGGTCCGCGCATTCATCGACCTCTGGTGGAAGACCCATGGAGGAAAAGTGGTCGCGGTCAAGGCGCTGTGGGAACTGCTCGCAGCCAACGAAGGCGTTCTGGACTTGGGCGAAGGGAACCAGCACAGCCTCAAGTCTCGCTTGGGAAAGAAGCTCGGTTCGATACGTGATCGTCAATTCGGCAAGATCAGGGTTGTGGCTGCCGGTTCCGCGCACCACGCCCAACAGTGGCAGCTCGTTCAAGTGGCGGGCGAGGAAGGCGACAAGACGAGCGCGTCCAGCGGCTCCCCGCACGCCGTGACGGACGGGAACACGAGCGGGAAGGCCGTCGCCACTGGCGGGAACGGCGTGGCCGACGGCGGCACGCCCGCAGGCTCAGGCAAGGGTGAAGACGTCAAGATCAAGCCGTAGGTGAACTTGGGCCACCGGACGCTCACCGAACGTAACATATTGGAGTTTAACCTGATGGGCGAATTGGTGAGCTTGGTGAGCTGCTGAATCCTTCGCGCGCGAGAAATCTGCAGGCGTAAGAATATTGGGATGAGGGGAAACATGTTCCCCACGTTCACTACGTTCACCGCGAAGCTCGTCCCGCGCGTCGAAATCGATCTCGGCGAGTACAAAAACCCTGGCGCTCCGCGCAGTGGAAGAACACTGGCGCCGCACGGAGTGCGAGGCGGGTGCCGTGGATTGCAACGACCATGCGCGATGCCCGGCGCCGAGAGGACGGGCGCTGTTTGGCTGTTGATCCTCCCTGCAGGACGGCTACGCTGTTCCGGGCGATGGCGGTGGCGCCCCCGTAGGGACGGCGACTGTGAGTGAGACGCAGGCGCGGCAAGTTCTGGTCTACCCCGACCAGTCGCAGATATCGATGCTCGCGAAGGGCGATCGGCCAGGCGATCGTGATCGGCTTCTCAGCCTGCTCGCCGCGGGAACGGTCCGGCTGGCGTTGTCCTACTATCACATCGTCGAGACGTGCGCGCTGTCGAACGACCGGATCCGGAACACGATTCTCGCATTCATCGATGAGCTCCATCCATTCACAAGTTGGGTGCATGATCCGCACGTCATCCAGCAGCAAGAGGTGGCGCGCCAAATCCACGCGTTCATGAAGGAGACGGCCGTCCCCGCAGTGCGAGCCGTCGCTCGCAATCTCGAAGACGCCGTGCGGCAGGCCAGCGCAGCGTCACAGGACGTCGTCTGGACGAAGGAGCTCAGGCCCTCGCAGGTTGGCGAACGACTCCTTCAAGAGGGACACGGTAGAACGTCCTTGGAGAGGGGTAAGGCCTACGTGACGCGCGTCAAGCTCTTGCGAGATCGCGTGCTGAAGGTCGAGAACGCGGACTGGAGCCGCCGGCGCCAGATCGGCGATCTCGCACCGGTCCAACTCGCAAGCGGTCGGATGGTGACAAGAGCCGAGCGCCAAGACTTCGCCAACACCGTGACTCTCGAGAGCATGCCGGGCTTCAACGTTTACCACTGCACACTCGATGCCGTCTCTCGAGAGCAATTCGAGGCATCACGCAAACCGGGCCGAGGCGACATCGGGGACCTCTACCACCTGCACGCGCTGCCGTACGTCGATCACTTCACTTGCGACGGCTACATCTTCGCCGTCCTGGATCGAATAAAGATCCGTCGAGTGGGCATCGGCGTCGCACACCGTAGTCTCTCCGACGCCTGGGACGCCGCATCTTGAGCATCAGTGTCCTTCCCTCGTCCGCGGATGACATCTGATCGCGCTGACATCTGATCGCGCTTGCGACCACCTGAGATTCGTCGTATAATGGTCGCTAGAAGTCCGATCGCTTGCGGTCTTGACGGCCGCCCACCGGTCCGAGGACGTCGACCTCGGACACCCGAGACTTCTGAAGTTCCTCAGGGTACCCCGAAAGGGTTGAACATGCCGTCGTCCGATCCGCCGAACCTCTCCTACGAAGAGCAAATCCGTTACGAGGTCGAGCGCGTCCGTGCTGAGGGTTGCTGCAGCCAGTGCCTCACCGCAATCCTCGCGCACCCCGACCTCCATGCCGCCTTCCAGGACGAGGGCGAAGACGGACCGATTTTCGCTGGGGAGCTCAGCACCCGCGAGTACGCTCGGATGTTCCCGAAGTACCGAGAGCCGGGCGCCGCGTGGCTTCACATCCTCGGGTCGCTCAACGGCCTTGTGAGTCCGGGACTGCCGTACGACTCGGACGGTCCGCAGCCAGCATCAGCAGCAGGCGTGAGGCAGATGATCGACACGATCCTGTCGCATCATCCCGATCTCGACTTCACGGCCGGTCTCGGCAAACTGCCGCCGGAGGTGACGGGCCTGCCGGACACGCGGGACAGGGTGACCGGAATCGCACGCCTGATTGACCTGCTTCTCGATCGCAGGGCCATCGAACCTGCGAAGCTGATCGACGTTTCCCTGGTCATCGAGGTCGGCCGGGCCCGCGCTGGCTCGTATCCGCGTGACTGGGAGAGCCCGAAGCGACTGGAGTGGTGGCTGGGTCACTTCCGATGGACTGTCATCCGGAAGTTCCTGGCTACGTTTCGGGCGCAGCAGGACGAGACCATCGCGCCGCTGGCCTACGCCGTCTCGAATGTCCTTCTCAGCTACGGCGACCTCTCCCACGCGCTGGACCATGAAGATGCTGAGATCGCCGCTTGGGTTAATGAACGGCGCGTCCCTGCCGAGCTCGTCACGGAGCTGGCGCCCTATTTCGCGGAACTGCTGCTCCGACTGGATCGCAGGCCGGAGAACGAGATGCTCCTTCACATGTGCTGGCGCTACGCGACGTGGGTCCACGGACACCGCCCCGACGGCTTCGATCCGGCGGTTCGCAATCGACTGAGTCAGATGGCGTGCGACGACCTGGGCCGGCTGCGCGCGCTGGTGCGACAGGCGGACAGCGCGGAGGCGACGGAGAAGTTCGCGAAGCGCTACGGCGCGTTCGGCTACTACGACGATCTCCTGACCTACGTCTGTACGTTCGGCAGCATCTGGGACGCGCTCAAGCCGCTTGTCCTGGCGATGCGCGCCTTGAGCGTACCTGGCGTGGCCTCCGATCTTCGTACTTGGAACGAGCCCGGGCTGGAACAGCTATCGGTCTGGTCGCAAATCCCGAACTGGGCTGGGGGTGTGGTCCATGGGCACGCGAGGCATGAGGAGAAACGGGACCCGAGACTGGAGGAGCTTCGCCGGGAATTCGCGGCTTTCTGCTTGGAACGGTTGAAGACCGGTGAGAAGGGTGGCCCCGTGGAGTCCAGCCCCGTATGGCGCGTGGGCTACATCCGCGCGGTCCGCGACTTGCGGGTCAACCCCCGGGGGCGCGGTCACCATATCCTCCACCATGCACGGAAGAACGACCCCGACCCCGCCGTTCGCGCCGCGGCCGACGAGGCATACAAGGAAATGCGGCATGAGGAGAAGCTGCCGGAGAAGCGGTCGCCTCGCCGTGCAGTGCTGGGGGCCCTATGGTGGCTGAAGCGCTCGCACTTCATCGAGCTCAGGGGCGACGCCGCTCTCGATCAGCGCGGTGCACTGAGAACCCGCAATCGAGAGAGTCGTAGAACAACTGAAGAGAAGGAGACCGACATGAACACGTCGTAGGCGTTCGCCAGCGTCGGGGGCGCTATGCCTCCACTTGCCCGTTTGGGCCGCTGGCCAATCGGCGAAACGTGGTCTCACGCGGCGTGCGCCGTGTGGGGTCCCGCGGGATGGTTCCGCGCTCGGTCAACGAGAAAGTTTCGAGGAGCTTATGTCTCGCATTCCCAAAGTCCGCGAAGTCATCACTCGTCTTCGTCATCTCGGCTGCATTCGCATCAGGTGCAACGGATCGCATGAAGTCTGGGAGGCGCCGGGCGGCAGCCGCTGCCCCGTCGTCATCAACCATCCGGGCGGGGATGTTACGCCTCGCGTGCTCGCGAGCGTCCGCCGGTGGCTGCGCCGCGCTGGCCTCGATTTCGATGGAGGCCAGTCATGAGCTGGACCTGGACCATCCCGCTGGAAGTCGAGTCCTCGCTCATCCTGAATGCGCCGCTTCTGAATCTCGACCATCTTCGGGTAGTCGTCCCGACCTACCGCGACTGGCCCGAGGCGCGCGTGACCGTGGAGTCGCTGCTCGCGTGTCGTCCGCGACCGGGGGAAATCGTGCTCGTCAACGACAACCTCGAGCCCGATCCGCCGGCGTGGGTCAGACGCTACCCCATCCACCTGGTGAACTACCCCGGCAACCGCGGACCCTCGTGGGCTCGCAACGGCGGGGTCCGGTTCGACTCAGGGCGGCCGGTCGAGTGGCTGTACTTCACCGATACCGGCTGCGAGCGCTCCCCTTCCTTTTTTGGCGAGCTGCTCGACGCGAGCATGCAGATGCCGCGCGCGGCGGTGGCCATCGCTGCACCGGTGGTCGGCGTGGCGGTGTCGCCCATCCTGACCCCCATCAACCACTACATGACCGAGGAGGCCATCCTGAATCCTCCCCGTAGTGCCGATGGTCCCCAGGCGATCATCACCGCGAACGCCGCGGTGTGCGCTGCGGCTTTCCGCGCCGTCGGCGGATTCACGACCTCGTATCCGTTCGCCGCGGGCGAAGACCTCGATCTCGGCGTCAAGCTCAGGCGCCTCGGCCCGATCGGGTGGGCATCCGGCGCGGTGGTGCGTCATCGCTTCGCGGAATCGATGGACGACTTCCGGCGCCGCTTCCTCCGCTACGGTGCGGGCAACGCCCATCTGGAGCACCGGCTCCGCCTGCCCTCGATGCGCGTGGAGATGATCACGGCTCACGATCGGTCGCTCCAGCGTCTGGCGGATGCCCAGGTACGCGCGATGCAGACCGGCTACGACCGGCACCGTGATCACCTGCGGGACCTGTCGATGCGCATCCGGCAAGGGGCGAAGAGCATGGGAAGGAGGGTGGGACATGAGTAGCAACCTCGCTCAGTGGCTGGACACGCAGCGGGACTGCACGGCGATCCTGATGCGGCACGCGGAGCGCGGACACTTTTCCCATCCCGCGGCCGGAGCGAACGTCCTGATCACCGAGAACGGCGCGAAGGAAGCGGCCCAACTCGGTCGCAGCCTGGCGGTAGCGCGCACGCTCGACTTCGTTCACTCGCCGGTTAGGCGCTGCCGGCAGACTGCGGAAGCCATGGCTTCGGGCGCCAGCGAGCTCGGCGCGTCTGCTCGCGTGACGGGCGAAGAGGGCCGGCTTGGTGGGCCATATCTCCTTCGCAGCACAGAGGCCCTGAACCTCGCTGGCCATCTCGGCCACAGGTTCGTGCGGGAGTGGTTCGACGGGAGGCTGCCCACCGAGCTGCTCAAGCCGCGTCGCGATACAGCACTCGAGCAGATCGCTACCGTCCAAGACCATATGCGCCGCGTCAGTCGGGGCCTGGTGGTGCTCGTCACGCACGACTGGAATCTGCTGGCGGTCCGCGAGGAGCTGTTCGGCCTCCGCCACGAAGACGATCAGTGGCCCGGCTTCCTGGACGGGCTGGTCTTCTGGCGGGAACACGATGATCTTCTCGTCACATCACGGTCGAAGGTGACGGTGATCCGCCATGTGTGACGCGTGACAGATGCCCTTCCACGGTGATCCGCCGATCCGCCCTATCACCAGGCGTTCGGGCCACCCTCAGGTGTGGGCGATCGCGAGGTTTCGGCTCCGTCGAGCGGCCCGCTCGATGCGAGGTTCTTCACGTGCATGGAGGAGCGGAATGGCGACGAGTGGGCCGCGGGCGCGTCCGAGACACGGCGGATCTTTCGGCTGGCCCGCGTCCCAGCCGCGGCCTACTTCCGCCCCTCGCGCGCCGCCCGTATCCACCGCTCCCACCCGTCGATCTCGCGCTTCGACTGCGGTTCCCAGTTCAGCTTGCGGGCATCGCGGACGACCCCCTCGGCCTCCTCCAGCCCTCCGATCTGCACGAGCGAATACACGTAGTTGTTGCCGGTCGTCGGGTCCTGGCGACCAGCCCAAGCCCTCCGATACCAGCGGGCCGCGTCGTCCCACCGCTTCAGCTTCATGCAGCAGTAGCCAGCGTTCGCGGCGTCCGTGGCGTTGCCTCCCGCGGACAGGAGCTTCTCAAAGTGGGGCAGGGCGCCAAGGAAATCCTCCCGCGCCATCAGATGCAACCCCCTGAGGCCCCACAGCCCGCGCTCGCCCGGCTGCTTCGCCATCAGTGCGTCCGTCAGTGCGTCGGCCTCCGCGAACTTCCCATCCTCGTAGAGCTTCACTGCGCGGTCCATGTCGTCCTTGAAGCGGAGACGCTCAAGTTCCTTCTCCTTTGCGTCGGCTTCGATCCTGCGCCTTTCCTCCTCCGCCCTCCTCTGGGCCAGCTCCGCGTCCTTGGCCCTCGCCTCCGCGCGGAGCCGCTCGATCGCGGCCGCCTGCGCCCGCTCCGTGGCCCTGATCCGAGTCCACCCGAGCCAGCCGACGGCGACCGACGACAACACGAGGATCACGACGGCCGTGGTCACGGCGGCCCTGTGCTTCCGCACGGCCCGCGCCAGCCTCTCGAGAGGGGATGGAAGCCTGGCGACGATCGCCTCGCCGTTGAGCCAGCGGTCCAGATCCTCGGCCAGGGCCGCGGCGGTCCGATAGCGGCGCTCCGGTTCCTTCGCGATGGCCTTGTGCACGATCACGGCCAGGTCCGGATCGATGCGCGCGTTGAAGGTGCCGAGGAACGGCGGCTCCTCCTCGACGACCTTCCTCAAGGTGTCGTAGACGCCCGTCCCCTGATGCGGAGGCCGGCCCGCCAGGAGGTCGTAGAGGGTCGCGCCCAGCGAGTAGACGTCCGAGTGCGGCCCGATCCTCCCCGCGTCCCCCTCGGCCTGCTCGGGCGGCATGTAGCTCGGCGTTCCGACCACGAGGCCGGTCGCCGACAGCGACGACTTGGCGTCGAGCTGCTTGGCAAGCCCGAAGTCCATCACGAAGAGGCGGAGCCTCTGATGGCGTGCCGGACCGGGCTCGGCCCGCGCAGTCTTCGCGGCCGACTCCACCATGAGGTTCGCGGGCTTGATGTCGCGGTGGACGATTCCGCAGTCGTGGGCATACTGCACCGCCAAGGCGGCGTCCCGCATGAGGCCCGCGACCGCACGGACGTCGGATTTCGGGAAGTCCTTGAGAGTGTGCCCCTCCACATACTGCATGGCGATGCAGCCTTCGTCCGCCTCGTAGACTGCGCAAATGTTGGGGTGGCTCAGCCTGGCAGCGAGCTGGGCCTCGCGCCTGAATCGGGCCGCCTCGGCCTCGTCGTCGTGCTTGATCAGCTTCAGCGCCACGCGCCGGTCGAGCTGCCCGTCGTGGGCGAGCCAGACCTCGCCCATCGCGCCTTCGCCGAGTTTCCTGATCAGCTTGAACTTCCCGAAGTCAGTCGCCGCCACTGGAGTGATTGTAATGCGCGCGAGCAAGGACCGGGCGGCGACGACGAATCAGCAGGCCACCGCGGCAGGCACCAAGCACTCCTGCCCCAGCGTACTTCATGCCGCTCACCTGGCAGGTGAATCTGGCCCGCAACGCCCGCACGATCGCCGTCGTAGACGCGGCAGGGCAGGCCGTGCGCGGCAGCGGTACATCCGTGCGGTTGTGCTGTTACAGATCTCCTAATCAATTAGGTCTTGATGACGGCGAACGGCCCCAGCCAGGGATCGAACTAATCCAGCCAGCACGAGTCCAGAACTCCTGACATGGCCGCCAGAAGTGCCGCCTGCCTGCCCGCTGCACTGGCCATGGATTCACTAATTGTGCGACATTTTCAGAAACTGCTTTCTCCGTTTGCCCGTTTCGATGCGGTTTGTCGCG
>Ga0187892_10004934_pt1 | contig 21701 bp, 15 predicted proteins | sample MA1701073metaG_FD_139345 | JGI IMG/M metagenome (GOLD analysis project Ga0187892, IMG submission 139345) | Bio-ooze microbial communities from a basaltic lava cave in the Kipuka Kanohina Cave System on the Island of Hawaii, USA - MA170107-3 metaG ... | reverse complement strand
GCCTGTCGGCGCAGCGCCTCGTAGCTCTCCGCCGCCCCGGCCGACGCGGGTCCCGCGCCGGCGGCCCCGACCGCCGGCGTCACCGGTCCGCTTTTCCCCGTCGCACCAGGGCCCGCTCCACGGCAGACGGTACAGCTCGAGGTCCGCATCTTCTGACCCTCAGCGCCCTCTTCGTTGGATCTCCCGGGTCTCCTCGAGAGGCACCCTACCCCACCCACGGAAACCCGGAACAACCAGAAAAGGGGTCAGGACCCCTTCCGCGGCGGAAAGGGTCCTGACCCCTTTCTTCCTGCCGGCCGTCCCACGTGGGACGGCCGGGTAGGTGATCACGGACCGATGATCTGGATCAGCTCGTTGCGCGAGCCCGTCCTCGGGTTCACCTCGAGCACGAGGCCGATCCCCGTCGCGTAGAACTTCCACTCGCGCGACCCGGGTTCGAGCGCCGAGAAGTCCTCGGTCTTCACGCAGTTCTCGAACCGTCCGGCGCGCACCATCACCACCTCGCCCAGCGCGACGACCCTGGCCACGTCCTCGGCCTCGTTGATGAGGTACTCCTGGCGGTAGGCGTCGTTGCGCCTCGGGTTCGCCTTCATGATGATCCCGGGCTGGGCTCCGTCCTTGCCGAACCTCCAGGACCCGTCGATGTTGTCCAGGAACCCATCCTCGTAGTTCAGGGCGATCTCGCCGAAGTACCAAGCGTTCCCGGCCGCGTCCTGGGAGAACCAGTCGGTCGTGTCCTCGACGATCTGGCCGTTCTCCCGTACCACGTCCCGCACCGGGCGGCAGCGGACGTCGGCGATCTCGACGACGTCGGCGAGCGTGGTGACCTCGGTCCGCTCCACCCCGTCGCGGTCCACCTTCTCGTAGACGAGCGTCCGGCCGGGGACGAGCGGGTAGTAGGGATTGGTCACGTCGGGCGAGAATTCCGCCGGGCTGATGTGGGGATTGTAGGGACCTTCCCCTACCAACTCGCAGACCTCCTCCCGGGCTTCGAACTGCTCGCGCGCCAGGTCGCGGGCCTCCTCGAGCTCGTCGTGGAGGTCCCGGATGCACTGTCGCCGGCTCCCCTGTGGACCGTTCCGGCACTTGGCGACCCCCAGCCAGTAGTCGGCCTCGGCCTCGCGGAAGGACGCTGTCTTGGCCGCCCGCGCGACGCTCTCGCAGATATCGTCCGTCAGGCCGGTCAGTACGACGACTCCCGCCAGAAGGCCGGCCGCCCCGGCGACCCGCCTCGGGGTCGAGGGGCCGATCCCCAGGAACCGGAAGAATCGGTTCGGTCGGTTCGGACTCGGATTCATGGTCTCCTCCTCTTCCGATGCCCCGACCACGAACACCCGCAACGACCGGCTACACGCCCCCCGGCGCCAGAGGACTCAATCATGCGGCGGGAAGATGATGTCTTCATGACGGCGCAGAAAAGAGGGTCATGAACCTTGGAACCCTTTCCGCCGCGGAAAGGTGCCTGACCCCATTTTCCTACCGCGGGAACGCGTCGGTCAGGCCGCCGTCGATCGTGAGGATGTCGCCGGTCGTGTAGCGGAAGCGGTCGCTCGCGAGCAGCGCGGCGAGGTCCGCGACCGCCTCAGGCGGGATCAGGCCCACGCCCATCGCGTTCCGCTTCCGGTACTCGGCGAGCTGCTCATCCGGGCTCCGCCCGCGCGCGCGCGCCCGCTCCTCCACGAAGCGACGGAACATCGGCGTGTCCACCTGGTCCGCGTTGATCGCGTTGACCCGGATGCCCGCGGGCCCCAGCTCCAGCGCCGCCACGCGGAGCGCGTGGAGCAGCGCCGCCTTGCTCCCGGCGTAAGCCAGCGCGTCCCGCCCCGGCGCCAGCGCCGCCTTCGAGACCGAGCAGAGGATCGAGCCGCCCAGCCCCTGGCGCTCCATCACCCGCGCCGCCTCGCGGATCGCCAGCACCGCGCCCACATAGTGGACCTGGAGCTGCGACTCCAGGTCGGCGCGCTCCAGCTCGGTCACCGGCGCGAACCGCGGCGCCACGCCGGGCGTGTAGAAGAGGACGTCGAGCCCGCCGTACTCGAGCACCGCCACCCGCACCGCCGCCGCGATCGAGCGTTCGTCGCGCGCGTCGGCCGCGATCCCGACCGCGCGGTGCGGCCGCTTCCCGGCGATCGCGCCGGCCACCGCGCGCGCCCGCTCGCCGTCCAGGTCGGCCACGACCACGTGCGCGCCTTCGTCGGCGAAACGCCGAGCCGCCGCTTCGCCGATCCCGCTCGCGCCCCCGATCACGAGCGCGATCCGGCGGGGGAGGAGCAGCGTCTGCCGCTCCTTCACGATCGTCTCCTCGACCTTCCGGCGCTCGAGCGGCCAGTGCTCGAAGAAGAAGACGTCCCGCTCCTCCAGGAACCGGAAGCCCTCCAGCGCCTCGGCGTTCTCGATCGCCTGGAGACCGGCGCGGTAGCAGGTGTTCGCAACCAGCGCGCTCCGCTTGTCGTGGAAGGCCGTGACCATGCCGAGCCCCGGGATCAGGACCACCTTGGCCCAGTCCCCGATCGGCGCCTCGCCGGCCCGCGCGTGCCGGCGGTGGTACTCCTCGTAGCTCCGCCGGGCGGCCTCGAGCGACTCGCGGCCGCTCCGGACCAGGTCGCCGGCCGGCGCGCCGAGGTCGAGGCGGAGGAAGATCGGGAGCCGCCCCGCGCGCAGGATGTGCTCGGGGGTGACCATGCCGCGACCGGTCAGCTCCTCGGCGCGCTCGCCCGCGATCGCCTCGAGCACGCGCTCAGAGCGGTCCCAGTGGAGGACGACGCGCTCCGCCGCCCCGAGCGCCCCCCGGATCACGGGGAGGAGGAGCGCGGCCCGCTCCTCGGCCTCGGCCGCGCCGGGCGCCGTCACGACCGGCGGGCCGAACACGCGCCGCCCGCGCCGCCGTGTCTCGAAGGCATCCTCCATCCGGCTCACGGCGCTCACGAGCCTCCGGTAGCACTCGCGCGCGTCGTGGGCCCACACCACGAGGCCGTGGTGCGCGAGCGCGAGCCCGTGGGCGCGCTCCGGGATCCTCTCCTGGCCGAGCGCGGCCACGGCCTGCGCGAGCGGGAAGCCGGGGCGCGCGTAGGGGACGTAATGGATGTCGCCGCCCAGGACCTCCCGCACCAGGCGCCGGGCGGTGTCGTCCCGCACGTTGGTGAGGCTCATCGTGGCCACGTCGTGGGTGTGGACGATCACGCGATCGGGGAGCACGGAGTGGAGCGGCGTCTCCACGCTCGGGACCGGGTCGGCGTGCGGGCGGAGCATGGCCGAACGGAGGAAGGCCATCATCGCCTCGTCGGTCATCTCGCCCGCGGCGGCCAGCCGCGCGAGCCGGCGCATCGAGAGCTCGGTGAACCCCTCGGCCCGGATCGTGGCGAGGTCGGTCCCGCTCCCCTTGACCAGGAGGACCTCGGCGTCGCCCTCGGCGTCCACATGGCGCGCCTTGACCGAGGTGTTCCCGCCGCCGGGCTGCACGAGCGTCTCCTCGGCGCCGATCAGGCGGGAGAGGTGGACGAGTTCCTCGAGTGGATTCGCTCCGGGCAGGGGGCCGGTGCTCCAACGATCCTGCATGGCTGGTCCTCCGGGTGCGCGCGAAGAGGATAGCAGAGGGCCCTTATCGGATCCGCCGGCAGGCGCGAGAATGCGGCCGAGGCCCGGGGGGGGGACCAAAGGAGCCGTCATGAGAACGATCGCGACCGTGGCAGGCGCTCTGCTCGGGTATTCGTCGCTCGCGTGGTCCCAGGCGTACATCGACGGCTTCAACTACCCGGACGGGACCGTGGTGCCGGGGTGGACCGAGAAACGGGGGGATTGGATCGTGGCGGGGGGACGCGTCCACTCGGTGACGATCCCGATGGGGGGGGGCGCGCTGCACTCGATCATGACCAAGGACGGCTTCCTCCTGAAGGACACCGTCACGGAGATCACCGCGCTTTACGAAGGGGTCAGCCCGGCGATCCAGGCGGGGGGCCTCTGCGTGCGGGAGAACGGAGCGCCGACCCACACGAACCTCGTGCTGTGCAAGGTGCAGGACAACGCCGCGGCGTCGCCGGCCGGCTTCGACATCCGCTACATCTACGAGTACTCCACGGGGGGTGCGTCGATCACCGGCCCGATCTCGCCGATCGTGCTCGGCGCGCGCGTGCGGTTCATCGTGGTGGGCAGCCAGGCCACGATGCTCGTGGACGGGGACATGGACGGGTTCTTCGAGTCCACGTTGACCCGGACGCTGACCTCGCAGTTCGGCGCCGGGGAGAGCGGCGTGATGGCGGCCTTCCTCGCGCCGCTCGCCCGAAGCACGGCGCTCGACGACTTCGCGCTCTACGACGCGGTCCTCACGGCGTCGGGAACGCCGAGCGTGGGGAGCCAGTTGATCCTCAACCTCCAGGGGAAGACGCCGGGCGCCGTCTACCAGGCGGCCTGCTCGCTCTCGAACGCGCCCGGGGTCGCGATCGATACGAGGCGCATCCCGCTCACGCCGGACGGCCTGATGATCGCGTCCTTCGTGGCCCCCGCCGTCTTCGGCAGTTTCGTGGGGACGTTGGACGGCACGGGCACGGCCACCGCGTGGATCAACATCCCACCGGCGCCGGTGCTGGTCGGGATCATCTTCTACGCGGGCTTCGTGGAGCTGGCCCCGGGCGCGCCGTCGGGCGTCTCGGCGATCTCCAACGACCACGCGGTGACGATCGTGCCTTAGCCGCGCCTGGCCGCTTTCAATGCGCGGGGCGACCGGCGAGAATCCGCCCGGGAACCCGGGACCTGGGCCCCTCGGCACGTGGGCCCGACATGGGACATGATTCAGGAGGAACGGACATGAGTTGGAAGATCCTATCGGTTCTCGTACTGGCCGGGCTCGCCGCCCCCGTCCGGGCGCAGGCCTACAGCGACAGCTTCACGTATCCCGACGGGACCGTTGTGCCCGGATGGACCGAGAAGCGGGCGGACTGGGTCGTCTCGGCAGGTCGGGTGCATTCCGTGACCGTCCCGACGCCGGGTGCGGCGCACGCGATCATGACCAAGGACGGTTTCAACCTGAGGGACACGGTCACGGAGATCACGGCCTACTACGAGGGGGTCGCGAACACGATCCAGGCGGGAGGGCTGTGCGTGCGGGAGAACGGCGCGCCGACCCACACGAACCTCGTGCTGTGCAAGGTGCAGGACAACAGCACGGCCAGCATGCCGCCGGGCTTCGACATCCGATACGTCTACGAGTACGCCGCCACGGGAGTGTCTACGGCCAGCGCGATCGCCCCGATCATTTCGAGCGCGCGGATTCGGTTCATCGTCGTCAACAACCAGGCCACGATGCTCGTGGACAATGACCTGAACGGGACCTGGGACTCCACGCTGACCAGGACGCTGACCTCCCAGCTCGGCGCGGGCGACAGCGGGGTCCTGGCCGCCTATCTCGCGCCGGCCTGCGCAGCTCGGGGCTAGACGACTTCGCGCTCTACGACGCGGTCCTCACCGCGACGGGGACTCCGAACGTGGGGGGCATCCTGACGCTCAACCTCAAGGGCAAGACCGCGAACGCCGTCTATCAGGCCGCCTGCTCGCTCTCGAACTCCCCCGGAATCCCGATCGACACGCGGCGCATCCCTCTGACACCCGACGGGCTGATGATCGCGTCGCTGGTCCTCCCCGGCATCTTCGCCAACTTCACCGGTGCCCTGGACGGGAACGCCGCCGCGACCGCGGCGATCAACATCCCCGCGGTGCCGCAGCTCACCGGGCTCAGCTTCTTCGCGGGCTTCGTGGAGCTGGGAGCGGGCGCGCCCTCGGGCATCTCGGCCATCTCCAACGACCACCCGATCACCATCGTTCCGTAGACGCACCGACCACCGAGCGAGGCCCGTCCCACGTGGGACGGGCCTCCCCGTCGGTCTCCCCGGGGCAGCCGCCCGGCTACTGGGTCACCGCGCCGACTCCCCGGCGACGCCCAACTGCGTGAGCACGAAGGCCGTGTCGAGCGCGCTCTCCCGCAGCCGGTCGTAGCGGCCCGACGAGCCGCCGTGGCCCCCCGCGAGGTTGATCTTGAAGATGAGCGGGTTCCGGTCGGTCTTGAGCGCGCGCAGCCGCGCCACCCACTTGGCCGGCTCCCAGTACATCACCTGGCTGTCGTGGAACGACGTCCGCACGAGGATCGCCGGATACCCGCGTGCCGCGAGGTTCGTGTAGGGGCAATAGGTCTTCAGATAGTCGTAGTGCTCCTTGACCCTCGGGTTCCCCCATTCCTCGAACTCGCCGACCGTGAGCGGCAGCGACTCGTCGAGCATCGTGTTCACGACGTCCACGAAGGGGACCAGCACCACGGCCGCCTTGCAGAGGTCGGGCCGGAGATTCAGGACCGCGCCCATGAGCAGCCCGCCCGCGCTCCCGCCCTGGATCGCGAGCCTGTCCCGTGCCGTGATCTTCTCGGCCACGAGGTGGTCGGCCGCCGCGATGAAGTCGGTGAAGCTGTTCTGCTTCTTCAGCATCCGCCCGTCGTCGTGCCAGCGCTTCCCGAGATCGCCCCCGCCGCGCACGTGCGCGAAGCCCCAGGCCACGCCGCGGTCGAGGAGGCTGATCCGGTTCGAGCTGAAGCTCACGCCGAAGGCCGACCCGTAGGCGCCGTAGCCGACGAGCAGCATCGGCGCGGCGGCGTCGCGCGCCACGTCCTTCCGCCGGACCATCGAGATCGGGACGCGTGTGCCGTCGGAGGCGCGGGCGTGGAGCCGTTCCGAGACGTAGCGGGCCGGGTCGTAGCCCCCGAGCACCGGCGTCTGCTTGAGCAGCTTCCGGTCGCGCTTGCCGAGGTCGTACTCGAAAACCGAGGGCGGCGTGATCAGGGACTGGTACTGGAACCGGAAGGCGGTCGTGTCGAACTCCTGGTTGCGGTCGGGGAAGAGCGCGTAGGTCGGCTCCGGGAACGCGATCGGGTGCGAGCCTCCCGCCCCGAGGTCGTGGACGGCGAGGCGCGGGAGCCCGTCGGCCCGCTCGCGCACGACGAGGTGCCCGGCGAAGAGGTCGATCCCCTCGACCATCACGTCTTCGCGGTGCGGGATCAGCTCCTTCCAATGCTCCCGGCCCGGCGTCTTCACGGGCGCGGTCGCCACGCGGAAGTTCCGCCCGCCCGAGTTCGTCCGCACGTAGAGGAGGTCACCGCGGTGGTCCACGTCGTACTCGTGCTCGGTCGAGCGCGGCTCGACCATGCGCCACTCGCCGTCGGGCCGGTCGGCCGCGAGGAGGCGCGCCTCGCCCGCGGTGTGGCTCTGTGCGTCGAGGATCAGCCAGGCGCGGCTCCGCGACCGGCGGACGCCGAGGGTGAACCGCTCGTCCTTCTCCTCGTAGACCAGCGGGTCGTCACCGCCCGCGCCGAGCGCGTGGCGGTGGAGGCGGTAGGGGCGCTTGGCCACCGCGTCCTCGACCACGTAGAAGAGCGTCTTGCCGTCGGCCGCCCAGGCGACGTCGTTCACGCGCGGGATGCGCTCGGGTCCGAGCTTCCCGGTGCGGAGGTCCTTCACGTGGAGCGTGAACTGGCGGAAGCCGGTGCGGTCGGTCGTGTAGGCGAGAAGGTGCCCGTCGTCGCTCACCGCCTGCGCGCCGACCGACATGAACCTCTCGCCGCGGGCCAGCTCGTTGACGTCGAGGATCACCTCCTCGGGCGCGTCGAGGGTCCCCTTCTTCCGGCAGTGGATCGGGTAGGCCTTCCCCTGCTCGGTGCGCGAATAGTAGAGGAAGCCGTTCTCGGGCCAGGGGACCGAGAGGTCGGTCTCCTGGATGCGCCCGAGCATCTCGCGGTAGAGCCGCTCCTGGAGCGGGAGCGTGGGCTTGAGGATCGCGTCGGCGTAGGCGTTCTCGGCCGCCAGGTGGTCCCGCACCTCGGGGCTGTCCTTGTTGCGCATCCAGTGATACTCGTCGGTGCGCTCCTCGCCGTGGAGCGTGGCGGCATGGGGGACCTTCGCGGCGACCGGGGGCTTCGGCGGCTCGTCGCGGAGGATGACGAGCGCCGCCAGGAGAGCGGGGACGGCTCGGTGCATGGGGGCTTCCTCCAGTGTTGGCGGGAGATTGTAGTGCGCGGGAGCCGCCGGGCGGGCGCCACGTGCGTCGCTGACGATAGAATCCTCGCGTGCGCGCGAAGAAGAAGCGGATCTCACGGGCCCGGGCCCGCGCCTGGCTGCGCGGCCATCGCATCGTCCATCTCGCGGGAATCGAGGAACTCCGCCGCACGAGCATCCAGGAGAAGCTCCGGCAGGTGGCCGGACTCATGAACACCGCCTATGACCTCGGTTGGAGGACGGGTCGATGGGCCGAGGACCGCGCGGTGCACGCGCGGTGGCAGCTCCTGCGGAAACGGCTCGGTGGCTGAGGATTCGCTCTTTGCCCGGCTCGGTCCCCCGCTCCAGGACCTCGCGCGATGGCTCTCGGAATCGGGACGTCCCGGCGCGGTCATTGGGGGCGTGGCGGTGGGGTTGCTGGGCCGGCCTCGCGTGACACGGGACGTGGACGCCCTGGTCTTCCTCGATCGGGCGGCCGAATGGGCCGCGTTTCTCGAGGAGGGGGAGCAACATGGTTTTCGGGCACGGCGGAGCGACGCGCTGGACTTCGCCCGCCGCACGAGGGTTCTCCTCCTCGAACACGTCGCCTCGGGCGTGCCGGTGGACGTCTCCCTGGGCTCGCTCCCCTTCGAGGCCGAGTTGATCCGGCGCGCGCGGCCGGTGCGCGTGGGACGGGTCGCGGTTCCGGTCGCCCGGCCCGAGGACCTCGTCGTGCTCAAAGCCGTTGCCGGCCGACCACGAGACCAGGCGGACATCGAATCGCTGCTCGACGCGCATCCGGGTCTGGATCTGGCTCGCGTGCGGCGTCAAGTCCGGGAGTTCTCCGAGGTCCTCGAGCTGCCCGAGCTCCTGGAGAACCTCGAGCGACTGGTCGGCGGGGCGCGCCGTCGGACCCGCCCGCGCCGTCGCTCTCGCGGGTGAGCGTCCCGAAACGCCCTCAGGGCATCATCAGCACCGCCGTGCCGCCGACGGGGACCTCGAGCTGAGCGCAGCTATCCGTCACCGCCCCACGGGTCGTCGAAGTCCTCCGGCTCCCGCGAGATCAGGACCTTCCAGCCCAGCTCGCCGCGGTTCTCGTCCTCGTAATAGCGTCGCTCGTGGAGCCAGTCGGGGAAGAGCTCGATCAGGAGCAGCTCGATCCGCTCGGACGCCTCCTCGTCAGGGATGCCGCAGACCTCGAGCCCGAAGACGTCGTGCGCCGTGTCCACCGAGCCGAAGTCCACGAGCCAGGAGTAGCCGTGGTGCGCGAGCGTCTCGAGGACGTGGTTCCGGAACTCGAAGAGCCGCGCTTCGAAGCGGAACGGCCGCATGATGACCCCCCAGGAGCCCCCAACCGGTCTTTCCGCGCCCGAACCGACGATTAACCGACGTTGCGCGGAACGGCAACGGGTGGCCCGCCACCATGCATTGCCCATCCCGCCGTCACCGCCTATGCTGGCCGGCCAACAACCCGAAGGAGGATCACGCATGAGAACCTGGCGGCTCGCTCCGGTCCTCGGCCTCGCGGCACTCGGCGCCTCGGCGCAGGTCGTGCTCCAGTCGGGCGCGGCCGGCTTCTCGGGCGCTTCCTCGCAGAAGAACGTGGTCCGCGCCGCGTCGGGCGCGCTCTACGCGCTCTCGGTCACGGACAGCGGGACCTCGCGTCCGCTGCTGCTCCAGACCTCGGCCGACGGCGGGACCTCGTGGGCGACCGTGCCGGTCACCTTGAACGACGCCACCAGCGGCCTCAATGCGCCCAACGCGACCAACTACTGCGCGATGGCGATCGACAGCATCGGCCTCCTCCACGTGATCTGGGGGAGCTACTACTACCCGACCTTCTTCAACCAGTACTACCGCAACTACGACACCACGAACGGGAACGCCTCGGCGATCGTGAACCTCACGACGCTCGTCGGCGCCAATCCCGCCGTGGCGCGCAGCGACGCGATGGCGATCGTGGTGGACGCGGGGAACTTCGTCTGGATCGCCTCGCAGGGGACCTCGGCCTGGATCTCGTTCCTGCTCCAGAGCGACCAGCCGTCGGCGCAGGGGCTGACCTTCTCCAACCGCGGCGCGATCAGCCCGGTGGCCAGCTCCCAACAGCCCCAGATGGCGGTGGACATCGCCGGGCGCATCCACTGCATCTACTACGCGAACTACGGCCCCGGGGTCTACGAGCACCGCTACTTCACGCCGGGCACCGGATGGGGGCCCGCGACCGTGCTCGGGAACCTGACCCCCACGAACGACTACCTCGGGACCATTGCGGCCGACCTGCTCGGGAACGTGCACGTCCTCTACGTGATGGACGCGTTCGGCGGCTCGAACTGGCTCTTCCGCTACAAGCGGTGGGACGCGACCAACCTCTGGGGTCCCGAGGTGGTCCTCTTCGACGCCACGCCGATGCAGTACGGCACGAGCAGCTACCACGTGCTGGCGCTCCAGTGCGACGAGCCAACGGGGACGGCGTACGCGATCTTCCGGGACTACTCGACCGGCGGAGCGCTCCGGCTGGCGCGGAAGGCGCTGAACGAAGCTGCGTTCACCCATCTGCCCGACGTGACGGTGCCGAGCGCGGGGACGCACGCCTGGTTCTCGCCGGCGCTGCGCGGCTCGATCCATCCTCCCTCGAACCAGACCACGGGCGCGCTCGACCTGACCTTCCGGTCGGGGACGGCCGCGCCCTATTCGTTCGTGTTCCTGCGCATCCCGACCGACGCCCGGCTCGCGCTCCGGGCGGTCTGGACGCCCTCGATCGGGACCACGGCCGGGGTCGTGCTCCAGAGCAGCTCGGACGGCGGCCGCGGATACGGCTGCGGCTTCTCGCTGGGCTCGACGCCGGGGATCGTGCTGTCCGACAGCCGGGTGATCCCGCTGAACGTGGACATCCTGCTCCTCCTCTCGCTCACACCCGGCAACGGCGTCTTCGGCAACACGCTGGGCAACCTCGACGCGGCCGGTTACGGGCTCGTCACCGTGCTGATCCCGAACGACATGAACCTCATCGGGATCACGGTCTGGTCGGCGTTCATCGTGATCGACCCCGGGTCTCCGCTCGGCATCCGGGCGATCTCGCCGGCGCTCCCCTTCACCGTGCGCGCCTGATCGACGGACTTCCGGTGGCGCGCTCCCGACGCGGGGGCGCGCCACCGTCCGTTTCGCGTCAGAGCGTCACCTGATACCCGTCGGTCGCCTGGCAGCAGGCCAGGCAGTCGAAGCCCTGGAGGCAGACCGTGACCCCGCTCCCCATGAGGCTCGCGGGAAGGGCGGGGCAGAACCTCTGGCCGGGGGTGAGGATCACCGAGAGCGCGGGGTAGAGGAATCCGGCCGAGCAGAGCGGCGCCCCGGGGATGGGGAGGGGCGGGGGGCAGGGGCCGGCGGAGAGGATCAGGATCGCCACTCCCGACGGCGGCGAGCTGAACGTGAAGCAGAAGGTCCCGATCGGCGGCGCCCAGCGCAGCACGACGCTGCTGCCGAGCGAGGGGGGGGTGACGTGGCCGGGACCGACGACCGTGCAGGTGCTCGGGGCGCCGACGAAGCACTGGCCGCGGAGCGTGGGGGTCATGGTCACGAGGAGCAGGGGAATCAGCCACAGGTTGCGCATCGGTGGATCTCCTTTCGGCGGCACTCTATCACGTTGCCCGCCCCTACGGTCCGGGCCCGCCCCAAAGGCTCGGGGCGCCGAGAGTCGTCCGGGAACGGAGTCCTCGCGAACCCGCTGCCGTGCCCAGCCACAGCGGGGTGGACCACGTCCTCGGCCCGGTGCTCGTCGCGGAGCAGGCTCCGCGACGGGCCGGCGCAGGAACTCGCGGCACGCCAGCAGCCCGCGATCTCCATGACCGGGTGGTCCTCCGGAGAGGGATCGTAGCCGCGGCCGGATCGGGTTCGGGACGGGATGGACGCACGACGCTGAGCTTCCGCTCGAGGTTCCAGTCGTGCAGGATCACCCGCATGGTGACGACATCCGCCTCCGGCAGCGGGTCCTGACCGGGATGAACGAAACGCCCCCCGCGCCGCCCGGCGGCCGCCGGCGGCGCCTCGCCGAGTCCGCCGCCGCGCTCGTCGCCTACGCGCTCCTCCTCCTCGCCGTCCATGGCCGGCCCCTCTTCCGCGGCGAGGCGCTCCTCCCCACCGACCTCGCCTTCTACCTCTGCGAGCCGTGGCGGAGCACGGCGCCCCCCGGGCTCGAGGGCCCGGGCAACCCCGCCCTCACCGACCCGGTGCTCGCCCTCTACCCCTGGGCGGTCGAGACCGCGCGGAGCTTCGCCGCGGGGCGCCTGCCCGCGTGGAACCCGTATTCCTTCGCCGGGAACCCGCTGCTCGCGAACCTCCAGCCGGGCGTCTTCTTCCCCCCATACGCGCTCCTCCTCGCGCTCGCGGGTCCGGTCCACGCCCTCGGCCTGACCGCGATCCTCTGCGCACTCCTCGGCGCGTTCACCCTCCACCTCTTCCTGCGCGCGCGCGGGCTCGGCTTCCTGCCGGCCCTCCTGGGCGGGACCGTCCACCTCCTCTCAGGCTTCTCCACCGCCTGGTTCCTGTTCCCGCTCTACCGGGTCGCCTGCTTCCTGCCGCTCCTTCTCCTGCTCGCCGACCGCCTGGCGCGCCGCCGCGACCTCGGCTCGGCGACGCTGCTCACGCTCGCCGTCGCCGCACAGTTCCTCGGCTCGCACGTCGAGACTTCGCTCCACGTGCTCCTCGCCGCCGGGCTCTACCTCGTCGCGCGCTGGATCGCCGAGACCCGCGGCGGGCTCCGCGCGGGCGCGACGGCTCTCGCGATCGGCGGCGGAGTCGTCCTCTGGGGCGCGCTCTTCGCCGCGGCGCAGTTCCTCCCCTTCTTCGAGGCGCTCTTCCAGAGCGAGGCGTGGGCGGAGCGCTTCCGGACCCGCGGCGCGCCGCGCGGGCTCGTGCCCGCGGGGCTGGTCGCGCTCCTCGTCCCGGACGTCTTCGGTCATCCGGGACGCGGGGGCTTCCGCGGGCCCAACAACTGGTGCGAGCTGATGGGGACGGTCGGGGTGCTCCCGCTCCTCCTGGCCGCGCTGGGCGCGCTCCGCGCGAGGCGGCGCTCGACGTGGGTGTTCGCGCTCCTCGCGCTCGGCTCGCTGACGCTCGCCTACGAGCTATTGCCGGTCCGGCGGCTCGTCGGGCTCGTCCCCGGCTTCAACGTCGCGGCCAACACTCGGATGCTCTACCTGTTCGACCTCTCGATTGCCGTGCTCGCCGCCGAGGGACTCGCGGCCCTCACCGGGTCCGCGAGCCGTCCGCGCACGGCGGTCCTCACCGGCCGCCTGGCGCTCCTCGCGGGCGCGGGGGTCATGATCTGGGCCTTCCGCGCTTTCCTGCGCTACCGCCTGGGCGCCGATCCGGCGGAGCTCCCACGCGCCTGGTCCGACCTGGCGAAGGCGCTGGCGGTCTTCGCGGTCTCGGTCGTCGCCGCCGAGTCGTTCCTCCTCTGGGGAGCACGCCTGCCGCGCGGCGCGGCGGGCGCGCTGGCCTGCCTGCTCACGGCCGGAGAGCTCGCGTGGCACGCGCGCGGGGCCGTCCCCGGGGCGCGACCCGACCGCGTGCTCCCCGAGACCCCGTCGCTGCGCTGGCTCCGCGAGCACCGGACCGATCCGGCGACCGGCGCGCAGGTCCGCGTGCTCCCGGTGGGCGACGCGCTGCCGCCGAACCTCGCGCTCCTCTTCGGGCTCCTCGACCCGCGCGGCTACGACCCGATGGGTCCGAGGCTCGCCCGCGACCTCGAGCGGCGCGCGCGGCTCTTCGAGGCGGCCTGGCTGACCGAGCGCGGTTTCCGCTCGCCGCTCCTCGACCTCCTGGGCGTGCGCCACGTGGTGACGGCGCGCCCCGTCCCCGGGCTCCACCCCGTCCACGCGGCGGACCTCTTCGTCTACGAGAACGAACGCGCGCTGCCGCGCGCCTTCGTCGTCGATCGCTGGCGCGCGGTCCCCGAGGAGGCGCGGCTCCTCGAGGCGCTCGGACGCGAGGACTTCGATCCGCGCCGTGAAGCGCTGGTCGAGGAGGACCTGTGGCCGCGGCGGCGCTTGCCTCCGCTGGAGAGGGGCCTCGCGGCCGAGGTGCGCGTGGAGGAGGAGCGGTCCGACTCGATCCGGCTCCGCGTCACGACGCCGCGACCGGGCCTTCTCGTGCTCGCGGACACCTGGTTCCCCGGATGGGAGGTCCGGACCGGCGGCTCCGACCCCTGGCTCCCCGCGCTGCGCGTGGATCACGCGCTCCGAGGCGTGTTCCTCCACGACGAGGGGACGAGCTTCGTCACGTTCCGCTATCGCCCCTGGACACTCCGGGCGGGACTGGTCCTGAGCGGTCTGGCCGCGGCCGCGACGCTGGCCCTTGCGGCCTATCTGGCCTTCCGGCGCCGGAGGGTCTGATCGCGCGCGCGAGCGCCCAGGGCAGGAGACCGAAGACGAGGAGCGCCGTCCCCACAGGGAGCGGCAGCCTGCGGCGGAGCAGGTCTCCGAGCGCGGGTCGGACCTCGAACCGGACGGGCGGCGAGGGCGGAGACTCGCGGTGATCCGTGAGCCGCATTGCGATCCAGAAGCGATAGCGGTCGGGGTGGAGGAAGTCGAAGACGAGGCGCGGCTCCGATCCCAGGAGCACGCCGATGGGAGCGCGGCCCGTGAGCCGGACCTCCTCCGACTGGAACCAGAGCCGGTAGCCGGCGAGGTCCGGGCGCCGCGACGGCTCCCAGGAGAAGACCATGCGGGACCCGTCCTGCGACGCCGCCAGCCCCGCGGGCGGCTCGAGCGGGTCCGCATCGGGGAGCCGCCGGTCGAGGTCGATGGGGGAGGCGGTCTCGCGGTCGAGCCGGATCAGGATGAAGTCCTCCTCCGCCTCGAAGGGGTGTTTCTCGATCAGCCGCCGGAGGAGCGGACGGAGGCGCGACAGGCTCACCAGCCGGAAGACCAGGGCCGTCGCGCCGCGGCCCGCGGCCTCCTCCAGGGAGGCTTCGTCCAGGATGGCCGCCTCGACCCGCCGGTCGGCGTACACGAGGACCGGGAGGGGCACGCGGTCGGTGACCGCCAGGGCTTCGGCCGGTCCCAACCGCTGCTGGAGCCAGTGGCCGACCTGCCGGCAGCTCTCGTCGGGCCGGTCCTCCGGAGCGCGCAGGGTGCGGGTCCTCGCGCCCAGGTGGACCAGGAGCGCGGCCGCGCCGCACGCCGTGAGGGATCGAAGGAGCCGGCCCCGGCGGAGTCCGCGCGCGAGGAGGGCGCCACCGAGAAGCGCGAGCGGAGGGGCTAGGTAGAGGCAGGTGAAGGGATGACCGGCCGCCAGCCCCGGCAGGAGGAGCGGGTAGGCCAGCCCGACCCAGAGGAGGAGGGCGAGGAGCGAGCCCCGCTGCGTCTCTCCCCGGGGCCGGCGGGAGAGGAGAGCCGCCCCCGCGACCCCGGCCAGCGCGAGGAACGGAAGCGTGAACCCGTCCGCCCAGCCGCGGGCGAGCCCAAGGAAGGCGCCGAGATCGGGCGAGGCTCGGAAGAGCGCGTAGGCGAGCGCCGAGCCCTGACCGGTGGCGGTCTTGGCGGAGGCGAACCAGGAGACCTGGGCCAGGAACGCCGCCGCGGCGGAGGCGGGATAGAAAAGGAAGGCGCGCCGGCGGGGAGGATGCAGATACCAATGAAGGGTGAGCGCGGGGACCGTCAGGAAGGCCGGCCAGTCGGTGAGGCCGCCGCAAGCGGTCGCGAGCAGGAGCAGGAGGAGCCGCGGCGCGGAAGGCGCCTCCCGCCAGCGGTCGTAGCAGAGGAAGGCCGCGAGCACGAAGGCGGGCGCCCAGTTCCCCTGGTACTCGACGTCGTCGGCGAAGAGGCCCGTGACCGGGAAGGCGGCGCACAGGAGGACCGCGAGCGCCGCGGCGCGCAGGCCCGCGAGACGCCCTCCCAGGAGCAGGAGGAACGCCAGTGTCGCCAGGCTTCCGAGCACCGGCACCGCGCGCGCCACGGCCTCGGACTCGCCGAACAGCGCGAACCCCAACGCCACGAGATAGACGACCAGGGGCGGGTGCTGCACCGAAGCCTGGAGGTCGCCGCTCTCCGACCGGGAAGCGACGGGGAGGAAGGCAGTGGAAACCGGCCCGAAGCGGACGAGGTTGCGGGCCAGGAGCGTGAGGGCCGCGCCGGAGTCCCCCTTGAGACCGGGCGCGAACGGGTGGCGCAGGACCGGCAGCGTGAGGAAGAGCACCCAGGCCCCGGCCAGAGCCAGGGAGAGCGCCCCCGACCGGTGCCTCACTTCCGCGCTCGCCTCCGATCCTTCCTCCGCCCGCCCGAGCGGCGGCGGCGCATGATAGTCGAAGGCCCGGGTATAGTCGCCGCGTGCCGACGCTGCGCGGCTGCGCCTGTTGCGGCCTGGTCCAGGAGGTCCCACCGGTCCCCCCGGGTCACGCCGCGCGCTGCTTCCGCTGCGGCGCGCTCGTGGAGAGCGCCGCCCGCCGCGCCCGCTCGCGCAGCCGCGCCGCCGCCGCCGCGCTCGGCGCGCTCGTGCTGTTCCCGGCCGCGATCCTGCTCCCCGCGCTCGAGGTCGAGCGCTTCGGCCACCGGCACGTGACCGGCGTCGGTGCCGGCGTGATCGATCTCCTCGCCGAGGGGCACGTCGTGATCGGGCTCGTCGTGCTCCTCTGCTCGGTCGTCCTGCCTCCGACCAAGCTGCTCACGCTGCTCCTCCTCTGCGCGCGCGGCGGTCCGATCGGGCCGCGCGACCGCGCAAGCGCCTGGCGGCTGGTCGAGGCGACCGGGCGCTGGGGGATGATCGACGTGCTGCTCGCGGCCGTGCTGGTCGCCGGGCTCAAGCTCGGGGACGTGGTGGACGTCACGCCGGGCCCCGGGCTGATCGCGTTCGCGGGGATGGTCGCGCTCAGCCTCGCCGCCTCGGCCTGGTGCGATCCGCACGCGCTCTGGGAGGCGCCGTGAGCGACGCGCCGCAGGCGGTCCTCACGCGCGAGCGGAGCCTGAGCCGCGCCTGGCTCCTGCCGCTCCTCGCGCTCGGGCTCGTGGCCGGCCTCGTCTGGCTGACGCGGCGGGAGCGCGGGATCGTGATCGGCATCCGCTTCCAGGACGGCCACGGTCTCAAGCCCGGTGACGCCGTGCGTTATCGGGGGATCGTGGTGGGGGAGGTCGCGGCGGTCCGGCTGGTGGAGGGCCTCCACGCCGTGCGGGTCGAGGCGGTGCTCGCGCGCTCGAGCGACGCGCTCGCGGTGGCCGGCAGCCGCTTCTGGATCGTGCGGCCCGAGATCGGCCTCTACCGGATCCGCGGGCTGGACACGGTGCTGGGTGCGCGCCACGTCGGCGTGGCGCCCGGCAGCGGCGCGCACCAGCGGGAGTTCGTGGGACTGGAGGACGCGCCGATCCTCGACGACCCGACGCAGGCGGGGCTCGAGGTCGTGGTCGAGGGGCCGCGGCTCCAGGGCCTCTCGCGGGGCGCGCCGCTCACCTATCGCGACGCCCGGATCGGGACCGTGCTCGCGGTCGGACTGGCCGACGACGCCCGCTCCGCCGAGGCGCGCGTCCACGTGGAGCCTCCCTTCGTGGGGCTGATCCGCGCGGAGACCCGCTTCTGGAACGCGAGTGGGATCGACGTGGGCCTCGGGCTCTGGCGGGGACTGGAGCTGGACGTGCAGAGCCTGCAGGCGCTCGCGCTGGGCGGCCTCGCGCTCGCCGTCCCCGACGAGCCCGGCCCGCCGGTCGCGGCCGGGCACCGCTTCCGTCTCCACGAGCGGCCGGAGAAGGAGTGGCTTGCCTGGCGGCCGGCGATCCCGATCGGACCCACGCCCGCCACGCTTCCGCGGCCGCTCCAGGTCACGCTGCAATGGAGGGAAGGGCGCCTCTGGTCGAGCGAGCGGTCGCGGACCGGGTGGGCGCTCCTGACGGCCGGTGGGCTCTTCGGGCCCTCCGACATCCTTGATGTCCCGCCGTCGGCCCGGAGCGGGAGCGCTCAACTGCTCCTTCCCGGTCTGGTGGTGCCCCTGCCCGCCGAGGCTCCCCGATGGAGCGCCGCGGGGGCCTCGCTCCGCGCGGTTCCGGCCGCGCCTCCCGGCGCGGCCGGTGCCTGGCGCCGGTTCCGCCGGCCCGAGGGGCCCGAGGACGCGATGGCCGTGGGGGGCGACCCGGCCCGGTCGCCGCTCCCGATCGGCGCCGGTCAGCTCCGCGTCGAGGGGGATCGGTGGGCGGTGGCGGCGGACCTGGCCGTGCCCGCGCACTGGCACGGCGCGCCGGTGATCGCCCGACGCGACGGCACCGTGATCGGAGTGCTCCTGGTCTCCGGCGAGGGGGCGACGCTGGCGCCCTGGCGCCCGCCGTCCTGACCGAAGGCGCCTCAGGGGAAGTCCTGACAACTCGCGGGCTCCTCCTGCAACCAGGGTCGTCAGGTCCGTCCCCTTGGAATGCCGGCGCGACCGCGCTTCCGTTGACCGCCTCCGTTCCACGTGCATGATGCCCTTCCATGAGCGACGTGCCGCCGACGATTCCGATCGATCCAGCCCATCTGGGGAAGGGGGAGACGCCGGCCGGGGACGGGACACGCCTCCCCAAGCAGATCGGGCGGTACCGGATCCTCAGCCTGCTGGGCCAGGGGGGCATGGGCGCGGTCTACCTCGCGGAACAGGAGAACCCCCGCCGCACGGTGGCCCTGAAGGTGATCCGCCCGGGCTGCGTCTCCCGCGAGCTGCTCCGCCGCTTCGAGCACGAGGCTCAGGTGCTCGGCCGCCTCCAGCATCCCGGGATCGCCCAGATCTTCGAGGCCGGCACCGCGGACCTGGGGGGCGGCCCGCAGCCCTTCTTCGCGATGGAGCTGATCCGCGGCGCGCCGCTGCTCCAGTACGCCGAGGAGCACCGGCTGGGCACGCGGCAGCGCCTCGAGCTGATGGCGAGAATCTGCGACGCGGTCGAGCACGCCCACCAGAACGGCGTGATCCATCGCGACCTCAAGCCGGGGAACATCCTGGTCGATCCCACGGTCCCCGGCGGCCAGCCGAAGATCCTCGACTTCGGAGTGGCGCGCGCGACGGACGTCGATCTCCAGACGGCCACCCTCCGGACCGACGTCGGCCAGCTCGTGGGAACGGTGCCCTACATGAGCCCGGAGCAGTCCACCGGGGATCCCGACCTGCTCGACACGCGTTCGGACGTCTACGCGCTCGGGGTGATCTGCTACGAGCTCCTCGCCGGGCGGCTCCCCTACGACCTCCGGCGGAAGATGATCGCCGAGGCCGTGCTGATCATCCGCCACGAGGATCCGGCCCCGCTCAGCTCGATCAACGCCGTGTTCCGCGGAGACGTCGAGACCATCGTGGGCAAGGCGCTCGAGAAGGACAAGCACCGCCGCTACCAGTCGGCGGCGTCCCTCGCCTCCGATTTCCGGTGCTACCTCGGGGACCTGCCGATCTCCGCGCGCGCCCCGAGCGTCGGCTACCAACTCGAGAAGCTCGCGCGGCGGCACAAGGCGCTGATCGCCGGATTCCTCGTCACGTTCGTGGTGGTCCTCGTTGGAGGAGCCGTGAGCGGCTGGCAGGCGATCCGCGCGACCCGGGCCGAACGCGACACCCGGGAGGCGCTGCGTCAGTCGCGGATCGAGGCGGCGAAGTTCCAGGCGGTCTCCGAGTTCCTCCGGGAGATGCTGGCCTCCGCGAATCCCGATCTCGCGCGGGGACGCGAGCTCACGGTGCGCGAGATCCTGGACCATGCCGCCGGCCGCATCGAGGGAGGCTCGCTCCGTCGGGAGCCCGAGGTCGAGGCCGCGGTCCGCGCCACGCTCGGGACCACGTACCAGGGGCTCGGGCTCTACGACCTCGCGGGGCGCCATCTGGGGACCGCGCTCGCGCTCCGGCTGGGCCAGTCCGGAGAGGGATCCTCTGAGGTTGCCGGCTATCGACTGTCGCTGGCGGGCGTGCTGTTCGACAAGGCGGACTACCGCGCCATGGCGGAGCAGGTGGAGCTGGCCCTGGCCGAGTACCGCCGCGACCACGGGGAGGAGAGCCTCGAGGTGGCTCGTTGCATGGAATTCGAGGCGAAGCTCGCGTACGTGGCGCAGGACCTCCCGAAGTCGCAGGCCTTGCACGAGCGCGCGCTGAACCTCCGGCGGAAGCTCCTGGGCGAGGATCACGGAAGCGTGGCGATCAGCCTTCACAACCTCTCCTTCGTGGCTCGCGCCCGCCGCGCCGACCAGGAGGCCGAGCGCTATTCCCGCGCGGCCCTGGAGGTCCTGCGACGGGTGCACGGCCCGGATCACCCCGACGTCGTGGCTGCCCTGAACAACCTTTCGGAGACCCAGGTGGGCCTGGGCGACCACGTCGCGGCCGAGGCGACGCTGCGGGAGGCGCTCGAGGTCGCGAAACGGGTGACCGGCGACGAGCACCCGGCCGTGGCCAACGTGCTCTGGCGCCTCGGAGGCGTGCTGGAGGCGAAGGGGGACTACGACGCCGCCGAGCCCCTCCTGCGCCGCTCGCTCGCGCTCCGGCGGAAGCTCCTGGGCGGCGAGCACCCGGACGTGGCGACCAGCATGACCGCGCTGGGGCGGGCGCTGAGCGGGAAGGGCGATCACGCCGGCGCCGAGGCTCTCTTCACCGAGACGCTCGAGCTCCGCCGGAAGCTCCTGGGCCCGGACCACACCGCCATCGCGTCGAGCCTCCAGGACCTCGGCGACCTGATGGCCGAGCGGAGGCAGTACGACAAGGCGGAGGCCCTGTTCCGGGAAGCGTTGGAGCTCTGGAAGAAGCACCTGGGCGAGGATCATCCCGACGCCATCGAATGCCAGAACGTCCTGGCGGTGACCCTCCAGAACCGGGGCAAGCTCGAGGAGGCCGAGGCGGTGTTCCGGGACGCGCTGGCCCGCTCGCGCCGGCTGCACGGAGACGAGGATCCCCGCACGGCCAAGATGGTGAACAACCTCGCCACGGTGCTGTTCCGCCGGGGCAGGAAGGACGGAGTCGAATCGATGTTCCGGGAGGCTCTCGCGGTCCGGAAGAAGCGCTTGAGCCGCGGGCATCCGGCGATCTGCGAGACCCTGGAGAACCTGGCGTACGTGCTGGAAGCCCGCGGAGACTGGGCCGGCGCCGAGCCACTCTATCGCGAGGCCCAGGACCTGGGGCGCTCGCGGCTGCCTCCCGAGCACCCCAAGGTGGTCAGCATCTCGCGACATCTGTGGTCCAACCTCCTCAAGCAGAAGAAATGGGCGGAGGCCGAAGTGGTGCTGCGCGAGGTCCTGGAGGCGCGGCGGCGGAAGCTGCCTCCGGACGAGTTCGCTTCCGACGACGCGATCGGCCCGCTCGTGGACGTGCTCACGGAGCAGGGGAAGCTCGACGAGTTGGAGCGGTTCGTCCTCGACGTCCACGCGCGGGTGGAGGCCTCGCCGCGCGCGAAGCTCCCGGGCAAACGCAGGGCGCTGGAGCGGATCATCCGCTTCTATCGATCCCACGACCGCGCCGAGGAGGCCCGGCCCTGGGAGGAGAAGCTCGAGACGCTCAAGGGGAACTGAGGGACTTCACGCGGGCTGGGCCAGGCCTTCGCCTTCCAGCGAGTCGCGACCGAGGCCGCGGCCTTGCGGGGGGGGCGTGCGCCGCTCAACGCCGGGTGCCTCTGCGCCGGCGGCCCCGCGCCGGTCTTCTTCCTTGCGCCCGTCGCATCTTCTCCAGGAGCTCGGTGACGGAGAGGCGTGCCCGTGACCGCGGCCCGCGCGGCCGTGCTGTCGTGGTTC